>FWWL01000043.1_pt1 | contig 309659 bp, 283 predicted proteins | sample 2228331 | NCBI WGS metagenome assembly FWWL01 (sample SAMEA103939775, study PRJEB20133) | metagenome
CGCAGCGACAGGCGCCGCCGGGGCCGGGGCCACCACGGTCGGCGCCGGCGGCAGGGTCGAATAGCCCGGGGTCGGCGGCGGGGGCGCCGCATGCTCCAGCCGCTTGGCGTCGGCCACCTGGGTGAAATCCTCGAACAGCAGGATGCGCACGTAGTCGACGGCGGCCTTGTCCGAGGCCAGCGCCACGCGCCAGCGCCCGTCCAGCCCCTTGACCGCCACGCCCACCGGCAGGCCGCGCGGGAACACGCCGCCATCGCCCGAGGTGAGGATGCGGTCGCCGGTTCTCACCGGATCCTGCCCGCGCAGGTACTCGAGCTTGGGGTTTGGCCCGCCGTCGCCGGTCAGGATGGCCCGCGCATTGGTCCGGTCGATCATCACCGGCGTCCGCGCCGCCGCGTCGGTCAGCAGCAGCACCCGCGACACGCCGGTGGTCACCCCCACCACCCGGCCCACCAGGCCGTTCTCGCTCATCACCGGATTGCCGGGCCGGACGCCCTTTTCGCTGCCCGCGTTGGCCAGGCGCGAGTTCGCGAAGGGGCCGCGGCTGTCGGTGACGATCCGCGCCGTCGCCATCGGGATCGGCGGATCGGTCTTCAGGCCCAGAATGTCGCGATAGCGCTCATTGGTGTCGCGCAGCGCGATGGCCACGTCGCGCCACTGGCGCATGTTCTCCAGCTCGGCGCGCAGCCGGCGGTTCTCCGACACCGCGAAGAAGTACCCGCGGATGCCCTCGACTCCCTGCCCCGTCAGCCGTCCCGGCGTCGACAGGGCGTCGCCCACCGGCGCCATGACCCGGTCCGACAGCGTGCGCGGATTGCCGTACTCGTCGGTGTCGAAGGACTCGCGGCTGTCGCCCAGCAGCATGGCCACCGCGGCGATGAGCACCACAATGAACACGACGCCCGCCGTCCAGGTCAGCGGGACCTTCAGTTCGCCGAGCGGGTTGTCCCTCAAGGACATCTAGCAGCTGCCCCTAACGTCGCGCCCCCCGACGCGCCGTGACTTACGCCAGCGTGGATTCGAGGACGCCCTTCATCCACTTGGGATGCTCGAGCACCTTGCCGCAGCCCAGGGCCACGCACGACAGCGGGTCGTCGGCCACGGTCACCGGCAGGCCGGTGTGGTCGCGGATCTCGGCGTCCAGACCGCGCAGCAGCGCGCCGCCGCCGGTCAGCATGATGCCCTTGTCGGCGATGTCCGAGGCCAGCTCCGGAGGCGTCGCCTCCAGCGCCATCTTCACCGCGTCAACGATCTGGCCGACCGGCTCCGACAGGGCGTCCGACGCCTGCTTCTCGGAAATCCGCACTTCCCGCGGCACGCCCTGCATCAGGTCGCGGCCCTTCACCTCGATCGACAGCCCCTCGCCGTCGGCCGGCGCGCGGGCGGTGCCGATCTCCTTCTTGATCCGCTCGGCCGTGGTCTCGCCGATCAGGAGGTTATGGTTGCGGCGCATGTAGCTGATGATCGCCTCGTCCATCTTGTCGCCGCCGACGCGGACCGAGCGCGAATAGACGATGCCCGACAGCGACAGCACGGCCACCTCGGTGGTGCCGCCGCCGATGTCGACCACCATCGAGCCGGTGGGCTCATGGATGGGCAGGCCCGCGCCGATCGCCGCGGCCATCGGCTCGTCGATCAGGCCCACGCGACGGCCGCCGGCGTTCAGGCAGCTGTCATTGATGGCGCGGCGCTCCACGGCGGTGGCGCCCGACGGCACGCACACGATCACCTTCGGATTCACGAAGCCCTTCCGGTTGTGAACCTTGCGGATGAAGTACTTGATCATCTCCTCGGCGACTTCGAAGTCGGCGATGACGCCGTCGCGCATGGGGCGGATGGCCTCCATGTGGCCCGGCGTGCGGCCCAGCATCTGCTTGGCCTCTATGCCCACGGCGTGAACCACCTTGCGCCCGCCGACGTTGCGCAGCGCGACCACCGAGGGCTCGTTGAGCACGATGCCCTTGCCCTTCATGTAGATGAGCGTGTTGGCGGTGCCGAGGTCGATGGCGATGTCGTTCGAGATGGCGCCGAAGAGAGACGAGATCATGCAGGGCCCTGAGGGGATAGGGGCTAAGACGTTCCGACAGAGGAACCAAAGGCGGCTCGACTAACGCGCGAGGATGCGGCGAGTCGGTACGCTTTGTCTGGCGGGCTTAATCCGTCCCTCTGCCCTGCGCCATTCGGCATTTCAAGGCTTAATGAGTGGTGTGCGCTTTCGCGTCGCGCGCGAGTTTGCGAACGCTCTCCGCCCCGCTCCCGCCACGATTTCCGGGCAGCCGCCGGAGGCATGGCCTACAGCGGCGCCTCGATGCGGCGGCGCACGCCTTCGGGCGGGTAGACGTGCTCGACCCGCCCCCCCGGTTCGCCGCCGATCGCGCCTGCGATGACGCGCGCCTGATCGCGATCTTCGCCGATACGTTCAACAGCTGTCGCGGCAGGGTCGGCCGCTCCCGCGCACCCCCTGCGAGGCGCACCAAACTCAACCAAAGGGCGTGGTGCGCTCGCCCGTCAATTCACCGGTTCGCAGGGCCCGAACCCGGCATCCGGCGCTCCAGGCTCAGCAGCGACAGCACGACGGCGAAGCCGAACACCAGCAGGATGCCGGCCAGCATGTGCGCGCGATCCCAGTCCAGCGCCTCGACGTCGCGGAAGATCTCCACTGACAGCACATTCGTCACGCCGGGGATCGCGCCGCCGATCATCAGCACCACGCCAAACTCGCCGATCGTGTGGGCGAAGGTCAGGATCGCGGCGGCCACGTAGCCGGGCGCCGCCAGCGGCAGCGCCACCCGCGTGAAGGTCTGCAGACCGGTCGCGCCCAGGGTCGCGGCGGCATCGAAATGCTCCTCCCCGATGGCCCGGAAGGCGTTGCGCAGCGGCTGCACGGCGAACGGCAGCGAATAGATCAGCGAGCCGATCACCAGACCTGTGAAGGTGAAAGCCAGGGTGCGGACGCCGAAGGCCTGCAAGGGCGCCATCAGTGGACTGTTCGGCCCCAGCGCGATCAGCAGGTAGAAGCCCAGCACCGTCGGCGGCAGCACGATGGGCAGGGCCACCACCGCGCCCACCAGCTCGCTGGCGAAGCTGCGGCTGCGCGCCAGCCACCACGCCAGGGGCGTGGCCGCCACCAGCAGGATCAGCGTGGTGACCCCTGCCAGCTTCAGGGTCAGCCAGATGACGGCGGCCAGTTCGCTCACCGGACCTCGTAGCCATAGCGCAGGATGATCGCCCTCGCCTCGGGCCCTTTCAGGAAGCGGATGAAGGCCTGGGCCGCGGCGCTGTTGGCGCCCGTCTTCAGCAGCACGGCCTGCTGATCGATCGGCGTGTGATCGATGGCCGGAACCACCCAGCGCGAGCCGCCCTTCACCCCGATCAGCTGGGAGGCGGCCACGAAACCCACCTCGGCCGCGCCGGTCTCGACGAACTGGTAGGCCTGGGTGATCGACGTCCCCTGCACCAGCCTGGGCTGCAGGGCGTCGTAGACCCGCAACTTCTTCATCGCTTCAACCGCCGCGACGCCGTAGGGCGCGGTGCGCGGATCGGCGATGGCGAGCTTCTGGAAGCGCCCCTGCGACAGCACCGCGCCGCGCCCGTCCACCAGCCCCGGGGTCTTCGAGTATAGCACCAGCCGGCCGATCGCGTAGGTGAAGCGGCTGCCCGCCACGCCCAGCCCCTCGGCCTCGGCCTTCTCGGGCCGCTCGCGGTCGGCGGAGAGGAACACCTCGTATGGCGCCCCGTTGGCGATCTGGGCGTAGAACTGGCCCGAAGAGCCGAAGCTCAGGATCGCGTCATGACCCGTCCTCGCCTTGAACCGCGCCGCGATCGCCTTGGCGGGCTCGGCGAAGTTGGCCGCCACCGCCACGCGGGTCTCGGCCGCCGCCGCAGGGCTCGCCGCGAACAGGACGATCAGCACGGCGATCAGGCGTGTCATCAGGCGCATGGTGCGTTATGTACCTCGACTGCATATCGGAGGAAACCATGCTGAGCGCGACCGTCACGCTCGAGCGTCCGGGACTGCCGCGCGTCGCCCTGGCCCGGATGGCGCTGGTCGAGGCGATCGGCGAACTGGGCTCGATCAGTGCGGCGGCCCGCAAGGTCGGGCTCTCCTACAAGGGCGCCTGGGATGCGGTGCAGGCGCTCAACAATCTGTTCGACGGCCCCCTGATCCAGGCCGCCCCGGGCGGCCGTCGCGGCGGCCAGGCCAGTCTGACGCCGCGCGGCGTGGCCGCTCTGGCCGCCTTTCGCCGCGTCCAGGCCGAAGTGGATGCGGCGCTGGCCAAACTCGACGGCGGCCTCGAAGCCGACGTGTTCTGGAGCCTTGGCATGAAGACGAGCGCACGCAACGCCCTGCGCGGCACGGTGTCCCGACTGGCGCCCGGCGCGGTGAACACCGAGGTGGTGCTGCGCGTCGCCGACGGACTGGAGATCGTCGCCGTCGTCACGGGGCAGAGCGTCGAAGACCTCGGCCTTCGCGTCGGCGCGCCGGCCATCGCGCTCATCAAGTCCAGCTTCATCGTCCTGGCCAAGGGCGAGGGCCTGCGCACCTCGGCGCGAAACCAGATCGCGGGCGTTGTCGCGACCCGCGAGGACGGCCCCGTCACCAGCGAGATCCGCCTCGACATCGGCGGCGGCAAGACCCTGGCCGCCACCATCACCACCGAGAGCGCCGATGTTCTGGAACTGGCCGTCGGCGACGCCGTGACCGCGCTGATCAAGGCGCCGCACGTGATCCTGGCCGTGGAGTAGACGATCTCACGCCGGGATCCGGCCGGCGTCACCCCAGGGTGCAGAGCAGCAGGCCGGCTCCGGTCAGCGCCCCCCCGACCCATTGGCGAACCCGCAGCTTCTCGCGGAACAGCTTGCGGCCGACGGCCGCCGCGATCGGCCCCTCGATCAGGCCCACGGCGCGCACCGGCGCCGCCGGCGCGAGCGCCAGCGCCCCGAACCAGCAGGCCGACGCGGCCGAGCCGAAGAACCCCGCCGCCAGAGAGGGGCGCCACGCCCCGCGCACCGCCCGCAGCGCCTGCGGCCGCGTCACCGCCAGGATCGAGGTCAGCACGAAGGCCTGCATCGCCTGGGCCACCACCAGCGTCGCCGTCGCCGAGAAGATGGGATGCGCCGGGTCCAGCGCCCGACCGCCCTCGCGGAAGCCGTTGAACGCCACCGCGAACGCCGCCCCCGCGGCCAGGCCCAGCAACGCGCCGGCGAGGTCGGCCTTGCCCTGCCCCGCCCGCGGCCACGACAGCACCACGAGGCCCGCGCTTGCCACCGCCACGCCCAGCCACACGGCGCCGCTGAGGGCGTCGCCCAGCACCAGCCAGCCCATGATCGCCGCGAGCGGCAGCGACGACTGCTGCAGCATGGTCGCCACCGCGAAACCCGAGCGGCTCATGGCCATCAGCAGCACCGCGGTCGCTGTCACCTGGGCGATCGCGCCCAGGATGGCGGCCGTCCAGAACACCGGCGTCCAGTGGGGCGTCGCCCCCGGCGTCACCAGGAACACGGTCAGAAAGATCGCGATCGAGAACGGCAGGCCGAACAGGAAGCGCACGAGGGTCGCCCCCCACGGACCGGCGTCGCCCACCAGCCCGCGCTGCATGGCGTTACGCGCCACCTGCAGCGGCGCTGCGGCGACGGTCAGGAATATCCAGAGCAAGGCAAGGCTCCTTCCCTCCCCCTTGTGGGGAGGGACAGACCGCGCAGCGGTCAGGGTGGGGAAGTGAGAGCCGAGGCGCAGAGGTCGGGAAGGATCAACACCTCCCCACCCTGCTCGCCTCCGGCGAGCGGTCCCTCCCCATTAGGGGAGGGAAACAGCCACCCTAGAACCCGCTGGCGACGCGGGCGTCCGGGGCGCTCTTTTCCTTGCGCGCGAAGAGGTTGTTGAGCGCGTTGACGTACGCCTTGGCCGAGGCCGTCAGCGTGTCGGTGTCGGCCGCCGAGCCCGTCGCGATCCGGCCGTCCTCCTCGAGGCGCACCGAGACCTGGGCCTGGGCGTCCGTGCCCTCGGTCACCGCGTGCACCTGGAACAGGCGCAGGATCGCCGCGTGGGGCGCCACCGCGTGGATGGCGTTGAACACCGCGTCCACCGGACCATCGCCCTGGGCGTTGGCGCTCTTCTCCTCGCCGTCGATCGACACGGTCAGGAAGGCCTCCTGCGGGCCCTCGGTGCCGGCGATCACGCGCAGGTGCTTGACCTGGATCTTGTCCGACCCGCTGGCCAGCGCGTCGTCCACCAGGGCCACGATGTCGTCGTCGAAGACGTGCTTCTTCTTGTCGGCCAGGTCTTTGAAGCGCTGGAACGCCTCGTTCAGGGCGTTCTGGCCCAGCTCGTAGCCCAGGTCCTTCAGCTTCTCGCGGAAGGCGTGGCGGCCCGAGTGCTTGCCCATGACCAGGTTGGATTCGATCTGGCCCACGTCCTCGGGCTTCATGATCTCGTAGGTCTCGGCGTTCTTCAGCATCCCGTCCTGGTGGATGCCGCTCTCGTGGGCGAAGGCGTTCTTGCCGACGATCGCCTTGTTGAACTGCACCGGGAAGCCGGTGATGGCCGAGACATAGCGGCTGGCGCGGGTGATGTGCTGGGTCTCGACACCGGTCACGAACGGCAGCCGGTCGCCGCGCACCTTCAGCGCCATCACGATCTCTTCCAGCGCGGCGTTGCCCGCCCGCTCGCCGATGCCGTTGATCGCGCACTCGATCTGCCGCGCCCCGCCCTGCACGCCGGCGATGGAGTTGGCCACGGCCAGCCCCAGGTCGTTGTGGCAGTGGGTGGAGAAGATCACCCGGTCCGCGCCCGGCACGTTGGCGATCACGTCGCGGAACAGGTCGGCGTACTCGGACGGATAGGTATAGCCGACGGTATCGGGCAGGTTGATCGTGGTGGCGCCGGCCTTGATGGCGGCCTCGACGCAGCGCAGCAGGAAGTCGCGCTCGGTGCGGGTGGCGTCCTCGGCCGACCACTCGACGTCGTCGGTCAGGTTGCGGGCGTGGCTGACCGACTTGGTCACCAGCTCCAGAACCTGTTCCGGCTCCATCTGCAGCTTCCACTTCATGTGCACCGGGCTGGTGGACAGGAAGGTGTGGATGCGGCCGCGCTTGGCCTTCTTGATCGCCTCGCCGGCGCGATCGATGTCGCCCTGCCCGGCGCGGGCCAGGCCGCAGACAACGCTCTCGGTGATGATCTCCGAAATCCTGGAGACGGCTTCGAAGTCGCCGTTCGAGGCGATCGGGAAACCGGCCTCGATCACGTCGACCTTCATGTCTTCGAGGATCTTGGCCAGCTCCAGCTTCTCGTCCAGCGACATGGACGCGCCGGGCGACTGCTCGCCGTCGCGCATGGTGGTGTCGAAGATGATGACGCGGTCGCTGTCGGATGCAGGCGCCGGCGTGGACTCGGTGATGGGGGCGGTCATGGTCAGGTCTTTCGCGGTGTTTTCTCTACGTGGGGCGAGGATCGAGTCCCCTGGTCGCCCGGCCGCGAACGATGCGCGTGCCTAGAGAGGCGCCCAGGGGCGGCTAAGCCCCAGCGAGAGAAGAAGCAGGCTGTCGAGCCGCGTGCGCATGGCGCTGCATCTACCGAATGGACCGCTTCAGGGCAAGCATCTTGCGCGCAGCGCGGCCATTCGGCGCGTCCGGGGCAAGATCGTGCCGCAGACACGAGAGCCTTGCAGGCCGGATCAGCGCCTGCGAAATGGCCGCTGCTGGGCGCCGTGCATGACCCTCAGAATTTCGCAGGCGTCATCCCGCACGCGATAGACCGCGACATAGGGCGTGCCTGTGACCACGAGTTCTCTTGTGCCACGCACGTCGCCCACTCGCCCCATTCGCGGATAACGCGCCAGGCGCCGTACGGCCTCCAGGACCAAGGAAAGCTGGTCTGCGGCGGCGCGGAGGTTCTGTGAGGCGACGAAGTCGTAATGGCTTTCAAGGTCGGTCAGCGCCGGCCCTGTCCAGTCGACTTTCATGCCTTGCCGGCGCGCGCCTCGAACTCCAGACGCCGGGCCTCCATTCGCGCGACGACCTCCTCGTGCTGAATCAGGTTGCCCTCGTCGGCGGCGTCGATCCCGACCTGCACCTCACGTCGGAACCAGGCGTCATATTCAAGTCTCTGTGCAACGAACTCGGCGACCAACGTCTCCAGGCTCGCCGTAGGCTGCGAAGAAATAGACCGGAGATGGTCTTCTTGCGCGCCGGTAAGTTGGATCGTGACAGGCTTGGTCATGTGGAACTCCGCATGAGAGGCTAGCTTCCCCCGCCGCCCTTGTCAGCCCGGCCCCGCAGCCACTTGCGCGCGAACCACCCGATGGCCAGCCACAGCGCCGCCACCGCCGCGATGGCCCAGGCATGGCGGCCGATCTCGCCGCGCATGAGCTGCAGGATCGAGGCGCCGGCGAACGCCGTCAGCACGATCTTCGGCACGATCCCGATCCCGGTGCCGGCCACGAAATGCGACGCGCGCATCGGCGTCACGCCCGCCGCCATGTTGACCACGATGAACGGCGCCGAGGGCACCAGCCGCACGATCAGGCTGGCCAGGAAGCCGTTCTGGCCCACCAGCCGCATGAACCGCTGCACGCCCTCGCCCGAGAACCGCTCCAGCGTCTTCGCGCCCGCGCTGCGGCCCAGATAGAAGCCCACCAGCGCCGAGACCATCGTCCCGATCCAGCTGTAGGCGGCGCCGGTCATCGGCCCGAACGCCACCACCGCCGCGGCGATCAGCACGATCTGCGGCGTGCCGATGAACGCCAGCGCTGCGAACGCCGCCACCGCCACCGGCAGCGACCAGGGCCCCCGCGCCGCGCCCAGCCAGCCTTCAAGCGTCCGCTCTCCGTCGAACCCCAGCACCTGGGCCCCGAAGAAGAAGACGATCCCCACCCCGCCGAACAGCACGAACGACACCGCCAGCGCCCGCAGGGCCTGGGCGTCCATGTTCGAGAGAAAGGCGAAGAGCCGGCGCATCTGGCGCGGAGGCGTCGCGTGTTCGTGCGGCGGGGTCAAGGCGGTGGCGGGTGGCGCATGACGAGCGTTTTCTCTACGGGTGTTGCCAAGGTTGTTTAGTGGCGTCCCCGAGTCTCCGGCGATGCTGTCGGGCTCGGAGGGCTCCATGGCAAACTACACGTTTGAAACGATCACGGCGGCGCAGGCGCTCTCGGTTGGCAGCGAGGACTCGCTCACGATCACGTCAGGCTCCGGTCGGACCACGACCGTCATCTTTCAGCAGGATGGGACTTTTGCGGTCACCATCGCCGACCGCACCGTAGTCTTCGGCTCGCAATTCCAGTTCTTGAACGGCAGTCGACTGCGCTACCCGGACAATTCCGAGCTCTACATCGGCGGCGCAGGGGCCGATGTGCGTGACTTCGGCAACATCCCCACGGCCGGCGGCGGCGCGTACGGTGGCGCGGGTGACGACACGCTCTCGACCAGTCCTGCGGCTTGGCTTGTCCAGGGCAACCAGGGCTCCGACGTGATCACCGCCCGCGCAGGATGGTCGAACACGATCTACGGCGGCCAGGACAATGACCGGATCTCGTTCCTTCTGAGCGCCGCTGACCAACCACAGTTCGTGCAAGGCAACCGCGGGAATGACAACATCCAGGGCGCTTTTGGCGGCGACACCCTGCTTGGCGGTCAGGGCCTCGACCAGATCAACGGCGGCGGTGGCCGGGACTTCATCAACGGCAACCTGGGCGACGACATCATAACCGGCGCGGGCACGCTTCTAGGTGAAGGCGGCAACGACACGATCTCGGTCGGCGACGACAGTACGGCCAGCGGTGGCGAGGGCGACGACCACATCACCATATCGCTGCCCAGCGGGGCGATCCCGCCGATGACGGTCGTGCATGGCGACGCTGGGAATGACACCCTGGTCGCCACGACCGGGCCTCGCGACCAGCTCTACGGTGACGACGGCAACGACCGGATCGCCATAATCCAGGACTCGTCCTTCGGCGCTGTCAGCCTGGGCAAGCTCCTCGATGGCGGCGTCGGCGACGACACCCTCATCGCGAGGGGCGGCGAAGACACACTGCTGGGCGGCGACGGGAGCGACAGCCTGAGCGGGGGCGACAGCGCCGATCGCATTGTCGGCGGAGCCGGGCCTGACACACTGGCGGGCGGGGCCGGAGCAGACCGCTTCGAACTAACGTCCACGACCACACTTCTGACTGATGCGGGCGCCGATCGCATTCTCGATTGGAGTTCAGAGGATCGCCTCGTCTTCCGCGGTCCTGGCCAGCCCTACAGCGAAACGACCGCGACGGACTTCGCCTCGGCGCTGACGGCGGCCCAGGGCCTCATCTCAGGTGGCGCGGCAGAAGTCGTCGCGGTTCAGGTGGGCGCGGACGTCATTGTGTTCGCCGACGCCAGCGCGGGGACCAGTGTGGATGTCGCCGCGATGCTGGTCGGGCGAACACTTGCCGACATCTCCGGCGCGAACATCGGCTGACCGTAAGCAGGTCCGAACCCGCCGCGCGTCGCAATTGCGTAATTTCATATTGCGTTTTTACGCAACATGCGCCATCTGACGTCGCCCAAGCTTGACGGCGGAGGCTCTTCCCTTGCTGGCGTACGCGTTCGACACCATCACCGCCGACCAGGCGCTGAACATCCAGGCCGGTGACACCCTGACGTTCAGCGGCGGACCGGCGCGTGGCGTGACCGTGGTCTACCAGAGCTACGACCCCCTGGCCCTGTCGCCCGAGGTCCCGCGGGTGTTCGTGAGCTACGAGGGCCGCACGGTCGCGTTCTCGACCAACCTGGTGCAGCTGTCCAAGGCCGGCGCGCTGGTGATGGCGGACGGCTCGAAACTCTACATCGGCGACACCAGCGACGAGCGTGTGACGGGCTCGGCGCTGGACGACGGTCTGTTCGGTGGACCGGGATCGGACACGGTCAGCGGCGGTGACGGCCGCGACCTGCTCCAGGGCAATACCGGCGACGACCGGCTGGTCGGCGGCGCTGGCCGGGACTCGATCTACGGCGGCCAGGGGAACGACACGATCTTCACCGGTTCCGAGAATGGCGGCGGCGACACCCAGGGCGCCAACACCGAGGGAGACTGGGCCCATGGCAACCTCGGCGACGACGAGATCGTAGGCGGCGCGGGCGCGGACACGCTGCTGGGCGGCCAGGGCGACGACTTCATCGGCGGCGCCGACGGGAACGACGTCCTGTCGGGCGACCTGGGCGACGACGAACTGCACGGCGGCCTGGGCAATGACACGCTGACCGGCGGCGACGGCGACGACATCGTCAGCGGCGGCTTCGGCCAGGACCTGCTGACAGGCGGCAATGGCGACGACCAGCTCGTGAGCCAGGGTCCAGAGGCCGCGACGCTCTCCGGAGACGCGGGGAACGACACCCTGGTCTCCGGCGGCGCGGGTGTCGACGTCCTGTACGGCGGCCACGGCCGCGACCGCTTCGAGTTCGCCGCCAAGATCGCGCCCGACGCCGGCGTCGAGGCGACGATCATGGACTGGGAGAGCCACGACACCCTCTCGTTCGCCGAGGTCAGCATCCTGAGCGACGCGAGCGGGATCCTGCCGAGATCGTACTCGGAGTTCGTGGCGACCAGCTACGAGCAGGCGCTGCGCATCGCCAACGAGCACATCTCGGCGGCCGGGGCGAAGTACGTGGCGGCGCAGGTGGGCGGCAACGTCTTCGTCTTCGCCGACCTGGGCGACCCCGCCGACGGCGCCGACGTCGCGGTGCTGCTCACGGGCCGCACGCTGGCCGACATCGGCCTGTCGAACTTCGTCTAGCGTCCCGGCCTCGACCCAAGCTCTGGAGAGCGGCTCCCGGCGGCGCGGCGGCCTCGGCCCCCGTCGCCGGGACAGCAGCCGCCATTGGCGTGGGCCGAGGGCGCCGCTAGCATGCCGGCAAAGGTTCGAGGGATTGTATGGCCACTTTCACGTTCAGCACGATCACGCCGGCCCAGGCATTGGCGATCACGGCCGCCGATGCGGTGCTCTTCGGAAATATCGCCGCGAACCAGGTGACGGTCATCTACAATCTGTCCGGCACGATCTCCGTGACCGCAGACGGCCGGACGGTGGAGTTCGGGTCGGCGTTCGCCACCCTTAGCGTCAACGGCCGGACCCCGCCGTCGACAGAGGCCCGCCTGTTCGTCGGCGACAGCGGCGCGAACGTGGCCCCATCGCCCGGCAGCCTTGCCTTTAACGATGGCCTCTACGGCGGCGGCGGCGATGACAGCCTGGACGGCGGCCTGGGCGACGACCTGCTGCAGGGCAATCAGGGCGCCGACTCCCTGATCGGCGGCGGCGGCCGCGACGTGATCTACGGCGGCCAGGACAACGACCGGATTGTCACGACGACCGACGGGGGGGCCCTTCCGGCGGGCGACGGCGGCGACTTTGCCCAGGGCAACCGCGGCGACGACGTCATCGTTGGCGGCCCCGGCGCCGACACCCTGCTGGGCGGCCAGGGAAATGACTCGATCAGCAGCCTTACGGGCGCGCCGGACTTCCTGAACGGCAACCTGGGCGACGATCGGATCGAAGGCGCGGGCACGCTGCTGGGCGAAGGCGGCGCCGACACGCTGATCGGGACGGGCGCGGCCGATAGCCTGTCGGGCGGTGAGGGCGACGATAGAATCATCCTGGCGCAGGGCTTCGCCGACGGCGGCGTGGGCAGCGACCGGATCGAGGTGCGCCTGGGCGCCGGCGAAGCGATCGTGCTGGGCGGCGACGGGGCCGACACGCTGCAGGCCCAACTGGCGAGCCGGGCGCTCAACGTCCGCTTCTCGGGCGGCGAGGGGCAGGACAGCCTGCAGGGCTCCGGCGGAGTCGACACCCTGGCCGGTGACGCGGGCAATGACACCATCGACGGCCTGGGCGGCCGTGATCGCGTGACCGGCGGCGCGGGCCAGGACCAGTTCCAGATCCGCAGCTATGCTCAGGACAGCACCGGCGCGCCGGCCGACCCGATCTCGGTGCTGGATTGGGAGAGCGGCGACCGCCTGCAGTTCGCCTTCGGCAGCGCCGTGAACTACCGCGAGATCACGGCCGACAGCTATGCCGCGGCCTTCGACGCAGCGCAGGCCGCCGCAGCCGCGGCTCAGGGCTCGCAGTACGTCGCCGTCCAGGTCGGCGCGGACGTGGTCGTGTTCGGCTTTGGCGCCGGCGCGGAGGCCGCATCGGTCATCCTGACCGGACGCGGCCTGGCGGATATCTCGGCCGCCAACTTCGTCTGAGGCCGGTTCGCTGAAACCGGCGGTTTGAATGCGGCGCAGCATGGGTTACACCCGCGCCCGTTCAACCTCAGCCGGGAGTCTCGATCCATGTCCCTGGAATCCGCCGCGCTTGCCCGCGTAAAGCCGTCCGCGACCCTCGCGGCCGACGCGAAGGCCCGCGAGCTGAAAGCCCAGGGCAAGAATGTGATTGGGCTGGCGGCCGGCGAGCCGGACTTCGACACGCCCGACAACATCAAGGAAGCGGCCATCAAGGCCATCCGCGACGGCAAGACGAAGTACACCAACGTCGACGGCATTCCCGAGCTCAAGGAGGCCATCGTCGCCAAGTTCGCGCGCGAGAACGGCCTCACCTACAAGCCCAGCCAGGTCAACGTCTCGCCGGGCGGCAAGCCGGTGATCTGGAACGCGCTGCTGGCCACCCTGAACCCGGGCGACGAGGTCATCGTGCCCACGCCCTATTGGGTCAGCTATTGGGACATCGTGCTGCTGGCCGGCGGCGCGCCGGTGGCCTGCGCCACCTCGGCCGACACCGGCTTCAAGGTCCAGCCGGCCGACCTTGAGCGCGTGATCACGCCCAAGACCAAGTGGATCATCCTGAACTCGCCGTCCAACCCGTCGGGCGCGGCCTACACCAAGGCCGAGCTGCGGGCCCTGGCCGACGTGCTGCTCAAGCATCCGCACGTCTGGATCCTGACCGACGACATGTACGAGCACCTGGTGTTCGGCGACTTCGAGTTCTTCACCATCGCCCAGGTCGAGCCGGCGCTCTACGACCGCACGCTGACCATGAACGGGGTCTCCAAGGCCTACGCCATGACCGGCTGGCGCATCGGCTACGCGGCGGGCCCTGAGCCCCTCATCAAGGCCATGGCCAAGGTGATGAGCCAGACCACCTCGAACCCTTCGTCCATCAGCCAGTGGGCGGCGGTCGAGGCGCTGAACGGCCCGCAGGACTTCATCAAGCCCAACGCCAAGCTGTTCGAACAGCGTCGCGACCTGGTGGTCTCGATGCTGAACCAGGCCCGCGGCATCCGGTGCCCCACGCCCGAGGGCGCGTTCTACGTCTATCCGTCGTGCCAGGAGCTGATCGGCAAGACCGCCCCGTCGGGCAAGGTCATCACCTCGGACGCCGACTTCGCCGTCGAACTGCTCGAGACCGAAGGCGTGGCCGTCGTGCATGGGGCCGCGTTCGGCCTCTCGCCCCACTTCCGGATCAGCTACGCGACCGCGAACGCGGTGCTGGAAGACGCCTGCCAGCGCATCCAGCGCTTCTGCGCCAACGTGAAGTAAGCCCTACGGCGACCCGGCCTCGAATGGCCGGGTCGCCGGCGAGTCGCGGACGACCAGCAGATAGTTCACGGCGCCTCCCGGCGACGACGTGGAGGCATCGATCTCGAACGATTGGGCCTGGGAATAGAACCCCGTGGTCTTGGTGAGCAGCGTCGAGCCTCGGTACGGCGAGCCTTCGCCGTCCAGCCGGATCAGGCTCGCGCGGCCCCGCGCGGCCCGGCCGACCGGCTCGACCCCGTTCAGCATCACCGCCCGCTCGCTGTCCATGGTGTAGGGCACGGCCGTGTAGCGGCCGGTCCCCCGCGCCGCCGGAGGCAGCGCCGCCGACGGCAGCATCATCTGGCTGTTGAGGGCGAGGGTCAGGATCGAGCCGACCTCGCCCGACAGCGGACCGCCGGGGCGGCCCAGCCGATAGGCCATCGGGCTCGCGCCCGACACCTGTGCCTGGATGACGTGGAACAGCCCCCACAGCCCATAGGCCTTCTGCCCGCGCATCTCAGGCGCGGCCATCAGGCGCTCGATGTTGGCCGCAATCCGCCCCTCCCGTCCCTGACCAGGCGCGCCGGCCAGGCTCAAAAGGGCGGCGCGGATGTCGCGCCAGCGCCTCGTCGGCACGCCCGCCGGGGGCAGCGCGGCCATGCTCTCGCGGACCGCCTGGAGGTCGGCGATCATCGCCTCCGCGCTCGCGGATCCGCCCGTGGCCAATCGGTCTCGCAGCGCGGCGCCCTGCGGCCAGGCGGACAGGTCGAGCCCTTCGAGGCGCGCGCCGAGGAAGCTGCGCGCCAGGGCGGGGTCCTGCAACTGATCGACGCCGGCGAAGCGGATGCGCCGGTGCGCGGGCAGCCCCTGGTTCAGCCGCCGGATCGCCACGACCTTGTCGTAGAAGTCGGTGTTGGCCCATTGCAGACTGCCCGCCGCCCAGCCGGTGAACACCTCGCGAAGCGCTTGCTCGTCGCCGTCCGCCAGGAAGGCGTTGAACCGCGCCGCCTGCGCGACATCGATCTCGGCCACATAGACCCGCAGGCCAACGTGCGCATTCAGGTGACGCACGATAGCCAGGTCCAGCGGCTGAACGGCCGCCAGGCCATGCACCTCTCCCAACAGCAGGAGACGCTTGCGATAGAAGCCAGGGTCGAACGCGACCCGCGCGCCGTCCGCGCCGATATCGCGGACGTGGGCGGCAAGATAGTCCGCCTCGGTCCGGGGCGCCGCCCCAGTCGGCCAGGCCGCGCCGAGGGCGAGGGCCGCGGTGAGGACGAACACGATCACCTTGGACATGGGTAACGCTCCGCTCTGCCGCAGCGCATGTTCACCGAGTCGTGCTGTTGAACGCCAGTTCCGTTCGGCTAGGGTCCCGCCATGGTCGAGCCGATCAACCTCAACAAGGCCCGCAAGGCGCGCGACAAGGCGGCGGCCAAGGCGCAGGCCGCTGAGAACCGCGTCAAGCACGGCCGCACCAAGGGGCAGAAGGTTCTCGCCGCGCTCGAGGCCGAACGCGCGAAACGCGGCCTCGACGGCGCCAGGCGCGAAGACTAGGGCGTGGTCACGCCGCCTGCGGAACCACGCCGTCGCGGACGTTCGCCGGGATGGAGTCGTAGATCGTGGCCGGCGTGATGCCGAGGCGCTTGCGGGCCGCCTCCAGCGGTTCCGCCATTAGCCGCTCATAGTCCTCGCCCAGCAGCCACTTGGCCGCCTTGCCGCGCTTGTAGCCCTGCCAGATCGCCTTGATCGTCGGATGGCGCGTGCCGCGCGCACGCGACGCCGCGCCGAACGCGATCAGCGCCCAGCCCAGGCCGCCCGTCTGGGCATACGAGAACGCCACCAGGCACGCCTCGCCAAGGGCGTCGCGGTGATAGCCCGTCAGGATGTGCCAGATGTCGTGCACGTCGCGGGTGCGGCGCGCGAACCAAGCGTAGGGGTGCGGATTGTCGACGTCGCTGACGCCCTCGCGGCTCACCTCGGCAAGGCCGTCGGCCGACAGCTGCTCGGCGCGGATGAACGTGCGGTAGGCCGCGCCCACGCTGCCCTCGGGCAGGCTGTCCAGCCAGGCGTCGTCCATCAGGCGATCCGCGAACTCCTTGCGCTCGAACGCCATCCGGCCGCCCTCGGCCGTCTCCAGCAGGCGGATGTAGCCGTGCGCCGTCGACTTGCCGTTCAGCGCCCGCATGATCTCGAAGACCTGGCGGGTGTCTTCCTTGTCGGCCAGCAGCTTCTGCAGCGAGCGCCAGGCGTGGCCCCAGTCCAGCTTGGTCGAAACGTCCCGCGCGCCCTTGCTGGGCTGGGCGCGGAAATCGGCGGCGTCGGCGGTCATAGCCATCGTAAGGAAGCCCTAACTAAACAGTGTCCACATAAAAATGACGCAGGCGTCACCTTTTGGCAAGAGGCTATCCGCGCAGGCCGAAAAGTTCGTAAAGAACGGCCATGGCCGGCCTCAAGAAGCGCTCCCTCCTGCTGTCGGGTCACGCGACCTCCATCGCCCTGGAGCCCGAGTTCTGGGCCGTGCTCGACGCCATGGCCGCCCAGCGCGGCGCCAGCCTGGCCCAGCTGATCATCAGCATCGACCGCGGCCGCGAGGGCCGCCCCCTCGCCTCGGCCTGTCGCGTCGCGGCGCTGAAGCACGCCCAGGGCTGAACGACACGCGCCATTGACGCCGGGCCCAGGTTTCGTGCGTCCTGGCGCCGGGCCGTCAGAGTCCGTCGGGGGAGACCAGCGTGAACAAAGCCATCCTGGCCACAGCCGGACTGTGGCTCGCCCTGGCGCTCGCCGCCCCGGCTGGCGCCGAGCCGGCGACCCTCTGGCGTGGGGGCCCCATCATAACGATGGCGGGCGACGTTCCGCAGACCGTCGAGGCCGTGGTGGCGCGCGACGGCAGGATCCTGTTCGCCGGAGATCTCGCGGCGGCGCGCAAGGCGGCGGGCGCCGGCGTGGTGGAACATGACCTGGCCGGAAAGACCTTGCTGCCCGCCTTCGTCGACGCCCACTCCCATTTCGCCTCGGCTGTGCAGGAGGCGGGACGGCTCAATCTCGCCGGACCCGAGGCCGGGCCCATCACCGACAACGCATCCCTCATCGCGGCCGTGCGGCGCTTCGCGGCCAACATCCCCAAGGGACAGTGGGTGGTCGCCACCCGCTACGACCAGGAGGCGCTGGCCGAGAAGCGCTACATCACCCGCGCCGAACTGGACGCCGCCCTGCCCGACCACAAGGTTGCGCTGCTCCACGTCTCGGGTCACGGCATGGTGGTCAACAGCCGCGCCCTCGCCGCCGCGGGCCTTGTCGACGGCCAACCCGCGCCCGAGGGCGGCGTGGTGACGGCGGACGCCCAGGGCCGGCTCACGGGCGGGCTGTTCGAAACCGCTATGGGTCCGGTCAACGCGGTGCTCCCGCAGAAGACCGCCGCCGACAAGCTCGCCGCCCTGGACGACGCACAGGATCTCTACCTTCGCGAGGGCTTCACGTTCGCCCAGGACGCGGCCACCCAGCCCGCCGACCTCGCCTTCCTCACTTCGGAGGCCGCGCGGGGAAAGCTGAAGCTGGACCTCGCCGTTCTGCCGCTGTCGCTCGCCGGGCTCGACGACCTGTACGCGAACCCCGCCCTCCGACCCCACGTCTGGCTGGGCCGCGTGAAGCTCCAGGGGGTCAAGTTCATCCTGGATGGGTCGCCCCAGGCGCGCACCGCCTTCTTCACCCGCGACTACGCCCGGGGCTCGCCCGACGGCAGCCATCCCTGGCGCGGCAGGCCGCTGGCGGGCGACGCCCAGGTCCAGGCCATGATGAAGGAAGCCCATGCGCGCGGCTGGCAGATCTTCGTGCACGCCAACGGCGACGCGGCCATCGACATGGCCATCCACGCCTTCGACGCGCTGGGGATCAAGGCGGCCGACGACCGCCGCCCGATCGTCATCCACTCCCAGTTCGTGCGGCCGGATCAGCTCAAGGACTACGCGCGCATCGGCGTGGGACCCGCGCTCTTCTCCAACCACACGTTCTATTGGGCCGATGTCCACCGCAGCAATTTCGGCCCCGAGGTCACCGACTTCATCAGTCCCTTCGCCGCGGCCCGCGCCGCCGGCCTCACGCCCTCCAACCACTCGGACTATCCGGTGACGTCGCTCGACACCCGGTTTCAGCTCTGGACCGCCATGGCGCGCACGTCGCGCACCGGCGTGGTCAGCGGCCCCGGCCAGCGCGAGAGCGCCTACCGCGCCCTTCAGGCCCTCACCACCGGCCCGGCGTGGCAGACGTTCGAGGAGACCCGCCGCGGCCGCATCGCCCCCGGCCTGCTCGCCGACTTCGTGGTGCTCGACCGCAACCCGCTCTCCACGCCCGTCGCGTCTATCCGCGCCATCGCGGTCACCGAGACCATCAAGGAAGGCCAGACCGTGTGGCGCCGGGCGAAGTAGCCCGCCCTGGCCTGCACGGAATCCGCTTCGCCCGCGTGCGCAAACCCCAGCAAACCCCTCCTGAACGTCATGGCCGGGCCCGTCCCGGCCATGACGATCTGGGAAAGATTGGAAGCGAGGCGCGCTTCTACGACCGTTTCTGTCGTACCCCCGTGTTCCACTCGCGATCATGTCCGAGCCCGCGCCCGACATCTTCGAAGAGGACCAGCTGCTGGCCCAGACGGCCCGCATGGACTTCGCCTTCGCCCGCCACGTGCAGCAGAAGGCGCTCGCCACCGAGGACACGGCCGAACTCTCCGACCTGGCCCGCGCCTACACCCGGCTCACCCGTTCACTCCGCCAGACGCTCGCCCTGCTCAGCAAGCTGAGGGCCGACCGCGCCAAGGCCGAACGCGAGGCGCCGCGCCGTTCCGCACAAGACCTCCACGACCAGGCCGTCGATGAGCGCACCGCGCAGGTGCAGGACGCCGTCGAGCGGGTGATCTCCGCCGCCGCCGATGGCGACGAGGCGCTGCACACCGACTGGTGCCACCGCTTCGACCGCGAAGTCGACGACTGGAACGAAAAGCCCGACTGGATCGCGGACGACGTCGACACCGTCATCCGCCGCGTCTGCAAGGCCCTGGGCCTGCCCGACGACTACGCCCAACGCTGGCGAGACCTGCCGGCGCCCACCTTCTTCCCCGACCCCGAACCCGCCACACCCGAAGACGTCGCCGCCGCCAACGCCGCCGCCCGCGCCTTCACCGCCGGCCTGCACGCGACGGCACCGCATCACACCCCGGCGCGTCCCTCGAAACCGCCCTGGCGCCCCTCCGGCTGACGCGCCACCCGCGCGAAGCGCCCTCTGGATTGTCCACGAACCACACGAACCACACGAACGCTCCCAGGCCACAGCTCGGGGCGCGCGACCGCATGTTCGTGTGGTTCGTGTGGTTCGTGGTTGAATCCAAACAGCGCCTGCGGCGCGCACAGCGTCCGAGGCCCAGCCCTTTCCGCGCCTTCCGTAAATTTCCGGAGTTCAAACCGCAGGACGTTCCGCCCCTTAAGCCGGCGGCCCTTTGTGCTACATATGTTCCAAATGTCCCTGTTCGACTCGACTCCCACCCCCCGCATCTCCGACCTGGCCCGCGTCGACGCGCGGCCGGACGACTATCTTGCGGGCCTCAATCCCGAACAGCGTGAGGCCGTCGAGACCGTGGACGGCCCGGTGCTGGTGCTCGCGGGCGCAGGGACGGGCAAGACCAAGGTGCTGACCACCCGACTGGCCCACATCCTCGCCACCGGCCGGGCCCGACCGTGGGAACTGCTGGCCGTCACCTTCACCAACAAGGCCGCGCGCGAGATGCGCGAGCGGATCGCCCATATCATCGGCCCGTCGGCCGAGGGCCTGCGCTGGCTGGGCACCTTCCACTCGGTGGCCGCCCAGATCCTGCGCCGTCACGCCGAGCTGGTCGGCCTGAAGTCGAACTACACGATCCTCGACACCGACGATCAGGAACGCCTGATCAAGCAGATCCTCGAGGCCGAGAACATCGACGCCAAGCGCTGGTCGCCCAAGATGCTGGCGGGCCTGATCGACCAGTGGAAGAACCGCGGCTGGCGTCCCGACCAGCTGCCGCCCGCCGAGGCCCAGGCCTTCGCCAACGGCAAGGGCCAGGCGATGTACCGCCTCTACCAGGAGCGGCTGCGCATCCTGAACGCCTGCGACTTCGGCGACCTCCTGCTGCACAACCTGACCATCTTCACCAGCCAGCCGGACGTGCTGGCCGAGTATCACAACCGCTTCCGCTACCTCTTGGTCGACGAGTACCAGGACACCAACGTCGCCCAGTACCTGTGGCTGCGCCTCCTGGCCCAGAAGAGCCAGAACCTCTGCTGCGTGGGCGACGACGACCAGTCGATCTACGGCTGGCGCGGCGCCGAGGTGGACAACATCCTGCGCTTCGAGCGCGACTTCCCGGGCGCGAAGGTGGTCCGGCTGGAGCGCAACTACCGCTCGACCAGCCACATCCTGGCCGCCGCCTCGGGCCTGATCGCCACCAACAAGAGCCGCCTGGGCAAGACCCTGTGGACCGAGGCCAACGACGGCGAAAAGGTCGTGGTGCGCGGCATCTGGGACGGCGAGGCCGAGAGCCGGCTGATCGCCGAGGAGATCGAGCGGGCCAAGCGCAAGGGCCGCAAGTACTCCGACATCTCGATCCTGGTCCGAGCCTCGTTCCAGATGCGGGCCTTCGAAGAGCGGTTCGTCCTGCTCCAGATCCCCTATGTGGTCATCGGCGGCCCGCGCTTCTTCGAGCGCGCCGAGATCCGCGACGCCATCGCCTACCTGCGGCTGATCCAGTCGCCCGCCGACGACCTCGCCTTCGAGCGGATCGTCAACGTGCCCAAGCGCGGCATCGGCGACACCACCGTCCAGCGCCTGCACGCCCTGGCCGGCATGCGCCCCACCCGGCTGCATGACGACGCCCCATTGTTCGACGGCCGCACCGGCGAGGTGGTGAACGAGGCCGAGATCTCGGGCGCGACCCGCTTCCGCACCCTGACCCAGGCCGCCGAGGAGATCGTCCGCACCGACGAACTGGCCGCCCGCACCCGCACGTCGCTGGCCAACTTCCTGCGCGATCTCGACCGCTGGCGCAGCCAGGCCGGCCAGGTCCACCACGCGCGCCTGATGGAGGCGGTGCTGGAGGAGAGCGGCTACACCGACGCGCTCAAGCTCGACAAATCGCCCCAGGCCCAGGGCCGGCTCGAGAACCTGAAGGAACTGGTCCAGTCGATGGGCAGCTACGAGACGCTGGAGGCCTATCTCGAGCACGTCTCGCTGGTGATGGAGCTCGAGCGCGGGCCCCAGGCCGACAGCGTCCAGGTCATGACCCTGCACCAGGCCAAGGGGCTGGAGTGGCCGCTGGTCTTCCTGCCCGGCTGGGAGGAAGGCGTCTTCCCGTCCCAGCGCTCGATGGACGAGAGCGGCGAGAAGGGCCTCGAGGAGGAGCGCCGGCTGGCCTACGTCGGCATCACCCGCGCCCGCGAAGAGGCCCGCATCAGCTTCGCCGCCAACCGCCAGGTCTACGGCCGCTGGACCAGCCAGCTGCCCAGCCGCTTCGTCGACGAACTGCCGCTCGCCAACGTCGAGGCCAGCTCCGAGACTGGCTACTACGGCGGCGGCCCCGGCATGCAGCAGCACGGCAGCCGCTGGGACGAGGACCCCAAGTTCGGCAACGGCTACGATTCACCGGGCTGGCGCCGCGCCCAGGCCAACCAGTACCGCGGCAGCCACCCGGGCCGGCAGGCTGTCATCGAAGGCGACGGCCGCCTCGTCGCCACCTCCGCCAGCTCGGCCGCCTCGGACTTCAAGCGCGGCGATCGCGTCTTCCACATCAAGTTCGGCTACGGCTCGGTGAAGGGCGTCGAAGGCAACAAGCTCACCGTCGCCTTCGACAAGGCCGGCGAAAAGAAGGTCATCGACAGCTTCGTGGAGAAGCAGGGGTGATCTTCCTTTCCCACGCAGTGGGAGAGGGGGACCGCCCGCCGAGCCGCAGGCGAAGAGCGGGTGGTGGAGAGGGCGAGCCCCATCCACTGAGTCAGCGGGCGCTCGTCGTTCCCATGAGCTTGCGGCCGGCCCTCTCCACCATCGGCTCTTCGGCCGATGGTCCCCCTCTCCCACTTCGTGGGAAAGGAAGACTTGAGATCGTTGAGCTGCTGCCCTCACATCCCCCCGGGGATCGGGACATCGCATGCCAATAGCGGCCGCCAGGGTCTATTCCGAGGGGCATCGTCTGCGGCACTTACGGGTGCATGACCCCGACGATCGGCCGGTGCAGGCGCACCAGTTCGCCTGGATCGGGCTGGTGGATCCCGAGCCCGCAGAACTCGGCCCGCTCCAGGCCAAGTTCGGCCTGCACCCGCTGGCGGTCGAGGACGCGCTCTGCGAGCACCCGCTGCCCAAGGTCAGCGTCTACGGCGACCAGATCTTCGTGGCCGCCCGCACGGCCCGGCTCGAGGGCGAGACCATCGTCTATGGCGAGACCTGCGCCTTCCTCTGCAAGAACACGATCATCACGATCCGGCGGGGCGGCGCGCATGCCTACACCGAAGTGCGCCGCCACCTGGAGGATGCGCCCTCCCTGCTCAGCCACGGCGTGGCCTATGTGCTCTACGCGCTGCTCGACTTCATCGTCGACACCTACCAGCCCATCGTCGACGAGATCGAGGAGGAGGTTCTCGCTATCGAGCGCCGCTGCCTCGACGCCTTCCTCAGCCGCGACGACGTCACCCACCTGTTCAACCTGCGCCAGGAACTGACGCGCTTCCGGCGCATGCTGGGCCCGATGGAGGAGGTCTGCGCCAAGCTGGAGCACCTCCATCTGCCCTTCATGAACGCCGCTATCCGCCCCTACTTCCGCGACGTGGGCGACCACGTGCGCCGCGTATCCTCGGCCATCGAAGGTCTGCGCGAGGTGCTTTCGTCGGTGTTCGAGGTGGCCAACCTGTTCGAACAGCAGCGCCAGAACGACGTCAGCCGCCGCCTGACCGCCGGCGCAGCGATCCTCGCGGTGCCCACCATGATCTTCGGCCTCTACGGCATGAACTTCGACGTGATGCCCGAACTGCGCTGGCAATACGGCTATCTCGTCGTGGTCGCGGTCGTGGTCGTCATCTGCGTCGGCCTCTATCTCGCGTTCCGCCGCGCCAAGTGGCTGTGAAGCTGCAACCAACTCCCGGCCCGCGCGTATGTGGGGCATGGGGAAATTCATCCGCAGCGACGATCTCAAGCGCATCTTCACCGGCGCGAGCCTCGCCGTCCTGGCCGGCCTGATGCTGGGGGGCGCCGTCCAGCCCCCGCTGAGCGACGGCATCCTCGCGCCGCAGCAGACGTGGGCCGGCGGCGGCGCCCGCAACTACGCCGCGGGCGCTGAGCGCGGACTGAGCGCCTACGCCGCCCAGGTCCCCGACTACGTCACCGGGACGAACTACACCCAGGCGCCGCCCGTGGCCGACCGGGTCCTGGCCTACGAAGAGCGCGCCGAACCCGCCGCCTACGACATCGCCGAGCACGCCCAGACCGCCGAGGCCACCGCGCCGACCCGCTGGGAAGACGAGCCCCGAGAGGCGCCGCTCTACCCCTCGCAGAGCGGCAACGCCTACAACCCGTCCGACCTGCCGGAGCCGCCCGAGCCGCCGGTCGAGCTTTTCGACCCCGCCTGAGACGAGAGAGCTGAGCGTATCGCCCCTCGCCTTTCGTCACCTCTGCCTATAGAGCCTCCCGCCCATGAGCGACGAGGCCATCCAGATCATCGCCCGCGGCCCCCGCGCGGTCGCCGAAGCCGCAGCGGCCGCCCTTGAGGCGGACCCCGCGACCGAGGCCCTCACCTTCTCCATCCTGGAGGAGGACGAGGACCATGACGTCTGGCGCATCGACGCCTTCCCCACCGAGGCCGACGAACAGGCCGCGATCGTCGAGGTTCTGAAGGGCTACCCCGGCCTGCGCGTCCTGGTCGAGAAGCTGGCCGACGCGGACTGGCTGGCCATGGCGCTGTCCGGCCTGCCGCCCGTGCGCGCAGGCCGCTTCTTCGTCTACGGCGCCCACGACAAGGGCCTCGCTCCGGCCAGCACGGTGAACCTGCGCATCGAGGCGGGCGCCGCCTTCGGCACCGGCCACCACGGCACGACGGTGGGCTGCCTCCAGGCGTTCCACGACCTGCTGAAGGCGAAGCGATTCAAGCGCGTTCTCGACGTCGGTTGCGGCACCGGCGTGCTGGCCATCGCCGCGGCGCGCACCGGCACGCCGATCGCCGTTGGCACCGACATCGACGCCCCGTCGGTGCGGATCGCCAACGAGAACGCCCGGCTGAACCAGTCGACCGCCCGCTTCGTCCACGCCTTCGGCCTGAACGACGCCCTCGTGCGCAAGGATGGCCCCTACGACCTGGTGTTCGCCAACATCCTGGCCCCGCCGCTGGTGGCGCTGTCGCAGGACATCAAGCGGGCGCTGAAGCCGGGCGGCCTGACGATCCTGTCGGGCCTACTGCGCACCCAGGAGCGTCGGGTGACGGCGGCCTACACCTCCAAGGGCTTCCGGCTCGTGCGCCGGCTCCACCGGGACGCCTGGGCTACGCTGGTCCTGCAACGCCCCTAGGAACCGACGTCGCCCCGCCACGTTCTTCCTGCCCGTCCAAGCGGGGCCGTGAAGCGAAGGACGATGACGATGCCGGACTACGAACGGGTCACCACCACGACCACCGAACCCGAGCGGGTCGTGATCCGCCGCGGGGGCAACGCCATCGGCTGGTGGATCGCGGCCCTCGTCGCCATCGTGGCGCTGGTGGCGGTGTTCTTCATGGTCAGCGCCACAGGCCCCAGCGCCGACGACCTGCAGGCCGCGCGTGACCAGGGTGTCGCCGAGGCCAATCTCGCCAACGCCGCGGCCAGCGCACAGCTCGCCGCCGCCAACGCCGCCCAGGCCGCTCAGGACGCGGCGACGGGCGCCGCCTCGGCCACAGAGAGCGCCGCCAAGGCTGCGGCCGATCGCACGGAACAGGCCGCCGCGGTGGCCGCCGACACGGCCGAGGACGCTGTCAGCGTCGAGCCGCCCCGCTAGCCCACCGCCTTCTTCGCCCCGAGCGTCGCCAGCCAGTGACGCTCGCGGGACTTGATCAGGTCGGCGCGGCCCAACGGCGTCAGGTCCTCATCGTCGATGCGCTCCAGCGGCTCGAAGCTGAAGGCCTCCGCGCCATGGGCGTTCCAGGCCGTCTGCAGGTCGCGGTTGCCATGGCCGCCGGTGCGCAGGCTGAACCACAGCGAGTTCTGCTGGGCGTCGAGATTGCGCGATCCCGCGACCCAGACCTCACCGGTCGGCGCGCAACGGATCGCATAGACGCCGACCGCCACCTTCCGTTCCTTCCAGTCTCGGACGGCCTCACGGCGGGATTGCTTGTCCATCAGGCGCGCTCCGCACTGCGCAGGCGCCAACCTGCGCACAGGCCGAGGAAGCCCACGAGGCCCACTGGTCCGACGAGGAACGTCAGCGCCAGGCAGGGCAGCACCAGCAGGTAGGGCAGCCGCCGTCGCGCCGCCTCCTCGACCGCCCACGTCCCCACCCAGAGATCGAAGGCCAGATAGTGGGTCCAACCCAACACAGCGTGCTCCGGCTGCGCGAAGAGCGCGCTGACCCCGGCGAGCGTCGTGAAGTCGGGCGCGCCGCCCTCGGACAGGCCGCGCGCCAGCAGCACCACGTAGACCACAGACAGGGCCGCCGCGACCCCACGGGCCGCGAGCACGATCGGCTCGCGGCGTAACGGGTAACAGACAAGCACGACCCAGGCCGCCAGGGCGGCGATGTTGGTCACGCTGAACATAAGCTCGGGATTCATGGCGTCGCTCCGCAGTCGGACGGGCTCCATATAGGCTATAGACGGAAAGTCAATTTTACCCGGACGCAATAAGCACGTCGCCGGCCCTTTGCCGAGGCCGCGGGAAGGGCTTACATCCCTGTCCATGCGTCAGACCTTCGATGAAACCACCGACCGCTCGTTTGGACCCCGCCATGTGCCGCTGATCCGGGAAGCCATGGCGCAGCAGGGCCTGGACGGGTTCCTCGTCCCGCATGAGGACGAGCATCAGAACGAATACCTCCCGGCCGCCAACGACCGCCTGGCCTGGGCCACCGGCTTCACCGGCTCGGCCGGCGCCGCCGTGATCCTGAGGGACAAGGCTGCAGTCTTCGTGGACGGCCGCTATACGCTGCAGGTTCGCGACCAGGTGGACGCCCAGTTGTTCGAGATCCGCGACCTGGTCGAAGGCGGCGTGCCCGCCTATCTGGAAACCGCGACCGCGCGCGGCCAGAGGATCGGCTACGACCCGCGCCTGCACAGCCCCGACGCCCTGGCCCGCCTGAAGGAAGCCGCCGCCAAGACCGGGGCCGCCCTCGTCGCGGTCAATGACAACCCTCTGGACCGCGCGTGGGGCCAGGCTCGTCCGGCCCAGCCGACCGCCCCTGTCGTCCCCCATCCGGCCGAGTTCTCGGGCGAGGACTCCAATGCCAAGCGCGCCCGGGTCGGCAAGGCGGTGGCCGCGCGCGGCGGCGACGCGGCCGTGCTGACGGCGCCCTCGACCATCGCCTGGTTGTTCAACGTGCGCGGCGGCGACGTCATCCGCTCGCCCCTGCCCCTCGGCCAGGCCATCCTGAACAAGGACGGCGCGGCGCGCCTGTTCCTGGATCCGGCCAAGGTGACGCCGGACCTGCGCGCGTGGCTGGGCAATCAGGTGCGGCTGGAGACGCCCGATGACCTGCCCGCCGCGCTGGCCGAGTTGAAGGGCCAGAGCGTGGTGGTGGACCCGGCTCAGTCCTCGGCCTGGTACTTTGACACCCTGGCCGAAGCCGGCGCGACGGTGATCCGCGCCGAAGACCCCTGCGCCCTGCCTCGCGCATGCAAGAACGCCGTGGAGATCCAGGGCTCGCGCAACGCCCACATTCGCGACGGCGCCGCCCTGACCCGCTTCCTGCACTGGGTCGCGACCGAGGGGCAGGTGAACCCGCCCGACGAGATCACCGCCGTCACCAAACTCGAGAGCTTCCGTGAGGCCACCGGCGCGCTGAAGGACCTGTCGTTCGACACCATCGCCGGCGCCGCCTCCAACGGGGCGATCGTCCACTACCGTCCGACCGAGCGCCTGAACAAGCGGGCTGAGACCGGCTCGCTGCTGTTGATCGACTCCGGCGCCCAGTACCTGGACGGCACCACCGACGTCACTCGCACGGTCGCCATCGGCGAGCCGGCCGCCGAGATGCGCCAGCGCTTCACCCTGGTGCTGAAGGGTCACCTGGCGCTGGCGGGTATTCGCTTCCCGGCCGGGACCACCGGTTCGGCCCTCGACATCCTGGCGCGTCACGCGCTGTGGATGCATGGCCTGGACTACGACCATGGCACCGGCCACGGCGTCGGCAGCTATCTCGGCGTCCACGAGGGCCCACAGCGTATCGCCAAGGCGCCCAACGCGGTAGCGCTGCGCCCCGGAATGATCCTCTCGAACGAGCCGGGCTACTACAAGGAAGGCGGCTACGGCATCCGCATCGAGAATCTGCAGGTCGTCACCGAGGCAGCGCAGATTCCGGGCGGCGAGCGGCCGATGCTGGGCTTCGAAACCCTGACCCTCGCGCCGATCGACCGCCGCCTGATCGACCGCGACCTGCTGAGCGCCGACGAGCGGGCCCAACTCGACGCCTATCACGCCAAGGTGCGAGACGTGATCGGACCCCTGGTGGAACCGGAGGTCCGAAGCTGGCTCCTCGACGTCACGGCGGCGATCTGATGAGCCAGCCCCCCAACGCCCAACAGGCCGCCTACTGGAACGAGCAGGCCGGTCCCACCTGGGTCGACATGGTCGATCCGCTGGACCGGCAACTGGCGCCCCTCGGCCGCGCGGCGATGCGAGCGCTCGCGCTGCAGCCTGGTGAGGCCGTTCTCGACGTGGGCTGCGGCGCGGGAGCCACGACCCTGGAGTTGGCCGAACAGGTCGGCGCCGCGGGTCGGGCCACCGGCGTCGATATCTCGCGGCCACTGCTGGAGACGGCGCGCCGACGGGCCGAGCGGCTGGCGAACGTCGAGTTCCTAGAGGCGGACGGCCAGTCCCACCCGTTTCCCGTGGCCGGCTACGACGCGCTCTTCTCTCGCTTCGGCGTGATGTTCTTCTCCGAACCGACGGCGGCCTTCGCCAATCTTCGTCGCGCCCTGAAGCCGGGCGGACGGATGGCGTTCGTTTGCTGGCAGGCGCCGGCCGCGAACCCGATCATGACCCTGCCCATGCAGGCGGCGCTGGCGCACGTGCCCGCACCCCCACCGGCGGCCGATCCCACCGCTCCAGGACCCTTCGCGTTCGCCGACGCGGACCGACTGCGAGGCATTCTGGACGCTGCCGGCTTCAGCGGCGTGGCGGTCAGACCGCACCAGGAGAAGATCGGCAGCGGCGATCTTGAGACGGCCCTGACGGTCTCGTTGAAAGTGGGCCCGCTGGGAGCCCTCCTCAGGGAGAACCCCGATCAACGCGACGCGGTGATCGCCGCTGTCCGCGCGACGCTGTCAGCCCACGACGGCCCAGACGGCGTGAAGCTCGACTCGGCGACCTGGATCGTGACCGCCAACAATCCGGGCTGAGATCCCTCGGTCACATGCCGCGATGGATCGGCACAAGATCGGGGAAGTCGGGCTCGCGGCCCTCTTGCTTGGCCTTGAACGCCTCGGCCATGTGAGGGCCTGCGAACATGCCGGCCTGCCAGGCGCCCAGGTAGTCCAGCGACGCGGCAGTCCCGTGCTCGCGGGCATGGTTGATCATGACCTTGGACCCAGCCACCGCCAGCGGCGCCTTCGTAGCGATCTCGGCCGCCGCGGCGATCGCATGGGCCACGACGGCCTCGTGGTCGGGCAGCACGGCATTGACCAAGCCGATCTGCAGCGCTTGCGCGGCCGGCATCCGCCGCCCGGTATAGGCCAGCTCCCGCACCCAGCCCTGTGGGATCAGCTTGCAAAGCCTCGGGAACGTGCCCGCGTCGGCGGTCATGCCGATGTTGATTTCCTGGACGCAGAAAAACGCATCAGCGCTGGCGTAACGGATGTCGCAGGCGCTGGTCAGGTCGACGCCGCCGCCGATGCAACCGCCCTGGATGGCGGCGATGACGGGGACGCGCGCCTCGTCCAGGCACGAGAAGGTGTCCTGCAGCGACCGCAAGTGATGGCGCGAAGCTTCAGCCTGCACCCAACGGTCTCCCGGCCGCGCGCCAGCCTCGCCCACCCCGGCGAAATTCTGCAGATCCATCCCAGCGGAGAAGTGCTTGCCGGTCGAGGAAATGACGATGGCGCGGGCGCGCGCATTGTCGTCGATGTCACGCACGATGGCGGGCAGCTCGTTCCAGAACGCCCGGTTCATGGCGTTGTACGCGTCCGGGCGGTTGAGCCGGATGTGGGCGACCCGGCCCTCCAGGGTGACGGAGAAGCAGCTCCAGGCCGTCTCGAACGCGTTGCTCATGTTGTCTCCTCCGGGCGGGACGCCAGTGGTTCGCGCAGACCACCACCTTCACGAAGCGGAAGGGAAGCCCTCGGAGGGCGGATCAGCCCTTTACCTGCATCCAGAACGACGCGCCGTAGAGGTCCACGCTCTCCAGCGGCCCATGGCAGACCGCCTCTCGCGCTTGGCGTCTCAGCGCGGGATCGCGGCCGACCCACCAGCATGGGAATAGGATCTCGAACCGGTCGGGCCCGAACAGCAGCGCCACGGCCAGCAGGTACTGCTCGTTCCACAGCTGGCGCAGGTGGCCGGAGATGTAGTCGTCGGGCAGGTAGATGTCGTGGACCTGGACGATCACGCCGGGCTTCAGCCGCGGCAGGATCTCGGTGAAGAAGACCGTGACGTCCGAGCCCTGAAAGGCGCGGTGCGAACTGTCGAGGAACAGGATGTCGCCGGGGTCCAACGCTTGGAACATCGCCGGGTCGCACTGTTCCAACGGCCGACGGATGACCTCGTCGCAAAGCTGGTCCACGGCGTTGCGCGGCTCGGGATCGATCGAGGTCAGCCGCGTTTGCAGGCCAAGGCGGCTCACGGCGCGACGCGCGAACTTGGTGGATACGCCTGAGCCGATCTCCAGGAAGCGCTTCGGATTGCGCCGCTTCAGCATGGTCGTCAGCGCCATGCCGTCCAGCGCGGGGAACCAGACGTTGAACCAGAACGGGTCCGTGGACTCGTAGCTGCCGCCCAACGCAACCTGCGCGAAGTCGGCCTGCAGCGCGCCCATCTCACCGATGAAGGCGGCGTAGCGGTCGCGGCCGCGTTCCAGAATCGCCGAGAGCTCAGGGTGCGACGTCCGGCCCGCGCCGTGCCGCAACGTGGCGGTGTAGCGATAGTCGGCCAGCTCGAAGGCGTGAACCGCACGCTCGGTCGCAAACACCAGGCCCGTCAGCGGAGCAAGAGGCGCGGCTGCGGGATCGCGCAGCGCCACGGCCCGAGCCCGGGCGGCTTCGGCGCCCGGCTCGCCCGCATCCCGCAGCGCCACGGCCAGGTCGTTCCAGACAACCTCCAGGCTCGGCGCGCGTTCGGCGGCTTCGCGCAGAAGTCTCACACCTTCACCGCCGCGACCCAGCTTGCAGCGAACGACCCCGAGCAGCCGTAGCGCCGCGGGGTTGTCGGGCTCGCCAGCCAGGACCTCGACGAAAATCAACTCGGCCAGGTTCAGCAGGTTGCAGCGCAGTCGGTCGAAGCCGATCAGCAGCATCTCTTCGGTGGTGGCCACTAGGCGCCCACCAGGGCGATCCACTCGTCCTCGGTCAGCACCTGCACGCCGTGCTTTTCGGCGTCCTTCAGCTTCGATCCGGCGCCGGGGCCGGCGACCACCAGGTCGGTCTTCTTCGAGACCGAGCCCGAGACCTTGGCGCCCAACCTTTCGGCCTGCGCCTTGGCCTCGTCGCGGGTCATGCGCTCCAGGCTGCCGGTGAAGACCACGGTCTTTCCGGCGACGGCCGTGTCGGTCTTGGGACGCTCGGCGTCCTTGACCTCGAGCTCGGCCAGCAGATCTTCCACCAGAGCGCGATTGTGATCCTCGGCGAAGAACTCGGCGATCATGCGGGCCGCCACGACGCCGACCGCGTCCACCGAGGCCACTTCGAGGAAGGCGTCACCGGGGATCTCGGACGCCGCCTGCCGGGCGCCGGCCTCGAAACTGGCCCAGTCGCCGAAGCGAGCCTCCAGCGCCGCGCGCGCCTTGGTGTTCAGCTTGGGGATCGCCAGCCGCAGGCGGGCTTCCAGCGAGAGGTCGGGCGGGACCAGCAGCCCCTGCCCCGAGCGCGCGAATTCCAGCACCGCCGACACGGCCGTCGGGCCCAGGCCGTCGAGATCCGACAGCTCGGCATAGAGCGGGCCTGCCATCTGCTCGGCCGCCAGCTTCGAGGTCTCGACGAACCGCGCCACGGTCTCGAAGTGACGCGCCAGCGCCGTCGAGGTGGTCTCGCCGACGTGGCGGATGCCCAGGCCGTAGATGAACCGGTCCAGCTCGATGTTCCGGCGCTCCTCGATGCTGGCCAGAAGGTTGCCGACGCTGGTCTCGCCGAAACGATCGAGCGTGAGGATCTCGTCGCGGCGGGACTTCAGCCGGAAGATGTCGGCGGGCGAGTTCAGCCAGCCCTTTTCCGAGAAGGTGGTCAGTTGCTTCTCGCCAAGGCCCTCGATGTCGAAGGCGCGCCGGCTCACGAAGTGTCGCAGGTGGGCCAGCTTCTGGAACGGGCAGGCGAACTCACCGGAACAGCGCCGCACCACCGTCTCGGCGCCCGCCGCGGTGGTCTCACGCACCAGCTCGGTGTGAAGCGGGCACGGACAATGGGTGGGGAACTCGAACGGCTCGGGCCCGCGTGGCTCGTCCTCGACGACGCTGACGATCTGGGGGATCACGTCGCCGGCCCGCTGCAGGATCACCGTGTCACCGACGCGCAGACCCTTGCGGGCGATTTCGTCGGCATTGTGCAGCGTGGCGTTGACGACCACGACGCCGCCCACCGTCACGGGGTGCAGCCGCGCGACCGGGGTGATCGCGCCCGTGCGTCCCACCTGGATGTCGATGGCCTCGAGGATCGTGCGGGCCTGCTGGGCCGGGAACTTCCGCGCGATGCCCCACCGGGGCGCGCGGCTGACGAAACCCAGACGCTGCTGCCAGTCGAGCCGGTCCACCTTGTAGACGACGCCGTCGATGTCATAGGCCAGGTGCGGGCGCACCTGCTCCATCGTGGCGTAAGCGGCCAGCAGGCCAGCCGCGTTCTCAACGCGAACGCTTTGCGGGGTGGTCTGCAACCCCCAGTCTTTGAGCTTCTGCAGCGCCTCCCACTGGGTTTGGGCGAACGGCTGCGAGTGGGCGCCCCACGCATAGGCGAAGAAGCGCAGCGGACGGGCCGCCGTAATGGCAGAGTCGATCTGGCGAAGGGAGCCCGCTGCGGCGTTGCGCGGGTTGGCATAGGTCTTCTGCCCGGCCTCGGCGGCGGCGGCGTTGAGCGCCGCGAACTCCTCGTGGCCCAGATAGATTTCGCCCCGCACCTCGATCTCGTCGGGCCAACCCGAGCCCGCCAGCTTGTGCGGGATCTCGCGGATGGTGCGGACGTTGGCGGTGACATCCTCGCCGACCCGCCCGTCGCCGCGGGTGGCCGCCTGGACGAGTTCGCCTTTCACATAGCGGATCGAGCACGACAGCCCATCGATCTTCGGCTCGGCCGTGTAGCCGACGGTCTCGGTCGGCGAGAGCCGCAGGAAGCGGCGGATGCGGGCGTCGAACTCGGCCGCCTCGTCGTCGGCGAAGGCGTTGTCGAGGCTGAGCATCGGCACGCCATGCTCGACGGCGCCGAACTTCTCGGACCGGGCCGCGCCCACCTTCAGCGACGGCGAATTCTCGCGGACCAGATGGGGAAAACGCGCCTCGATCTCGGTGTTGCGCCGCTTGAGCGCATCGTAGTCGGCGTCTGAGATCTCGGGTTCGTCGTGCTGGTGGTAGGCGATGTCGTGCCGCGAGATCTCGTCAGCGAGCCGCGTGAGCTCCTGGACGGCTTCGGCTTCGGTGAGGTCTGCGACGGGGATCATGGGCGAAGGTCTAGCGCGCTCCGCGCACCTTGCGCAAAACAGAACAAACAAGCAACTATACTTCCTTTCCCACGGACCGCGCGAGAGGGGGACCGCTCGCCGAAGAGCGGGCGGTCCCCCTCTCCCACTTCGTGGGAAAGGAAGGCGCCTTAAGCGTCCATCAGCGCCCGGGCGGCGGCTCGCGCGGCGTCGGTGATCTGGGCGCCCGCGAGCATTCTGGCGATCTCCTCCTCGCGGTCGGCGGGCGAGAGCACCTCCACGGCCGTGCGGACGTGGTCGGCGCCGCCGGCCTTGGCGATGCGCCAGTGGGCCTCGGCGCGGGCGGCGACCTGCGGGCTGTGGGTGACGACCAGAACCTGGGCGGCAGATGCGAGGCGCTTGAGGCGCAGGCCCACCGCATCGGCGACGGCGCCGCCCACGCCCTGGTCCACCTCGTCGAAGATCATCAGCGGCTGGGGACCGGTCCCCCGGCCGGCCAGGGCCGCCTTCAGCGCCAGGGCGAAGCGGGCCAGCTCGCCGCCCGAGGCGATGGCGCCCAGGTCGCCGAACGGCGCCCCAGGATTGGTGGCGATCTCGAAGGCCACGCGATCGAGACCCGTGGGGCCGGCGCGGTCCTCGGCCAGGATTTCAACCGCGACCCGGAAGCGGGCCTTCTCCAGCTTGAGCGGCGCGAGTTCGGCCATGACGGCGGACGTCAGGGCGTCACCGGCGACGCGGCGGTCAGCCGAAAGGGCCTTGGCGGCGTCGAGGTAGGCGGCGCGGGCGGCGGCGGCCTGGGCCTCGGCGGCCTTCAGGGTCTCGTCGGCGCTCTCCACGGCCCGCAGGCGCTCGGCGAACTGCAGGCGCAGGCTCGGGAGCTGCTCGACGGCGACGTTCAGCTTGCGAGCGAGGCCCCGCAGGTCGAACAGCCGCTCCTCGGTCTTCTCCAGGCGGTCGGGCTCGAAGTCGAAGGCCGCGGCGGCGTTGTCGATCGCAGCTTCGGCCTCGGCCGCCTCGACCAGCACCCGGTCCAAAGCCTCGGCGGCGGCGGCCAGGCGGCTGGTGGCTGGCCCCTCGGCGGCGGCGCCGGCGGTCAGCGCGCGCTCCCGCGCGCGCTCCAGGGCGCGGATGGCCTGGGCGACCTTGCCGCTCAGCCCGTCGAAGGTCTCCCGCGCCACCGCGATATCGGCCAGCGCCTTCTCGGCGGCGCCCAGCAAGGCGCGCTCCTCGGCCAGGGCGGTCTCCTCGCCGTCGCGCGGATCCAGCCGGTCCAGCTCGGACAGGCGGAAGGTCAGGTCCTCGATCTCGGCCGCCGAACGGGCGGCGTCGGCGCGCAGGGTCTCGACCCGCTCGCGCGCCTCGCGCCAACCGGCCCAGGCGCCGGCGACGGCCTGGCGACGGCGGTCGAGGTCGCCGTAGGCGTCCAGCAGCGGGCGATGCGTGCGCGCGTCGAGCAGGCCCACGGTCTCGTGCTGCCCGTGGACTTCCAGCAGGGCTTCGCCCAGTTCCTTGAGCACGCCGACGCCCGTGGCCTGATCGTTGACGAAGGCCCGGCTTCGCCCGTCGGCGCTGAGCGAGCGGCGCAGGACCAGGTCCTCGTCCTTGGCGTAGGCCAGGCCCTTGTCTTCCAGAATGTCCCAGACCGGATGCGTGGGCGCCGGTGCGAAGACGGCGGTCGCCACTGCCTGGGCGGCGCCCCGACGCACGAGGCCGGCGTCGCCGCGCGCGCCGGTGGCCAGGCCCAAGGCGTCCAGGATGATCGACTTGCCCGCGCCGGTCTCGCCGGTAAGCGCAGTGAGGCCGGGCCCGATGGACAGGTCCAGGGCCTCGATCAACACCACATCGCGGATCTGCAGACCGATCAGCATCGCCGCGGAGGATCGCTTGGAATCAGATGGGTTAGAAGGGGCGCGACGCTATTCCGACGCCAGGTTCAGGACGGAGGGGTCTCGGGCGCAGGGGCCGGGAGCGGTTTGTCTTCCTTCTTGCCGAACGGCAGCCGGAAGATGGTCTTCTTATCGGCCTGCTTGCTGGCCTGGACCGCGACGTTCGTCTCCTTGGCCTCGGGCGGGGCCACCGTCTTGCCCTTGTCGCGCGTGAACGGCAGCCGGAACATGCCGCCGCCGCCCGACTTGGGCTCGACCGCCGGGCGCAGGCCCTTCGACGTCAGCAGCTTGTAGGCGTCGTTGTACCAGGGATCGCCCGGATAATTGTAGCCCAGCACCGCGCCGTTGCGCTTGGCCTCGTCCAGCAGGCCCAGGGTCAGATAGCTCTCGACCAGCCGGTACAGCGCCTCGGGCGTGTGGCTGGTGGTCTGGTAGCGGTCGACCACGGTGCGGAAGCGGTTCGTGGCGGCCAGCGTGTCGCCCTGGCGCAGGTACCAGCGGCCGATGGTCATTTCCTTGCCGGCCAGCTGGTCGTTGACCATGTCGATCTTCAGGCGAGCGTCAGAAGCGTACTCGGTGCGCGGATAGCGCTGAACCACATCGCGCAGCGCCGCCAGCGCCTGGCCCGTGGCCGCCTGGTCGCGGTTCACGTCGACGATCTGCTCGAAGTAGCAGATGGCCTTGATGTAGTGGGCATAGGCCGCGGTCGGGTTGCCCGGATACAGCTGGATGAAGCGGTCGGCGTCGGCCACAGCCTCGGCGTAGTCGTTGCCCTGATAGTGGGCGTAGGCCTGCATCAGGATCGAACGACGCGACCATTCCGAATAGGGATGCTGGCGTTCCACTTCCTGGAAGTAGTTGACCGCCTGATTCCACTGCCGCCGGTCCAGCCGGTCGGCGCCCGTGGAATACAGCAGCTCCACCGGGCGCTCCTCATAGGCCAGACGCGGCTTCTTCTTGCTGTTTCCGGCGCAGGCGGAGAGGGCGAGTGCGCAGGCGGCGGTGACAAGAACCACCTTGGCGGACGTTCGGACCGAAGACACCTTCACCTCAAGACAGACGCGCGCCCCCACGCGGGAGTCGCTTCTACACTACCACTTGTGGCGAGCAAACGGCGGTGGGGCCGCTGCCGTCCTTTCCCGGGACGGGCCTCGGCAGATCACAGCGTCTGCTTCAGGCTCGCGACCTGTTCGGCGTGGGTGGTCTTCGGGCGGTCCACCCCCAGCTGGTCGGTGATCATGTCCGACAGCGACGGCAGGGTCGCCCGGTCGATCCTGTGGCTGTCGCCCCAGAGATCGGCGCGCATCAGCGCCTTGGGGCAGTGCAGGTAGGCCTCGCGCACCTCGATCTTCAGCAGGGTCTTCGGAACCTTGCCGAACTCCTCGAAGGTCCTGGCCAGGTCGTCGTCGACGACGAGGCTCGCCGGGCCGTTGACGCGGTAGATGTCGTCCACGCCGGGGATCATGAACATGAGGCCGACTTCACCCGAGCCCTCAGCGACGTTGCGCAGCGAATCCAGGCGGTTGTTGCCCGGCCGATCCGGCATCAGCAGGGTCTTCCCATCCTCGGACACTCTGATGAAGCCGGGCCCGCCGCCGCGGGGCGACACGTCGACCGTCCCGTTGGGCCCCACGGTCGCCAACGCGACGAAAGGCGAGAGCTCGATGAAGCGGCGGCCGTGCTTATCGACGACGCCGATGTCCTTGGCCACGGTCAGCTTGTGGGGCGGGGCGTAGAGGGCGTCGAGCTTGGCGCTGGCGTCGTCGGGCATGGGGGCCTCCTGCCGGAGCATTAGGCCTCAGTTGCGAACAATTCGCAACATCTCCTAGACGGCCTCGCGCAGTTCCTCGGCAAGGGTGCAGACGCGCCAGGCGTCAGGGCGGGCCAGCAGCGCGCGCACCAAGGCGTTATTGAGACCGTGACCGGCCAGAACGCCTTCGAAGCGGCCGATCACCGGGCCGCCCAGCACGTACAGGTCGCCGATGGCGTCCAGCGCCTTGTGGCGCACGAACTCGTCGGGCCGACGCAGGCCCTCCGGATTCAGCACCCGGTCGTCATCGATCACGACGCAGTTTTCCATCGAACCGCCGCGGGCCAGTCCCATGGCGCGCAGAGCCTCGACGTCGCTGAGGAAGCCGAACGTGCGGCAGTCGGCGAGTTCGTCCCGGAACGCTTGTTCGTCCATCGCCATGTCGATGGCCTGTCGGCCAATGGCGGCGGTGGGGAACTCGATCGTAAAGGCCACCTCAAAGCCATCGGCGGGCTTCAGCGTCGCGCGCTTGTCGCCGTCGATCACTTCGACGGTGTCGAGGATCTCGATGTAGTTGCGGGCCGCTTCCTGCGGGCGCAGGCCGGCGCGGTCCAGGATGCGGACGAAGGGCAGCGACGAGCCGTCCATGATCGGCATCTCAGGCCCGTCCACCTCGACGATGGCGTTGTCGACGCCCAGCATGGCGAAGGCGGCCATCAAGTGCTCGATGGTCGAGACGGTGACCCCGGCGGCGTTGCCGATGACGGTGCCCAGCTGGGTCTTGCAGACCGCTTCGCCGGTGGCGGGGATAAGGTTGTCACGGTCGCGCACGTCAGTGCGGACGAAGACGATGCCGGCGCCGACCGCAGCAGGGCGCACGTTCACGCGGGTGTAGGCGCCCGTGTGGACGCCGACGCCGGCGAACAGCGCCGGGGCCCGGACAGTGTGCTGGAACATGGACGACGCCAAAGTGGACCTTCCTGCGATACGCGGCGCGACAGCGACGACTCCAAGTCCCCCAACGTCCGGCTAAGGCGATTGATGCACCGCAGCAAAACACTTGGTGTTTCGCAATGTTTCTCTTTACCGTCCGTTAAGGGCGATCTTCATCAAGCGACTGATATCATGGAATATTTTGCGCTCGCAGCGGCCATCGCACCGGCGACTCACGTCGCCGGATAGAGCTGGGCTCCGACAAGGTTTCGCGACCGGTCCAGGATGCGCACCTGCACCGCGCGGCCCAGTTGAGCCAGGCACGCGGCGAGCCGTCTGGCCTGGGCCTCGGCGCGCCCGCCCGACTGGAACACGAGGGGCTCGAGACCGGCGCACAGCACGGCCCAGCCGTTGGCCAGGGGCGAGACCAGGATCACGCGGTGACCGCTCATGAAAAGTCCTCCCGGATGGGCTCCGGGAGGACTTCTAGCAACGCGCGCCAGGGCGCGGTGTGACGATTTCGTGGAGTTTTCTAGTTGGCCAGTCGGCGCAGGAACGAGGGGATCTCGAGATCCTCGTTCTGGTCGGCTTCCTCAGGCGCGGCAGCCTCCAGCGGCTGGGCGCCGCCGCGGACCGGGGCCGGTTGTGTCGCGCGAGCCGCCGGGGCCGGCGCGGGCGCCGGCTGGGGCGCTTCGAAGCGCGGGCGACCGCCGAAGATCGACAGGAACCCGCCGCGCGGCTTGCGGGGCTCGAAGGCGCTGTCGGCGAACAGGGGCTCATCGCCCGGCTCGGCCGCTTCCGGATCGACGATCCGGGTGACCGGCGCCGGAGCGGGCGCCTCGTACGACGCCGCGGCCGCGGCGATCTGCGCGCCGATGTCGTCGGCGGCAGGCTGGGCGAAGATGTCGGGCTGCTCTTCCTCGGCCGCCGCGAAGCTGGGCTCCTCGGCCGCAACCGAGGCGGCGACCGGCTCGGCCTCGACCGGGGCCGGCTCGGGCCGTGGCGTCACGGTGGCCCGCAGGGGCTCGGCCATGAGCGAGCGGCGTTCGATCTTGGGCTCAATCGCGGCGATGGACGCGCCGTCCATGCCGGTGGCCACCACCGACACCCGGATCATCCCCTCCAGCGACGGGTCGAAGGCCGCGCCGAAGATGATGTTGGCCTCGGGGTCGACCTGTTCCGAGATGGCGTTGGCCGCCTCATCGACTTCCAGCAGCGTCATGTCCAGGCCGCCGGTGACGTTCACCAGCACGGCCTTGGCGCCCTTGAGCGAGACTTCGTCCAGAAGCGGATTCTGGATGGCGTTCTGGGCGGCCATCAGGGCGCGATCCTCGCCCGTGGCCTCGCCCGTGCCCATCATGGCCTTGCCCATCTCGGTCATGACCGTGCGGACGTCGGCGAAGTCGAGGTTGATCAGTCCGGGCAGGACCATCAGGTCGGTGATCGAGCGCACGCCCGAGTGCAGGACCTGGTCGGCCATGCCGAAGGCTTCGGCGAACGTGGTCCGCTCGTTGGCGACGCGGAACAGGTTCTGGTTCGGGATGACGATCAGCGTGTCGACATAGCGCTGCAGCTCGGTGATCCCAGCGTCGGCCAGGCGCATCCGGTGGCGGCCTTCGAAGTGGAAGGGCTTCGTGACCACGCCCACCGTCAGGATGCCCCGCTCGCGAGCGCACTTGGCGATGATGGGCGCCGCGCCGGTGCCCGTGCCGCCGCCCATGCCGGCGGTGATGAACACCATGTGGGCGCCGTCCAGGTGCTCGCCGATCTCGGGAATGCTCTCCTCGGCGGCGCTCATGCCCACCTCGGGGTGGGCGCCGGCGCCGAGCCCTTGCGTCACCTGCACGCCCAGCTGGATGCGGCGCTCGGTCTTGGCGAACTGGAGCTGCTGGGCGTCGGTGTTGCCGACGACGAACTCCACGCCTTCGAGGCCGGCTTCGATCATGTTGTTGACCGCGTTGCCGCCCGCCCCGCCGATCCCGAACACGACGATCCGGGGCTTGAGTTCTGTCGCGCGCGGCGCGGAAAGCGAGATGGCCATTGGGACGTCGTCCTTCCGAAATTTGCGGTCTGCGCGCCTGACACCGCCGCGTCCGACGCACCCTGGTAACGATGCGTTAAGTACGCGCCGACACCCTTAATCGAGTGTTAACCGCATACTGTGAGTCGGAACTTGGTCGAGCTTTGCCGAACAGGTTTTTCAGCACTGTCCCCAAGGAAACCCGACCCGAATCGACAGTAACGCCGTGACACCGTCACTCAGGGAGTCGGCCGGCCGGGTCAAGGCCGCCGCAACGTCAGGTTTCGACATCGGATCGGGCGCCCCGAAAGCGACCTGGCGTCCGCCTCCATGGGCGTGTGCCAGGGTCCGCTGGTCTCGCGGATGGGCGCGCACGCGATCGCCGCCCTCACCTCTCGTCATCGAGCTCCGCGATGAGGCGCTTCAGGTCGGCGATGTCCTGCGCGGTGAGCTTCTGGCGTTCTGAGAAGTGGCTGACCAGCGGGGCGAGGCGGCCGTCGAACAGGCGGTCCAGCAACCCCTGGCTCTCGGACTCCACATATTCGTCGCGGGCGACCAGCGGGCGGTAGAGATAGCGGCGGCCGTCCTTCTGGGCCGACACCGCGTTCTTGTTGAGCAGGCGGTTCAGCAGGGTCTTGAGCGTCGCCTCGGCCCAGCCCTGGGCCTCGCCCACCTCGGCGAAGATCTCCTCGGCCGTGAGCGGCTCGCGCCGCCACAGGGCCTCCATCACCAGACTCTCCGCGCCGCTGATCCGCACTGTCCAAGCCCGCCAGCTTCGGCGTACGTTCACGTACGTAATCGCTGGCGTCAACCTGCCCGCGCTGGAACCGCTCGCAAGGTCGAGGGTCAGAGCCCCAGCGCGGCCTTCACGCGGTCCCAGTCGACCAGCTTGAAGTTCTGGCGCGCGCCAGTGGGGCCCGTGTCGACGTCGTCCTGCACGACGATCAGACCGTTCGGGAAGCCGCCCACCAGCCGGCCGGCCGCGGCCACGCCGTCGGTGCCGGTCACCGCATCGACGCCGTTGCCCTCCACGACGCTGAAGCGGCCATAGTACAGCGCCTCGTCGGCATCGGTGACCTTCCAGACGGCGAAGGCCGAGTCGCCCTGGCTGGAGGCGATCAGCCAGGTGGCCGCGCCGTCTTCCAGCAGCGCCAGGCCCTCGACATCGGGCATCAGCATCTGCGACGGCGCCTCGGCGATCAGCACGCCGGGCGTGGCCGTGACGCCCAGGTCGTAGCGCCACACGCCGCGGCCTTCTTCGCCCAGGTAGAGGCGGCCCCGGGCGTCATCGGCGACGCAGCCTTCGGGCTGGGTGGCCACAGCGAAGCGGCGCTCTTCGGTAAGCTGCGGCTTGCCGTCGGGGCCGGCGGCGACGCGCAGCTGGCGAACCTGGCCGTCCGTGCCGTTGACGATCATCAGGAACGCATCGCCCCGCCGGGCCAGGCACAGACCATAGGGCTCGGTCAGATCGATCGGGACAGCGGCCCAGAAGCTGAGCTTCAGCGTCGCGGGGTCCAGGAAGAACAGCGCCGCCCCGGCGCCGCGCCGCCCGCGGTCGGACGTCGCCACCAGCACCCTGGGCCCCGAGGCGGTCGGGAAGCCCTCGCGCACGTCGACGTTGTTGGGCTTGCCGCCGGGCAGGAACTGCAACTGCTTGCCCGCCAGGTCGTAGACATAAAGCCCGGCCTGCTTGTCGGTGCCTATGATCACGCCGCGGGTGCGGTCGTTGGGGTCCACCCAGATGGCCGGGTCGTCGGCGGCGTCGCGCGCGGCCGTGCCCACCGGCGGGGTCTCGGCCGAGGCCAGCACGGGCTTGCCCACGCCCACGGTCACGCCGCCCGAGTCCGAGACGTCCTCGGGACCCAGCGTTGCGCAAGCGCTCAGCATCAGGCCGAGCGCCGAAACCAGGACCGCAATACGCATCAAGAACATCAACCCCGACCCGATCGCCCGCTTTCCGGGGCGTCGCGCGCCCTATGCACCGACGGCGGCGACAGTTTGATGACGTGGCGATGACGGTCTCCCCGTCGTCACGAAAGTGAGGTCGATCCGTCGGAGCTCCGTCACGCAGCTTCACTAAAGCCCGCCCCCATCAGCCTGAGGGGGCCAACAGATGTCGAGAATGTCGAAGAGCGGGTCGCGGACGGCCCTGCTGTGCAGCGTCGCCATGGCGATGGGCCTGGCCGGGGCCGCGCAGGCCGCGGATGCGGCGGCCGATGGGGAAGTCAGCGAAGTGGTGGTGACCGGGCGGCCGATCGCCGATTCCGAAGCCGCCGCCCTGAAGGTGCAGAGAGAATCCGTCGCCCTGGTCAGCGTGATCGCCGCGGACGCCGTGGGCCGCCTCCCCGACCAGAACATCGCGTTCGCCGTGGGCCGGCTTCCGGGCGTCGCCGTCGAGCGCGACCAGGGCCAGGCTCGCTATGTGAACCTGCGCGGGTCGAAACCGAACTGGACCACGGTCTCGTTCGACGGAATGACAATCGTCAGCCCCGAAGGCCGCCAGACCCGCTTCGACAACATCCCCTCGGCCATCGCGAGCCAGATTGTCGTGTCCAAGGCGGTGACGCCCGACATGCCGGGCGAGACGATCGCGGGCAACATCAACATCGTCACCCGCAGCCCGTTCGACCGGGCGGGTTTCTTCTTCGACAGCAAGATCGAGCTGGGCTACGTCGAACTGGGCGGCGGCGAAGAGAGCAACCTCAGCGTCGTGATGTCGGACCGGTTCCTCGACGACCGGCTGGGGCTGCTGGCGCAGTTCTCGCACTACCACCGCAACATGGTCACCGATAACTGGGAGACCGACCCCTACCAGACCGCCGGCAACGGCCGCGACCAGCGCCCCGGCGCAGAGACCCGCCGCTGGGCGCGCGAGTTCGAGAACAAGGCCTATCGCCTGACCCGCGAGAACCTGGGCGCCACGCTGAAGGCCGAGTACGAGCTGGACGAGAACAACCGCCTGTTCGCCAGCACGATCCTGACCCAGTACGACGACGACGAGCAGCGCAACAACTACATCTTCCGCATGGACAACGGCGCGGCAAACACTGGGACCGCCGCCTGCCCGGCGACGCCGGCGCCCATCACCACCAGCGGCTTCGCCGACATCTGCGTCTCGGGCAACACGCCGCAGAAGGGCACGGTCTACGGCGCCCAGATCACCTCCAACACGCGCACCGGCGAGATCACCGAGTACACCTGGACCAGCACGGTCGGCGGCCGCCACAAGGTCGCCGAGTGGGACCTCGACTGGAAGCTCAACTACACCCAGACCGAGGACGGACAGGACCTGTCGAGCCAGGCGTTCTTCGCCAGCCCCAGCGACGTGGCCCAGCGCCCGACCGTCGAGTACGACTTCACGGACCGCAACAACAACACCGTGCGACTCTACCGCACCGTCGTGACCAACGGCGTCCGCTCGCGCGGGGCCCCGGTGCGGTTCATCGACGACTTCGCCATTCCCGCGCTGACCGGGACCGGCGTGGCCATCACCACCATCGACGGCGGTGATCCGACGTTCGCCTACACCGGCAAGTTCGACGCGGGGCGCGATCTCGAAGCCTTCGGCATGCCCATCCGCGTCAAGCTGGGCGGCGAGTTCACCACCCGCACCAAGAAGCACGAGGAGAAGACCTACTCGGCCACGGGCGCGCAGCTGGCCGCCGCGGGCCGGACCTTCACCTACGACGCCGTCCGCAACCTGAAGCCCTACCAGGCCGAACTCGGGCTGGGCTACGACTTCAACTACTACACCAAGTCGGCCCAGGATAAGCTGGCCAACGACCTGCTCAAGGCCGGCGTCCTGACCCGCCAGAACACCAACGCCAACTACTTCCGCGTCCAGGAACAGATCCTCGCGGGCTATGCCATGGCCACCGCCGAGACCGGCTGGGGCAACGTGGTGGGCGGCGTTCGGGTCGAGCGGGCCGAGAACACGGGCGAAGCGTTCGGCGGGGTCGGCGCGACGACCCAGCTCATCCAGGTCAAGAACGACTATGTGCTGGTGTTCCCCAGCCTGCACGTGAACTGGGACCTCAATGACGAGATGCGGGTGCGGGTGGGCCTGACCACCGGCGCGGCGCGGCCCGACTTCGACGAACTGCGTCCGAACCTGATCGCCAACGACGGCCTGCAGACCATCGCCGGCGGCAACCCGGACGCGAAGCCCGAGAAGGCCATGGGCGTCGACGCCTACTTCGAATGGTACATGCAGCCGCGCGGCTACCTGTCGTTCGGCGTCTACTACAAGGACCTGAAGGACGTGCTGTTCAGCCAGTCCGGGACCTTCGGCCGCGACACCCTGAACTTCGGCGGCGTTGACCGCTCGGGCTACACCCTGACGACGCTCCGCAACGGCGGCTCAGGCCATCTGCTGGGCGCCGAGGCGTCCATCCAGCAGTCGCTGGACAGCTATCTCGAGGACAACGACGCCATCCCCGACTGGGTCAAAGGCTTCGGCGTTCAGGCCAACATCACCCTGAACGACAGCGAGGTGACGGTGCCCGCCGTCGCCGGCGTGCCCGCCCGCAAGGTGCCGTTGGTCGGCTCGTCCGACGTCGCCTACAACGTCTCGCTCATCTACGAGCGCTACGGCTTCTCGGCCCGCCTCGCCTACCAGTGGCGTTCGAAGTGGATGCAGTCGACCGGGGACTATCAGACCCTGAACGGCAAGGTCGTTCCCGTGACAAATGGCGACATCTACTGGAACGACGACGAGGAGCTGGACCTGTCGTTGCGGTATCGCATCAGCGATCGGTTGGAGTGGTCGTTCGACGTGGCCAACATCACCAACGATCCGGGCCGGCGCTTCGCCGACAGCGAGGCCTACCCCATCGAGTGGGAGCGCTTCGGTCGCCGATGGATTATGGGCATCAGCTACACATTCTGAGGGGGCTCGTGGCGCGATTTTGGATCATCTCCGGGGTGGCGCTGAGCGTCATCGCCGCCCCGGCTCTCGCCCACCCGGGCCATCACCTCGAACTGGTGGCCCCGACGTCGGCGAAGGCGGCCAAGGTCGATCCGGCCTCGCGTCGCTGGCTGGCCGGCGATCACCACGTCCACAGCTGGTACAGCGCCAGCTGGAAGCCGGCGGCCGACGGCAAGTCGGCGCCGACGCCTGTGAAGGCGGGCGACGCCAGCAACCCGATCACGACCAATGTCCGCAAGGCCGCGGGCTTTGGCCTTTCGTGGATGGTCTCCACCGACCACGGCGGTCCGAACCATTCGCAGTTCAACCGCGAGCAGGCCTATCCCGAGGTGCTGCAGGCGCGGCGGGAGAACCCGAAGGTCCTGGTGTTCTACGGCATGGAGCTGAACACGCCCGCCGCCGAACACTCCAGCATCATCATCCCGCACACCCCGGCCGAACGCGACGCGCTGTTCGGGATCGAGAAGGGCTACGACCGCGCCGAGCCGTGGCCGTCGGATCCCACGCGCAACACCGAAGCCCACATGATCGCGGCGCTGAAGCACATGGACGGCCTGGCTGATCCCCCGGTGGTCATCGCCAACCATCCGGCGCGAACCGCCAAAGGGGAAGGCCAGTATGGCCTCCTCTCGCCGCATGAGCTGCGCAACTGGAACGACGCCGCGCCGCAGGTGGCCGTCGGCATGGAAGGTGCGCCGGGGCACCAGGCCGAGGCCCTGCAGCGCGACGGCTCGCGAAAGGCCGACGGCGCGCGCGGCGGCTATGACAACGGCTTCCCGACGATGGGCGGCTACGACCAGATGACCGCCCGCCTCGGCGGCTTCTGGGATTCCATGCTGGGCGAGGGCCGGCGCTGGTGGGTGACCTCCACCTCTGACTCGCACCGCCACTATAGCGACGGCGGCCACGACTTCTGGCCGGGCGAATACTCCAAGACCTACGTGAAGGCGGCTCGGACCTACGACGACGTGCTGGACGGCCTGCGCAACGGCCGCGTGTTCACAACGCTGGGGGACCTGGTCTCGGAACTCGACGTAATCGTCCAGACTTCGGACGGCCGGCGCCGCGCCGGCATCGGCGAACGGCTCAAGGTGGCGAAGGGCTCGGACGTCACCGTCGTGATCCGCCTGCGTGATCCCGCGGGCGTCAACTTCGGCGGCCAGACCGCCGAGGTGGCGCGCGTCGACCTGATCCGCAGCGAGATCGGCCCTCGCGTCGCCGACCGCACGACCGACAGCAACCCCCGCGCCCGGGTCGAGAAACGCTTCACGTCCCGCGACTGGTCCCGCGACGGTGAACGGATCTCCATCGCCTGGACGATCCGGAACGTCACCGAGCCCACGTACCTGCGCCTGCGCGGCACGAACCGCGCCGACGAGCTGGAGCCACAGCCCGATCCGCTGGGCGAAGACCCGTGGTCTGATCTCTGGTTCTACGCCAACCCCGTCTTTATCGACGTGGAGTGAGGCGCGGCTGCCTCTCCCACCGCGTGGGAAAGGAAGAGCCTCCTACAGGTTATCCCGAAGCCAGACCGCCGCCTTGGCGAAGGGGTTGGCCGTGGGGTCGAGAGGCTCGCGGCGCAGCTTCGAGGACGAGAGCTGCTTGGTCGAGACCGCCTCGCGCGGACCGAAGGCCGAGCGGTGCAGGATGCCGGCGGCGGCGGTGAAGGCCGGACCGGAAGCGGCGTCGGCCAGGTGCGGCACGCGGCGCGGGCGGCCCAGACGAACCGGACGGTCGAACACGCGCACGGCCACTTCACGCACGCCGGCCAGCTGGCTGGCTCCGCCCGTCAGCACCAGGCCCGCGCCCGGCTCGATCGGCGCGCCGGCCGACTTCAGGCGGTCGCGGAGCAGTTCCAGGGTCTCTTCCACGCGAGGCGCGATGATGCCCTTGAGCAGGCTGCGGGGCGCCACGACCGGGCCCGCGCCGGGGTCATCGCCGCGTGGCGGCGCCTCGATCATCTCGCGGTCCTCGTTGGCCGAGGCGATGGCGCTGCCGTGCAGGGTCTTGATGCGCTCGGCGCCGGCGATGGAGGTGGACAGGCCGCGGGCGATGTCCTGAGTCACGTGCTGACCGCCCACCGGCACCGTCTCGACGTGAACCAGTGAGCCGCCGCGGAACACCGAAGCCGAGGTCGAGCCGCCACCCATGTCGATGCAGACGCTGCCCAGGTCGAGCTCGTCCTCCTCCAGCGCGGCCAGGGCCGAGACGAACGGCGCGGCGACCACGCCCTCCAGCTGCAGGTGCGCACGCTCGACGCAGGCGCCCAGGGTGTTGAAGACGGTCTCGGCGACCGAGACGACTAGCAACTCGACGCCCAGGGTCTTGCCGAACATGGCGCGCGGGTCACGCACCCCGCCCTGCCCGTCCACGGCCCAGGCGATGGGCAGGATGTGGATGGCGCGGCGGCCCGGCAGCTTGATCTGGGCCAGCGCGTTCTGGATCGCGCGCACGAGGTCGTTGTCGCTGATCGGGCGGGCGCCGATGGACACCCGGCCGTGGACCCGCGACGAGCTGAGCAGCCCGCCGGCCGTGGAAATCGTCACGCCCTGGACGTTCACGCCGGCGACGTTCTCGGCCCGCTCGACGGCCTGGGCGATCGCGTCCGAGGCCTCGTCGAGATTGACGATCGCGCCGCCGCGCACGCCGCGCGACTGGACGTAGCCGACGCCGCAGGTGGTCAGCGTGCGGTCCCCGCGGCGAACGCCGTCGGGCTTCATGATGAAGCAGGCCACCTTGGACGCGCCCAGGTCGACCGCAGCCACCACCTTGGGCGGCGCCAGCGCGGCCTTCAGGCCATCACGGTTGTCCTTCTTCGCCAGCTTGGCGGCGGGCTTGTCTTTCGGCGGGCGTTCGGCGGTCATCGACATGCGTTCGGTCTCGTTACGCACCCTCCGCCGGGGGCGGAGCAGGCGCGGTGGCGACGGTGGGCGGTGCGGGCGCGCGCGGCCGGACGGCCACGACATCGGGATTGCGCAGGTCGATGCGCTCGAAGCCGAGTTCGAGGATTCGCGAGCGCAGGTCCAGCTGCTCCAGCTGCATCAGCGCCTGTTCCTCCTCGACGGCGGGAAGCTGGATCAGCGCGCCATCCTTCAGGCGCAGGTCCCAGCGGCGGTCGTCGACCCGCACCAGGGCCTCGAGGCGCGCCATCAGCTTCGGGCGCTGGACCAGGGTGGGCAGGATTTCGCCGGCATGCTGGGCGCCGCCCGCGCCCACCACCAGCGGCAGCGTGGCGAACCGGGCGGGATCGGCTTCGCGGATCACCTGGCCGTGGTCGTCGATCACGACGCTCTTGCCGTTATGCTGCCACACGGCCAGCTGGCGGCGCTCTTCCACGGCGATGACCAGGGTGTCGGGCAGAAGGCGGACCACGCGGGCTTCCTTCACCCAGCCCACGGCCTGCACGCGCTGGCGCAGCGCTTCCAGATCCATGCCCATCAGCGGGTCGTCCTTGTGGACGCCGGCGGCGGCGATGATGTCGGGGGTGGCCATCGCCGAGGCGCCCTGCACGTGCACGGCGGCCAGGCGGAAGCCGGCGTCGCCGAACCTGCCGTCGATCCCGCGGCCCACGGCGTCGGCGATGTGCTGGCCCCGCCCGCCGGTGGCCAGGGTGACGCCCAGCGCGGCGGTCAGCACGCCGGCGGCGATCATCAGGATGTGCCGGGGCGCCAGGCGCGGCGCAGCGGCGGGCTCGGCCTTCGCAGGGGCGCGTTTGGCCGTGCTAGCGGGCGTCTTTACTCGGGGCTTCGCTGCGACTCGCGACTCCCCCCGCACCGCCGCGGGCATACGCATCCTCCGTGATCCAAAGCACCAGCCGGTCGAAGTCCACCCCGCCCGCGGCCGCCTGCTCCGGAACGAGGGAGGTGGGCGTCATTCCCGGCTGGGTGTTCACCTCCAAGAGGACCAAAACATCGTTAACGTCGTCATAACGAAGGTCCGACCTGGTAACCCCTCGGCAACCCAGGGCGGCATGCGCCATCTCGGATAGTTTCTTCGCCTTTTCAATTGCATGCGACGGCATTCTGGCGGGCACGATGTGCTCCGAGCCACCGTCGCCGTACTTCGCCTCGTAGTCATAGAAGCCGGTTTTCGGCACGATCTCGGTAACGGTCATGGCCTTGCCGTCCATGACGCCCACGGCCAGCTCCATGCCGGCGATGTACGGCTCGACCATCACCTCCTCGCCGAAGGTCCAAGACGGAGCCACGACCTCCTGCGGCGGGCGATTCGCACCGTCGAAAACCAGGAAGACCCCCACCGACGAGCCCTCGGCGTTCGGCTTCACAACGTAGGGCGGCGGCATGACGTGGTCGCGGGCGACGTCGAAGCGGTTGAAGAGCCCGCCGCCCGGCACCACGACCCCCGCCGCCGCCAGCACGGCCTTGGCCTTGGCCTTGTCCATCGCCAGCGCCGAAGCCAGCACGCCGCAGTGGGTGTAGGGCAACCCCAGCGTCTCGAGCACCCCCTGGACGCAGCCGTCCTCGCCCCACTCGCCGTGCAGAGCGTTGAAGCAGACGTCGGGCCTCAGGCTGGTCAGCACCTGGGCGAGGTCCCGCCCGGCGTCCACGCGGCTCACCCTCGCGCCCAGGCGCTCCAGCGCGTCGGCGCACTCGCGGCCGGAGACCAGGCTGACCTCGCGCTCGGAGGACAGCCCGCCCATGAGGACGGCGACGTGGTGGCCTGAAAGGGGCAGCGACATGGGCGACTCGTAGCGGCTGGAAGCAGTCGTCTGCCCGTGACGGACGGGCGGCCACGGGTCAAGCCAAGAGCCGGCGCCGGTTCCGTGAAGACCGGCGGCAGGGCCGTCTTGCTGTCGAGCTCCGCGCGCCGCAGGCGCAGCTTTATGGAACCACGAACCACACGAACCACACGAATGCGACCAATCTTCCGAAGCCTGCGAGTGGCCCCCTCCGTTCGTGTGGTTCGTGTGGTTCGTGGTCAAACTGAGCGGCGCTGACGCGCCACCGCAGCCAACAGCTCGAACGCCTACTTCGCGGCCTCCGCCACCGGTTTGGCCCGGAAGTCCACGTCTGAGTTGGCCACTGTGTAGAGGAAGGCCGCCCATACGGCGGTGTTCTGCACCAGCTCCTTCGGGTCGATCTTGTCCAGCGTGTCGTCAGCCGCGTGGTGCAGGTCGAAGTAGCGGCTCATGTCCTGGTTGAAGTCGACGAAGGGCACGCCGGCCGAGATCAGGCCCGAGATGTCCGCCCCGCCGCTGACGGGCGGCGCACGGCTCACCGTCACGTTCATCTTGGGCAGCGCCGCGCGGAAGGCGGTCATGGCAGGATGGCCGGCGGCGGCCGGCGGGGTGCTGATGCTCCAGATGCGCCCGGCGCCGCTGTCGCTCTCGCCCGCCACGATCATCTGGCCCACCTCAGCCTTGTGGGCCGCGAGATAGGCGCCTGACGAACCGCCCTGCTCTTCCGAGCCCCACATGACCACACGGATCGTGCGCTTCGGTTGGCCCACCTGGGCCACCAGCTTGGCGGCGGCGGTGGTGATGCCGATGCCGGCCGCGTCGTCGACAGCGCCCGTGCCCGGATCCCAGCTGTCGAGGTGGCCGCCCAGGACGATCACCTCGTCGGGCTTGTCCTTGCCGCGGATCTCGCCCGAGATGTTCCAGGCGGGTGACGCCGGGTTGGACGACGAGGTCATGTCCAGCTTCACAATCACCGGCTTGCCGCGCGCGGCCAGCCGCTCCAGCAGTTCGGCGTCGGGCGGAGAAAGAGCCGCCGCGGGTATGCCGCCCGGGGCGCCGCCGCCGGTGTGCGGCAGGCGCGTGTCGTCGGTCGACAGCGAGCGGATCAGATAGCCCACGGCCCCGCGCTTGGCCGCTTCCGGCGCGCCGGCCCGGCGCTGGACGCCGACGGCGCCGTAGCTGGAGCCGTCCTGCGTGCGGCCCATGGACTGGGTCACCACGGCGATCTTGCCGCTCAGCGACCCCACCGGCTGGTCCAGCATGGCCTGGTAGGTCTTGAACACCACGATGGGCGCCGTGATCCCGCCCGCGGGCGTCGATGACGAGCCGCCCAGGCCCAGGATCGCCAGCTTGTGCGGCCAGGGTCCCACCACTTCGGCGGATTCAGCGCCGCGCGACCACGTCGGCGTCGTGAAGGCCTCGACCTTGATGTTCTCGAAGCCCAGTTCCTTGAACTTGGCCACCGCCCAGTCACGGGCGCGTTCCATGGCGGGCGAGCCGGTCATCCGGGCGCCGACCTCGCTGGTCAGGCTCTCGGTGATGTCCCAGGCCAGGGTGTCGGTCAGGGCCTTGTCGCGGACGGCGATAGCGCCGGCGGTCAGGTCCTGGGCCGAGGCGGAGGTGGCGGCCAGCAGGCCGGCGACGATGAGAGGCAGGATGCGCATGGCCCTGCGCGTCCCATCCGCGAGGATTCCCGTCAAGCGCCACTCCCGGGATTGCGGACAGACCACGTCCGCATGCTGCTGCCGCCACCACGTTGTCAGCAGTCTGGCGGCAGGATGCCTGTGCAGAAGGAGATCTCATGCCCGTTCCGACCGCCTTGGACGGCCTGCCGCACCCGCCCTGCGCCGAGCTGCTGGGCTGGGAGGTGGTGGACGCGCGCCCCGCCGACGGCTGGATCCGAATCCGGTTCGAGGGCCGCCCCGAGTTCGTCAATCCGGCGGGCCACATCCAGGGCGGGTTCCTGGCGGCCATGCTGGACGACACCATGGGCCCGGCGATGTTCATCTACGCCGAGGGCCGGATGTTCACCCCCACCATCGAGCTGCACGTCAGCTACCTCGCGCCCGCCCGCCCCGGCCCGCTGTACGGCGAGGGCCTGGTGGTCCAGGCGGGCAAGACCATCGCCTTCCTGGAGGGCCGGCTTATGGACCTGTCCGGCACGGTGGTGGCCAAGGCGACGGCGACCGCCCGCCTGGTGCCATCGAGCAAAGCGCTGGCGCGTAGGAGCGCCCTTTCCCTCCCTTAATGGGGAGGGACAGACCGCGAAGCGGTCAGGGTGGGGAAGTGCGGGCCAAATCTGAGAGGTCGAGGACAATCAAGACTGCCCCACCCTGCTCGCCTCCGGCGAGCTGTCCCTCCCCATTAAGGGAGGGAAATCCGCTCCACCAGCCCGCCCTGCGCGTCCAGCACAAAGGCGTCCGGGGTGTGCAGGTTGCGCCAGAGGTCGTGGGCGTCGAGGCCCAGCAGCTTGGCGACGTAGAGGCTGAGCACCGTGCCATGGGTCACCGCCACCAGGGGTCGACCCTTGTGCTGGGCCAGCGCCCGGGCCAGCCGCTCGCCGGCCTCGTCCGCCGTCTCGATGCCGCCCACCGCCTCCCCAGGCGAGGCGAAGATGCTGGCGATCCTCTCGCGGAACGCCGCCTCCGTCCCGAACGACAGGTGCTGGCGCTTGTGCTCGTGCAGGCCGGGATCGATGTCGATCGTCAGGCCGAGGCGGCCGGCGATGATCTCGGCGGTCTCGCGGGCCTTTGGCTCGGGGCTGGTGGCGACAGCCACCGGCCGGTAGCCCGCGATCTTCCCGGCCAGCGCTTCGACGGCGGCGCGCCCCTCGGGGCACAGCGGCCAGGTGGTGGGCGGCGTGTCCGGGTCGATCGCCGGGCGGCCGTGCCGCACCAGGATGAGGGACGCGCCCGTCACCTTACGCCGTCCCGATCCGCTTGATCTCCCAGTGGAGATCGATGCCGGTCCTGGCCTTCACGTCGGCGCGCACGGCCTCGCCCAGACCCTCCAGGTCGGCGGCGGTGGCCGTCCCGGTGTTGATCATGAAGTTGGAGTGCAGCTCCGAGAACATGGCCCCACCGTACAACTTTCCGCGCCAGCCCGCCTCATCGACGAGTTTCCACGACGAATGCCCGGGTGGGTTCTTGAAGGTGGAGCCGCCGGTCTTCTCGCGGATCGGCTGGGTGGTCTCGCGCCGGGCGGTGATCTCGTCGATCCGCGCCTGAACCGCCGCGGGGTCATCAGGCCGGCCCTCATAGGTGGCCTCGACCCAGATGATGTCGGTCGGCGCCTCGGAGTGGCGGTAGGTGTAGCCGAAGTCGGCCAGCGCCAGCTCGCGCCGCGCGCCCGTCCGATCATAACCCCAGGCCGACAGAAGGACGTCCTTGGTCTCCGCGCCATAGCAGCCGGCGTTCATGGTCAGCGCGCCGCCGATCGTGCCGGGAATGCCGGCGTAGAACTCCAGCCCCGCAATCCCCGCCTTCGCCGCCGCCCGCGCCACGGCCGCGTCCAGCGCCGCCGAACCGGCCGTGATCCTTGTGCCCTCGGCCGAGACGCCGGCGAACGCACGCCCCGCCAGACGGATCGTCACGCCCGGCACGCCGCCGTCGCGGATGATCACGTTCGACCCCACGCCCAGCACCGTAACCGGCACGTCGGCCGGCAGCGCCTTCAGGAAATCGCGAAGGTCATCGTGGTCGGCGGGCAGGAACAGCACGTCGGCCGCCCCGCCGACCCGGAACCAGGTGAATGGGCCCAGCGGCTCATCGGGCAGCAGCTTGCCGCGGACCGTCGGCAGGGCGTCGCGCCAGTCGCTCACTTCGCCAGCGCTTCCAGTTCGCCGGGCAGCGCGTAGGCCCAGCTGGTGATGTCGCCGGCGCCCAGCAGGACGACGAGGTCGCCCGGCGCGGTCTCTTCCTTGACCAGCGCGGCCAGCTCGGCCGGGCTGCCCAGCGGCAGCACGCGGCGGTGGCCGTAGCGGCGCAGGCCCGCCACCAGCCCGTCCCTGCTCGCGCCCTCGATCGGCTGTTCGCCGGCCGCGTAGACATCGGCGACGATCACCGTGTCGGCGTCGTTGAAGCAGGCGCAGAAGTCGTCGAAGAGGTCGCGCAGGCGGCTGTAGCGGTGCGGCTGCACCACGGCGATCACTCTGCCCTGGCTGACCGCGCGGGCGGCCTTCAGCACCGAGGAAATCTCCACCGGGTGGTGGCCATAGTCGTCGACCACCCGCACGCCGTTCGCCACACCGGTGGTGGTGAAGCGCCGCCGCACGCCGCCAAAGTCGGCCAGCCCCTTGCGGATCGCCGCCTCGCCCAGGCCCAGCTCCCGCGCCACCGCCACGGCGGCCAGCGAGTTCAGCACGTTGTGGTGCCCGGCCATCGGCAGGTGCAGGTCGGCATAGCGGATCGGAGCGCCGACCAGGGGCCGGATGACGGCGTCATAGCGGGCGCCGTCGGGGCCCATGGTGATGTTCTCGGCCCGCACCTCGGCCTGCGGATTGACGCCATAGGTGACGAGGCGCCGGTTCTCGACCCGCGCCGCCATTGCCTGGACCTCGGCGTGGTCGGTGCAGACGGCGGCGAAGCCGTAGAACGGGATGTTCTCCACGAAGTCGCGGAAGGCCTTCTTCACCGCTTCGAAGTCGCCGTAGTGGTCGAGGTGCTCGGGGTCGATGTTGGTGACCACGGCGGCGGTGGACTTCAGCTTCAGGAACGTGCCGTCGCTCTCGTCGGCCTCGACCACGATCCAGTCGCCGGTCCCCACCTTGGCGTTGGTGCCATAGGCGTTGATGATCCCGCCGTTCACCACCGTCGGATCCAGCCCGCCGGCGTCCAGCAGCGAGGCGATCATGGACGTCGTGGTGGTCTTGCCGTGCGTGCCGCCCACGGCCACGGAGAACTGAAGCCGCATCAGCTCGGCCAACATCTCGGCCCGCCGGACGAGCGGCAGCCGCTTCTCGCGCGCGGCCACCATCTCGGGATTGTCGGCCTTCACCGCGGTCGAATAGACGACCGCATAGGCGCCCTCGACGTTCGCCGGGTCCTGGCCGATGAAGATCTTCGCGCCCAGCTTCTCCAGCCGCTCGGTGTTGGCGCTAGCCTTGGCGTCCGAGCCCTGCACCGTATAGCCGGTGCGCATCATGATCTCGGCGATGCCGCTCATGCCGATGCCCCCGATGCCGATGAAGTGCACGGGACCGATTTCGAAGGGGACGGGGCGTCGGGTCATGTCGCAGTCCTAGGACGCTTCCCGGCGATGGGAAAGTAGCCCTCCTGTCTGAACATCCTACTGAGACGCCGTCTTCTCCACCACGTCGGCCAGCCGCTCCGCCGCATCGGGGATCGCCACAGAGCGGGACGCCGCCGCCATGCGGGCCAGGCGATCGGGATTGCTGAGCAGGACGGTCAGCGCCTTGGCCAGGCTCTCGACGGTGAGCTGACTCTCGCGGGCGATCTCGGCGCCGCCGGCGTCGGCCAGCAGCTTGGCGTTCTGGCCCTGGTCGTCGTCGATGGCGATGGCCAGCGGGACCAGGATCGCCGGCTTGCCCGCGACCGCGAACTCGCAGACCGACCCCGAGCCCGAGCGGCCGATCACCAGGTGGGCGTCGCGCAGCCGGCTGGCCATGTCGCGGAAGAAGGGCGCGATCTCAGCGTCGACCAGGGCGTCCTGATAGGCGCGACGCGCGGTGTTCATACTCTCGGCGCGGGTCTGCTGCTGGACCGTCAGGCGCCGGCGCAGGTCTTCCGGCAGGGCCTTCACGGCCTCGGGCACCAGTTCGGACAGCAGGCGCGCGCCCTGGCTGCCGCCGGTCACCAACAGGCGCAGCGGACCGTTCGGTTCGGGCGGAACATATGGAACCTCGGCCAGCGCGCGGATCGGCGGACGCACGGGGTTGCCCACCACGATGGCGCGGGCGGCCACCTTCGGCGGCGCCTTCTGCAGGGTGGGAAAGGCGCAGGCGACGGTCTTCACATGGCTGGCCAGCATGCGGTTGGCGCGGCCCATCACCGCGTTCTGCTCGTGGATCACCGTCGGCAGGCCGCCCAGCACCGCGGCCACCAGCGACGGCGCCGACGGATAGCCGCCGAAGCCCACCACCACCTTGGGCGCGATGTCGCGGAACGCGGCCCGAGCCTGCAGGACGCCGCGGGTGATCGCGAAGCCCGCGCGCATCATGCCGATCGGGTCGCCGCGTTTGAAGGTGGCGGCCGACAGGCCGATGCGCCGCTCGGCCGGGAAGTCCTGCGCCAGCCCCGCCACCCGCTCGTCCGACGCAAGCACCACGCCCCAGCCGCGCGCGATCAGCGCCTCGGCCAGCGCCTGAGCCGGAAACAGATGGCCGCCGGTGCCCCCGGCGGCGACGACCGCAATCCTACGCATGGCGGCCCCTATACACGGCGGCGCCGCTCAACTGTACGCCCCGGCCTTGGCGAGGCCTTCGTTCGGCGCGTAGGCGCCGGGGCGGCGACGGGTGAGCGCCAGGGCCAGGCCCATGGTCAGCCCCATGGCCAGCATCGACGAGCCGCCATAGCTGATGAACGGCAGCGTCATGCCCTTCGTCGGCATCATGTTGAGGTTGACGGCCACGTTGATGATCGCCTGCTGGCCCACCAGCACGAACAGCCCCGCCGCGGCGATCTGTTCGAAGGGATCCGACAGCTTCATCGCCCGCATCAGGCCGCGGACCACCACGAAGGCGAACAGCGAAACCAGCAGCAGCTGGAACACCAGCCCGAATTCCTCGGCCCCCACCGAATAGGCGAAGTCGGTGTGCAGGTCGGGCACCTTGCGCTTCATCACGCCCTCGCCAGGACCCCGGCCGAACACGCCCCCCGCCGCCTGGGCTATGGCTGCGGCGTCGACCTGATGGGTGTCGGCCTTCTCCGGCGAGAAGAAGCGGTCCACGCGGCTCTGCACATGCGGGAACAGGAAGTAGGTCGAACTGAGCCCCGCGACGGCCGTGGCGCCCAGCAGCATCACCCAGCTCATCGGCACGCCGGCCATCCAGAAGGCGGCGCCGAACGCCACCGTGATCAGCACAGTCTGGCCCACGTCGGGCTGGATCAGCAGCAGGGCCACCGAGACCGCGAACAGGCCGAACGCTATGGAGACCCCGGGCACCCCCTGCCCCTTCTGGCCCTCGGCGAACATCCAGGCGACCAGGATCACCAGGGCCGGCTTCATGTACTCCGACGGCTGGAAGGTGAAGCCGCCGAACTCGATCCAGCGGGTCGCCCCCTTGGCGTTGTGGCCGATGAACGGCAGGGCGATCATCACCGCGATGGCCGCCAGCCAGATGACGAAGGCGGCCCGCCTGACCCCCTTCACGTCCAGCATCGAGATGCTGACCAGCACCGCCATCGCCGCGACCGCGAACACGCACTGGCGCACCGCGAAATGGAAGGGATCGCCGATGTTCATCCGCGCCGCGGCCGCCGGACTGGCGGCGAAGGCGATGACCACGCCGATGGCGATCAGGATCGTGACGACGCCCAGCATCCAGCGGTCGACCGTCCACCACCAGACGCCCAGCGGCGTGCGGTCGGAGCGGGCGAAGGCGTGGGCGTTGGAGTGCGGGTTCGGAACGGTGGTCATGGCGCGCTCCTGTCGAGGCGTCGGCCGTGCGGGATCATCAGGACACCCCTTCCCGCGCCAGAGCGTGGACGGCAGCGCGGAAGGCCTCGCCCCGCTGCTCGAAGTCGGCGAACTGGTCGAACGAGGCGCAGGCCGGCGACAGCAGGACGATCGCATCCTGGCCGCTGGCGGCGGCGTCCTTGAAGGCTGCGGCGGCCGCGGCGGGGATCGTCCCGCAGGCCACGGCGTCGGCCTTGCCTTGCAGGGTCTCGGCGAAGGCCTCGGTCGCCTCGCCCACGAGGTAGGCCCGGATCACCCGCGGAAACAGGTCGGCGAGATCCGCGATGCCGTCGGTCTTGGCGCGGCCGCCGGCGATCCAGTAGACTTTGGGATAGCTCGACAGCGCCTGGCGCGCGGCGTCGGCGTTGGTGGCCTTGCTGTCGTTGATGAAGCGCACCTTGCCGATCACGCCCACCGTCTCCATCCGGTGCGCGAGGCCCGGGAAGGTCATCAGCGCGCGCGCCGCCTGTTCGGACGAGACGCCCAGGCCGCGGGCCGCCGCATAGGCCGCCGCCGCATTCTGCCAGTTGTGCCGGCCGGGCAGCGAGCGGGCTCGCTTCAGGTCGGCGGCCTCCACGGCGCGCTCGCCCGAGGCGTCGTAGAGGAGGCCGTCCAGCGCATAGACGCCCCGGCTCATCGCCTTGCTGGCCGAGATCGGCACGATGGTGCGGCGGTTGGCGGCCGTGATCTCGGTGCAGATCCGCTGGCCCCACGCGTCGTCGACCCCGATCACCGCGGTGTCGCCCTTGCCCTGGTTCCGCAGGATCCTGCGCTTTGCCGCGACATAGTTCTCCATGTCGCCGTGCCGTTCCAGATGATCGGGCGAGATGTTGAGGATGATGCTGACGTCGGCCTTGAGGCTCGAGGTCAGGTCCAGCTGGTAGGACGACAGTTCCAGCACGTAGACCGCGCCGCCGTGCATGTCGTCCAGCGCCAGCACGCCGGTGCCGATGTTGCCGCCCACGCGCACGTCGCGGCCCGCCTCGGCGAAGATGTGGCCGATCAGCGCCGTGGTCGTGGACTTCCCGTTCGTGCCCGTGATCGCCACCACCTTGGGCCGCTTGTGCTCGGGCGCGGCGTTCACGGTGCGGGCGAAGAGCTCGACGTCGCCCAGGATCTCGACGCCCTCGGCCTTGGCCTTGTCCACCGTCCAGTGTGGCTTGGGATGTGTCAGCGGCACGCCCGGCGACAGCATCAGGGCGGCGAACGGCGACCAGTCGGCGACCGTCAGGTCCGTGAGGGTGAAGCCCTCGGCCTCGGCGGCCTCGCGGGTCTTGGAGTTGTCATCCCAGAGCGCCACCTTGGCGCCGCCGGCCACCAGGGCGCGCGCCGCCGCCAGGCCCGTGCGGGCCAGGCCGAACACGGCGACCGTCTTCCCTTCGAAGCCACGGACCGGGATCATGACGGCGGGACGGCCTCCCTAGCGCAGCTTGAGGGTGGCGAGGCCCAGCAGGGCCAGCATGATCGAGACGATCCAGAAGCGGATGACCACGGTCGACTCCGACCAGCCCAGCTTCTCGAAGTGGTGGTGGATCGGCGCCATCAGGAAGATCCGCCGGCCGGTCCGCTTGAACCACGCCACCTGGATCACAACGCTGAGCAGCTCGGCCACGAACAGGCCGCCGATGATGGCCAGCACGATCTCGTGGCGGGTCGCCACCGCGATCGTCCCGACCGCGCCGCCCAGGGCCAGCGAGCCCGTGTCGCCCATGAAGATCTTGGCCGGCGGCGCGTTGTACCATAGGAAGCCCAGACCGGCGCCCAGCAGCGCCCCGCAGAACACCGCCAGCTCGCCCACGCCCGGAACGAAGTGGAGCTGCAGGTAGGTGGAGAAGACGTAGTTGCCGACCAGGTAGGCGATCAGGCCGTAGGCCGCCGCGGCGATCATCACCGGCACGGTCGCCAGCCCGTCCAGGCCGTCAGTGAAGTTCACGGCGTTGGCCGCGCCCACGATCACAAAGGCGCCGAACAGCAGGTAGCCCCACGACAGGTCGACGAAGTACTGCTTGAAGATCGGGAACGTGACCGAGGTCAGCAGTTCGGGGCTCTCGGGCGGCTTGGCGGCGAACAGGATGATCAGGGCGATCGCGGCCATGGCGATCGCGGCTTCCAGCACCAGCCGCACCCGGCCGGAAATCCCGGCCGTCGATTGCTTCGTGACCTTGGCGTAGTCGTCCATGAATCCGAGGATCCCGTAGCCCGCGGTCACCAGCAGGACGGCCCAGACGTAGACGTTGGTGAGGTCGGCCCAGAGCAGGACGCCCGAGAACAGGCCGGCCAGGATCATCACGCCGCCCATGGTGGGCGTGCCCGACTTTTCCAGCACATGCCGCTCGATGCCGTCGGTGCGGATCGGCTGGCCCTTGCCCTGTTTGGCCTTCATCCAGCGGATGAACCGCGAGCCCAGCGCCACGACGACGAACTGCGCCGTCACGATGGCGAGGCCGGTGCGCGTGGTCTGGTACTTGAGCAGGTTCAGGACCGGCACGTACTCCGTCGACGCGAACGTCAGATAGAGCCAGTAGAACATCAGCCGATCTCCCCGGAGCCCGAACCGGTCGCGCCGAGCGCGAGAAGAGCCTGGGCGATCTGCCCGGCCTTCGATCCGTTGGACCCCTTCACCATCACCACGTCGCCGGCCTCTACGGCCTGTGCGAGCTGCGGCGCGAGGCCAGCAGCCGTTTCGGCGTACCCGCCGCGACGAGTCGGAGGAAGGGCGTCCCAGAGTGATTTCATCAGAGGGCCGGCGCAGAAGACGAGGTCGATTGACGCAGCCTCCAGCGGACCGGCCAGACCGGCGTGGAAGGCCTGGGCCTCGGGGCCCAGTTCCAGCATGTCGGTGAGCGCGACGACGCGGCGGCCCGAGGTAGCCCGCGCGCCCAGGGTCTTGATCGCCGAGGCCATCGAGACCGGGTTGGCGTTGTAGCTCTCGTCGATCAGCGTGAAGGCGCCGCCGGCGTGCGCGACCGTGCTCTCGGCCCCTCGGCCGGCCAGCGGCTCGAAGCTCCCCAGCGCCGCCAGGCCATGCTCCAGGCTGACGTCCAGGGCTTCCAGCATCAGCAGCACGGCCATGCTGTTCAGGCCCCAGTGGAAGCCGGTCTGCAGGATCGGGAAGTCCAGGGCCCGGCCATGCAGTCGCGCCTGGATGACGGCGCGACCGCCGGACACCTGGACGTCGATCAGGCGGGCGTCACAGCCCTCGCCGGTCCCGAACGTCCTGATGACCGCGCCCGCCTTCACCGCCTCGGCCTTCAGAAAATCGAACCAGTGATTGTCGGCGTTCAGCACCGCGACGCCGCCGGGCTCGAGCCCTTCGAGGATCTCGGCCTTGGCGCGCGCGACGCCGGCCTCGCCGTCGGCGAAGTTCTCGGTGTGCACCGGGCCGACCGTCGTGATCAGCGCCACATGCGGACGCACGAAGCCGGTCAGGGGGCGGATCTCGTCGGCATGGTTCATGCCGATCTCGAAGACGGCGCGCTCGGTGTCGCGGGGCATTCGCGCCAGCGTGAGCGGCACGCCGATGTGATTGTTGTAGCTCTTCACCGACGAGTGCGCGCGCCCGGCGCGCATCAGCCCGGCCATGATCGCCTGGGTCACCGAGGTCTTGCCAACCGATCCGGTCACCGCGCCGCGCTTCGCCTGCGGGGCCCGCTCGCGCGCGGCGACGCCCAGCTTCTCCAGCGCCGCCAGCGTGTCCCCGGCGACTTTCACCGAAGGCCCGTCCACATCCTGGTTCACCAGCGCGCCCGCGGCCCCGCTCGCCAGCGCCTGGGGCACGAACTCATGGCCATCGCGCACGCCGGCCAGGGCCACGAACAGGTCGCCGGGCTCTATCGAGCGGCTGTCGATGGACACGCCGGTGGCGGCAAACCCGCCGCCGCTCGCCGTCCCGCCCGTCGCCCTCGCGATGTCATCCGAGGTCCAGAGCGGGTCAGCCATGGACCAGCTCCAGCGCCTGGGAGGTCTCGACCACGTCGTCGAAGGGGTGGGTCACCCCGGCGATGGTCTGGCCCTGCTCGTGGCCCTTGCCGGCCACCACCAGGACATCGCCGTCCTGCAGCATCGCCGCCGCCGCGCGGATCGCCTCGCGCCGGTCGCCGATCTCCTTCGCACCTTTCGCGCCGGCCAGCACCTCGGCGCGGATGGTCGCCGGGACCTCCGATCGCGGATTGTCGTCGGTGACGATGGCGACGTCGGCCAGGGCCGCGGCCACCTGGCCCATCAGGGGGCGCTTGGTCTTGTCGCGGTCGCCGCCGGCGCCGAACACCACGATCAGCCGGCCGCGCACGTGCGGGCGCAGCGCGCGCAGCACGGTCTCAAGTCCGTCGGGCGTGTGAGCGTAGTCGACATAGGCCTCGCCGCCCCGCGGGCCCGCGCCCACGCGTTGGAGCCGGCCGGGCGCACCGATCAGCTTTTCGAGGCCGCCGAAGGTCTGCTCCCACGACAGTCCCGCCGCCCGGCAGAGCCCCGCCGCCACCAGGGCGTTCGAGGCCTGGAACCCGCCCGCCAGCGGCAGGCGCACGTCGAATAGGTAGCCGTCGGCGCGCACCTTGAGGCGTTGGCCGTCCGGCAGCAGCGTGCGCTCCACCATCTTCAGCGCCTGGCCGCCCTCGCCCACGCTCATCACCCGCTGGCCCGAGACCACAGAGGCCGCCGCGAAGAACGGGAAGGCGTCGGAATCGGCGTTCAGCACGGCGGTCGCGCCCCGCGGCATCAGCTGTTCGAACAGGCGCAGCTTGGCCTTCAGGTAGGCGTCCATGGTGATGTGATAGTCGAGGTGGTCCTGGGTCAGGTTCAGGAACCCCGACGCCGCCAGCCGCACGCCGTCCAGCCGGCGTTGGTCGATCCCGTGGCTCGAGGCTTCCATGGCGAAGTGCGTCACGCCCTGCTCGGCCACCTGAGCCAGCAGCTGGGCCACGTCGCCGGCGTCGGGCGTCGTCAGGCCCGGCGGCGTCACCTGGACATCCTCGCCCTTCGGCTTCGAGATGGTCACGCCCAGGGTGCCCATGCTGGCCGACATGTGGCCGGCGTTGCTGAACACCTGTCGGCAGAAGTTGGCGACCGAGGTCTTGCCGTTGGTGCCGGTGACCGCCACGCAGGTCTGCGGCTGCCTGCCCCAGAAGTTGGCCGAAGCCAGCGCGTAGCCCCGCCGCGGGTCGCGACAGACGATCGTCGGAACCGAAAGCCCCAGGTCCTGGTCGGCGATGATCGCCGCGGCGCCGGCCTCGATCGCCTTCTGAGCAAACGTCGCGCCGTCCACCTTCGCGCCCGGCAGGGCGGCGAACAGGAAGCCCGGCTGGACCTTGCGGCTGTCGGCGGTCACGCCCGTGATCTCGGGATCGCTGCCCAGGTCGCGCTTCACCAGTTTGGTCAGACGAACGCTCATCGGCCGTCGCCCACGTCTTCCGGTTTCGGCGGCTCGACCGGGATCGCCTGGCCGACGTCGTTGCGGCGCTGCACGCCCAGGAACGGGGCGATACGCTCTATCACCCGGCCCGCGGCCGGCGCGGCCACCCAGCCGCCCGTGGAGTAGCCGGCGCTGTTCGCCGAGGCGTGCGGCTCGTCCAGCAGAACCAGCACGAAGTAGCGCTTGGCGTTCACGTCGCCCGTGGTCGGGAACACCGCGGCGAACGATGAGACCTGCTTGTCGTGGTTGTAGTTGCGGATCGCCGGGTCGTACTTCTCGCCGGTGCCGGTCTTGCCGCCCACAGACAGGCCCGTGATGTTGGCCGAGGTGCCGCTGCCGCCCGTCACGTTGGCGCGCATGATCGACAGCATCTGCAGCGAGGTCTTCTCGGACATGACCCGAGTACCCTCGACCTTGGCGCCGGGTTCCAGCTTGCGGATGGTCAGCGGGATCAACTTGCCGCCATTCAGCACCGCGCCATAGGCCCGCGCCAGGGCCAGCGGGGTCACGTTGATGCCGTGCCCGAACGAGGTGGAGGCCACCGCGTCCTCGTTCCACACCTTGGGCGTCAGCGGCCGGGCGTTCTCGATCAGCTCCACCTTGGCCGAACGGGTCAGGCCCAGGCCGTCGAAGTACTTGCCCATCCGCTCGGGACCGATACCGACGGCCAGCTTGGCGGTGCCGATGTTCGACGAGTGCTGGAACACCTCAACCAGCGTCAGCACCTTCCGGGCCGCGTGGTAGTCGTGGATGGTCCGGTAGCCCAGCTTGAACGGCTGGGTGGCGTCGAAGGTGGTCTCGGGGTTGGCGACGCCGGTGTCGAGGCCGATGGCGACCGTGAAGCCTTTGAAGGTCGATCCCATCTCGTAGACGGTGGCCGCGGCGCGGTTGGTCTGGGCGTAGACGCCCGCCTTGCCCGGCTTGTTCGGATCGAACACCGGCCAACTGGACAGCCCCAGGATCTCGCCGGTGTGCACGTCGGTCACCAGCGCCACGGCGCCCTTGGGCTTGAACTCGCTGACGGCCTTCCAGAGCTCGTCCTCCAGCGCCCCCTGGACGCGCAGGTCGATCGACAGCGGCACCGACTGGCCGCTGCGGGCCAGACTGCGGATGTCCTCGTTGAACGCCGCCTCGGCGCCCGACAGGCCCTCGCCGCCGGCGTCCGAGAATCCGATGATGTGCGCCGCCGAGGGGCCCAGCGGATAGACGCGCCGCTGCTCGGGCTCGAACGTCACGCCGGGCAGGCCCAGGTCGTGGACGCGGTTGCGCTCCTGCGGGGTCATGGCGCCCAGCACGAAGATCCTGCGATTGCCGCGCAGCGCGCGCTCCAGCCGCTCGGGCTCCAGGTTCGGCAGCGCGGCCAGCAGGCTGCGGCGGGTCTCGGCCTGGTCCCAGATCTCGCGCGGGTCGATGTAGAGGCCATAGTGCAGCAGGTCGGCCGCCAGCAGCATGCCGTTGCGGTCGACCAGGTCGGCCCGCGATGCGCCGATGTAGGCGCCCGCGCCGGTGGCCCGCGCGTCCGAGAACAGCGCCGCGCGCGTGGCGCCGATCGCCAGGGTCATGAAGCCCAGCGAGAACAGCACCATCACAAAGAAGATGCGCAGACGGGTGTCGTCCTCGACCCGGCCCGAGGCGCGGGCGCGCTCGAAGGCGTGCTCCAGGCCCCACAGGCGCTCGGTCAGCCAGCGCGGCAGGCCGGTGCGGCCGAAGGCTTGCTGGCCCAGGCTCATCGGCGAACCTCGGGCGCGACCGGAGCCGGCTGAGCCTCGGCCACGCGCATGACCGGATAGGCCTCGGGCGGCGGCGGCGGCGGCACGCCCGGAATGGCGTCTGCGCCATTGACCATCGCGGCCACGGCCGACGGGGCCTTGGCTTTCTTTGGCGGCCCGGCGCGCGCCACGTCGACGATCTGGTCCACGGTGGCTTCGCGGTGCGCGCCGACCGTCTCCATCTTGAGGTAGGTCACCGCCAGGCGCTCGATCCGGCCCGGCTGTTCCAGGTGGGCCACCTCGGCCTGCAGAAGGCGGATACGGGCCTTCTCGGCCTTGATCTGGCGCTCGATCGTCGCGATTTCGGCCCGCTCGCGGCCGGCGATGGTCTTGGCCAGGTAGACCCCCAGGATCACGGCCACCAGCAGGCCCAGGCCGATCAGGTCGACCAGGCGGAACCCGCGAACCTTCCGCGTGAACAGGCCCATCATGCCGCATCCCTCCAGACCGGCGCATCGGTGCGCACGGCCGCCCTCAGCTTCGCCGAGCGGGCGCGGGGATTGGCCTTCGTTTCCGCCTCCGACGGACCCTGGGCGCCGTTGAAGAGAAGTCGGAAGCTGGGATCGGCCCCCTTCGCCAGCGGAGGCGCATGACGCGATCCCGCCGGCGTCCGGCCCGCCCGCACGCTGAGGAAACTCTTCACGATTCTGTCCTCGAGCGAATGGAACGTTACGACGCACAGCCGCCCGCCCACCTTCAACGCCCGCTCGGCGGCCACCAGGCCCGCCTCCAGCTCCGAAAGCTCCTCGTTCACCGCGATGCGAAGGCCCTGGAAGGTCCGCGTCGCCGGGTGGATCTTGGCGCCCCGCCGACCGCCCACCGACTTCTCGACGAACTCGGCCAGCTCCAGCGTCCGGGTGAAGGGCTGCTCCTCGCGCCGGCGCACGATGGCGCGCGCGATGCGGCGGCTCTCCCGCTCCTCACCATAGACGAAGATGATCCGGGCCAGCTCGGCCGCCTCGGCGGTGTTCACCAGGTCGGCTGCGGTCGGGCCGTCACCACCCATCCGCATGTCGAGCGGCCCGTCCTGCATGAACGAGAAGCCGCGCTCGGCCTCGTCGATCTGCATGGATGACACGCCGAGGTCGAGGGCTACGCCATCGACGCAGCCCTCGCCCAGCACCGCGTCCATTTCCGAGAATCGCGCTTCCACCAGCTGGAAGCGGTCTTCCGGAAATCCCGCGGCAAAGCGACGGACCGTAGGGTCGCGGTCAAACGCCACGACCTTCGCGCCTGTCGCCAGGATGGCGCGGGAATAGCCCCCCGCGCCGAAGGTGCCGTCGACGATGGTGTCGCCGGGCTTTGGAGCCAGGTTCTCGATCACCTCGTCGAGCAGAACGGAAACGTGCGGGGATTCGCTCACTTTGCGCCCCCGCCCAGACGTGCGGCGCGTTGCTGCACCCGCATCTCGGCCAGGCCCGCCCGGGCCTTCTCGCGGTCGGCCGCCCGCTGGGCCCGATACGCGTCGCGCTCCCAGATCTCGAAGCGGTCGCGCAGGCCGACCACGGCCACCCAGTCGGTGATGCCGTACTGTTCGCACAGCGTTTCCGGCAGGGTGATGCGGCCGGCCGTGTCAAAGCTCAGCTTCTGCATCTCGCCGAAGACGTTGCGCTCGATCGAGTCCCGCAGCTCGTCGCCGAACTCCAGCTCGTCGGCCATCGCGCCATAGCGGTCGAACAGCTGCTGGCCGCCGCCTTCGATGCAATCGGAACGGATCGAGGGAAAGACGAAGACGCCGTCGGCCATCATCGCGCCTGAGGGACCCGAGAGCGCGGCGCGGTACTCCTGCGGCACAACGATGCGCCGCTTCGCGTCCAGCTGCTTCTCAAAGGTCGAGAGGAACATCCTCGGCCCCAAGCCCCCTCCCTTCGCCAGCCCCTGAACCCGCGCCCGACCCGCTGTTCGACTGCCGAATTACATTTGGGTTAACATGGGACCCAGTGGGTTTCAATGACACTCACTGACTATTTCAGCCAATTCAGTGGGACAAACTGCCTCTATGGTTAATCGCCGTCAGTTATCCACAGAACATACTAAGAACTGTTAGTTAACGCAGAGACGTCTTCCTTTCCCACGCAGTGGGAGAGGGGGACCGCACGCCGAGGTCGGCGCATGCCGGCCGTAGAGCGGGTGGTGGAGAGGGCGAGCCTCAAGCGTTGCGCTTGGTTCTGATCTGCTGAGCCATTCGGGCGAACGATCCGCACCGCCGGCCGCACGCCCTCTCCACCAATCGCTCTTCGCTGCGCTCGGCGATTGGTCCCCCTCTCCCACTGCGTGGGAAAGGAAGAACACTGGGAAAGAAAAGATCAGACGGCCTGTAAGCCGGGTTCTGTGCCGCCCTGCTCGCGCAGGACGCGGCGGCCATTCCTCTGGACCGATCGTTGCCGACCGGTTCTCGCGACCTACCCGGAGCCCTCAGGCCGGCGACGGCCCTACCAGCAAGCTGGCGCGGGATCCCTATTCGGTCTTGCTCCTGGCGGGGCTTGCCATGCGATCCCTGTCACCAGGGACCCGGTGCGCTCTTACCGCACCCTTTCACCCTTACCCTCTCCAAGGAGAAGGCGGTCTGCTCTCTGTGGCGCTATCCCTGGGGTCACCCCCGGTGGGCGTTACCCACCGCCATGTCGTCGTGGAGCCCGGACTTTCCTCGAGCTTGCGCCCGCGACCGCCCGGCCGTCTGATCCGCGAGCGCCATAGCACTTCCCTCCCCGTCAAGGGAGCGAAACCCGCAGCAGCGCGATCAGCCGCGCCCGGGTCTCGCCGTCGGCGACGCCGTCTACCTTGTCGGGCCGCCAGTGCCGCTGGAAGGCGCGCACCACGGCGGCCGTGTCGGCGTCGAATTTGCCTGACGGCGGCAGGTCGTAGCCCAGGCGCGTGAAGCCGGCCTGCAGCGCGAACACCGCCGCCCCCTCCTCGCCCTCGCCGATCGGATTTCCGGGGGCCGCCGGCCATTCGGCCCACAGGCCGTGGCCCGCTTCCGACAGCCGCTTCCAGGGAAACAGCTCGCCGGGGTCGTCCTTCCTCGCAGGAGCCACATCGGAGTGCCCCACGATGTCGCGATCCTCGATGGCCCAGCGCGTGCGGATGTCCGTGATCAGATCCGTGACGGCCACGATCTGCGCTTCGGGAAACGCACGGTAGCCCCACTCGTGGCCCGGATTGACGATCTCGATGCCGATGGAGTCGCCGTTGATGTTGCGCCGGCCCCGCCAGAACGAGACGCCCGCGTGCCACGCCCGCCGCTCCTCGGGCACCAGGCGGAAGATGCGACCGTCCTCCTCGACCACATAGTGCGCGCTGACCTTGGCCGCCGGGTCGCGCAGGCGATCGATCGCCTCCTGCCCGGTCTGCATGCCGGTGTAGTGCAGCACCAGAATGCTGGGCGGGACCGTGCGCGGGTCGAAGTTGGGCGACGGGGCCTCGATCACATTCATTCGGCGCGGTTCCGCATGGCCAGCAACATGGACATCACCTGACTTCCCCGCAGCGCGATGATCAGGACGCCGGCCAGCGCCAGCGCGCTGCCGATGATGAGGCGCGGCCCGAGCGGGTCGCCCAGCACCACCACGCCCAGGACGATTGTGGCCAGCGGCGTCACCAGGATCAACGCCGAGATCAGATTAGCTTCGTAGCGCTGCAGCATGGTCACGTAGACCGTGTGCGCCACCAACGACACGATCAGCGCCGAGAAGGCCAGCGCAGCCCAGAAGCGCCAGCCCGCCGCCACCGCCGTGTCCAGCGCATGCGGCTCCAGCCACAGCGACAGGGCGGCCATGGGGAACAGCGACGAGACGCCCACCCAGGCCTGGAAGGCGATCGGGCGGATGCCCTCGATCTGCTTGGTCATGACGGTGCCGGCGGCCGACAGCACCGTCGAGGCGGCGATCAGCAGCAACCCGTTCGACAGGGTCAGCCCGTGCGGGTTCCACATCACCGACAGCACGCCCGCGAACGTCAGCGCGATCCCCAGGCCGCGGCGCCAGCGCACCCGCTCGCCCAGGAACAGCATCGATAGGATCAGCGTCGCCGGCATGCCCATCTGCAGCACCACAGCCGCCGACGACGGCGTGGCGTCCCGCAGGCCCACGAACATCAGGCCAAAGCTGCCCGCCCCCATCAGGAAGGCGGTGACGATCAGCTTCCACAACGGCTTGGGCGCCGGAAGCAGGAAGGGGAACAGGCACGCCGCCACGATCAGGAACCGCCCGGCCGCGTAGAACAGCGGCGGCACGTCCAGGATGCTCACCACATACTTCGAGATGATGTTGTTCACCGCCCAGATCAGGCACATGGCCATGAGCAGGGCAAAGTCGCGGACGGCCATTCGCCCGACCTAGGACGCGTCAGGCAAAAGTGGAAGCCGCTTTCGGCGCCCGACGCGCCCTCTGACCCAACCCTTGCTTCGTCACGCTTTGAAGAAGGTCTCCAGGTCGCGGTTCAGCTGTCGCATGTGGGTCACGAACAGGCCGTGGGGGGCGCCGGGATAGACTTTCAGCTCCGAGCCCCGAATTCCCGCCGCCAGCCTCTGTCCGGTGATCGCGAGCGGGGCCGAAGCGTCCTTGTCGCCGTGAACGATCAGGGTCGGGCGGTCGATCTTCGGCAGGTCGGGCCGCAGATCCTTGCCGATCAACGCCTTGAACGCGGCGATCGCCACCGGAACCGGCGTCTCCAGCAGTTGCTCGGTCAGCCAGGCCTTCATCGCAGGCGAGGTTTCGGGCGTGAAGAAGGGCGCCTGATTGTCCATGACCCACTTGGGGAAGTCGCTGGCGTACTGCCCGAGCGTGTTCTGGTGAAAGGCCATCGGCGCCCCGTACGGATTGTCGGGCGTCTGGACGATGTAGGGCGCGACTGTCGCGACCAAGGCCGCCTTCTTCACCTTCGCCGTCCCGTGCCGGCCGATGTAGCGCACCACCTCGGCGCCGCCCATCGAGTGGCCGACGAGGATGGCGTCCTTCAGGTCTAGGGTGTCGATCACCGCGGCCAGGTCGTCGGCCAGGGTGTCCATCTCATAGCCCTTGCCCGGAACGTCCGAGCGGCCGTGGCCGCGCCGGTCGAAGGCGATGCAGCGGAAACCGCGCTCGGACAGGTCGGCCACCTGGTAGGCCCACATCTCGCTCGACAGGGCCCAGCTGGAGACGAACACCACCGGTTGGCCCTCGCCCCAGTCGCGGTGGAACAGCCGCACCCCATCCTTGGCCTGAATGACGGTGGCCCCCTTCGGCCGTGCGGCGGCGGGCCCGGCCTGGGCCAACGCAGCCACCGACCCGGCGGCCAGGCCCGAGGTGAGAATGTCGCGACGGTTCATCAGGTGGCTCCCTTGCTGGGAGGAGATGACCGCAGACCCACCGGCCGGTCGATTACGCGCCGGGTAAAGGGAGCAGCGCGACATCCTTCCTTTCCCGCGAAGTGGGAGAGGAAGATCAGGTCTTGCGCCGCGTGAACCGCAGCGCCGTCAGGGTGTCGGAGAACCCGACTACCTTGTTGTCCACCAGGCCGAAGGACTTGGCCGCCGCCATCACCTCCACGTCCTTCACCTTGGCGGACTTGCCCTTGCGCGAGACCACCCACAGCGCGCCCTTGTCGGCCAGGGTTGGGACGAGGTCGCCGATCCGCGCCAGCTCGGCGGCGCTGTCGGCGGCGTAGAACAGGATGTCGAGGGCCTCTAGGTCGTTGACTAGCGTCGCGCCGCGGCCGGCGAGTTCGCCGGCGATGGCGTCGTCGGCGACGCCCAGGACCGCCACGCGCATGCCCGCCTTCACGCCCAGCTTGTCGAGGCGGCCCTTGGGATTGTTGATCGCCTCGGCCCAGCGCGGCGCCTGGACCTCGCCAAGCGCGAACCTGCTGCCGTCGGCCAGCACCAGGTCCCCGCCCTCGGACCGCACGCCCTTCAGCGCCGCGGCGTCCCAGACCCTGCGCTGGGCGCCGCGGAACAGCAGCTTCGGCGCCTCGTACTGCAGGCGGCCCTCGTCGGCCCCTTCGGCGAACCGCGCCGCCACATGTGCGTCCTTGCCCATGGCGAAGGTGTCGCCCACGAAGGTCGTTCGGACAACCCGAAGCGCTCCGTTCCCTCCCTTAATGGGGAGGGACAGACCGCGCAGCGGTCAGGGTGGGGAAGTGTGGGCCAGAACTCGGAGGTGGGGGAAGGATCGACACTTCCCCACCCTGGCGGCTCCGCCGCCTGGCCCTCCCCATTAAGGGAGGGAAACGAAAACGGCCGCCCTGGAGGACGGCCGTCTCGAAGTCTCACACTAGACTAGAATGCCGCCCTAGGCGGCCTTGCCCAGGCTCAGGAGCTCGTACCGCGCCAGGTGGTGATCCACCGAGCCGAAGGCGCTCTCGATCATCGTCGCGCGCTTGAAGTAGTGGCCGATGGCCATTTCGTCGGTCATGCCCATGCCGCCGTGCAGCTGGATGGCGTTCTGGCCGACGAACTTGCAGGCCTTGCCGATCTGCACCTTGGCGGCCGAGGCGGCCTTGGCGCGTTCAGCGTCGTCGCCCACCTTGATGTTGGCCATGTAGGTCATCGACACCGCCTGCTCGACGTTGATGAACATGTCGACCATGCGGTGCTGCAGCACCTGGAACGAGCTGATCGGCACGCCGAACTGCTTGCGCTGCTTGGTGTACTCCAGCGTGCCCTCATGCAGCTTGCGCAGCACGCCGCAGGCTTCGGCGCAGGTGGCGGCGATGGCCTCGTCAACCACCTTCTCCACCAGCGGCAGGCCGCCGTCGGCCGGGCCCACCAGGGCGTCGGCGCCCAGGCTGACGTTCTCGAAGTAGACTTCCGAGGCGCGGTTGCCGTCGACCGTGGGGTAGTCGCGGGTGGTGACGCCCTTGGCGCCCTTCTCCACGATGAACACCGACACGCCGCCGGCGTCGCGCACGCCGCCCGAGGTGCGGGCGGTGACGATCAGGTGGGTGGCGAACGGCGCGCCCAGCACCACGGCCTTGTGGCCGTTCAGGGTCCAGCCCGCGCCGTCCTTCTTGGCCGTGGTCTCCAGCGCCGCGAGATTGTAGCGGCCCTTGGGCTCGGCGTAGGCGAAGGCGAAGATGGTCTTGCCCTCGATGATGCCGCCGATCATGTCGGCCGCGCCGGCATGGCCCGAGTGCTTCAGGAACCCGCCGCCGATGACCACCGTGCCGAGGTAGGGCTCGACGACCAGCGCCTTCCCGAACTCCTCCATCACGACCATGTTCTCGATGGCGCCGCCGCCCAGGCCGCCCAGCTCTTCCGAGAACGGCGCGCCCAGGATGCCCAGCTCCTCGGCGAAGGCCTTCCAGACATCAGGCCGCCAGCCCGGCTCCTTGGAGACCGCGGCCCGACGCTTGTCGAAGTCGTAGTGGTCCGCCAGGTACGCCGCGACCGTGTCGCGCAGCATCGACTGTTCTTCGGTGAAGCTGAAATCCATCGCCTAAGAGCTCCAATACGTCTCCCCTCCCCCTTGCGGGGAGGGGCCGGGGGTGGGGGTGTCCGCGCTGATCCTGGCGAGGATCATCTGAAGCACCCCATCGAAATCCGCGATCGCCTGACCGTTGGCGAACCGCATAACTCTGTAACCACGGCCTGTCAGCCAAGCGTCACGCTCTGCATCGCGCGCCGCTACGGAAGGCAACCCGTGGATTCCGCCGTCCAGCTCGACGATCAGTCGGCGACGGTGGCAGACGAAATCCACGATGTAGGGGCCGAGAGGGGCCTGACGCCGGAAGTGAAGACCCAGGTCACGCAGCGCATTCCAGAGGCGCCGCTCGGCGTCGGTGGGCGTACGCCGCATCCGACGCGCTGCGGCAGCTGCGCGGTCTGACTTGTGGATCGCCCCAGGCGTTCGTTCAGGCACCCCCACCCCCGACCCCTCCCGCAGGGGGGAGGGGAGTTCTCATCCTTATCGTGAACCTAGAGGCCCAGGACCATCTTGGCGATGATGTTGCGCTGGATCTCGTTCGAGCCGCCGTAGATCGAGGTCTTGCGGCCGTTGAACATCTCGCCCGCCAGGCCCTCGGCATAGTCGGGACCAACGCCCGCGGCGTTGCCGCCCAGGTCGCGCAGGAACGGGGCGCCGTAGTGGCCCACCGCCTCCAGCGCCAGCTCCTGGAGGCGCTGCTGGATTTCGGTGCCCTTGATCTTGAGGATCGAGCTTTCCGGGCCGGGGCCCTTCCCGCTCGACTCGCCGGCCAGGGTGCGCAGCTCGGTGAACTCCAGCGCCGTCAGGTCGATCTCCAGCTCGGCCACCTTGCGGCGGAAGAAGGCGTCCGACAGCAGGCTCGAGCCCGTGTCCGAACGCTCGGTCGACGAGATGGTGCGCAGCTTTTCCAGGTTGCGCTTCGAGCGCGCCACGCCGGCGATGCCCGAGCGCTCGTGCGCCAGCAGCGCCTTGGCGCAGGTCCAGCCCTGGTTCTCGTGGAAGATGCGGTTCTCGACCGGCACCTTCACGTTGTCGAGGAACACGTCGTTGACCTCGTGGCCGCCTTCCAGCGTCGTGATCCGGCGGACCTCGATGCCCGGCGTCTTCATGTCGATCAGCAGGAACGAGATGCCAGACTGCGGCTTGGCGTCGGGGTCTGTGCGCACCAGGAAGAAGCCCCAGTCGGCGTGCTGACCCAGCGTCGTCCACGTCTTCTGGCCGTTGACGATGTAGTATTCCTTGCCGTCGTCGGCGGTGATCCGCTCGGCCTTGGTCTTCAGGCTGGCCAGGTCCGACCCGGCGCCCGGCTCGGAGTAGCCCTGGCACCACCAGACGTCGCCGTTGTAGATGCCGGGCAGGAACTTCTTCTTCTGCTCGTCGGTGCCGAACGTGTAGAGCACCGGCGCCAACATCGACAGGCCGAAGGGCAGCAGGCCAAGGCAGTCGGCGCGCGCGGTCTCTTCCGACCAGATGTACTTCTGCGTGGGCGTCCAGCCCGTGCCGCCCAGCTCCTTCGGCCAGCCCGGCGCCACCCAGCCCTTCTTGGCCAGCACCTTGTGCCACAGGAGGTACTCCTCCTTGGTCAGCGCCCGGCCCTCGTCCTGCGCCTTGCGCAGCTCGGCCGGATAGTTCTCTGCGATGAAGGCCCGGACCTCGTCGCGGAACGCATTTTCTTCGGGGGTGAAGTCGAGGTTCATGGCCGTCCTCCGGAAGCGCGCGTGGGCTTACGCCGTATGGGTTTTGCGAACCCTATACGCACGGACGCGAGGGGAAGAAAAGATGACGCTAACGTCAACGTAAGTCATCACGGGGCGCAGGCCGCGTAGCCGGCCTCTGGTGTGAGGCCATGAGACGACAAAGCCCCGCCAGCCTGTCGGCTGACGGGGCAGTTGCCGCTGGGGGGCAGCTCCGTCCGAGGTCGCCCTGGCTTGCGCAGGGCGACCTCTCGCGGTGGGGGGGCCGGGAACTGGGAGGGGGGTGTCCCGGCCGCCTCCGATCATCAGAACGTGTAGCGCAGCGTCGCCGAGGCGGTCCGGCCGTTGTAGGCGCGTCCGAGGACGACGCCGGTGGCGGGGATGGAGCCCTGCTCGCTGTCGGAAAGCGCGAGTTCATTGAACAGGTTGTTGACGTTCAGCATGAGCTGCACGTTTTCGGTCGGGCGCACCTGCACGAAGGCGTTCACCAGCGTGTAGGCCGGCAGCTCCAGCAGGTTGGAGTCCTGCGCGTAGCTGACCGTGGTGCCGATCACGTTGACGCCGACCGTCACGCGCTCGAACTCCACCTGCGGCGTCAACGAGTAGATCAGGTCCGCCTGGTGGCGCGGCGTGTTGCCGATGATGGCGGCGTTGGCGGCGTCGCTGGAGATCTTGGCGTCGGTGTAGGTGGCCCCGGCGGTGACGCTGAAGGGCCCATGCCGGACGCCGGCCTCAAGCTCGACGCCCTTGGCCTTGTAGCCGCGCACGATCTGCAGGACCGTGGCGGAGCCGTCGGCGCCGCTGACGATCTGGGTGTTGCGTTCGCCGGTCCGGGCGGAGAAGCCCGTAACGTTGAAAGTCACGCCGGCGGCCCGATACTTCAGGCCCAGTTCGGCCTGCTTGACGGTGTCGTACGCGCTGTTGTCGTCGACCAGCTTGCCGGTGTTGTAGTTGACGGCCGGCGTGAACAGGATCTTGTCGGCCGAGGCGCGGCCGCCGCGGCTGTAGCGGCCGAAGACCGCCAGCTGCTCGGCGATGCGGTAATTCACGCCCGCCGAATAGCTGAGGTAGTCGTAGTTGTAGTCGACGCGCCCGGGCTGGCCGAGCGGCAGCACCGCGACCTTGGTTTCGGCGGTGGAGATCACGCCGTTGCGGTTGATGTCGAACGAGGTCTGACCCACCCGACCACCGCCGAGTTCGGCCCCGAAGAGCGTGCCCCTCACCTTGCCCATGTCGTAGCGCAGGCTGCCGCCGATGGCGATCTTGCCCACGTGGTAGTTGATCGAGGCGTAGGGCGCATCGACGCCGTAGTTCATGTCGTAGGTGCGGTGGAACGCATTGCCGAGACCGTAGGCGAGGTAGCCGTCCTGGGTGAACGGGACGCCCGCCGCAGTCGCGACGTTGATTAGCGAGGTTCCGCCGTCGCCGCGCACGTCGGACAGGACGTTGAGGAACGTCAGGTACGTCGAGTAGTCCTGCGACGACTTGTAGAAGCCCACCGTCGTCGTCAGGTTGCCGCCGCCGACTTCCCACACCCGGCTGGCGCGGATGTCGTTCGTGGCGTTGTCGAGGCTCTTGATCTTGGTGTCGAGCTGCAGCGCGTTCGTCAGCAGACCGTTGCCGTTCAGGGCCGCCGGATTGGCGATCGCCTGGCCGGCCAGCGGGCCGGTGGCGTAGCTGAGCCTCCCGCCGACGCCCCCGTAGACGGTCGCGTAGGTGGTCGCGTTGTTCACGGCGATCGGACGGATGGTCAGATTGCCGCCGCCGATGTCGGCGACGCGGAACTTCTCGGTGATGGTCCAGCCGCCGACGTCGAACTGGGCGTCCAGGCCGATCGACTTAACCACCGCATGCTGGCCGCCGCGCAGGTCGTCGTTGGCGATGTTGTTGTTGCGATCCAGGGTCACGACGTTGCTGACGAAGGGCGACAGCAGCGAGTCGGTCTTAGGGTTGAAGTTGGTCGGGCCGAAGAACGTCGGGTCGTCGTTCGTGCCCCTGACCCGGATCGGAACGAACTGGTACACGGGCGTGCGGTCGTCCAGGTACTTGGCGTTGAGGCGCACGTAGCCGTTGTCGAACGTCTTGGTGATGTTGGCCTTGATCTGGCCGCCCTTGTAGGCGGTGTAGCCGACGTCACGCGGGCCTTCGCCCTGGCGATAGAAGCCGCCGATGTGCATGCGCAGCGTGTCGCTGATCTTGTAGCCGTAGTCGCCCTCGACCCGCTTCTCGCCGTAGTTCAGGCCGTAGGTCGCCTGGACGGCGCCGCCTTCGGTGTCGCCGGTCTTCGAGATCAGGTTGATCACACCGCCCGGCGAGTTCGACGCGAAGGTCGAGGCCGAACCGCCGCGGATGGTTTCGACCGCCGAGAGGTTGAGGTCGGCGCGCATGAACATGTCCACGCCCAGCTGGTACATGTCGCCGAATTCCAGGACCGGCAGGCCGTCCTCCTGGAACTGGACATACTTCGAGCCGGTGCCCGACAGCGGCAGGCCGCGGATCGAGTAGTTGTCGTTGCCCTCGCCGACCGCATACTCGGCCCGGATGCCGGGGATGTTGCGCAGCACCTCGCCCAGCGAGCGCGCGCCCAACACTTCGATCTCCGACTCCCGCAGGGCGCTGGTCGAGGTGGCGCTGTCGAGGCGGTCACGGCCCTTGGCCACGCCGGTCGAGAAGACGGCTTCAGCGGCGGCCTTCGAGCCCGCGCTCTTCACGGCGCTGTCAGCCGGCTTGGTCTCCTGGGCGTTCGCAGACGAGAACAACAGGAGAGGCGCGATCGCGGCGGAGAGATAAAGGCGCGTCATAGAATTCGATTCCCACTTCCGTTCTGTAACAGCTTCACTTCTGGGAATCTTTTGGGGTGAAAAATCTAACTTATGCTTAAACCAAAACTATCTTTGCTCCGAAAAGTCCGAAGAGCGCCTACGTCAGACATGCGACATTTTGTACATGGAATATGGAGATTTTGTTCTATGACGAGATATCATTATTCTAAGATGTAACTCACAGACCCCGGAAACGACCGTGGCCGAAACGCGCGAGCGTTCCGGCCACGTCGACAGTCGATCCGACAGACGATCCGTCGATCAGAACGTATAGCGCAGCGTCGCCGAGGCGGTCCGGCCGTTGTAGGCGCGGCCGAGCACCACGCCGCTGGCCGGGATCGCGGCCTGCTCGACGTCGGACAGAGCCAGCTCGTTGAACAGGTTGTTGACGTTCAGCATCAGCTGCACCTGCTCGGTCGGGCGAACCTGAACGAAGGCGTTGACCAGGGTGTAGCTCGGGAGCTTCAGCTGGTTGGTGTCCTGCGCATAGCTGCTCGTGGTGCCGATCACGTTCACGCCGACGGTCGCGTACTTCAGCTCGACCTGTGGGGTCACCGAGTAGATCAGGTCGGCCTGATGGCGCGGCTTGTTCCCGATGAACTCGGGGTGGAGCACGTCCTTGGAGATCTTCGCGTCGGTGTAGGTGGCGCCGGCGGTCACGCTGAACGGCCCGCGGCGAACCGCCGCCTCCAGCTCCACGCCCTTGGCCTTGTAGCCGCGGACGATGTTCTCGACCTGGATATCGCCGGCGGCGTTGCTGTTCACCTGCACGTTGCGCTCGCCGGTCCGCGCCGAGAAGGCGGTGACGTTGAACGTCAGGTCGGCGATCCGGTACTTCAGACCCAGTTCGGCCTGCTTGACCGTGTCGTAGGCGCTCTCGCTGTCGACCAGCTTGCCGGTGTTGTAGTTGACGGCCGGCGTGAACAGGATCTTGTCGGCCGAGGCGCGGCCGCCGCGGCTGTAGCGGCCGAAGACCGCCAGCTGCTCGGCGATGCGGTAGTTCACGCCCGCCGAATAGCTGAGGTAGTCGTAGTTGTAGTCCACGCGCCCAGGCTGGCCGAGCGGCAGGGTGGCGACCTTGGTCTCGGCCAGCGAGATCCGCCCGTCGCCGTTCATGTCGACCGACGTCACGCCGAGCCGTCCGCCGCCGAGTTCGGCGCCGTACAGCGTGCCCTTCACGTCGCCCATGTCGTAGCGCAGGCTGCCGCCGACGGCGATCTTGCCCACGTGGTAGTTGATCGAGGCGTAGGGCGCGTCGACGCCGTAGTTCATGTCGTAGGTGCGGTGGTACAGCGCGCCGCCGATGCCGTAGGCGATGTAGCCGTTCTGGGTCGTCGGCACGCCGGCGGCCGTCCGGACGTCGATCAGCGAGGTGTCGCCGTCGCCACGGACATCGCTCAGCACGTTGAGGAACGACAGGTCCGTGCCGTAGTCCTGCGACGACTTGTAGAAGCCGACGGTCGTCGTCAGGTTGCCGCCGCCCACCTTCCAGACGCGGCTGGCGCGGATGTCGTTGGTCACGTTATCCAGGCTGTTGACCTTGGTGTAGAGCAGCAGCGACGAGGTCAGCAGGCCGTTGCCGTTGAGCGCCGTGGGATTGGGGATCGCCTGGCCGGTCTGCGGGCCGGTGGCGAAGCTGAGCGCGCCGCCGGGGCCGCCGTAGACGAACGCCAGCGCCGCCGCCGGGGCCACCGCGATCGGGCGGAAGCTCATGTTGCTGCCGGAGATGTCGGCGACGCGGAACTTCTCGCTGATCGTCCAGCCGCCGACGTCGAATTGCGAGTCGAGGCCGATCGACTTGCTCACGGCGTGCTGCCCGCCGCGGACGTCGTCACGCAGGATGTTGTTGTCCCCGTCGAGCGTCAGGATGTTGCCGTTGTGGGGCGACATCAGAGAGTCGGTCTTCAGGTCGAAGTTGGTCGGGCCCGAGAACGTCGGGTCGGCGTTCGTGCCCGTGACGCGGATCGGAACGAACTGATAGGCCGGCGTGCGGTCATCCAGGTACTTGGCGTAGACGCGCACATAGCCGTTCTCGAGCGTCTTGGTGATGTTGGCCTTGATCTGGCCGCCCTTGTAGGCGGTGAAGCCCACGTCACGCGGGCCTTCGCCCTCGCGATAGAAGCCGCCGATGTGCATGCGCAGCGTGTCGCTGATCTTGTAGCCGTAGTCGCCGTCGACGCGCTTCTCGCCGTAGTTCAGGCCGTAGGTCGCTTCGACCGCGCCGCCCTCGGTGTCGCCGGTCTTCGAGATCAGGTTGATCACACCGCCCGGCGAGTTCGACGCGAAGGTCGAGGCCGAACCGCCGCGAATGGTCTCGATCGCCGAGAGGTTCAGGTCCGAGCGCATGAACATGTCGGAGGTGAACTGCTGCAGGTCGCCGAACTCCAGGACCGGCAGGCCGTCCTCCTGGAGCTGCACGTACTTCGAGCCCGTGCCCGACAGCGGCAGGCCGCGGATCGAGTAGTTCGCATTGCCCTCGCCGATGCCGTACTCAGCGCGGATGCCGGGGATGTTGCGCAGCACCTCGCCCAGCGAGCGCGCGCCCAGCACTTCGATCTCCGACTCCCGCAGGGCGCTGGTCGAGGTGGCGCTGTCGAGGCGGTCGCGACCCTTGGCCACGCCGGTCGAGAAGACCGCTTCGCGGTTTGCCGGCTTGGCCGCATCCGCCGCCTGCGCGACCGCAGGCGCGATCATCAGCAAGGGCGCGATCGCCGCGGACACGTACAGATACTTCATCGGATGATTTCCCACTTCCAGGTCTAGAGTCGTTGTCTTTCGCGTAGCGTAGTGCCGCTCAAAGTCTAACTTGTGCGTAAACTCCTGAGTTCCTGGCACGACTAAAACCTGCGACATTTTGTACTTTATCACGCGACGTTTATGAGGATCACGTCAGATCACGGAGCTTCGGAAACCAACCAATACTTCAAGGTATCGGTGGCGCTCGACCCGCTCGCGGATCGCATTTCCAAGGGTGCAGAAGGGTGGCGATCGACGCTGTCGGCGGCGCCCGAAGATGCCCATCGGCTGGCGCGCCCGCTTCGCTCCGCCGGCGCGCGCGTCGCCGGCCGGAGCTACCTTGCGGCCACCCGCAGAGGCGCGTCGTACGTCACGTATTCGTCCTGGCGCCGATCCGCCGCCGACAGCGAGCGAAGGCGGAACCGGGCGACCAGCTTCGAGAGCTCGTCGGCCTGGGTGGCCAGGTTCCGGGCCGCCGCCGTCGCCTCGTTGACCATCGCCGCGTTCTGCTGCGTCATCCGGTCCATGCTGGTGACGGCGCTGCTCACCTGCTTCAGGTTCTCGGCCTGGGTCTCGGTGTTCAGCGCGATCTCGTTGATGAGGTCGTTGGTGTCGCCGATCTTGGCGCCGATGAGCGTCAGCATCTCGCCGGTGTGTCCGACGCGGCCCACGCCGCTGGCCACCTGTTCCGACGACGTGTGGATCAGGGCCTTGATGTCCCGCGCCGCGTCGGCCGAGCGCTGAGCCAGAGCCCGGACTTCCGAGGCCACGACCGCGAAGCCCTTGCCCGCGTCGCCGGCTCGCGCCGCCTCGACCCCGGCGTTCAGCGCCAGCAGGTTGGTCTGGAACGTGATGCTGTCGATCAGGTTGATGATCTGGCTGATCTCTTCCGAGCTGGTCTTGATCGCGTCCATCGCCGAGATCGCCTCGTTCACGATGGCGCCGCCGTCCGCCGCGTTGCCGTTCGCGACCTCGATCGCGGTCCTGGCCTCGGCGGCGCGTTGCGCGGTTTCGCCGACCATGACGGTGACCTGCTGGGTCGCGGCCGTGGTCTCCTCCAGGCTCGCGGCCTGCTGCTCGGTCCGCCGCGAAAGATCCTCGGAGGCGGCATAGATCTCGGCCGCGCCCGAATGCACGCTCTGCGCGGACCGCACGACGCCGGAGATGCTCTGCTCGAGCCCTTCGACCGCGCTGTTGAACGACTGGCGCAGCCGCTCGTACTCGGGTTCGAACGGGCTGGTGATGACATGGGTCAGATCGCCCGACGCCAGGGCGGCCAGGGCCGTGTCCAACGTTTCCACAACCCGGCGCTGGGCCGCCTCGGCGCCGATCTTGGCGCGATCGGCCTCTTCCTTCGCCCGCTCGGCCGCCGCCTTGGCCTTGTCGGCTTCGGCCTTCGCCAGCGCGGCGTCACGGAACACCAGGACGGCGCGGGCCATATCGCCCAGTTCGTCGGCGCGCTCGGCGTCGACCGCGATGTTGTTGTCGCCCTCGGCCAGCTGGGTCATCGCCTCGGTCAGCACCGTGATGGGGCGCGCGATCGTGCGGCTCAGCATGCGCGACAGGGTCATGGCGATCGCGATCAGGGCGATGCCGCCGATGACCAGGGCGGTGATCGCCGTCACGATAGCCATCTGCTGACGCTTGCCGTTCTCCTCGATGTTCTTGGCCTCGGCGCTGCGCACGTCGCGCAGCGGCAGCACCGCGGCGCTCACCAGCACCTTGCTGCCCGCATCGCGGACTTCCTGCTGCGCCTCGTCGCGTCGGCCGGCCTTCACCACCTCGATCAGCCGGTCGCCCCAGTTCTTCCGCCAGGCCAGCGTCGCCGCGCGGGACTGCTCGACCGCCTTCAGCATGGCCGGCTCGGTGAGGGTGGACGTGAGCTTCTGCGAGACCTGATCGTACTCGTCGCGGCCCTCGTAGTACGACTTGAGGTAGCTCTTGTCGCCCGTGACAAGATAGCCGCGAAGCTGGCTGTTCTGCCGAAGAATGGCCGTCTCGAGGGCCAGCGCATCGGCGTGGATCGCCTGGCTGCGATTGCTGCTCTCCGTCGACGCCCGGATCATCAGGATGGTCGCCAGGAAGACAACCATCATGACGGCTGCGGAAACGCAGATGAATACGAACGACAAGCTGAGTTTCTTCGGAATGCTCATTTCGATCTTCATCAATCCAATACTTACAGAGTCGCCGTCTCCACAGCGCACCGGAAACAACTTGCCGTAACGGCACACATACCCAACGGCGACCTGAGACCGCCCCCGGAAGTTGCGGGAACACCTAGGTCGACAGGGATTGCCCGCCCGTTAATGACGATTTGGCCGCGTCGCTTTGGGCCTGCGACATAAAGTCTCCGCCAAGACCGGCGGCGGATTCAGAGCCCTTTAAGGGGCGCCGTTGCTCACTGCCCTCTGCCGGGAGCGAGACAAAACCAAAAGGCGAAAACGCCTGCTCTAGACTAAACCACGGGGCGACTTGCGGGCCATACCGGCGCGCATCGGCGTCCATCAGTTGTCCCGAGTATGTGGGACGCGTAACTCGTTTGGATTGCATTCTATGACCATGCTCGCGACGACCGGCGCCCGGCACTCGTTTGTGCGTCAGGCCGAAAGCTGCCGCTCGTCGGGTTCGGCCTTCGTTGCGGCCGTGCTCGAGGCTGTCGATCGCCAGCTCTCCCTCGCCCCCCTTAGCAGCCGCATGGTCCAGGACTGGACGGGCGACCCGGCCGCCGCCGCCGTCGCCCTGCGCGTCAACGGGGCGCTCCACGCCCTCGCCCGGCGCGGCAGCCCGCCGTACCTCGCGGATCTCTACCGCGGCGAGCACGACGACTTCGACGGCGCCGTCGCCGAGGCCCTGCTGCGGGAGGACCAGTTCATCGCGGACTGGATCCGCGATCCGACCCAGACCAACGAGGTCGCCCGCGGGGCGGCGATCATGTCGGCCCTGATGACCGTCGCCGCCGAGCGGCCGATGCCGTTCCAGATCCTGGAGCTGGGCTCCAGCTGTGGCCTCAACCTCAATCTCGCGCGGTACGACTATCGCCTGGGCGGCGTCGTCGCGGGCGATCCCGCCTCATCCGTCCACATCGAGCCCCGGTGGATTGGCGCCGATCCGCCCGCCGCCCCCGTGTCGATCCTGTCGGCGCAGGGCGTCGATCTCAATCCGCTCAGCGCCCGGGACCCCGCCCACCGCGAACGGCTGCTGTCGTTCACCTGGGCCGATCAGCCCGCCCGCTCGCGGCGCCTCGAAGCGGCCCTCCAGGTCGCCATGGCCCATCCGCCCCAGGTGCATCGCGGCGACGCCAAGCTGTGGCTCACCCAGCGCTTGGCCCAGCGTCAGCCGGACGGGGTCTGCCGCGCCGTCGTCCACACCATGTTCCTGCAGTATCTGAGCGACCGCGACCGGCGCGAGATCGCCGCGATGCTGGCCGCCGCCGGCGCCGGCGCGACGGCCGACCGCCCCCTCATCGAGATCGGCTTCGAATGGACTTCCGACCGCCGCGAAGTCCAGCTCCGCTTCACCCGCTGGCCCGACGGCCAAAGCACCGTCCTGGCCACCTGCCACCCCTACGGCGACTGGGTGGACTGGCGCGGCGTGGAGTGAGTGGGCGCGGGGAGAACGAAGCTCATCTTCGAGCGCAGCTTCATCAGCGCCTTTCCGAAGTCCTGCCCGGCGGGCGTCTCGGAATGGACCACGCATTTCGTCGCCATGCCCATGTCGCTGATCCGGCACTTCAGCGTGGCCGAGCCCGACACCCCGCGCGCGGCGGCGTGGTCGGGACAGGCCAGCGCGCGGGTTGACGCCCGCCGCGGAATGTTCTACTTTTGTTCGCGTGAATGCAGAGATCCGCCAGCTCGACGAGATGCGCCAGGCCGCCTTCGGCCTGGGCATGGCGTTCGCCCAGGCGGCGATGGCCGAGGATGATCTCGACCGGAAGCTCCGGCTGTTCGACGCCTATCACCGCAGCTTCGCCTCGGTCCGGCTTTCGATCGCGCTGGCGATGCGCCTGCGGCAGGAGGCGCGGCTGGCGCTGCGGGCCGACGCGCCCCAGGCCGGGCGGGAGATCGAGGTCGAGCGGGACGAGGGGCCCGAACCCTCGGATCACACCCCGCGGGCCGACCGCTATGACGAGCGCGATCGCGACCGGGAGAGCGAGCGCCCCAGCCTGCCGCGGCTGCTGCGCACCCTGGAACAGGTCGCCGACGACGCGCACGCGCTGACGCCGCAGGCCGCCGAACTTCCCACCCTGCGCGAACTCCTCGACCGGGTCCGCGCCCAATCCGCGCCTGCGAAGCCCGCCGCGGCGCCGACACAGGCGGCGAGCGCCCTGCGCGCCCGACTCTCGGGCGGAACCGCCGCCCTCACCCTCGCGGCGCCGGTCATCCGGCCCTCAGGCCTGCCCGGTCTCCCCCTCCGCCGATCCACCGGCCCGCCGTAGCCGAGCATTCCAGCTCCAGGCGCCGCAGGCGTCCTGTTCGATGGTCCACGAACCACACGAACCACACGAACGACCGGGGCCGCTCATCGCCCCCGGGACGTCGCCCTGTGTTCGTGTGGTTCGTGTGGTTCGTGGACAAATCTTCGGCGCTCACGCGCCCACGGCGAGCCGGCGAAGATTGCCCCCGCTCAGTCGCCCGTGGTCACGATCGAGAACATGATCGGGATGCGCACGGTGCGCCCGGCGACCAGGCTGCCGTCGGGGGCCTTGTCGGCCATCTTGAACAGCGGGGCCAGCTCCAGGGCGGCCAGCCCGAACTCCAGGCCCACCGGATCCTCGATCTGCACGCGGCAGGCTTCCAGCGAACCCGCCTGCGCCACCTTGCACTCCAGCAGCACCGCGCCGCCCTTGCCCGCCTGCACCGCGCTGGGCGGATAGACGTTGGCGATGTCCTGGCCATTGGGGGTGGCGACCCAGTTCACCTCCAGGAGGTCCGGACCCGGCGCCGCGTTGATCGCAGCTGCAGACGAGACGGCCGCCGTGGCCAGCGCGATCCATTGGAGCATTTCGGTCCCTAACGCATTGGTTACCGAACCGTTAAAGCAAGTCCGGCGCCAAAGGCCAAGGCGAGCGGCGCGCGGCGCCCCTGTCACCGGCCCTGCGGTTTGACCTCGACCACGACCATCATGCGCGACCCGGGCCGGGCGGACGCCGCCGCCCGGGCGCGCTGCACCGCCTCGCCCGCCACGGAGAACAGGGTCGTGCCGCGCGGCTTCACATCCACGACCACGCAGTTGTCGAAGGTGCGCTCGTCGCGCACCCGGCAGTTGAAGCCGACCGAGCCAGACCGCCCGGCCTCGTCGTAGACCACGAGGAGCTGCGGCTGGCCCTGGACCGGCCGGATCCACTGGATCGGGAAGCGCACGGTCCGCCCGACCGTCGAGGCCCCCGACGGCGCCTGGGTGGGCATCTGGAACTTGCCCGCGACGGCCAGGGACGCCGCGCCGAACCCCGAGCCGACCGGGATCTCGTCGGCGGCGACGCAGGCGGTGAGCTCGCCCGCCGGCCCCACGGTGCATTCCAGCGTCGCCGATCCGGCCAGGTTGGCGCGCCCGGGCTCCAGCGGGTAGGCGCGCATCATGTCCTCGGGCCGGGGCGCCTTGGACCAGCCCGGCATGTCGGTCATGGATGGGGGCGGCCGCTGCGGCGGCGGCGCGGCCTGGAACAGCAGGGCCAGGGCGATTGCGACGCTCATCTTCCCCTCCTCCGAGGCTTGCTCGGGGTTGGCGGCAGGCAACGGAACGCGGCGGTTACGAGTTGCGCACCTTGCCACTGCGGCGGCCAGCCGCCAAACGTCGGCCTCACATGCCCCGCATCGTCACCTACAACGTCCATCGCTGCGTCGGAAACGACCGCCGTCTCGACGTGGCCCGGGTGGCCGCGGTGCTGGCCGAACTGCAGCCCGACATTGTCGCGCTCCAGGAGCTGGACGTCGGCCGCCGGCGCACCAACCACGTCGACCAGGCCCACGAGATCGCCCGGCGCCTGTCGATGACCCACCATTTCCACGCCGCCATGCAGGTCGAGGAGGAACGCTATGGCGACGCCATCCTCACGGTTTACCCCGAGCGGCTGGTGAAGGTCGGTCCCCTGCCCGGCCTGCCCCGCGTCCGCGGGCTCGAGCCGCGCGGCGCGCTGTGGGTCGAGGTCGAGATCGACGGGCGGCCCGTGCAGATCGTCAACACCCACCTGGGGCTGGTGCCGCGCGAGCAGCAGCTGCAGGCTGCGCATCTGGCCGGGTCCGCCTGGCTGGATCATCCCGACTGCCGCGCGCCGGCCATCCTGCTGGGCGACTTCAACGCCACCGCCAGCTCGGTGGTCTACCGCACCCTGGTCAAGCGGCTGCAGCCGGCCCGCCAGCTCGCGCCGCGCAAGTCGCCGACCTCGACCTTCCCCTCGCAGCTGCCGGTGCTGCGCATCGACCATCTGTTCGTGAGCGCGGGCGTCGAGGTGCACGACGTCACCGCGCCGTTCACGCCCCTGACCCGGGTGGCGTCCGACCACCTGCCGCTGGTCATGGACTTCGCGCTGACCTGAGGCCGGAGGCTAGGTCGTCGGCGGCGGCCAGGCGTGCAGCGTGCGCGCCTCCTCGAACAGCCGCTGACGCCGCCGCCAAGGCCGCATCGAGTCCGCCGGGCTGGCGGGATCGCCCAGGTGATAGGCGGCCACGAACTCGGACAGCGGCGTCTGCCGCGCGGGGTCGATCTCGCGCAGGCGGCCCTCGCGGTTGAGGGCGTCGATGGCCCGCACGAGGCTCCCGCCATGCTCGGCCCGCGCCTTCGCCACGGCGTCGCCCGTATAACCCAGGAAGTGGCCGACCAGGCGGTCGCGCATGGCCCCAAGGATGATGCGGTGCTCGTCGCTATGGGCTTCCACCGCCAGCTCGATCTCGCTGTCGAAGCCGAACGAGCGGTTGTTCAGGTTGGCCGAGCCCACCCGCGCCAGCCGGTCGTCGAAGAAGCTGGTCTTGGAATGGACGATGATCGTCGAGCCGGCCGGCGTCCGCGGATAGAGCGCCCGGAAGCGGTGGAACACATCGGCCACCCGCAGCCGCCAGACCATCGCCCCGCGCGCGTTGTCCATGGCCAGCTTGTCGAACCAGCTGGGCGAGAACCCGGTCGAGATCAGCACCACCTCGGGACCGTCGGGCTCATGCAGCCGTCGCGCCAGGGCTTCGGTGATGACCGGCGAGGTGAAGTACTGGTTCTCGAGATAGATCGTCTCCTTCGCCCCGGCGATGGCCGCCAGCGCCAGGCGCAGCAGTTCGTCCGCCTCGGGCTGCCCGCGCCACGCCGGCCGGGTGCGCGCGACGCCGACGTCCAGCTGCGTCAGGTGGGCCGGCACGTGATCGGGCCAGGGGTCTCCGCCGGCGTCCTCGGGCGGCGTCATGACCTCTCCGTCGCAGCCCACCTGCCAGCGCTCCCGGAAGTGATCGCCCAGGGCGCGCGCCGCCGCGCCGTCGACCATCATCATCACCTCGTGGCGCGGGTCATGGTACTCTTGGTCGGGCATGATCCGGCGCAGGTCGATGTCCAGGTGGCCGGGTGTGTCCCAGCGGTCGACCGAGATGTCGCCGCCGCCGCAGAACCCGAGCCGATCATCGACGACCACGACCTTCTGGTGGTGGCTCGCGCCGAACGGGACCTGGTCGTCGAGGCGGAACCGCACCCGGCTGCCCTCGAACCATTTGCGCGCCTTGTGCGGGAAGAACTCCTGGGTCGCGGCGATCGGCAGCGACGACTTCCAGATCAGGATCCGGATATCCAGGTCCGGCCGCTCGCGCGCCAGCCGCAGCAGCACATGGCCCACCTCGTCCGGATCGTCGGGGCCGTCGTAGCCGTCGGGGAACATCCGGGTGCGGGGATCGAACGACCACCCCAGGATCAGGATCGAGCGCCGCGCCTTCTGAAACGCTTCGTACAGCGCCGTGAAGTAGGCCTCGTTGTCGATCAGGAACGCGCAGCGATCCGCCGGCTCACGACGCCAGCAGGTCTCGCCCGGAATCAGTACGCTCATCGGGCTGGCCCTCACCACAGGGGCCACAACCCTATGGCCAAGCTCGGGTTCCCGCGAAACTCTGAAATTGGCTGACGACTCCACAAAAAAAGGCGCGCCGACCGGGGCCGGCGCGCTGGCGGGGAGCCAGTTGGGCTTGGGTTGGGTTACGGGTTGGCGACGTCCTTGCCTTGCTTGGCGACGCTGGTCGCTCCACCCAGGTAGGCCTGGCAGGCGCCGGTCAGTTCGGCGGTCAGGCGTTCCTTGCGATCCTGGCTCTTGGCCTCCTTGCGGGCCCGGTTGAACTCTTCCTCGCCGCGGTCGACGATGTAGGTGGCCCGCGCGCCGCGCTCAGCCTTGATCACGCTCGTCAGGGCCGCGGGGTCGACCACGCCTTCGATGCTGGTGGCCAAACCCTTGCAGCGGTTCGCCCGCAGGTAGTCGACGTCCGTCATCTTACCGGCGGCGACGGCCGGAGCAGCGAAAGCGGCGATGGCAACAGCGATGAGCGCGTACTTCATGGGGTGTCTCCCTAAAACCTGCACGAATGCTGACGGCCGAGGGCGGTAAACTCAAATGAACAAGCCGCAATGATCAGTAGTTGCGGATTAATATTAGGTCAGAAATCGTAACTGTTACATGGATACATAAACGGCTTGTAATGTTCCTGTAACACAGGCCAGAACAGCGGGATGGCCAAGCTCGAACCCGTCCTGGATGCCGAAGGCGTCAACGCCCTGCTCCGCCGCGCCTTCCCGCAGTCGCCGCAACAGGGCTTTCCGCAGGTGACGTCCGTGACCCCGGGGCGGGTCCGGCTGGTGTCGCCCTACCGGCCCGACATGCTGCGACCGGGCGGCGTGATCGCGGGCCCCACGCTGATGTCGCTGGCCGACACGGCGGCCTACGCCCTCGTCCTGGCCCATATCGGCGATCAGCTCATGACCGTCACGTCCCAGCTCAACATGAGCTTCCTGCGCGGGGCCCAGCCCGGCGAGTTGTACGCCGAGGCCGAGATGCTGCGCCTGGGTCGCCGGCTGGCGGTGATGGACGTGCGCCTGTGGACCGAGGGGCCGGACCGGCTGGCGGCCCAGGCTGGCGTCACCTACGCCATTCCAGGGTAGCCGCCCCTTCCGCTGGGTCGGCTGGCGGCGCGGGCGAACCTCACCTAACTTGTGGGCATGAGCGGCCCCCCTCCCCCCATCAAGACGCCTTGCATCAAGGTCTGTGTGGTCGACGGCGAGAGCGGGCTATGCATGGGGTGCTACCGCCGCCTCAACGAGGTGGCAGGCTGGGCCAGGCTCAGCGACGCTGAGCGGGACGCGATCCTGGCCGAACTCCCCGACCGCCGGAGCCTGATCCGCCCCGAAAAGCTGGGGATGTTCTAGGACACGGCTAACCCGTTGGCTTTGCGCCGAAGAACGAGGTGACAGCCGGTTGCGGCATGAAGTGGGACGCAGCGGCGTTCATCGCGTCGGTCACGGCCAGAAGCACCAGGTAGTCGGCGCTGGACGGCCTGCACTTCATCATCATCCGCACCGTCACATTGTAGGCCGGCCGCAGGGCTTCGAACTCGCGCGCCGGGTCGATAAGGCCTGTGTACGTCACCTTGGTCATGGATCACCCCCCGACCGAACAAAACCAGAACATAGCAGCTTGCGCGAGTCATATCCGCGTGCGGTCAGCGCGCATGGTTTAAATCCGGAAACCGTGTCGATTCACGGGATGCGAACCCCGTCTGCCTTAGCCTGCCGGCAACGAGACAGGCCAGAAGGCCGCTTTCTTTGGTGATTGAGGTGTCTTCACTCGGCAAGCTTGCCGCCGTGGCGGTGGTGTCGGCGCTGTGCAGCGCCTGCGCCGTCCAGGCGATGGCCCCAGAGCCGATGCGCATCGCGCGGCTCGAGGCTGAAGGGTTCGCGACGGGCCCCAAGGCGCCGGGCACGGGCGCCGTGACCAAGGCGGCGGACGGCCACTTCTGGGCCGACGCCGACGTAGCGGGCCAGGAAGGCGGCGCCGGCAAGGTGCGCTTCCTCGTCGACACCGGCGCCACCGCCGTGGCGCTCACGCCCGCCGACGCGGCCAAGCTGGGCTTCAAGGCCACCGATCTCAAGTACGGATACAACGTCACCACCGCCGGCGGCTCGTCGCGCGCCGCCGCAATCACTCTGGAGTCGGTGTCGATCAACGGCGCCCGGCTCGAGAACGTGCAGGCCCTGGTGGTCGCAGACGGGCTCGACGTCTCGCTGCTGGGGATGAGCTACCTAGGCCGCCTCACCCGCTTCGAGGCCACGCGCGAGACGCTTCGCCTCCAGCCCTGAGATCACAGCCAGGGCCTCGTCGATCACTTCGAGGCCCGCCCCGGCCTTCACGCCCTCGACCGTCAGTATCCGCCGCCACGTCCGGGCCCCCGGCCGGCCGTGGAACAGGCCCAGCATGTGCCGCGTCATGCCCGCCAGGTGCGCGCCCTTAGCCAGTTCGCCCGCCACATAGGCCTTGTAGGCCTCGACGGCCGCATACGGATCGACGGGGCCCCCTTCGCCGAAGATGCGCGCATCGACATCGGCCAGGACCGCCGGCGTGTGATAGGCCGCGCGTCCCAGCATGACGCCGTCCACGTGTCGGAGATGCTCTTCCGCCTCGTCGAGCGAGCCGATGCCGCCGTTGATGACGATGGTCAGGTCGGGCCGCTCACGCTTCAGCCGCCAGACCAGCGGATAGTTCAGCGGCGGGACGTCGCGGTTCTCCTTCGGCGACAGGCCCTTCAGCAGCGCCTTGCGAGCATGCACCACGAACAGCTTCACCCCCGCCTGCGAGCACAGCTCGACCAGCCGGAACAGGCTTTCCTCAGGGTCCTGGTCGTCGACGCCGATCCGGCACTTCACCGTCACCGGAACCTTCACCGCCGCGCCCATGGCCGCCATGCATTCGGCCACCAGCTCGGGCTCGCGCATCAGGCAGGCGCCGAAGCGGCCCGACTGCACGCGGTCGGACGGGCAACCGACGTTCAGGTTGATCTCGTCATAGCCCTCGGCCTCGCCGATCCGCGCCGCTGCGGCGAGATCGGCCGGATCGGACCCGCCCAACTGCAGCGCCACCGGATGCTCCTGCGGGCTGAACGCCAGCAGCCTGTCCCGATCGCCGTGCAGCACAGCGCCCGTGGTCAGCATCTCGGTATACAGCAGCGCGCGCGACGACAGCGTCCGATGCAGGACCCGGCAGTGCCGGTCGGTCCAATCCATCATGGGCGCGACGCTGAAGCGGTGCGGCGGGTGGGCGATCTTGGTCACGAAACCGGCTTGTCGAAATCCACGGCCGACCCAGTCCAGTCGACGCCTTCGCGCTGCAACATAGGGCCTGCGTCAGGCCGCATCCAGCTTCACCAGCACCGTGCCCTCGCTGACCTGGGCGCCCAGCTCGGCGGCGAGGTCGGCGACAACGCCGTCAAAGGGCGCCGTCAGGGCGTGCTCCATCTTCATGGCCTCTAGGGTCAAAAGGGGCTGGCCCTTGCTCACCCTGTCGCCGGCCTTGACCGACAGGCCCGTGACCTTGCCGGGCATTGGCGCGCGGATGGCCCCGTCGCCGGCCGTGCCGCCCTCGCCGTCGGCTGCCGGCGGGTGGTCGCGGAAGGTGAAGGCCTCGCCGCCTTCGAACACCACGATCGCCTCGTCGCTTTCGACATGGATGAAGCGGCTGGGCTCGGCCGGCATCTCGACTTCGAGGGCCTTGTCGCCGTGGAACAGTCGTGTGGTCGTGACCGGGTCGGCGTTGAGGCGGAAGCCCTTGAGCTCCACCCAGGGTGTGGCCTCGCCCGCACGGCGTTCGACAGCCTCGCGGAACGCCCAGCCGGCGGTGGCAAGCGCCTCTGCCGAAGGCTCGGCGGGGGCCGTGAGGGTCTCCATGTCGCGACCGATCAGGCCGGTGTCGATCGAGCCCGCGATGAAGGCGGGAGTCTCCAGGCAGCGGACCAGGAAGCCGGCGTTGGTCTTGACCGGCCAGACCTCGACGTCGGCGCAAGCCTCCGCCAGGTCGGCGATCGCCTGGTCGCGGGTGGGCGCGTGCGCGATCAGCTTGGCGATCATGGGGTCGTAGAAGGGCGTGATGTGGTCGCCCTCGTCGACGCCCGAGTCCGCGCGGACGTTGGTGGGCAGGCTGAAGCTGGCCAACCGGCCGATGGACGGCAGGAAGCCGGTGGCCGGGTTCTCGGCATAGAGCCGCGCCTCGACGGCATGGCCGTTCAGGGTGATCTCGTCCTGGGCAAGCGGCAGCGGCTCACCGGCGGCGACGCGGAACTGCCACTCCACCAGGTCCAGCCCGGTGACCATCTCGGTGACGGGATGCTCCACCTGCAGTCGGGTGTTCATCTCCATGAACCAGATGCGGTCGCCCTTCAGGCCGTCCGAAGCGTCGGCGATGAACTCGACGGTGCCGGCGCCCACATAGCCCACGGCCTTGGCGGCCTTCACGGCCGCGTCGGTGACGGCGGCGCGGGTGGCGTCGCTCATCCCGGGGGCAGGCGCTTCCTCGATCACCTTCTGGTGCCGCCGCTGCAGCGAGCAGTCGCGCTCGAACAGGTGGACCACGTTGCCCTGGCTGTCGCCGAACACCTGCACCTCGATGTGGCGCGGGCGGGTGACATAGGTCTCGAGCAGCACCCGATCGTCACCAAAGCTGGCGGCGGCTTCGCGCTGGCATGAGGCCAGCGCGGCGTCGAAGGCCTCGGCGCTCTCGACCAGCCGCATGCCCTTGCCGCCGCCGCCGGCCACGGCCTTGATCAGCACCGGGAAGCCGATAGCCTCGGCCTCCTTGTTGAGACGCGCGGGCGACTGGTCCTCGCCCAGATAGCCGGGGGTCACCGGCACGCCGGCTTTCTGCATCAGATCCTTGGCGGCGTCCTTCAGGCCCATGGCGCGGATGGCGCTGGGCGGTGGGCCGATCCAGATCAGCCCGGCCGCCATCACCGCCTCGGCGAACTCGGCGTTCTCGGACAGGAACCCATAGCCCGGATGGATCGCCTCGGCGCCGGCGGCCTTCGCCGCGGCGATCACGCGATCGCCCTTGAGATAGCTGTCCCGCGCCGCGGCCGGCCCGATCAGCACGGCCTTGTCCGCATCGCGCACGTGGGCGGCGTCGCGGTCGGCCTCGGAGAAGACGGCGACGGTCTCGATATCGAGCCGCCGCGCCGTGGCGAACACCCGCCGGGCGATCTCGCCCCTGTTGGCGACCAGGACAGAGCGGAACATCAGGCGACTCCGCGGCGCGTCAGCGCCGCAATTGATTGACCACGGACCACACGAACCGCATGAACCCGCAATTCTCGGCTAGGGCGGGCCACCGGCAGGGTGTGTTCGTGTCGTTCGTGTGGTTCGTGGTTGAATCGAGCTGCGCCTACGGCGTGCACGGCGATGGTCATATCGCGCCTCACATCCTGAACACGCCGAAGCGCGTCTCGGGGATCGGCGCGTTCAGCGAGGCGGAGATGGAGAGGCCCAGGACGTCGCGAGTCTGGGCCGGGTCGATGATGCCGTCGTCCCAGAGCCGCGCGGTGGCGAAGTAGGGGTTGCCCTCGTCCTCGTAGCGTTGGCGGACCGGGGCCTTGAAGGCCTCTTCCTCCTCCTTCGTCCACTTGTCGGCGTCGCGGTGGACAGTGGCCAGCACCGAGGCGGCCTGCTCGCCGCCCATCACGCTGATGCGGCTGTTGGGCCAGGTCCACAGGAACCGCGGGGAGTAGGCCCGGCCGCACATGCCGTAGTTGCCCGCGCCGAACGAGCCGCCGATCAGGACGGTGAACTTGGGGACTTCCGCGCTGGCCACGGCGGTGACCAGCTTGGCGCCGTCCTTGGCGATGCCGCCGGCCTCGTAGCGGCCGCCGACCATGAAGCCCGAGATGTTCTGCAGGAACACCAGCGGGATCTTCCGCTTGCAGGCCAGCTCAATGAAGTGGGCGCCCTTCAGCGCGCTCTCGGAGAACAGCACGCCGTTGTTGGCCAGGATCGCCACCGGATATCCCCAGAGGCGCGCGAAGCCGCAGACCAGGGTCGTGCCGTACAGCGCCTTGAACTCGTCGAACCGGCTGCCGTCCACGACCCGGGCGATCACCTCGCGAACGTCGTAGGGCGCGCGCACGTCCTGGGGTACGACGCCGTACAGTTCCTGCGGGTCGTAGGCCGGGGGCTCGGGGGCCTCCAGATACTGGTCGTGGACCTTGGTGGTGTTCAGGTTGGCCACGATGCGGCGCACGATGGTCAGCGCGTGCTCGTCATTCTCGGCCACGTGATCGACCACGCCGGACCGGCGGCCGTGGGTGTCGGCGCCGCCCAGTTCCTCGGCCGAGATGATCTCGCCAGTGGCGGCCTTCACCAGCGGAGGGCCGCCCAGGAAGATCGTCCCCTGCCCGCGCACAATTACCGTCTCGTCCGACATGGCGGGCACGTAGGCGCCGCCGGCGGTGCACGAGCCCATCACGCAGGCGATCTGGGCGATGCCCTCGGCGCTCATCCGGGCCTGATTGTAGAAGATCCGCCCGAAGTGCTCGCGGTCGGGGAACACCTCGGCCTGGTGCGGCAGGTTCGCGCCGCCCGAGTCCACGAGGTAGACGCACGGCAGGCGGTTCTGCAGCGCGATCTCCTGCGCCCGCAGGTGCTTCTTCACCGTCATCGGGAAGTAGGCGCCGCCCTTCACCGTCGCGTCGTTGGCGATGATCAGGACTTCCCGGCCCGAGACGCGGCCGATGCCGGTGATCACGCCCGCGGCCGGGGCCTCGTCGTCGTAGAGGCCGTTGGCCGCCAGCCCGCCCACTTCCAGGAACGGCGCACCGGGATCCAGCAGCCGCATCACCCGGTCGCGCGGCAGCAGCTTGCCGCGGCTGGTGTGCCGCTCACGGCTCTGCGCGGGGCCGCCCAAGGCCGCTTGGCCCGACTTCGCCCGAAGTTCATCAACAAGGGCGCGGTTCAGCTCGGCGTTGGCCGCGAAGGCCGCCGAGCTGGTGTCGATGCGGGAGTCCAGCTTCCTCATCCGCCGACCAGCTCCCGTCCGATGAGGAACCGCCGGATCTCGTTGGTGCCGGCGCCGATGTCATACAGCTTGGCGTCGCGCAGCAGGCGCTCCACCGGATAGTCCTTGGTGTAGCCCGCGCCGCCCAGCGCCTGGATGGCCTCCAGGCTGACCTTCACCGCGTTTTCGCTGGCCATGAGGATCGCGCCCGCCGCGTCGAAGCGAGTGGTCATCCCCGCGTCGCAGGCCTTGGCCACCGCATAGACGTAGGCGCGAGCCGCATTCAGGGCCACGTACATGTCGGCGATCTTGCCCTGCATCAGCTGGAACGACCCGATCGGCTTTCCGAACTGCTTGCGCTCGCGCACGTACGGCAGGGTCACGTCCAGGCAGGCCTGCATGATGCCCAGCGGTCCCGCCGCCAGCACCGTGCGCTCATAGTCCAGGCCGCTCATGAGGATGCCGGCGCCGCCGCCGACCGGGCCCATGACGTTCTCCTCCGGAACCTCGCAGTCCTCGAACACCAGCTCGGCGGTGTCGGAGCCGCGCATGCCCATCTTGTCCAGCTTCTGGCTGACGCTGAAGCCCTTGAAGCCCTTCTCGATCAGGAACGTGGTGATGCCGCGCGAGGCGCCATCGGGATCGGTCTTGGCGTAGACCACCAGGGTGTCGGCGTGCGGCGCGTTGGTGATCCAGAACTTCGTGCCGTTCAGGATGTAGCGGTCGCCACGCTTTTCCGCCCGCAGGCGCATCGACACCACGTCCGAGCCCGAGCCGGCCTCGCTCATGGCCAGCGACCCCACATGCTCGCCGCTGATCAGCTTGGGCAGGTAGCGGCGCTTCTGCTCGGGCGTGCCCCAGCGGCGCAGCTGGTTCACGCAGAGGTTCGAGTGGGCGCCGTAGCTCAGCCCCACCGCAGCCGAGGCGCGGGAGACTTCCTCCATCGCCACGACATGCTCGAGATAGCCCAGACCCAGGCCGCCGAACTCTTCCTCCACCGTGATCCCATGCAGGCCCAACTCGCCCATCTGGGGCCACAGCTCGCGGGGGAAGGTGTTGGTCGCGTCGATCTCGGCCGCCAGAGGGGCGATCCGGTCGGACGCGAACCGCGCCGTGGTGTCGCGGATCATGTCCGCGCTCTCGCCGAGGCCAAACTCCAGCGTCGGTCCGTGGTTCGGGATCATGGGCGTCCTGCCTTGTGGGGCAGCCAGTCTAGGCTGCGCCGTACATTCGGAAAAATTGTATTGTCGAAACGCAGTGAATAGACATGGCCTATGATAGACCGACATCACCTCCGCTACTTCCTGGCCGTGGTCGACGCCGGCAACTTCTCCAAGGCCGCCCGCCAGGTGAATGTGACCCAGCCGACGCTTTCGGTGGGCATCGCCAAGCTGGAGGCCAGCCTCGGGACGCGACTGTTCCTCCGGAACAACCAGCGTGTCCAGCTTACCGCCGACGGGGTCGCGTTGCTGGCCCACGCGCGCACCATCGAGGGCGAGTTCAACGCGCTGGAGACCCGGCTCGCCGATGCACGGCCCGCGCCGCTGCTACGGATCGGCGTCCTGTCCACCCTGCCCGGCCGCATCGCCGGCCAGCTGGTGGAGGCCATCCGCGCCTCGGACGCGCCCGAGCCCATCGAGCTGGTGGAAGGCGCCGAACGCGATCTGGTCGCCCGGCTGCAGCGCGACCGTATCGACGTGGCCCTGACGATCGTACGCGACGGCGAGACCCGCTTTGCCACCGAGGCGCTGTTCGAGGAGGGCTATGGCGTGGCGCTGCCGACCTGGCACGAGCTGGCCGGACGCGCCGAGATCCGCGGCGAGATGCTGGCCGGGGAGACGATGATGGTGCGGCGGCAGTGCGAAGTGCTGGCCGAGACCAGCCGCTACTTCACCGAGCGCGGCGTGCGCCCGCGCTTCGCCTTCCGATCCACGAACGACGAGCGGGTGATGGTCCTGGTCCGCGCCGGCCTGGGGATCACCGTGGCGGCCGAGAGCTACGCCGACGACGGCGTGGCCATTGTCCCTTTGGCCGGCTTCGGCCCCCGGCGCCGGATCGGGCTGGCTTTCCGTTCCCCGGAGGTCGCCGGCCGCGCTTCGACCGCCCTGACCGCGCTCAGAGCGGTGACCGGCTAGACCGCCCGCGCAGGCCCTTATCTTGCAGGCGCTTGGGTCAGTTGCGTCGAATGGAGACAGGGCCTTGGTCCGCTGGAAACGATTAGCGCCCTTCTTCCTGTTGGGACCGATCTCCGGCCCGCTCACCGCGGGCGTCGTGTTCAACCTGCGCGAAGGCCGTCCGGTGCTGGCGGCGATGTACGCGGTGGCGCTGGCCGAGTTGACCCTGCTCCTGCCTGTGATCGTAGCAACGCTGGGCCTGAAACTGATCTGACGCCTCGTCAGTAAGGAAACTTGCAGGAAGCCTGCGCTATGGTGGCGCGACATGGCTGACGCGCTCCCCAGGCCCACGGGCTTCGCATTCCTGGAAACGACCAGCGCGGTCGAGCGCGGCCTGCCTCACGCCCTCGTGACGCTGGTGCTGGGCGGGCTGGCCGGCCTGGCCGCCGCCTTCGTCGTCGCCTTACTGGTGACGCTGGTCGGCGCGGGGGTCGCCTCGGGCGCCGGCGACCTCGGCTACGCTGCCGCCGTCGACCTCCTGGCCAAGGGCGAGTGGCCGGCGCGAACCCTGGGCACCTACGCCTACGAACTCGCCATGGTGGGCGGGGCTTCGATCGCCGCGGCCGCCGCCTTCATCGGCGTCGCCGCGCGGCGGGCCGGACGGCCGATCCGCACCTTCCTCACCGCCGCGCCCCGCTTCCGCTGGCGGCACGCACTCGTGGGCCTCGCCATCTTTCTCCCGGTCGTCGCGGCCGAAATCTGGCTGTCCGGCCTGGTCAATCCCTCCGACGACACGGCGCCGCTGGCGGCCCCAGGCGCGTCGTTCCAGGACAGGCTGGTCTACATTGGCGCCGCCGTGGGGTTCCTGTGGTGCGCGGCGCTGGCGGAAGAGATCCTGTTCCGCGGCTGGCTGATGCAGCAGACTCGGGCGCTGACCCGCAGCCTGATCGCGGTGATCGTGATCAACGCCGTCGCCTTCTCCCTGGCGCATGGCGACCTGACCTTGGGCGGCTTCGTGACCCGTCTGGCCCTGGGCGCCGGCTGGGCCTGGATCGTGCTGCGGCTGGGCGGCGTGGAGTTCACGGCGGGGGCCCATCTGGCCAACAACCTGGGCATCGCGCTCCTGGCCCAACCCGTGCTGTTGACCGTCTCTGAGCCGGAACCCTTCGACCCGCTGTCGGTGGCCCTCCAGATCGGCACCACGGGCGCGCTGGTCCTGGGGGTGGAGTGGTGGGTCCGGCGCAAGTCCACGTCTGGCGTCGACCTCGGCGACTGCGGCGCGGCATCTTCGCCGCCGCCCGCGCGAACCTGAGCCTCCCGGACCGCACGACCTACGCCAAGTCCAGCCGCATCCACGCAACCGCGGTCTGGTTCGGACCCAGGCTCCAGACGCCGTTGTTCTCGGGAGCAGCCATATTCAGCGCGTTAGGCGCGTGGCTGACGGGCTCCACACAGAAGTAGGCTTCGCTCGGCGGCGCGTACACATGTAGCCACCGTAGAGACTTCGAGGCCGAGAGGCGCAGCATGGGTTTGCCGGGCCCCAGATCAATCGCAGCCTCGCGGCTCCAGCCGGTATGGCAGTGGTCGAGCGGCGCGCCCGAGCGCACCGGCCGGTTCGTCCAGGCGGGCGCTTGGACCTCGTGCGTCGGAAGCAGATCGTCCGAGGTTTCCCAGAGTCCCGAGACACCCGTGGTCATCCGCGCTGTGGCGCTATCGGGGAAGTAGGGGTGGAAGCCAAGACCGAACGGCCCCGGCGCGTCGTCCAGGTTGGTCACCGACAACGTCAGGCTCAGACCACCAGGACTCAGATGGACGTGCTGCGCGGCGCGATATCGCCACGGCCATGCGCTGGCCTGTGGAGAGAACGCCAGCATCGCTGAGGACTCATCGGTTGCGTCGATTGTCCAGGCCCCGCACCAGCCCTCGCCGTGCAGGGGGTGCCGCTGGTCCTCCCGGCTGAGGGGCAGGTCGCCCGTGCGTCCGCCCCATGTGAACCGACCCTCCGCGATGCGGTTGGCGAACGGGACCAGGGGGAAGCAGGCCGCTTGCAGCACGTCCGACGAGCCTGCCGGCGCCGGCCGCAGAAGGTCGATGTCTCCGAACCTGAGGCTCAGCAGGGCGCCACCCAGACCCGGCGCGAGCGTCGCGCGGAGTGCGCCGTGACGGAGCTCCAAGATGGCCATGTCGCCAATCTTCCCCAGCGCTGAGGAGAACGCCAGCGAGGTTACAAACGATTAATGCAAGCTACCTTGCGTCATACCATAGCTGTGGCTTACCCATTGTCGTGAGGGACCCTGCAGGCGCCGCCATGCTGATCACCAACATCAAGAACGACGACGCCGTCAGCCGAACGACCGTCGGAGCCGGCTATGCCAGGGGCCTCCTCAACCTCGCCGTCGCCAAGGGCGCCAACCGCGCGCAGTTGCTGGCCCGCGCCGGCATCCGCGCCGACGACCTTGAAGACCAGGACAATCGCATTCCCATGGGCAACTACGTCGCCCTGATGCGCAGCGGCCAAGCGCTTGCCGCCGACCCGGCCCTGGCCCTGCACTATGGCGAGGCGATGGATCTGTCCGAGCTGTCCGTTGTGGGCCTGATCGCACGGGCCTCCGACAACATGACCGAGGCCCTCGCCCAGCTGAACCGCTATGGCCGATTGGTCGTCGAGGTCGAAGGCATCGGGTTCGAGAACCGCTTCCAGATGCGCAAGGACGCCGAGGGCCTCTGGCTGGTCGACACCCGCAAGAACGCCAACGAGTTCCCGGAACTCACTGAAAGCACCTTCGCGCGCATGATCTGCGGCAGCCGCGAGTTCGGCGACGGCTCGCGGCCGTTCGTGAAGGCGGTTCGCGTCACCCATCCGCGACCGGCGCATGTCGACGCCTACGAGCGCGTCCTGCGGGCGCCCGTGACCTTCGACGCGCACGAGAACAGCATGCTGGTCGACGAGGTATGGCAGGACTTCAAGGTCGCCCGCGCCAGCCGCTATGTGTTCGGCATCTTCAGCGAGCACGCCGAGCGGCTGCTGGCCGAACTGGAGACGGCCCGGACGGTGCGCGGCCAGGTCGAGGCCCACGCCATCCCCATGCTGCACACCGGCGAACTGGGCGTCGATGTCATCGCCGGGAAGATGGGGCTGTCGCGCCAGACCCTCTATCGCAAGCTCAAGGCCGAAGGCGTCACCTTCGAAGGTCTGCTGGACGACCTGCGCCACCGCATGGCGCTCCACTACCTCGACGGTCAGAAGGTGTCCGTGAACGAGACCGCGTACCTGGTGGGCTTCTCCGAACCCAGCGCCTTTTCGCGCGCCTTCAAACGCTGGACCGGCCGCAGCCCACGCCATCGCGCCGCCGCCTGATCGCAGGGAAAATCCGCGCCGCTCAACCCTGTTCGTCGCGCGGCTGCGTAGTTCGTCATGTGAGGCCCAGGAGCCGTGCATGATGAAGAGAGAAAGCCCGGTCGCGCCCGGCCGACCGCGAATGCTCCCCACGGACGGTCGCGCGACCGATCCGCCGCGTGGGTCCTAGGACGACAGGCGGTGGGGCAGGTAGGCTCGGCCTTGATGGATCTGGACGAACCGGACGACGGCGCCCTGCTCCGCGCGCACCGCGCTGGGGATGCGCAGGCGTTCGGTCGCCTCTACGACCGACATGATCGCGCCTGCTTCCATTTCATCCGCCGGCTGCTGGGCGCAGCCCATGCCGACGCCGCCGAGGACCTGCACCAAGAGACCTGGATCGCGGTGGCGCGGAATGCGGCGTCCTTCGACGCCGCCCGATCCGCCTTTCCCGCCTGGCTCTACACGATCGCCCGCAACAAGGTCTGGGACCACTTCCGCCGCCAGAAGGTGGCTGTCCTGTCTTCTGCGCAGGAGGACGCGGCCATGATGGTCCCCGATCCCGGCCAGTCGCCGCTGGAACAGGTGCAGTCACGGGAGCTCGCCCAGGAGATCGTCTCCGCCGTCGACGCTTTGCCCCTGGAGCAGCGCGGCGTTTTCATCCTGTTCGCCCAGTCGGGGCTGTCGCTGGAGGAGATCGCCCAGGTGACGGGCGCCACGTTCGAGACCGTGAAGAGCCGCCTGCGCTACGCCCGGGCGAAGCTGCGGGACTCCCTGGCAGGGGAAAGGTCGGCCCATGTCTGAGCGCGACGACGACCCGATGGACACGGCCTACGTCCAGGCCGAGAGCGTGCTTGAGGACGACGCCGCCCGCGCCGCGCGCCGCGCCAGGGTGCTGGCCGCCGTGGCCGAGACCGCTGTCACGCCAACGGCCGAGCCAGCTCCGTCCCGTACGGGGTGGCGTCATGGCGGCTGGCTGGTCGCCGCGAGCGTGGCGGCGGTGAGCGTGTTCGTCGCCGTGCAGATCAACCCGCCTCCAGTCTTCGAGCGGCCGATCACGCCGACGCCCGCGCCGCCAACCGCCCAGCAGCCTCCGCGGGAATCGCCGCCGCCTACGGTCGATCCTACGCCGCAGAGGCTCGCATCGGGGCCGCCCGCGGTCGTCGCCCCGAAACCTGTGCCCAAGCCGAGCGGACCGTCGCTCAGCATCGCACCCGTGGCCGCGCCCGTGGAAGCTCGCGAGCCCGAAATCGCGGCTCTGCCGGCGCCCGCGCCGCCGCCGCCTCCCCCGTTGGCCGCTGCGATGGAACGTCGGATGCCCCCAGCCCGGGAGCCTAGGCAGGTCTCGGCGCCCGCCCGCGCCCGGGGCGGGACACAAGCGTCGGACATGGCAAGCAAGTCAGTGATCGAAGAACTCGTGGTCACGGGAGCCCGGATCGAATCCTCGAGTTCGCCGGCCGCGCTGGCCCAGCAACTCCGCGACGCCGCAGCCGCCGGTCAGTCGCGGCAGCTTGCGATCCTGCTGGCTCGCGACGTGCCGATCGACGGCGTGGACGACGACGGCGAAACGGCGCTGATGAAGGCCGTCCAGGCGCGCCAGCTCGACGCCGTGGCGTTCCTGCGCCGCCGCGGCGCCGATCTGGACCTCAAGAACAACGAGGGCCGATCCGTCCGTGACATGGCCGCCAAGCTGGCCGACCCAGCGTTGGACAAGGCGCTCGGCCTGAACCGCTAGCCGCCACATTACGACAGCTTAACTGGCCGGCGGCGAAAGGCCGAGTCATAGTAGTAGTTATGACTACTATTACACCTGCCGCGGCACTTCTGGACCTTGGCTTCACCGAAATCGAGGCGCTTGTGTTCTGCGAGCTCACGCGCCTGGGGCCGTCTACCGGCTACCGTTTGGCCAAGGCGGTCGGCAAGGCGGCGGCCAACACCTACCAGGCCCTCGACGCGCTTTCCCAGAAGGGCGCCGTGCTGGTCGACGAGGGCGAGTCCAAGGTGTGGCGGGCCGTACCGGCCGCCGAACTGATCGCCGCGCTGCAGGCCCGCTTCGAGCATCGGAGCCAGACGGCGCTGTCGGCGCTGCAGACCCTCAAGGCCCCTGAGGCCGAGGCCCGGCTCTATGCGCTGAAGACCCCCGACCAGGTGCTGGCCCGCGCCCGCGCCATGATCGCCGCGGCCCGCGAGGTGATCCTGTTCGACCTGTTCCCCCAACCCTTCGCGGCGCTTGAGCCGGACCTCGCCCGCGCCGCGACCCAGGGCGTGCGCGTGGTGGGCCAGATCTATGAGCCCCAGGCGACCACCGTCGCGGCGGTGCTCCAGAAGACGGCGCCCTCGCAACTGGCCGCCTGGCCCGGCCTGCAGGTGACGATTGTCGCCGACGCACGCGAGCATCTGACGGCCCTCATCTCCCGCGACGGCGAGCGATGTCGCCACGGCGCCTGGAGCGACAGCGTCTACCTGGCCTGCATCCAGCATTCGGGCCTGGCGGCCGAGATCGTCCTGGGCGCCCAGGGACTGGGCCAGCCCCTGCCCTTCGACCCCACGTTGTTCGGATCGCGGCCGCCGGGCCTGGACGACCTGACCGGCCCCGTGTTCGCCGACTGAACCTCCCCCCAGCCTCCCCCGGGATACGCCATGAAGACCCTGCTTCTCTCCGCGGCCGCGGCCCTGACACTCTCCGCCACCACGGCCTGCGCCGATCCGGCCGGCGACGCCGCCGCTCGCTACGTCGCCTGGCGCGGCGGACCTGCCTTCGAGAACGCGCGCGGCCTGCTCGTCCGCGGAACGACGGACAACGGTCGCTTCCAGGGCGCCATCGAGCGCCGCATCGAGCCCGGCCGGACACTGGAACGCTTCAACATGGGCTCGGCGGCGACACACCGCGCCCTGATCGGCGAGGCGGGCTGGACGGTCAGCCTGAGCGGCCAGGTCGAGACCGCTGACACCGTCACTGCCAAGGCCGCCGCCCGGCGCCGCCTGACCACCTTCGACGACGCACTGAAGGGTCAGGGCGGAGCGACGGTCAGCCTGCAACCCGACGAGACCTTCGACGGCCAATCCGTTCAGGTGCTGCGCATCACCTTTGACGAGCGCAACGGCCAGGATCTGCTGCTCGACCGCGAGACCGGGGCGCTGATCGCCGACCGGACCAAGGAGGATGGCAGCGTCACCACCACCCGCCATGCGGACTGGCGCACGGTCGAGGGCGTAAGGGTCGCCTTCAAGGAGGTGCAGCGGATCGCGCAGGACCCGATCGAGACCTCCATCACGCTGACCTCGGCCGACATCGACCCCCGGCCCGACGCGAAGGCCTTCGCACGACCGGCGTCGCGCAGGATCTTCGCCTTCACCGACGGCAAAGCCGCCACCGCGCCACTCCCCTTCGAGCTGTACCTCGGCTCGCGGATCTACATACCGGCCACGCTCAACGGCCACGAGACGCACGTCCTGCTGGACAGCGGGGCCGAGGCCACGGTTCTGGACAAGGCCTACGCCGAGAGCATCGGGATCAAGCCCACCGCCATCGTGCCGGCTGTCGGCACCGGCGGCCGAGACGTGGCTGAACTGGCCAGCGGCGTGACCATCCGGCTGGGCGCGGTGGAACTGCGCGACGTTACCGTCGCCCTGATCGACCTGAAGCCGATCAGCGCGATGATCGGCAAGCCGCTGCCCGTGATCCTGGGCAAGGAGGTGTTCAACGCCCTGACCGTCGATCTAGACTTCGCCGGCAAGACCATCGCCTTCCAGGATCCGGCCCGTTTCAGGCCGACGCCCGGCGCAGTGCCCGTGCCGGTCACCAGCGTCGGCGGCATCCACGCCATCCCGGCCGCTATCGAGGGCGGCAAGACCGTGCTGATGGACTTCGACCTGGGCAACGGCTCGCCGCTGCTGGTCTTCCCGGGCCACTGGAAGGCCCGGCGCATGCTGGAGGGGCGCCCCTCGTCCAAGAGCCTGTCGGGCGCCGTCGGCGGCCTGAAGACCCGCGACGTGGCGACGGTGAGGTCGCTGACCCTGGCGGGCGTCACCTTCCGCGACATCCCTGCCGTCTTCGGCGAGGACGACGGGTCTGCGTTCGGCAATACCCGCACCGCCGGCAATATCGGCATGCCCATCCTCAGCCGCTTCCGCCTGACCACCGACTACGCCAACCACCGGCTGCTGCTGACCCCGCGGGCGGATATGGTCGGCCTGCCGTTTCCCAAGGACCGCTCGGGCCTGATGACGCGCTTCAACGGCAGCGGCTTCACCCTGGGCCTCGTCGCGCCTGGCTCCCCCGCCGAAGCGGCGGGGCTGAAGGCCGGTCAGGTGATCACTGCGGTGAACGGCAAGGCGGCCAGCGAGCTGGGGGTTGCCGGCATGACGGCGCTGCGCACCGCCGCGGCCGGCGCGACCCTGGCGCTGACGCTGCAGTCCGGTGAGACGGTGAGCCTGGTCCTGCGGGACTACTACTGAGGCGACCCGCGCCGAGCGAGCCTACAGGTCCGGGACCTCGACCTGATCGCGCATGGCCCGGCGGCCGCCCATGGCGAGCAGTTCGCCGTTGTCGAGGCCGCCGTTCTTGTCACGGTCCAACTCGGCGAAGCGGGCCTTCAGCATCGCGCCCATCCTGCCGCGCAGCTCGCTGGCCTGGACGAGACCGTCGACGTTGTCGTCCAGCGCGCCCACCATCAGCGAACCCATCAGCTTCTGCTGCAGATCGTTGCGCAGGTTGGTCACCGTCTCGTCGGCCCAGCGATAGTTCACGCGGAAATACATCATCTCCTCGTGGCTCTGCTCGCCCCAGGTGACGTTGCGCGTCGGGTCCGGATTGGCGGTGTTGTGGACCGAATTGTCGTAGACCCAGGTCGCCACCAGCTTGGTGCCGGCCTTCACAAGGATCGGTTTCACCGGGTCGTAGTCGCGCTGCCAGTTGAAGTCGTACTTCGGCAGCGACAGCAGCATCGTCTCCTTGCCGTCCGGCAGGATGGCCTTCAGCTCGACGTGATAGCCGCGATAGTGCGAGTGCGGGTACAGCGTGTAGAGGTAGGCGTCGGCCGGGAAGGTCAGGTACGCCGTCTCTCTATGCCGCGCCGCGCCGGCCGGAATCATCAGCGCAAAGTCGCCGATCACCGCCGATCGTTTCACGTACTTGGGCTGCTCTTTCAGGACGTAGAAGCCCACCTGGCTCCGGTCGGTCGTCTCGGCGCCCATGGTCGTGTAGTGCATCTGGAAGTTCAGCTCGCCGCCGGCCGGCACCGGGGCGCCCGAGTTGTCGCCCATGATCTGGGGCTGGGCGCCCGGGGTGTATGAGCCCACCGATCCGCCCGGAATCGTCGGCCGCGAGCCCGGCGCAGGCCGGTGGTTGGAGACGACGTGGTGCAGCACGCGGCGGTCACCGGGCTTCATGGCGATGGCGCGCAGCCAGGTGTTCTCGCTGAACGGGTTGGCCACCCGCATGTTCTGGTAGTCGACGATGCCGCTGGCCGGCACCTTGAAGGCCGGCAGGTCGACGATCACGTCGGGCTTGCCCAGGTTCTCGGGCCACTCGGACGCTACGCGGGTCTTGTTGACCACGAGGGGGTCGGCCCCCTCGCCCCGCGGCGCGCCGGCCTCGATCCAATGAACCAGCAGCTTGGTCTGCTGGGCCGTCAGGCCCTGGTCGTTCTTGAACGCGCCGATGTGGGGGTCGGCGAAATAGGGCGGCATCCGGCGCGTGCGCACCGTCTCGCGGATCATCGGGGCGAAGCCCTTCACCACGTCGTAGCTGTCCATCGCGAACGGGCCGATGCCGCCGTTCAGGTGGCAGGTGACGCACTTGTCCTGGAGGATCGGCGCGATCTCCCTGGCGTACGAAATTCTGGCGAACGCCGCAGCGCGCTCGCGCTCTGGGAAGGCGATGGTGCGGCCCGTTGTCATCACCACCCGTGACTGCGGCGCCGGCTGGCCCGCGGCCACCGCCGCGATGGCCGCTCCGGCGCCCGAGATCGGGCCGCGATAGGCCACGGTCCACGTCTTGGGATTGATCACGAAGACCTCGCCCTCGCGGCTCACACCCAGCTGTTCGCCCACCAGCTGCTGCTCGTCCATCAGGATCGGGATGCTGATCCCCTGCGCCTTGGCCTCCTCGGCGGCGGCGTCGCGGCTGTCGCCCAGCTTGGAGTCCAGCAGGTAGAACAGGACGCCCTTGCCGCCATGCTGGTCGGCCAGCTTCTGCAGTTCCACCGCGCCGATCCTGGAGGCGGTCGAGCCATTCTCACGGGTCATCAGCACGATCGCGGGCGCATAACCGAAGTAGTAGAGCCGGTGCGCGAGTCGCGTGTGATCGGTGAGCTGGAAGTCGTCGACGATCTGGGGCGCCGGGTCGGCGGCCTGCAGCGCGCCACCGCCAAAGCCAGCCAGGGCCATGCCGCCCACCGCGAGTGCGAACGCCGTCGCCACGATCCGCCGCATACCGTCTCTCCCCATCCCCGACGCACAGATAACAAGGGTTCTGTTCGCGAATATTGCAGCCCCGCCGCCGCAAGGGCCTCAGACGCGACGGTCGGCCAACCAGCGTCCGACCGAGAAGATGATCGCCAGGTTCAGCGTCATGGCCGCGGCGCCCAACACCACCTCGCCGACCGCCCCCGGGTCCGACATCTGCGCCACCAGCAGGCTCCAAGGCATGCTCAGAAGGTCCGCGACGGTGGCCGCCCAGCCTTGCGACAGGCTCAGCCACCCCAAGGCGCCGGCGCCGATCGAAAGCAGGACGGCAAGGCAGGTCGCGGCATAGGCGACGCAGACGACGCGCGTCACCCTCACGCGGTCACATCCCTGGCTGAGGCGCCGATCCGGGGCTTGAACTCTCGGGCGAGACACATGAGAGAAACTCCCACAGGTTGTGCCCCCAAGGTGCACCTGCGGCGTAACATTCGCCAGCATTTGTTGCATCAGGCAGAGATCCACGCCGCTCCATAGCGCGCCCGCACGACACAGCCCGTCCAGCACACGGTCGTCGGCGATGTGCCCGTGCTCCGGCGCCCCAGCGCCTGCGGCCCAGCATCAGCGGTCGCGGGACGGATATCAGACCGCAGTCAGCCTCATGTGGCGCGTAGCCGCGCGGCTCTGATGCCAGCGTCATTCTTCATTCGGTATGTTCAGAAGAAGCCCGCACGCCTTGCAGTGAACGGCATCGGGGTCGTGCCGCAGCAATCCACAGTCAGGGCATATGAACCTGACCTTGTAGGGACGGATCAGGGTCTGCGCGAAGCGAACGAAGAGGGTGATCCCGCTGATCATGATCACGATCGTCAGTAGCTTGCCGTAGGTCCCGGGCAGCGTGATGTCGCCGAATCCCGTGGTCGTGAGTGTGGTGACCGTGAAGTAGAGCGCGTCCACATAGCCGCCCAGGCCGGGATGCGAACGGGCGAAGCTGGCGTAGACGAACCCGGTCGCGATGAAGACGAAGGTGATGAGGGTCGCCAGCGACTTGGAGACATCCTCCACGCGCGTGTCGTCATAGCGCCGTCCGATCGTGGCCCAGAAGATCTCGCTGTGGAACAGCGACCACAGCCGCAGCACCCGCAGGAACGCCAGGTTGAACAGGGTCAGCGGGAACAGCAGCGTCACCAGCACGAACAGGTCGATCCAGACGCTGAACCGCCGGAAGAACGCTTTGAGGCTCGTGTCGGCCAACGCACGCGCGCCCAGCTCGGTGGCCAGCACCAGCGCCACCGCGTAGTCGACAACCAGATAGGCCGGATAGTCGCGCAGGAACGGCGCGGCCACGAAGAAGGCGATCAACAGCAGGTCTATGGCGATCACCCACAGGCGGAACCGCACCGCGCCCGGGCTGTCGCCATGATAGAGCTCGCGCAGACGCACCCGCAGCCGCGCGATCTGCGCCCGCTTGCCTGCCGTATCCGCCGGATCGGCCAATCTCGTCTCCCCGCAGCCTGCGCCATGAACCCGCGCGCCAGTGTGGGGGTTCATCGGGCGTCCCCACAATCAAGGAATGCTCCGATGCCCGCCAAATCCGCCGCCCAGCAGAAGGCCGCCGGCGCCGCGCTCTCAGCCAAGCGCGGCGACACGCCCAAGCGCCGGCTGAAGGGCGCGTCGAGGTCGATGATGTCGATGTCCGAGAAGGAACTCGAGGAAATGGCTTCGACCAAGCACAGGGGTAAGCCTGAGCACGTGAAGCCGTAGTTCGCGCTACGCCGCCAGCCCCTGCATCCGCGCCGCCAGTTCACGCACGCGTTCTGGGCCGCCCAGCAACTGGCGGTTCTGACCGATGCGCTTGAACCAGTAGTGCAGGCCCAAGAGGTCGGTCATGCCGATGCCGCCATGCACCTCGGTGGCCGTGCGCGCGATGAAGCGGCCGATCTCCGAGGTATGGGCCTTGGCGTGGGCCGCCATCAGCGAGGCCTCCTCCGGGGCATTGTCGAAGGCGTAGGCGGCGTACCAGACCAGCGCGCGGGCGGGCTCGAGTTCGGCGGCCATCTCGGCGCAAAGGTGCTTCACGGCCTGGAAGCTGCCGATCGTGCGGCCGAACTGCTTGCGCTCCTTCGCGTACTCGACGGCCCTGTCGAGCATCGTCTGGCAGGCGCCCAGTGTATCGGCGGCGATCATCACCCAAGCCGCGTCACGCAGGCGGTCCAGCGCCTGGTTGGACGACAGCGCCTCGGCCTGCGCCCCTCTGAACGTGAGTTCGGTGAGCCGCCGCGTGGCGTCGATGCTGGGCAGGATCTCGCTCGCGTCGGCCTTCGCCGCCAGGTGCAGCACGCCCGAGCGGTCCGCCACGACCAGCAGGTCGGCCGCCATCGCGTCCAAGGCAAATAGCGCCTTGCCAGTCAGCTTCCCGCCTTCCGCCGTCACGCCCGCGCCGTCGCGAGCGCCGGCGATGGGTTCGGAGATCGCGGCGCCCGCCGTCGCCCCGCCGGCCGCCAGCTTTGGCAACCAGGCGCGCTTCTGCTCATCGCTCCCGCCCAGCCGCAGCGCCAGCGGCGCCAGGACGGCCGAGCCCAGGAAGGGCGTCGGCGCAACGACGCGACCCAGCGCCTCGGCCGCCAGCGCGGCCTCCAGCAGCCCCAGGCCCAGCCCCCCATGCTCCTCGGGAACCAACAGGCCCGGCAGCCCCAGCTCGGAGAGGCCCGCCCAGATGTCGGGCGCGGTCGCTTCGCCGCCGTCGGCGAACCTGCGCACGCGATCCAGGGACGACAGGTCGGCCAGGGCCTTGGTCAGGCTGTCCTGCAGCAGGGTCTGATCTTCCGACAGCGCAAACCGCATCTACGCCCCCACCGTCTTGGGTTCGCGCGGCATGCCCAGCCCACGTTCCGAAATGATGTTCTTCTGGATCTGCGCCGTCCCGCCGCCAATGATCAGGCCCAGGTCGAACATGTAGTTCCGCTGCCAGCCGCCCTTCGCACGCAGGTGGGGTCCGTCATGGTAGAGGATCCCCAGCTCGCCCAGGGCGTCGATCGCCAGCGCCGCCACCTGGTGGTTCAGCTCGCAGCCCTGCAGCTTCACAACCAGCCGGGCCAGGCCCGCCGTATCATCGGTCAGCGTGCGCAGGCCGTTGAACTTCATCGAGAACACACGCGCCTGCAGCTGCATCAGCCGGTCGCGGAAGATCGGATTGTCGATGATCCGATGACCGTCCACCGTCTCGGATTTCATCAGTTCGATCAGGGCCTTGAGCCGAGCTTCTGTAGCGTTCGGATCGCCCAGCATCCCGCGCTCATGCTTGAGCGTCGTATTCGCGACGAACCAACCTCGCCCGCGACCGCCGACGACGTTCTTCTGCGGCACCCGTACGTCGGTGAAGAACACCTCGTTGAATTCGGCGTGCCCGGTCATGGTCTTGAGCGGCCGGACGTCGATCCCCGGCGTGTTCATCGGGAACAGGATGTAGCTGATCCCCTCGTGCTTGGCGGCGTCAGGCTCCGTGCGCACCAGGCAGAAAATCATGTCGGCCTGAGCAGCCGTACTTGTCCATATTTTTTGGCCACTTATGAGAAAATCCTCACCATCCTCGACCGCCTTGGTCTGCAGGTTGGCAAGGTCCGAGCCGGCGCCCGGTTCGGAGTAGCCCTGGCACCAGATCACCTCTCCGCGCAGGGTGGGGCCGATCCACTGCCGCTTCTGGTCCTCGGACCCCACCTCCAGCAGCGTCGGCACCAGCATCGATATGCCTTGCCCGGCCATGCCTCGGGGCGCGCCAGCGGCGATGAACTCTTCGGCGATGATGCGGCCCTTCAGGATGTCGGGCTCGGCGCCGTAGCCGCCGTATTCCTTCGGGATGGTGCGGGCCGCATATCCGGCCTCGATCAGCGTCCGCTGCCAGGCTTTGGGATCGTTGGGCGCGCCGTCCTTGTGGTGGTCCTTGTGCGCCTCCAGGAAGGCCCGCACCTCGTCGCGGAAGGCCGCCAGTTCTGGCGTCAGCGTCAGGTCCATGTCACTCCCCTTTCCGCCCACTGCACCACCCTTTCGCCGCGTGAGGCAACGGCGCCGTGGCGTAAGCGTTTGCCCCTGACCGATTCCTGGAGACGCCGATGCAAAACCCCTGGCCGGCCGCGGCCCTGGCGCTGAGCCTGACCGCCTGCACCGCCCCCGGATCGGATGACCCGTTTGTCGGATTCGGCCCGAATCCCAAGCTGCCCCCGCCAAAGACCAGCCTGATCCCGTCCATCGGCGTTCCCGACGTGGTGCGCTGGCCCGCGGGCGCGGCGCCCAAGGCGCCGGACGGATTCACGGTCACCCGCTATGCCGAAGGGCTGGATCATCCCCGCTGGCTGCTGGTCCTGCCCAATGGCGACGTGCTGGCCGCCGAAGCCGCGGCGCCGCCAAAGCCGCCCGGGACCGAAGAGAAGGGTGTCCGCGCCTTCTTCCAGAAGATGCTGATGAAGAAGGTGGGCTCGATCGTCCCCAGCGCCGACCGCATCACCCTGCTGCGTGACGCCGACGGGGATGGAGTCGCGGAGACAAAGTCGGTTTTCGCCACCGGCCTGAAGAGTCCGTTCGGGATGACCGTGGTGGGCGCCACACTCTATGTCGCCAATGCCGACGGCGTCGTGAGCTTCCCCTACCGGCCAGGCCAGACCTCGGTGGCCGGCCCGGGAACCGCCGTCTTCGCCCTGCCGGCCGGGATCAATCACCACTGGACCAAGAACGTCGTGGCCAGCCCCGACGGCTCGACGCTGTTCGCCACCGTCGGTTCCAACTCCAACATCGCCGAGAAGGGAATGGCCATCGAGGAAGGCCGCGCCGCGATCTGGGCCTATGACATCGCAAGCCGCACCACCCGCGTCTTCGCCAGCGGCCTCCGCAACCCCAACGGTCTCGATTTCGACCCGGCCACCGGCGTCATGTGGACCGTCTCCAACGAGCGCGATGAGATCGGCCCGGACGTGCCGCCCGATTACCTCACCAGCGTGAAGGATGGCGGCTTCTACGGCTGGCCCTGGAGCTATTGGGGCCGGAATGTCGACAAGCGTGTTCAGCCGCAGCGGCCCGAGATGGTGGCGCGTGCGATCCAGCCCGACTATGCGCTGGGCCCGCACACAGCCTCTCTGGGCCTGGCATTCTATCGCGGCGACACATTCCCGGCGGCCTATCGCGGGGGCGCCTTCATCGGTCAGCACGGTTCGTGGAACCGCCAGCCGTTGAACGGGTATCGCGTCGTCTTCGTACCGTTCGCGGGCGGCCGGCCTCAGATGCCGGCGCAGGCCTTCCTGACCGGCTTCCTCAACGCCGACAACAAGATCCAGGGTCGCCCCGTCGGCGTGGCTGTCGATGGGCGCGGCGCCCTTCTGGTGGCGGACGACGTGGGCGGGATCGTCTGGCGAGTGGCGGCCGCGCGCTAGAGCGCGATCCGATAGCGCAGCTTCTGGCCTTCGCCATAGGCCTTCGGCATCTCGAAGGCCTCGACCAACGCGCCCCCGTTGTTGCGGATCACCCTCTGCGACGGGATGTTGTCAGGGTCGGTGGTCAGCTCCACATAAGTCAGGCCCTGGGCTCGGCACTCCGGCAGCAATTGCCGCACCGCCTCGGATGCGTAACCGCGCCCCCGCTTCCAGGGCACGACTGCGTAGCCCACATGTCCGAACACGTGCTCGGGCAGCAGGGACGTGCCGGGTTCCCAGCGCAATCCGATCGAACCACAGAATTCGCCGTCCCATAGCCAGCGGTTGTAGCCCGGCAGGCGCCTGGCCATCGTCCCGTCCGGCAACTCGATGGGCGCGCCCCGGGCCTCGACGTCATCCAGCGAGGCCACGAACGCCGCCGCATCCTCGTCGATGCGCCGCAGGTCCGAGGCGATCGTCTTCTCCAGGCCCACATTGTCCCGCGACCATCCCCGCCGCAGAGCCTCCACAAACCCGGGCAACAGCTCAAGCGACGGGGGCTTCAGCTCCAGCGCGGCCATGTCACCCCATCTTGAAGACGCAGAGCTTGTTGCCGTCGAGATCGCGGAAGTAGGCCCCGTAGAAGCCGCCGCCCCGGTCGCCGGGCGGCCCTTCACAGATCGCTCCCGCCGCCATCGCCGCGGCGTGGGTGGCGTGGATCTGCTCAGGCGTGTCGGCGGACAGCGCCACCATCACGCCGTTGCCGACGCTCTGCGGCGCGCCGTCGAACGGCAGGGTGATCCCCAGCATCGCGCCCCGACCCGGGCCGCCGTAGTACTGGGAGCGCTCGTACGTGAGTGTCCTGCGTCCCCCGAGCGGGGCCAGCACGGCGTCGTAGAACGCCCGCGCCCGCTCGAGGTCCGAGACACCGAGAGTGGTGTAGCCGATCACGCGTCAGCCCATCTTGAAGACGCAGATCTTGTTTCCGTCCGGGTCGCGGAAGTACGCGCCGTAGAACGTCGGCAGCCGCTGCCCGGGCGGGCCATCGCACGTGCCGCCGGCCGCGAGCGCGGCGGCGTGGGCCGCATCAACCTGCTCCTTCGAGGCCGCCGGCAGGCCGAACATCGAGCCGTTGCCCGCCGTCGCCGGCTTCTCGTCGTAAGGCTTGCTCACGGCGATCATGCCGGGCGTGTCCTTGCTGCCGTAGAATTGCATGCGGTCGCCGTTGGCGAAGGTGCGGGCGCCGCCCAGTGTGGCGAGCACCGCGTCGTAGAACTTGGTCGCCCGTTCCAGGTCGTTCGTGCCGATAGTGGCGTAGCCGATCATGGGTATTCCTTCCTGATGAGGCGGGAACCCTAGCGGATGACCCGCGCGGCAACGCAAGGGCCAGCTTGAGCATCAGGGCCTTTCGACGCGAGACCCATTGGACGGATGCGCCCGGCCCGGTCCACAATCGCGGCAACGAACAGGGGAGTTTGGGGATGTTGAAGGGTCTGGTCGCGGGTGCGGCCGTGTTGCTGGGCGCCAGCGCGGCGCATGCCGAGGTCACCACCGCTGTCCGCCAGGAAGCCGCGCCGGTCCGCGGTCTCTCCCAGCCCGCCGAGATCATCGTCGACCGCTGGGGCGTGCCGCACATCTATGCGGCGAACACCCGCGACGCCTTCTTCCTGCAAGGCTGGAACGCCGCACGCGACCGGCTCTGGCAGATCGACTTGTGGCGCAAGCGCGGACTGGGCCGTCTTTCCGCCAGCCTGGGCCCCGCCTACGTCGCTCAGGACCGCGCGGCGCGCCTCTTCCTGTATCGCGGCGACATGGCGGCCGAATGGGCGTCGTACGATCCGATCGGCCGCGAGGCGGTCGAGGCCTTCGCCGCCGGCGTGAATGCTTATGTGGGCGAGGTCCGCGCCGGCCAGCGGCCGCTGCCCGTCGAGTTCAAGCTGACCAAGAGCCAGCCCGAGGACTGGAACCCGGAAGACATTCTGCGCATCCGCAGCCACGCGCTGGTCAGCAACGTCACCTCCGAGGTCGCCCGGGCCCTGACCGTCTGCGCCGGCGGTCCCGAGGCCGACGCCTTGCGCCGCAAGCTGGAGCCCGCGCGCAAGCTTGTCATGCCAAAAGGCCTCGACCCGTGCTCGGTCCCGGCCAACGTGCTGAACGACTACGTCCTGGCCACCGACCCCGTCAGCTTCGGCCCGCTCATCAAGAGCGCCGAGACAGAGGCGCCCAAGCCGCTGGCGCAGGTCATCGACGAGCGCGCCGCCGAGGGCTCTAACAACTGGACGATCGCCGCGTCGCGCAGCGCCACCGGCCGCCCGATCCTGGCCAACGATCCACACCGCCCGGTGGGCGCGCCGGCTCTGCGCTACATCGCCCACCTGGACGCGCCGGGCCTGTCGATCATAGGCGCCGGCGAGCCCGCGCTGCCGGGCGTTTCGTTCGGCCACAACGGGACCACTGCGTTCGGCATCACCATCAACTACGTCGACCAGGAGGACCTGTACGCCTACGAGGTCCGCGGGAACGCCTACCGCTACAAGGGCGGCTTCGAGCCCATGAGGACGGTCAGCGAGACCATCGAAGTCAAGGGCGGCGCACCTCAGACGGTCGAACTCCGCTTCACCCGCCATGGCCCCGTGATCTGGCAGGACGCCACGCGCGCCTTCGCGATCCGCACCGTCTGGAACGAGCCTGGTCTGGCCGGCTACTTCGGCTCGTCGCGGATGTGGCGGGCCAAGGACTGGAACGATTTCCAGACCGCCCGCGACAAGTGGGGCGCCCCGCCGCTGAACCTGGTCTATGCCGACACGAAGGGCGACATCGGGTGGGCCGTCGCGGCCCGCACGCCGGTCCGGCCCAACTGGGATGGCCTGACGCCCGTGCCCGGTGACGGCCGCTATGAGTGGGCTGGTTTCCGCAAGGACGGCGAATTGCCCGTCGTGAAGAACCCCGCCGCGGGCTTCTTCGCCACCGCCAACGCCATGAACATCCCGGCCGAGCCCGAGTACCCCCGCGCCGAGCGCAAACTGGGCTTCGAATGGGCCGACCCCAGCCGTTCGATCCGAATCCATGAGGTGCTGAACGGCCTGCCGAAGATCAGCCTGGGCGACTCCATGGCGTTGCAGACCGACAGCGTCAGTCCGCAGGCCCGCCGCGGCGTGGCGCTGCTACAGTCGTTGACGTCCACCGATCCCGACGTGGCGAAGGCGCTCACCTACCTGAAATCCTGGAACGGCGACGAAGCCACCGACAGTGTCGCGGCCAGCCTCTACGAGACCTGGGCGGTGAAGCACCTGGGCGCCGCGGTCTCGGCCGTCGCCGCGAAGGAGGCCGCCCGGCCGCTGATCGGCGCCAGCTCGCCCGACCCGTTGCTCACCTGGCTGGAAGGCCAGTCGCCGGATGCACGCACGCCCGTTCTGCAGGCGAGCCTGAAGGCCGCAATCGTTGAGCTGAAGGGGCGCCTCGGGCCCGACATGTCCACGTGGACCTGGGGCCGCCTGCACCACGCCCGGTTCGTTCCCGCCGCGGCCGGTCTGGCCGATCCCCAGCTGGCGGCCCAGATGAGCGTGGGGCCGCAACAGGTTCCCGGCTCATCCTCGACACCGCGAGCGGCCACCTGGAACCCGAGCGATTTCCGCCAGACATCTGGCGCCTCGGTGCGGCTGGTGCTGGACGTCGGAGCCTGGGACAACTCGATGGCCATCAACACCCCCGGCCAGTCAGGCGACCCGATGAGCGTCCACTACCGCGACCTGTTCCCGCTCTGGGCTTCCGGCGCCTACGTGCCGCTGCGCTTCAGCCGTGGGGCCGTCGAGGGTGACGCGGGTGTCGTGATGAAGCTGACGCCGGCGCCCTAGGAACCTCCATGCGATCCCTGGTCCCCCAAGCGTCTTCGCTCCGCCGATGGGCGGCGACCCTGGTCGCGTCGATCGGCGCTCTGCTCGCCGGCGTCGCGCACGCTGCCTCCCCCGCTCCCGTCGCCGGCAGCGGCGGCATGGTGGTGAGCGCCCAGCACCTCGCCTCGGATGTCGGCGCCGACATTCTGAGGCGTGGCCGCAACCCCGTCGACGCCGCCGTCGCCGTGGGCTACGCCCTGGCGGTGGTCTACCCGCAGGCCGGCAACATCGGCGGCGGCGGTTTCATGACGCTGCGCCTCGCCGACGGCCCGACACGCGTCGCCTCCTGGAAGCCCGTGGCCACCGGCTGAGCGACGAGGGGCCGTGGGGAATCGCGGAAGGCATTGTCACCGGCGCGCCAACGCAGGCGCCGGGTCAGACGCGCGATCGGGTGCTGTCGCTGGGCGGAAGCCCCCTGGCGGGGGCGACGATGTTCGGAGGCCACGACGCCCGCCAGACCGGCGGATCGGCCGCGCCGGTGCGATAGCGGCTAACGCACGTACCAGTCGTCGGCGCGCGACAGCGCCGCGAACTTGCGCCGGAAGCCGTGGCCCGTCAGCAGTTCATGCAGCGCGTCGCGGCGGGCGGTGTAGTTGTGCTCCACGGTGATCAGCCGCACGTCCCACGCGGCAAAGTCGAAGGCGCTCAGGATGTCGAACTCGGAGCCCTCGGTATCGACCGACAGGTAGTCGATGCGGCGCGGCGCCTGCCAGTGGCGCAGCAGATCGTCCAGCGACACCGTCTCGACCTCGTAACGCGTTCCGCCGCGGCGGCTGTCGGCGTGCAGGTCGCCGTCCGAGTAGCTGTCGATGGTGGAATGATCCACCGGTCGACACTCGTTGAACAACAGCCGCTGGCCGCTCTCCACCCAGACGCATCGCTGATCCACATGGGCGGACCGGCGCGCCAGATACGGGTGCGCCGCCCGCGCCGGCTCTGCCAGGATGCCGGACCATCCCAGCGCCTCTTCGAGGCAGAGCGTGTTGGACGAGGTCCTCCCGTCCAGCGCCCCGAACTCCACGAAGTACCCGTCGCGCTGCTCGGCAAGCTCCCAGGCGACCCAGAGATCCTGCAGCAGCTGGCTGTGGCTGCCCGTCAGGCGCTCCAGGCAGAACCGCACGAACCGCATCTGCTCGTCGGCGTCCGGCGACGCCGACAGCTCGCGCAGCAGCACCAGGACGTCCAGGGCTTCGGCGAAGGTCAGGCGGGCCATGCGAGAGGCTTAGCGCCTCAGCGCCCGAACGTCTTGCGCAGCCGCACCATCAGGTTGCCGCCCCACTCCAGGTCCCGATAGTCGGTGTAGGTCAGGCGGCCCAGGCTGCGAGGTCCGGCGTAGACTTCGCGGATGCGCTTGGCGGCGCGCATGTTGATGCCGTTGGCCTCGACGCGCAGCGTAAGGTCCGGCGCCAGACGATGCTCGGTGAACAGGATCAGATAGGGCGAAACCTTCTTCGTCTCGATCTCGGTCAACCGGAACACCCGCTCGCGGAACCCGCCCAGCAAATCCAGGCCCCAAGTCATCTTCCAGTCCGGCAGCGCCTGGCTGAAGTGGAGCTCCCAGTCCACCGGGTGCAGCGTCGAAATCTGCCGGTTCGACGAGGTCAGCGGGTCCAGCACCTTGGTGTCGCGCCAGGTCACCTGGCCCTTCAGTTGAGCGGCCCCGATGCCCAGGCGGTCCAGCGGCGCGGTCAGGCCGATGGCGATCTCGTTCTTCGTCCCGGAGTCGATGTTGCCCGGCGCGTCGGCCAAGACGACGCCGGCAGAGTTCACGATGGGCAGGCGATCCACCACGTCCGACAAGTCGAACCGGCGATATGTCAGGACGATCGAACCGTCCTTCCAGAAGCGCCGCTCGAGCGTCGCTTCATAGACCCACGCCTGCTGCGGCGTCAGGTCGGGATTTCCAGCCACGACCACGCCCGTCGAAGCCACGTTCGGGGAGGCGACGAAGTCGTCGAAGTTGAGCTGGCCCACCTCGCGCTCGACGCGCATGCGCACTTGCATCAGCGCATTCGGGTTCCAGGTCACGGCCGCCCGAGGCTTCAGGAAATGCAGCGACTTCTCCAGGGTCACGTCGCCCTCGGACGTCACACGCGAGACCTCCTGACGCCCACCGGCCTCCAGGGTCAGCTGCGGCGTCGCCTGCCAGGTTCCCCGCAGGATCGCGTTGGCGCGCAGTTCCTCGACCAAGACGTCGCCCGCGGGCAGCGCCACCGCCCGGCCGTTGATGCTGAGCCGTGTCTGGCTGTCCAGCCGGTTGTAGGCGCCTTCGCTGCCGACCTCGATCTTCATGCCCGGCCGGGGCGTGACGTTGAACTGGACCCGCCCGACCGTCTCGTAGTTCTTGCGGTCGAGGGCGAAGTCGCGCGTCAGGGTCGGCGCTTCGAAGTGCGAACGCTGGTCCTGGATGAACACCTGCTGGAAGAGGACGGCCTCCAGTCCGACGGTGTCGCTCAGCCGGCGGCTGAAACGCATGCCCGCCTCGTGCTGGCCCCGCTTGTTAGGTGACTTCTCGTACTCCACGCCGCCCGAGATCCGGTCGGTGTCGTAGAGCTCGAGCGCGCCATAGTTGAACTGGAGCGCGCCGTTGAGACTGAGGAGCCCGCCCAGGAAGGGCGTCGTGAAGGCGCCCGTGGTCTGGACGCGGTGGCCGTGCTGGTCGGCGTCGACTTCGGAATCGATCAGCCGGGTCCGACCGTCGGGCGCATAGCGGATGCGGTCGCCGTCGCCGTTCTCGTCGTTCGGGAAATGGCCGGTGCTGAAAGTCTGGCTGAGTTCCGCCGTCCGCCCGCCCGGAAGGGTCCACTGTCCCTCAAAGCGGACGCCGGGCAGGAACCGGCCATCGTAGACCGCGTCGAAGTAGGGCTGCACCGAGCCCCGGAAGCCGGCCACCTGCTTGCGCACCACGTTGGCCAGCACCGAGCGGCCTTCCATGTCGATGCCCGGCGCGCCGCCGCGGATCACCTCCACGCGCGCGACCGAGTCGGCCGGAATGCGGCGCAGGATGTCCTCCAGCGGGTCGTTCTTGGCCAACGGCGGGCGACCGTCGATCAGCACGTTGCCACCGGAGCCTTCCAGGCCGCGCACCGTCGAGCCCTTGTCGAAGGTGAAGCCAGGCAGGCGAATGACCATGTCGTAGGCTGTGACCGGTCGGATGTCGGCGAAGAAGGCCGGCGGATAGGCGATCACGCCTCGCTCGGGCGGCGCAGCCGCCGGCGCAGATTGAGCTTCGGCCGCCTGCGGCGCGGCCGCGGCGACGATCATAAGCCAAGCACCCATCTTCGGGGTCGCCTCCCTGAGCGACACTTTTTCAGGGTTCGCAGGCTCAAGCTACCGGCGTTCACTTACGCGCGGGATTTCGAAACTCGGGTGCGGCTTTCGCGTAACAGGCTCTCCCTGCGTGACGTCAGCGCGCCTCAGACCCGCCCCGTCACCGGCACCAGCGCACCGGTCACCGCCACCGCCGCCTCGCTGGCCAGGAACAGCATCACAGAGGCCAGATCGTCGGGGGCGACCCAGGCGGCGAAGTCGGCGGCGGGCATGTCGGCGCGGTTCGTGGGCGTGTCGATGATCGAGGGCAGCACGGCGTTGACGGTGACCCCGTCGCCCTTCAGTTCCTCGGCCAGGGCCTGCGTCAGGCTGTGGACGCCCGCCTTGGCGGCGGCATAGGCGCCCATGCCCATCGCCGCCTTCAGCGCCGCCGCCGAGCCCACGTTGACGATCCGCCCCGCGGCGCTGCGCTTCAGGTGCGGGACGGCGGCGCGACAGGCGTTGGCCGCGGTCAGCACGTTCAGCCGGTACATCGCCGGCCAGCTTGCGATCGAGCCGTCCTGCAGGGTCTCCCAGGTGAACCCGCCGGCGATGTTGAGCAGCGCGTCGACCCCGCCAAACCGATCGGCCACGGCGTCCATCGCGGCGCCAGATTGCACAGCGTCGGTCAGGTCAACGCCGCCGAGCACCAGCACGTCCGGGCCGCTCGGCAAGCCCACCGGCGCATCCTTGGCGAAGTCGATCAGCGCCAGCCTGGCGCCCTGCCCGGCCGCGGCTTTCGCCGCCGCCTGACCCAACACCCCGAAGGCGCCTGTGATCGCGATCACCCGTCCGGCCATATCCAACCCCTGAAAACGGAAACGGCCGGGGTCTCCCCCGGCCGCTCCTCAGAACCGCAATTCCGCGCGGAACGCTAGAGGCGCTCGACGATCGTGACGTTGGCCATGCCGCCGCCTTCGCACATGGTCTGCAGGCCATACTTCTTGCCGCGGGCCTTCAGGGCGTAGAGCAGCGTGGTCATCAGCTTGGTGCCCGACGCGCCCAGCGGGTGGCCCAGCGCGATCGCGCCGCCGTTGACGTTGACCCGCTCGGGGTCGGCGCCCAGCTTCTGGATGAAGGCCACCGGCACCGAGGCGAAGGCCTCGTTCACTTCGAACAGGTCGATGTCGTCGATCGACATGCCGGCCTTCTTCAGCGCCCGCTCGGTCGCAGGGATCGGCGCTTCCAGCATGATCACCGGGTCGTGGCCCAGCAGCGACAGGTGGTGGATGCGGGCCAGCGGCGTCAGGTTGTGTTCCTTAAGCGCCTTTTCCGACACGACCATCACGCCCGAAGCGCCGTCGCAGATCTGTGAAGAGGTGGCCGCCGTGATCCGGCCACCCTCACGCAGCAGCTTCACGCCGCGCATGCCCTCCAGGCTGACGTCATAGCGGATGCCCTCGTCGCTATCGTGACGGATGGTGTTGCCCTCGGCGTCCAGGCCGTCGATGGCCAGGATCTCATCCTTGAAGGCGCCGCCCTGGGTGGCCGCGATGGCGCGCTGGTGGCTGGTGTAGCCGTACTCGTCCAGCTGGTCCTTGGTCAGGCCATACTTCTCGGCGACCATCTCGGCGCCCATGAACTGGCTGAACTGGATGTTCGGATAGCGCTCTTCCTGGCACGGGCTCTTCGGAATGCCGAAGCCTTCCTTGGCCGGCAGCGAAACCGACAGGCCCATCGGCACGCGGGTCATGCTCTCGACGCCCGAGGCGATCACCACGTCCATCGTGCCGCTCATGACCGCCTGGGCGGCGAAGTGCAGCGCCTGCTGCGACGAGCCACACTGGCGGTCCACCGAGGTGCCGGGCACGCTTTCCGGCAGGCGCGAGCTCAGCACCGAGTTGCGCGCGACGTTGGTCGACTGCTCGCCCACCTGCATCACGCAGCCCATGACCACGTCCTCGATCACGTTCGGGTCGATGCCCGTGCGGTCCAGCAGGTCGTTCAGGACGACGCCGCCGAGGTCAGAGGGGTGCCAGCCACGAACGCGGCCGCCCTTGCGGCCACCGGCGGTGCGGGTTGCGGCGACGATATAAGCCTCGGCCATTTTGAAACTCCCAATCAGACTTGCGCCGTCCCGGCGCTTCGCCGGGAGTTGTAAGAGGGGCGCCGCTGCGGAAGACAACGTGGGTGACGCGGGCGTCACCTAACCTTGGGAGAAGGTCGCCGCCATGATGCGCTCCAGCCACGCCTGGTCGGTCTCGTCGAACGCCGCCGGACGGTCGGAGTCGACATCGAACACAGCGATCAGCTTGCCCCCCGCATCGAAGACCGGGACCACGATCTCGCTGGCCGATCGGCCGTCGCAGGCGATGTGGCCGGGGAAGGCGTGAACATCGGGCACCAACTGGGTCTGCCGCGTCGCCGCCGCCGTCCCGCAGACGCCCCGCCCAAAGGCGATTCGCATGCAGCCCAGGGTTCCCTGGTAGGGACCGACCACCAACTCGGCCTCCTTCGTGGGGTCGACCACGTAGAAGCCGGTCCAGAAATAGCTGTCGAAGCTGTTGGCAAGCATGGAGCTGACCGTGGCCATTCGCGCCGTCAGGTTCGGCTCCCCGTCCAGAACGGACGCGATCTCCTCGGCCACGGCGGCATAGCGCTGAGCCTTTTCGGCGGGCAGGACGACATCGTTGAAGGCTTCGGCCATGGCGCTGATGTAGCGATGCCCCGACCTGCGGGCCAGTCCTGGCCGCTTGATCTCGGCGCCGACGGCGTAGAAGGTGCCCCCAGACTTCGAAAGGGGAGTATGCCATGAGCGTCGCCGCCACCGACCGTCCCGCCAAGGCGGCCGAAGTCCTAGCCGCCGTCGGCATCGGCGTCGCCGACCTGGCGCGCGCAGAGGACTTCTACGTCCGCGTCCTGGGCATGTCGGTGCAACAGCGCATCAAGCTGCCGCACATGGACGAGGTCATCGTGGGCCATCCCGGCCGCACGTCGGTGGTGCTGATGCACTGGACCGACGGCTCGGACCGGAACTACCGAGCGAACCCGGTGAAGATCGTCTTCTACGTGCCGGACGCGAAGGGCGTGATGGACAAGATCCGCGCCGAGGGCCTGCCGATCAGCCGCGACGCGGTCGCCTCGCCCGATTTCGGCGACCGCATCATCGGCCTGGCCGAAGACCCCGACGGCTACGTCATCGAGCTGATCCAACGCTAGGCGGACCCGGCGCCGCTAGTCGGCGCCGGACTTCGCCTTGCCCTTGGCGGTCGGCTGGGCCTTCTCCGCAGCGGCGGCCGCGTCGGCGGCGGCCTTGGCCTTGGCTTCGGCCTCTTCCTTTTCCTTCTGCCGCGCGCCGGCCAGGATGCCCGGCAGGGCGTAGTTGCCCTCGTGGCAGGCGTACTCATAGACGCGGCCGTTCAGGGTGCTGAAGGTGTACTCGCCGCCCCAGGGCTTGTCCCACATCTCGGGATCTTCCAGCTGGAACCGGTAGAGGATCTTGGTCGGCGACAGCCGGGTGAACCACTCGGTGACCTTGAGGTTCTTCCACGAGCCCATGAACTGCTGGCTCTCGGGCAGATTGGTGGTCTCGACCACAAGAGTGTCACCCTCGTATCGACCGATGGAGTCCCCCATCGTCGGCCGCAGCCCGTCGGTGCGATGCGTCCCGTTCAGCCGGATGATGCGGGCGTCGTGGATCATCTCCACCTCGATCACCACGGCGTCCGGCGTCTGCACGATCTGATAGTTGTTGTTGTAATAGCCGTTTGGCAGCATGGGCGGGCCCGTGTTGCGGCCGAAGCCCGAGATGCAGCGCTCGCCCAGCGAGCGGTTCTCATAGCTGTCGTAGATGTCGCGGAATCCGCCGCCCCGCGGCGCAGGCGCGCCGGCCTTGCGCGGGGGCGGCAGGCCGTTTTCGGTCGTGAGGATCGAGGTCCGGTAGACGCCGTTGATCTCGACCATGTGCATGCCCGGATCGATCCAGAAGGTGTTGTAGCCTCCCGTGTCGCCACCGGCGGCGATGAAGTCGGGCCGAATCTCCACCAGCTTCGAGCTGCTCAGCTTGGCCTGCACCTCGGCGGTGGACTCGCTCTGGTCGGTCGGCGCATCGGACTCGGCCAGCGCCTGGGCCCAGATCTTCTCGAACGCCCTGGCCTCTTCGGCGGTGAGCGTCGCCTTGTCCGAGATGCGGCGGTTGCGCGTGAGCGGGGTCAGTGTGGCGTTTGACCAATAGCCGGACAGGTCGGGCTGGCCCATGGCGTTCCTGGGCCGCTTCCAGCCGGCCGGCGGGATTGAGGAGTCGGCGGCGGCCGAAACAGGCGGGCCCTTGGTCTGGGCGGCCGCGGTGAATCCCATGCCGGTGGTGACGAGCGCGGTTCCTAACGCGAGGACGAGGGCATAGCGCATGGTGAAGCTCCGGAGCGTTTCCACATACTTGTTTTCGGAATCATACACCGGCCGTCCGCGAACGCACGGGAAAGTCGACCTCAGCGCTTGCGCGCCGCCGCATTGGCGGTCGCGGCGGCCCGGACCAGGTCCTGTAACGCGCCCGCATCGATCGCGGCGCCCTCGGGCACGTCGATGGCGCGCCGGACATTCCCATCCAGGCTGGCGTTGAACAAACCCTTTGGGTCGTCCAGCGACGCGCCCTTCGCGAAGGTGAGCTTCACCGCCTTCTTGTAGACCTCGCCCGTGCAGATGACGCCATCCTTCGACAAGACCGGCACGCCCCACTTCCATTCCTCAAGGATTCCCGGGTCCGCCGCGCGGATCAGTTCGCGCAGTTCCGCCAGGGTCTCGCCGCGCCAGTCGCCAAGCTCTGCGATACGTTCGTCGAGCTGGTTGGGCCTGTTCGCTCTCGTTCCCCTGATCATGCTGCTGGTGAGCGGGCTCTACCTGTTCGCCCTGCCCTATTTGTTGAAGGCGTCGAGACCCGGTTCAAGGCACAGGTAACGCCGGCAGCTTCGATCATGAGCGAGCGGAAGTGCGCCCGGCCCTGGACGACGCCTCCGCCGTCCACGTCGGCGGGGTCTGCCCGAGGATGTCGCCGGCGACCCGTCGAAGATCACGTCGCTCCGGCGGGGAAGTCGCCGTCCCGTCGGTTGACCCTGGTCCAGCCCCCCTCCATCGTCGCCATGACGGCTCTGGAGGGGGACCAACGCCATGAGAAGAACGCTCGCGCTCATCCTGTCGGGCGCGCTCGTCGCGACCCCGCTCGCCGCGCCCGGCGTCGCCGCAGCCCAGGCGACGTCCACCGCCAAGTCCGCCATCTCGGCGCAGCGCATCGCCCGTGTCGGGGCCATGCTGCAGAGCTACGTCGACCAGGGTCGCATCGCCGGCGCCGTCATCGACATCCGCCAGGATGGCCGGGACGTCTACTCCGAGGCGTTCGGCTGGCGCGACAAGGAAGCCCGCGCCCCGATGCGCGAGGACACCATCTTTCGCATCGCCTCGCAGACCAAGGCGCTGACCAGCGTGGCGGTCATGATGCTGATGGAGGACGGTCGGCTGCTGCTGGACGATCCGATCGGCAAGCACCTGCCCGAGTGGTCCAAGACCACCGTCGCGGTCCCCAGGACGGGCGGCGGCTACGACGTGGTCCCAGTGAAGCGGCCGATCACGATCCGAGACCTCCTTACCCACACGGCCGGAATTTCCTACGGCCCAGGCCCGGCCGAGCAGGCGTGGCGTGATGCCGGGATCACAGGCTGGTACTTCGCGGACCGCACCGAGCCCGTCTCGGCCGTGGTGGCGCGCATGCCCGCCCTGCCGATGGCGGCCCAGCCCGGCGAGCGGTTCGTCTACGGCTACAACACCGACATCCTGGGCGTGCTGGTCGAGAAAATCAGCGGCCAGACCCTCGGCGCCTTCCTGGACGAGCGCCTGATCAAGCCGCTGGGCATGAAGGACACTTCCTTCTTCCTGCCGCCCGAGAAGGCCGACCGCCTGGCCGTGGTCTATTCGGCCGACGGCGCCGGCATCAAGCGCGCCCCGGATCCCGGCGGGTGGCAGGGCTCGGCTCACGTGGGCCAGGGCCATTACCTGAACGGGCCTCGCATCGCCCAGGCCGGCGGCGCGGGCCTGCTCTCCACCGCCGCCGACTACAGCCGCTTCCTCGAGATGCTCCGCCGCGGCGGCGAGATCGGCGGCAAACGCTATTTGAGCCGCAAGTCGGTCGAGCTGATGACCGCGAACCACCTGGTCGAGGCGCCCTACCCGCCCGGCACCGGGTTCGGCCTCGGCTTCCGCATCCGCACCGACCTCGGCAAGAACGGGCTGCCGGGCACGGTCGGCGAGTACGGCTGGGGCGGCGCCTACCACAGTCAGTACTGGGTCGATCCCGTCGAACGCCTGACGGTCTCATACATGATCCAGCTTATTCCCGCCGGCGACATCGACGACGTCGGCAAGCTGCGCGCCCTGATCTACCAGGCGCTGGAGTAGCCGCTCGCCGCGCCTAGGCGGCGGCTCCCATCCGGAGTTCGCCTGCCGCGCGCACAGCATCACCCGTTCGTCGCACTGGCTGGACAAACCCACCCCCAGCCCTTCAAGTCTCGCGCCTGATCTTCCGGGGAGTTTCTGCATGCGTCTGGCTGTTCTGGCGGCGGCGATCGTGTTGTCCGCGGCAGGTGGGGCGCTGGCGCAAGGCGGCGACGGCCCTTCACGCACCTTCAGCGCCCGCGATCTGTTCGGCCTGCAGCAGGCCGGCGACCCGCAGGTGCGGCCCGATGGCGGGGCCATCGCCTACGTCCGCGCCGCCAACGACATCATGACAGACCGCGCCCGGCGCTCGATCTGGCTGGCGGACTCGAACACCGGCGCGCAGACACCGCTGGTCGTCGACGACAATACGAACCTGGCGCCGCGCTGGTCACCCGACGGATCGCGGCTGGCCTATGTCTCGGCCGGTCCCAACGGCGCGCAGATCTACGTCCGCTGGATCGCGTCTGGCCGCTCGGCGCGGGTCGCGAACCTGGAGCAGGCGCCCAACGACATCGCCTGGTCGCCCGACGGCAAGACGCTCGCCTTTACGATGCTGACCTTGGACGAGGGCCGCTCGCTGGCCCCGCCGATCAAGCGCCCCGAAGGCGCCAAGTGGGCGGAGCCGCTGAAGGTCATCGACAAGATCACCTACCGCGCTGACGGCGAGGGCTTCCTGAAGCCCGGCTACCGGCACCTCTTCATCGTGTCGGCCGACGGCGGCCAGCCGCGCCAGATCACGTTCGGGAAATTCGACGACGCCGGCCCGATCGAGTTCACCCGCGACGGCAAAGCGGTCCTGTTCGCGACCAACCGCGCCGACAATTGGGAGCGCGACCCGCAAGAGTCCGAAATCTACGCTGTCGACATCGCCACGGGCGGGTTGACCCGGCTCACCAATCGCGTGGGCCCGGACGCAGGCGCCACCGTCTCGCCCGACGGCTCGCGGATCGCCTACGTCGGCTACGACGACGCGCGCCGCCGCGGCTACGAGAACGTGCGCCTTTACGTCATGGACCGCGACGGCAAGAACGTCCGCGCGCTGACCGCCGACCTCGACCGCAGCGTCAGCGCACCCCAGTGGGGCCCAGACGGAAAGAGCCTCTACGTCTCGTACGATGACCAGGGCGTCGTCCAGCTGGCCCGTATCAGCCTGGACGGGAAGCGTCAGGTCCTGTTCTCGGGCCTTGGCGGCGGCGGCCTGGACCGACCCTACACCGGCGGCCAGTTCTCGGTGGGCAAGGGTGGCCTGGTGGCCTTCACCGACGCCAATCCCGAGCGACCTTCCGACCTCGCGATCTGGCGCGGCGGCAAGACCCAGCGGCTGACCGACCTCAACGCCGATCTGCTGGCCGGCAAGCAGATGGCCAGGGTCGAAGCGCTGCCCGTCGTGTCCAGCTACGACAAGAAGCCGATCGGCGCCTGGATCGCATACCCGCCGGGCTTCGACCCGTCGAAGAAATACCCGCTGATCCTGGAGATCCACGGCGGCCCGTTCAGCGCCTACGGCCCCAGCTTCGCGACCGACATCCAGCTCTACGCCGCGGCCGGCTACATCGTGGTCTACTCGAACCCGCGGGGCTCTACATCGTACGGCGAGGCTTTCGCCAACGAGATCGACCGCAATTATCCCAGCCACGACTACGACGACCTGATGAGCGTGGTGGACGCCGCCATCGCCAAGGGGGTGATCGACGACAAGCGCCTCTATGTGACCGGCGGCTCCGGCGGCGGGGCGCTGACCGCCTGGATCGTCGGCAAGACCGATCGCTTCCGCGCGGCGGCCACACAGAAGCCAGTGATCAACTGGACCAGCCAGGTGCTGACCACCGACGCCTACACCTTCATGGCCAGCTACTGGTTCGGGAAAATGCCGTGGGAGGACCCGCAAGGATACTGGGCCCGCTCGCCGCTCTCGCTGGTGGGCAACGTGAAGACCCCGACCCTGGTGGTGGTGGGCGAGAACGACGACCGCACGCCGCCGTCCGAGGCGGACCAGTATTTCGCCGCCTTGCAGTTGCGAGGGGTGCCGACGGCCCTGGTTCGGGTTCCTGGCGCCAGCCACGGCGGCATCGCCGCGCGGCCGTCGCAATCGGCGTCCAAGGCCGGCGCGATCCTCGCCTGGTTCGAACGGCACCGGTAGCTGAACCGCCGCCGCCACGGCGGTAGTGGCTTTGTTTACAGAACGTGTTCTAGTTTCGAGCATAGAGCAGCCGCTGGGAGTCGGCATGTTGCGCGACGCTCCGCCTTCAAGACTTCGGGTCGCCGCCCGGCTCGCGAACGGCTTCGCCCTGGATCTCGTCAAGCTGGGCGGCTTTGGCCGCGACGTCATCGACGCCCTGCTCCTGTGCGCCATCAGTCAGGCCAACGTGGCCCAGATCACGCGCAATCCCGAATTCCAAACCCGCTACGCCACCCTGGACCAGCCGCCGCCTGACGACCTGCGCCGGCCGGTCAGCATCAGCGCCACCGCCAACTCTCTGCGCATTCCATTCGAGACCGCGCGACGCCGGATCGCCGCTATGGCCGAGCTGGGGATCGTCATCATCCACCCGCGCGGCGTGACCATCCCGACGGCGCCCATGAATTCCCCCTTCTACAGAATGGCGTCAGCCGCCCACTACGAACTGGTCCGCAAGCTGTACCTGCGCCTGCGTGGGATCGGTCTGCTCGACGATCTGGCCCGCCCGCAGACCTCGATCTACGACCCCGAAAACCCGCCGGTGAGACTGGTGACCCGGCTGTCGGCCGACTACGTCCTGCGGCTGGCCGAGCCGATCAACCAGCATATCGGCGACCTGGTGACGGGCATCGTCCTCATGGCGGTCATTCAGGCCAACACCGAGCATCTGCCGGACCACGAGGGCGAGGCGGCCGACGAAGATCCGGCCGCTGCGGCCCTGGCGATAGACGCGCTGCGCCGGCCCGTACGCGCGTCGGCGGTCGCCGAGCGGCTGGGCATGCCCCATGAAACCATTCGCCGTCACCTGGTCCGGTTGCACGACGCCGACCGATGTGAACGAAACGGGGACGGATACGTGGTCACGAGCCGGATTCTGGCGCGCGAGCCGTTCTTCCGGCACATGGTGGACAATCAGTCGCACCTGCATCGGCTTTACGCTCAACTCTCGGATTATGGCGTTCTTTTCGAGTGGGAGCGTGAGGTCCAGGCGTTCCGCGGCGCGGCCTGACCGAAACGAGAACACGTCCCGCCCCCAAAATGGGTAGGCATCGATTTTCAAACCGTGCCACGCTGCCTCAACTTATGGACGTACCTCGGGGGAGGTACAGGCGCGGGGGCCGCTCCATCGGGGGGTGGCGTGGCTCCCGCCTCACCTGGTCGGGGGCAATGGCGAACATTCTGGAACGAGAGACCGAAGGCGCACCGATGGTGGCCGCCGAAATAGGTCGGGGCGACGGCCCTCACCCGGTCGACCGCCACGTCGGCGTGCGGATTCGCATGCGCCGCAAGGAGATGGGCGTCAGCCAGGAGCGACTGGCCGAAGCCCTGGGCATCACCTTCCAGCAGGTCCAGAAGTACGAGCGTGGCGCCAACCGCGTGAGCGCGTCCAAGCTGTGGGAAATCGCCGCGGCGCTGAAGACGCCCGTGGCCTACTTCTACGATGGTCTGGGAGACCAGGAAGCGCTGGCCGCACAACGCGACGCCGCGCAGGAATTCATGCTGTCGGCCGAAGGCATCGAGCTGATGTCGGCGTTCCCGCGCATCAGCGAACCGGCCGTGCGCCGCAAGATCGTGGAACTGGTCCGCGTGGTCGCAGACGAGATCTAAACCCCAGTCCCTCCCGGCCCGGGAGGGCGGCTGTCGCAGCCGGCTGGATGGGGAAGACCGGCCACTTTGCACCCGTGGCTACGCTTTCTCATCCAGCTCGCGGCACCCTCCCCTCCTGCAACGCTGCTGGAAGGCCGTGTTCCACTACGAGCTACGCGTGCTTGTTCTCCGAACCTGTGTCGGATCACAAACACCCGGTGCGTCCTCCGGATCTCGAAGCTCCGGAGCGCCTCATGTCCCGCGTCCTGCCCCTTGTCCTCGTCCTCGCCGCGCTGAGCGCATGTTCGCCGCCGCCCCGGGGCATCGCCAAGACCGGGTCCGCCGCGGCGCCTGCCAATTCGACGGCAATGGGCGCCCAGGCTCCGTCCGACGCACCCGCGGGCCAGTACAAGATGGACCTCAGCCACACGAGCGTGAACTTCCGCATTTCCCACATGGGCCTGTCGTTCTACACGGCGCGCTTCACGCGGATGGATGGCGTGCTGCACTTCAATCCGGCGAACCCGGCGGCGCAGAGCGTCTCGGCGACGATCGACGTCCGCTCGTTCCAGACCAACTACCCTGACCCCCAGCAGCTCGACTTCGACACCAAGATCGAGAACGACTTCCTGGGCGCGACCGCCCATCCGCAGATCACCTTCAAGTCCACCAAGGTCGAACCCACGGGTCCGCGCACGGCCCGCGTGACCGGCGACCTTACCCTCAAGGGTGTCACCAAGCCCGTGGTGCTCGAGACCACCTACAATGGCGGCTACAAGCCCAGCGCGATGGATCCGGGCTCGCGGGTCGGCTTCTCGGCGCACGGCAAGTTCAAGCGCTCGGACTTCGGGCTCACGGCCGGACTGCCCGCGCCAGGCACGACGCTGGGCGTCGGCGACGAGATCGAGGTGATCATCGAAACCGAGTTCACCAGGGCGCCCTGACGCAGTCCCTGGTCTGCCCGGGCGGGGTCGCTACTCTGCCCCGGCAGAATCGAGGGACCGACGCGATGTCACGGATCAAGCGCAGGCTGGCGCTGGCGCATGCGGCGCTGATCGATCTGCTGCATGCCCCGCTATGGCGACGTCGGCCCGACCCTTACGATGCGGTCTTCCCACAGTTCGTTCAGCAGGTGGCCGCGATGTCGGCGCCCACGGTCGTCGAGTTGGGATCGCGCAACGTGACCGGCGTCACCCGCCGTGGTCTCTTCCCCGGCGCGGGGCGCTATGTCGGATGCGACGTCCATCCGGGCGAAGGCGTGGATCAGGTCCTCGACGTCCACCATCTCTCTGAGGCCTTCGCGCCGAACTCGGTGGACGCGATCTTCTCGATCTCGGTCTTCGAGCACCTGGTCTTCCCGTGGAAGGTTGCGCTGGAGATCAACAAGGTGCTGAAGCCCGGCGGCCTGGTGTTCGTCGGCACCCATCCCGCCTGGCCGCCGCACGAGCTGCCTTGGGATTTCTGGCGCTTCCCCGAGGCGGGCCTGGCCCACCTCTTCGCGCCGATCGCGGGCTTCGAGGTGCTGTCGGTCAGCGAGGGCGCACCGGCCAAGATGTATGCGCTGAAAGCGGATGCGCGGACCCGCGAGATCCGGCGGTTCCACGCCAACCTGGGCGTCGGCCTGCTGGCGCGGAAGACCCACGACTACGACGCTGACAAGCTGCGCTGGGACGTGGACATGGACCAGGCCGTGCGGACCGAATACCCGCGCCCGCTTTAGGCTTCGCGGTTGCGCGCGCAGACCTCCTCATAGGCGGCCTGCAGCTCCGCCAGCACCGATCGGCCCTCACCCGGCAGACCCAGGTGGCGACGGCGCAGCTCGTCCATGAAGGCGTCCCACATGGCCGGCCCACCCTCCTCCAACAGCTGGGCGCGGATCGAAAGCTCCTCGGTGACCGCCAGGTGCCGCCGCCCCCAGCCGCCCACCATGGCCATGATCGGGACCAGCTGGATGGCCTTCTCGGTCAGGCTGTAGATGGCCTTCTGCTTGTGACTGGGATCGTCGGCCCGGGTGATCATCCCCTGGACCTGCAGCTTCTTCAGCCGGTCGGCCAGGATGTTGGAGGCGATCCCTTCCTCGGACTTCCCCAGCAGCTCGCGGAAATGGCGGCGATCGCCGAACATCATGTCGCGCAGCACAAGGAGGCTCCACCGGTCGCCGAGGATCTCGAGCGTCAGGTTGATCGGGCACCCGGAACGGAAGGCATGTGACTCGGCCATGACTGATTGCATGGTCGCACCGGCTCGCCTGAATACAAGTCACCGGACCCATGGCCCCCGCCCGGCGGCGCTCGCGGGCCGCTCGCCGCAAGATCGCTGACCTGGGCGCGGATTCGGATCAGTCTGCCGCCCCATGACACGCACCGACCGCCGCCGATTCATCCTCTCCGCCGCCGCCATGGGCGCGTCCGCCGCCTGGAGCGCGAAGGCCGCGCCGTCAAAGGTCGCCTGGACCGAGCGGCGAGACCTCTACCCGCAGGGCGTGGCGTCCGGCGATCCCGGGCCCGATAGCGTGATCCTCTGGACGCGCCGCCCGGCCGAGGGCTCTTCGATCCCGCTCACCCTCGAGGTGGCCGAGGACCGTGACTTCCAGCGCGTGGTGGCCACGACCCAAACCGAGGCGAACGCGGCGCTGGGCTGGACCACGCGGGTGCTGGCGGGCGGTCTCAAGCCATCCACCGAATACTGGTACCGCTTTACGGACCCTCAAGGCGCCGGCAGCCGGATCGGCCGAACGCTGACTGCGCCCGCAGCGAACGATCCGCGCCCGGTCCGGTTCACCTTCGTATCCTGCCAGAACGTCCAGCAGGGCGCCCAGAACGCCTATCGCCGGATGACCTGGGAGGACGAGCGCGCGCCGGCGGGCGAGCGCCTCGACTTCGTCCTGCACCTCGGGGACTACATCTACGAGCTGGTCTTCGATCCGGCGATCTCGCCCACCAACTACGACCGCACCAACAAGGACCTCGTCCGCTACAAGACCGGCCGAAAGATCGCGAACTTCACCATCCCGGTGACCGTCGAGGACTATCGCCAGGTCTACGAGGCCTACCTGCTCGACCCGGACCTGCAGGACGCCCGCGCCCGCTGGCCTTTCGTCACGATGGGCGACAACCACGAGTTCAGCTGGCAAGGCTGGCAGAGCATCGCGGTCTTCGGGGGCGAGAGCATGCCGGCGCAAACGATCCGCGCCGCCGCCAACCAGGCCTGGTTCGAGTTCCAGCCCGCCCGCGTGACCAAGCCCGGCGCGGGCCTTAACGCCTTCGATGCGCCGAAGGTGACGGACACGCCGGTCACCGCCTTCGACGACCACGGACTGGGGACCGAGCCCAACAACCTGACGGCGCTGGCCACCCTCACCGCCTATCGGAGCCTACGCTTCGGCCGCCACCTCGACCTGATCCTCACCGACCTGCACAGCTATCGCTCGGAGGAGCCGACGGGCCGCAAGGGGACCGAGCCCTTCTCGCCACGGCCCTACCAGCAGTTCATGCCCGAGAACGTGCAGAAGGTGTTGGACGCCGGACGCACCGCCAACGGCGGCAAGCCCCCCGCCACCCTCCGCTTTGGCGATCAGGACGTGCCCAATGTCTGCAAGGACGCCCCGCCCCAGACGATCCTCGGCGCGACCCAGAAGGCGTGGTTCCTGAAGCGGCTCAAGGCCTCGACCGCCACCTGGAAGGTCTGGGGGGCCACCCAGGGCGTGCTCGACCGGCGGGCCGATCTGCAGAACCTCCCGGCCTCGTTCCCGAAATGGCCAGGCGCCGGCTACGCGGGCTTCGGCGGCGGCGACCATGGCGCGGCCTATGTCGAACGCGGCGAGATCTACGACTTCGTGCGCGACCACAAGATCACGGGCTTCGCGGCCGTCTCGGGCGACCGCCACAGCTTCTGGGCCGGGCGCGCGGCCAAGGCCCTGCCGCCCGAACGGTTCGAGCCCGTGGGCGTGGCCTTCATCACCGGCTCGATCTCGGCCCCCGGCATGGCTGAAGCGCTGCAATACAACATGAAGAAGGACGACCCGCTCCGCCCCCTGTTCCTCGTCGATCGTCCCGACGGCGGACGGCCCGACGTGACGGCGAACATGCTGATGCGGCACGGGGTGGCGTCCTGCCTGGAGTACGCCAAGAGCCGCGACGTTCAGAAGGCCCGCGCCGTCCGCAACCCCGACAACGCCCCGCACCTCGACTTCCTGGACGTGGGCGGCCACGGCTACGCCCACGTCACGGTGACCAACAAGGCGATGACCTGCGACTTCGTCTGCATTCCGCGCCCCGTGACCCGTAGCGCCACGCCCGACGGTGGCCCGCTGCGCTACCGCGTCCGCCACGAGGCGACGCTGTGGGCCCCCGGCGCTGAGCCCACGCTGAGGCAGACGGTGCTGGAGGGCGATCCGGAGCTCTCGATTTGAGAGAGGGCTTGGCCGCGTTCGCTTTGCAGGCCGAAACCATCTTCCGCCTCGACGCCCGGCTGCGGATCGTGGGCGAGAACGATCCCGATAGCTCACGGGGGCCCCTGGCCTTCGTCGGCGGCTGCCCAGGCGGCGTTCTTGTCCGGCTGCACGTGGACGTGTCGGCCGCCGACGCGGCCGAAGCCGAACGGCTCGCCGGATCGACGCCATGGTCTGACACCGCAGCCGATCCCCCCTGGCTAGACCCGTTGATGGCCGGCTTGCGCGCCACCGCCGTGGAACGCTCGCAAACCTATGCCCTCGACCAGCGCGCCATGCCCGTGGCGGCTGGCCTGATCCGCAGCGACGCCCCCGAGGGCGCGGCTCTCGTTCGAAAGCTCGAACGCGACGGTATGCCCACCCATCTCGTCGAAGCCGGGTTCGTCAGCGTCGGCGACTTCTGGGCGCCGTGGTGCGCGATGGAGGAGGACGGCGAGATCGCCGCGATCGCGTTCGCCGCCCGACAGACGGTGTCCGGCGCCGAGGTGGGCGTCTACACCTTCCCGCCGTGGCGCGGGCGGGGCCTGGCGGCGACCGTCACCGCCGCATGGTCGGCCCTGCCCGAGCTAGCGGACCGGACGCTGTTCTACAGCACCACCATCGACAACCTGGCGTCCCAGCGGGTCGCAGCGCGGCTGGGGCTCACGCAGATCGGCGCGAGCCTTCGGCTCACATAGCCCACACCGGACACGCCACTTGGGTCCTGACGCGAACGCGCCCTGGGTTCCCGATCAGCGCGCCGCGGGCGAGGCCAGGCCTTCGAACACCGGCCGCACATAGTGCTGCACCACCGTTTCGGGCGACATGCCGGGGGTCCAGTAGTGCAGCTCAGCCGCGGCGTTGATCGCCGCCGAGATCATTTGGGACGCCACGTTCACATCCACCGGCGCGCAGCTGCCATCGGCCACGCCATCGCACAGGATCGAGGCGAAGCGGTACGAGATCCGGTTGAACCGCTGCATCAGTCCGGCCCGCAACGCCTCGGGCACCGCCGTGAGCGCGGAGGTGCGCAACAGGGGCGCCTCGCCGCTCATCTGGTGCTCGATCAGGGCCGAGACCGTCGAGACCAGCACCTCCAGCCCCGTGCCACCGGCCTGCTCGGCCGCGTGGATCGCCCGCCACATGGTCTCGAATGTGCGCTCGAAGCAGGCCACCACCAGCTCATCCTTGGTCTGGTTGTGGTGGTAGAAGGCGCCCTTGCTGACATTGAGCCGCGCAGAAATCCGCTCGACGGAGGCGCCGTGATAGCCCTCCTCGTTGATCAGACAGGTGGCCGCCCGCAGGAACAGCTCAGACGATGAGACGGCGCCTTCGCAGCGGCGGGCCAGGTCCAGCGGCCGGGGCTCGGGCCAGGGCGATCCCTTGCGGACGACGCCGTGGGTCAGGATCACGGCCATGCGCTCGGCTGTCCGGGCATAGTCCCCCGGCTCGACCTGATAGTGCCAGGCCGCGATCCAGAACACCTGGCTGAGCAGCAGGTGGGCGCGCGCGTTGCCATGCGGCCGGGGCAGCGCGTCCGGCCCCGCCAGCAGGCCCCGGAAGCGCCGGAACATGTCGACGTAGGCGGTGTTCACCACCGCGCTGTTCAGCGCGCGCACATCATTGAACACCGGCAGCGGATCGGCGCCGCCCTCGGCCACCCGGCGGGCGTGCTCGAAGTAGGCATGGATAAACGCCGTGAGCCGCGCCACGTCGGTCGGAGCGTCGGCATGGGCCGCGATCATCGCGTGATAGGCGTCTAGACCTTTCAGGAAGGCGGCGGCGGCCAGCTCTTCCTTGTTCTTGAAGTAGTAGATCACCGCGGTCGGCACGAGATCGAGGCGGGCGGCCACATCGCCCAGGGTCATGCCCCGCACGCCCTTGCGGTTCATCTCCTCGACGGCGGAGCGGACGATCGCGTTGCGCTTGGCTTCGTAGCGGCGCGTCGGCGGCCGCCGCGCGGCGTCCGCATCCTCCGCTTGGCTTCCCGACGAAGCCCCATCGCCGACGGCCATTGTCATGCAATCGTCTTAGCGCGGTTCGCTGTCTGCCTCCATGGCCCCTTCCGTTGGGTCAGTTGTGGCGAGCCCAGTGGGCGGCTAGGTGTCGAACAACAAGTACGGGAAGGATCGCCATGCTGCTCCAGGGTCTGAAGGTGGTGGAAATGTCCACCTGGGTGGCGGGCCCCAGCTGCGCGGCGGTGCTGGCCGACTGGGGCGCCGAGGTCATCAAGGTCGAAAGCCCGATGGGCGACGTCACCCGCGCCTTCTTCGCCAATCCCGAGAACGGCCAGAGCCCGATCTACGCCAACGAGAACCGCGGCAAGAAGGGCGTGGTGCTCGACACTACCAAGCCCGAAGGCAGGGCCGCGCTGAAGAAGCTGCTGAAGGACGCCGACATCTTCGTCACCAACACGCGACCCGGGTCTCTAAAGAAGATCGGCCTCGACTATGAGACGCTGAAGCCCGAGTTCCCCAAGCTGATCTACGCCGCCGTCACCGGCTTCGGCCTGACCGGCCCCTGGGCCAACGAAGGCGGCTTCGACATCACCGCCTTCTGGGCGCGCAGCGGCGTGGCCCGCGCCATGATCCCCACCGACCAGGAGCCGTTCGCGTCCAGGCCAGGCTTCGGCGACCACGTGACCGCGATAACCACCGTCGCCGGCATCCTGGCGGCGGTGCATGAGCGGCATTCGACCGGGAAGGGCCGCCTCGTGGAGACCAGCCTGCTGCGCGCCGGCAGCTATGCGATCAGCTGGGACCTGTCGCTCCAGCTCTACTATGGCGAGGTGCAGACCAACGGGCCGCGCGACGAGCGGCCGGTCGCGATCTCGGGCTTCTTCCGCACCAAGGACGACCGACACCTCGTCATCGTGCCCAAGAACGTGAACTGCTTCACGAACGTGATGATCGCCATCGATCGGCCGGAAGTCGTCGCGGACCCCCGCTTCGAGATTCCCATGCTCGATATGGACGTGGTGCGCGAGGCTCGCGCCATCTGCGACGAGGGCTTTGCCCGGTTCACGCTGGAGGAGATCGGCGAGCGCCTGAACGAACTGGACGTCGCCTGGGGCCCGCTGGGCACGCTGGCCGAACACGCCGCGTCCGAGCGGGCCGAGCTCGCGGGCTGCTTTGTCGAGCTGGAAGACGGCCTGGGCGGCCGCTTCCGGGCCCCCGCAACGCCCGTGCGTTTCCCCGAGGGCGCGCCGCCCGTGGGCGCCGCCGCCCCGCAACTGGGCCAGCACACGCGTGAAGTTCTGGAAGCCGCCGGCCTGACCCCCGAGGAGATCGCCGCCGTCATCTAGCGGGCCTGAAAACAAATGGGCCGCGCAGGTTTCGCCGCGCGGCCCGAAGTTCGAGGAAGGAGAACGCCCCGAGAGGGCTTCACCATCTGAGACCCACTCCGATGGCGAGGAAATGGCGCCGCGCCCTGCGACTGCGATTTGCCGCACAACGCTCAGGTTCGAAGCACGGTTTGCTCCCGGCGCCCGGTTTCCCGGCAAATGATCCCGGCGAAACCGATCTCATCGGGTGCCGTACATCCGGTCGCCCGCGTCTCCCAGCCCAGGCAGGATGTAGCCGTGGTCGTTCAGCCGCTCGTCCACCGCCGCGGTCCAGACCGGGACGTCGGGGTGATGGCCGTGGAATTTGGACACGCCCTCGGGCGAGGCCAGCAGGCAGGCCATACGGATCTGCCTGGCGCCGGCCTCCAGCAGCCGGTCGACGGCGGCGATAGCCGTGTTGCCGGTGGCCAGCATCGGATCCACCACAACGACGACCCGCTCGGCCAGGTCGGCGGGGGCCTTGAAGTAGTATTCCACGCAGTTCAGCGTCGCCGGGTCACGGTAGAGGCCGATGTGGGCGACGCGGGCGGCGGGCGCCAGTTCCAGCATCCCGTCCAGCATGCCCATGCCCGAGCGCAACACCGGGGCGAACACCAGCTTCTTCCCGGCCAGCTGCGGCGCCTGCATCACCTGCAGCGGGGTCTCGATCTCGACCAGCTCCACCGGCAGGTCGCGGGTGACCTCGTAGCAGAGCAGCGCGCCGATCTCGCGCAGCAGCTCGCGGAAGCTCTTGGTGGACGTGTCCTTCTTCCGCATCAGCGTCAGCTTGTGCTGCACCAGCGGGTGGTCGACGACCGTGACGCCCTTCATGGCTCGAGCCATCCTGCGTATCCCTCTAGAAAACCGTTCCGTCCGAGATGACGGCGATGGGCGGACCACCGTCCGCCCGCTTCTGCTTCGCGATCCGCCGGCCCGCGGCCCAGGAGCCGCCCTCCAGCACCCGCGCCAGCGGGAACTCGGCCGCGGTGAGGCCCAGCCGCTCGCGCACCATCGGCGCCAACCTGTCCAGCAAGGCCACTGTCAGCGACCGCCAGCCCACGACCAGCGGACTGTCGACAGCGTGCGCCCGATCGGCGTCCGCCGGGTCCTTCACCGTGAGCACGCCCATGTCCACGAACAGACCGCCGTTGCGGTACTCGGCCAGGCCCGTGAGCCCGTCGATGTCGGTGACCTCGACGCCGGCCCACTGCAGCGGCTCGATCAGCGAGTAGCTCATCCACTGGCTCAGCTTGTGCAGCGGCACGTAGCCATCGACGGCCGGATGCTTCCAGCAGTCGCCCAGCGGCTGACCGTCCAGCGACAGGCGCCCAGGCCAGATCGGCCCCAGCGCTTCCAGCAGCACGCGCAGAATCGTCGGCGCCGGCAACTTTCCGCCCTCGGCGTGCTTCACCATGATGTCGAACAGCGCCGCCGGCCGGCCCACCGCGCGGCCCAGGCTGCGCAGCAGCTCGGCGCGCCCCTCAAGGCCCACCATCGGGTTGTCGTCGCGGACCTGGAAGTGCTGGGCCACGCCCGCCGCCGTCACCTGCTCCAGCGCATCGGCCTTCATCGGATCGCCGGGATCGGACGACATCGCGCCAGCCTCGAACATCCGCAGCGAGGCGATGCCCAGGCCCTCGGATCGGCCGACGGTGACGCCGGTGGCCGCGTCCGCGTAGCGCCAGGTCGGCCCTGCGCCCGCGTCCAGCAGCACCGACGGGATCACGAGGTCGAACGCGGCACGACCCAATTCCATAGGATCGGATGGCTTGTCCGCCTCGGCCCACAGATCGCGCCCGTCCGCCACGAACATCCGCCAGCGGGCATGGAACGGGACCTTGAGGTCGGGGTAGTTCGCGCACACCGTCTCGGCCGTCAGGTCCGCCGCCGCCTCCAGCCGTGACAGGTCCACCGCCCATTCGGCCAATCCGCCCGCCTCGGCCAGCGCCAGCATCTGGTGGGCGCGCTCGCGCACTGCGGCGGCGGAGAGAAGCCGGCGCGCCGTCTCAACGTGGGTCGACAACTAGAATTCCTTCAGATCCCGGCCCACGACCTTCTTCAGGTCGTCCTCGGAGGGCGCGCCCTCGGGCGTGAAGTAGCCGGCGGCCTTCTTGGCTTCCATCTCGACGCTGGCGTCGTCCGGCACCAGCTCGTCGGGGATCGGCACCCGCTCGCCGATCTCGATGCCGCCGGTCACCAGGGCGTCGTACTTCATGTTGGACATCGAGACGAAGCGGTCGATCCGGCGGATGCCCAGCCAGTGGATCACGTCGGGCATCAGCTGCTGGAAGCGCGCGTCCTGGACACCCGCCACGCACTCGGTGCGTTCGAAATAGGTGGCCGCCTGGTCGCCGCCCGGCTGACGCTTGCGGGCGTTATAGACCAGGAACTTGGTCACCTCGCCCAGCGCGCGGCCTTCCTTGCGGTTGTAGGCGATGAGGCCCGTGCCGCCGGCCTGGGCCGAACGCGTCGCCTCCTCGATCCCGTGGGTCAGGTAGGGCCGGCAGGTGCAGATGTCGGAGCCGAAGACGTCCGAGCCGTTGCACTCGTCGTGCACCCGGCAGGTCAGCGGCACGCGAGTATCGCCCAGCTTCGTGGCGTCGCCGAAGATGTAGAGCGTGATGCCCCCGATCGGCGGCAGGAACACCTGGATGTCGGGGCGGGTGACCAGTTCGGGGTACATGCCGCCCGTCTGTTCGAACAGCACGCGGCGCAGCTGCTGCTCCTCCACGCCGAACCGGGCGGCGACGCCCGGCAGATGCCAGACGGGATCGATCGCGGCCTTCGTCACGGCCACGTCGCCGGTTTCGTACAGCACCTTGCCGTCGGGCTTCAGCCGGCCGGCGCGGATGGCCTCGGCGATCTCGGGCAGGGTGATGCGGGCCTTGGTCACCGCGATGGTCGGGCGGATATCGACGCCCTCGGCGATCTCGGCGGCGAAGTCCTCGGCGATGCGCGCGCCCCAGGGATCGAGCGAGACGATCTTGCCGGGCTCGCTCCACTGGGGGTGCGGGCCCACCGGCACCACCGGATGGGTGTTCACCAGTTCGGGCCGGACCATCGGGTCCATGGCGCCGGAGGCGACGGCCAGTGCGCGGTAGACCGAATAGGCGCCGCCGTGGGCGCCGATGGCGTTGCGGTCGCTGCCCGCGTTGGCGGTGGCCACGACAGGGCCGCGCTCGCGGGCGGTCTTGGCGTCCCAGTTCAGCGGGAACCGGCTGGGCGTTCCCGCCCCCGGATGCGACGTGAGGCGGATGTGGGATGTCCTGTTCCCGGACATAGGCGTGAACAAACCTCCAGAGTCGAAAAGGCCCCGCCCGGGTCTTCGCCGGCGCAGGGCCTTTGAGAGCGAACACTGATCCTAGTCCGCGGAATTGGCAACATTTCCTGAACCCGCGAGGTCCCAGAGACGCGCGGCGTCTGGACTGCGCCCTTGCCCTGAGCTCCGCCATGGTCGCCAATGGACGCGGCAGAGGAGACGGGCATGCAAAGCCACCTGAAGGACCTGGAAGAGGTCCGCGAGCTCATCCAGCTCTACATCGACGGGTCCAACGGCGACGTCGCCAAGCTGCAGGCCGCATTCCATCCGGATGCCCGGATGATGGGCCATGTGGGTCCGATGGACACCTACATCCCGATCACCGATTTCTTCAAAATGGTCGAGCGCCAGCCGGGCCTGGCCGGGCCGAACTACAACGCCTACGTCCGCAACATCGACCTGGCGGGCGACGCCGGCGTCGCGGTGCTGGTCGAGACCGACTACATGGGCTGCGATTTCGTCGACTACTTCTCCGTCGCGAAGATCGGCGGGCGCTGGCAGATCACCAACAAGACCTACGCCCATACAGGCGGAACGCCGCCCGGAGCCTGAAAGGCGGCGGCGCCCAAAAAACCGGCGCCCGCGATTGACGCCGCCGCCGGGGCCGTCGTTGTCTGGACACCTCCGGGGACCACCGCAGGGTGTGTCGATGATTCAGGGTCCTGCTTCGCTGCCCGACCTGCCCGTCCTGCAAAGGGCGCGCGGCTGTGCGCGGATCGCCGTGCGGGGCGAAGCCGGTCGCACGCGGCTCTCACGGCTGTACCAGGAGGGCTGCGGCAAGATCCGCCTGCCCAAGGACGCCCGCGCCGAAGGACTCGAAGCGGTGCTTATCAACACCTCCGGCGGCCTGACGGGCGGCGACCGGATGGACTGGGCTGCCGAGGCCGTCGACGGCGCGCGCCTCACCCTCACCACCCAGGCCTGCGAGAAGATCTACCGCGCCCGCGACGGTGTGGCCGAGGTCGCCACCCGCCTGGACGTGGGCCAGGGCGGCCGGGTCGACTGGCTGCCACAGGAGACGATCCTGTTCGACGGCGGCGCGTTGTCTCGCCGCCTCGAGGCCGACCTGGCGCCGGGCGCACGCCTGCTGGCGTTGGAAGCCGTCGTCCTGGGCCGCACGGCCATGGCCGAGACGGTCCGGGTGGGCGCGCTGCGCGACCGCTGGCGGGTCCGCACTGAAGGCCGCCTGATCTTCGCCGACGACCTTCGCCTCGACGGCCCGATCGCCGACCGCGCCGCCATGGCGCCCATGCTGGCCGGCGCCCGGGCCTTCGCCTCCCTGCTGCTGGTGGACGCCGAGGCCGGCCGCCTCCTGGAGCCCCTGCGGGCCGCACTGGGCCCCGCGGGCGGCGCCAGCGCCTTCGACGGCAAACTGTTCGCCCGCGTGACCGCTGCCGACGGGTTCGCGCTCCGCCATGTGCTGCTGCCGGCGCTCAGCGTCCTGCGCAACGGCGCGCCACTGCCCCGGGTCTGGAGCACCTGATGAACCTGACCCCGCGCGAGAAGGACAAGCTGCTGGTGGCCATGGCCGCCGAGGTCGCGCGCAAGCGGCTGGCCCGCGGCGTGAAGCTGAACCATCCCGAGGCCATCGCGCTGATCACCGACTTCGTGGTCGAGGGCGCCCGGGACGGCCGCCCCGTGGCCGAGCTGATGGAAGCCGGGGCCCACGTGATCAGCCGCGCCCAGGTCATGGAAGGCATCGCCGAGATGATCCACGACGTGCAGGTCGAGGCCACATTTCCCGACGGCACCAAACTGGTGACCGTCCACCACCCGATCAGATGAGGAGACTCCGGTTGCGCAGACTTCTGCCTGCCCTGATGGCCCTTACGGCCACCCCCGCCCTGGCCCACGAGGGCCACCACGAGACACTGACGCTGGCCGAACAGGCGCGGCACCTGCTGACCGAGCCCGACCACATCCTGGCCTTTGCAGGCCTCGTCGTGCTGGCTGTCGCGGGCGCCTGGAAGTGGCGGCGGGCTCGCGCGAAGGCGCGCAAGTGATCCCCGGCGAGGTCATCCCGGCCGATGGCGACATCGAGCTGAACGCCGGCGCGCCGGTCACGGTGCTGCGCGTAGCCAACACGGGTGACCGGCCCATCCAGGTGGGCAGCCACTACCATTTCTTCGAGACCAACCCGGCGCTGCGGTTCGACCGGGCCGCAGCCCGCGGCCAGCGCCTCGATATCGCCGCCGGCACGGCCGTCCGCTTCGAGCCTGGACAGGAGCGCGAGGTGTCGCTCGTGCCGCTGGCGGGCCGCCGCGAGGTCTACGGCTTCCGCCAGGACGTGATGGGCAGGGTCTGATGAGCCGGATCGGACGCGCCGCCTATGCCGACATGTTCGGCCCGACCACCGGGGATCGCGTGCGGCTGGCCGACACCGAGCTCTTCATCGAGGTCGAGCGCGACCTGACCACCTATGGCGAGGAGGTGAAGTTCGGCGGCGGCAAGGTGATCCGCGACGGCATGGGTCAATCGCAGGCCACCCGCGCGTCGGGCGCCGTCGACACCGTCATCACCAATGCGCTGATCGTCGACCACTGGGGGATCGTGAAGGCCGACGTAGGCCTCCGTGACGGCCGCATCCACGCCATCGGCAAGGCGGGCAATCCCGACATCCAGCCCGGCGTGACCATCGTCATCGGCCCGGGGACGGAGGTCATCGCCGGCGAGGGCAAGATCCTGACCGCCGGCGCCATGGACGCCCATATCCACTTCATCTGTCCCCAGCAGATCGAGGAGGCGCTGATGAGCGGCGTGACGACGATGCTGGGCGGCGGCACGGGTCCGGCTACCGGCACGGCCGCCACCACGTGCACGCCCGGCGCCTGGCACCTCCAGCGGATGATCGAGGCGGCCGAGGCGTTCCCCATGAACCTGGGCTTTTCGGGCAAGGGCAACGCCAGCCTGCCCGGCGCGCTGGTGGAGCAGGTCGCCGCCGGGGCCTGCGCGCTCAAACTCCATGAGGACTGGGGCACAACGCCAGCCGCCATCGACTGCTGCCTGAGTGTCTGCGACGAGCACGACGTCCAGGCGATGATCCACACCGACACCCTCAACGAGAGCGGCTTCGTCGAGGACACCATCGCCGCCTTCAAGGGCCGCACGATCCACGCGTTCCACACCGAGGGCGCCGGCGGCGGGCACGCCCCCGACATCCTGAAGGTGGCCGGTCTGCCGAACGTGATCCCGTCGTCCACCAATCCGACCCGGCCCTACACGCGCAACACGCTGGCCGAACATCTCGACATGCTCATGGTCTGCCACCACCTCGACCCGTCGATCCCCGAGGACGTCGCCTTCGCCGAGAGCCGCATCCGCAAGGAGACGATCGCCGCCGAGGACATCCTGCATGACCTGGGCGCGCTCTCGATCATTTCGTCCGACAGCCAGGCCATGGGCCGCGTGGGCGAGGTGCTGATCCGCACCTGGCAGACCGCCGACAAGATGAAGAAGCAGCGCGGCAAGCTGGGCGACGGTCCCGCCGACAATTTCCGCGTGAAGCGCTACATCGCCAAGGTCAGCATCAACCCCGCTATCGCCCACGGCATGAGCGCCCACATCGGCTCGGTCGAGGTGGGCAAACGCGCCGACCTGGTGCTGTGGAGCCCGGCCTTCTTCGGCGTGAAGCCCGATCTGGTGCTGCTGGGCGGATCGATCGCGGCAGCCCCGATGGGCGACCCGAACGCCTCGATCCCGACGCCGCAGCCAGTCCACTACCGCCCGATGTTCGCGGCCTACGGGCGCAGCGTGACGCGCTCGTCCATCGTCTTCACCTCGAAGCTCGCGATCGAGAGCGGCCTGCCCGAGCGGCTCGGCCTCTGGAAGCAGATGGTGGCGGTCGAGAACGTCCGCGGCGGCCTCTCTAAGGCCTCCATGGTCCACAACAGCGCCACCCCGCTTATCGAGGTCGACCCCGAAACCTATGAGGTCCACGCCGACGGCGAACTGCTCACCTGCGAGCCGGCCGACGTGCTGCCCATGGCCCAGAGGTATTTCCTGTTTTGACCACCATCACCGACATCCTGCCCGCGGGGGCCTGGACAGGCGACGCCGCCGACAGCGTGACGCTGGACTACGACGGGCGTCACCGCCGCCGCATCATGCTCACCGGGGCCTCGGGCTCGGAGTATCTGCTGGACCTGGCGGAGGCGACGCATCTCCGCCACGGCGATGGCCTGCAGCTTCCCGGAGGCGGCGTGATCCAGGTTGTGGCCAAGGCCGAGCCGCTGCTGGAAGTCACCGCCCATTCGCCGGCAGATCTCCTGCGCCTGGCCTGGCACATCGGCAACCGCCACCTGGCCGCCCAGGTGTTCCCCGACCGTATCCTGATCCGCCGCGACCACGTGATCGCCCACATGCTCGAGCACCAGGGCGCGCACGTCCGCGAAATCGAGGCGCCGTTCGACCCAGAAGGCGGCGCCTATCACGAGCATGGAGGGCATTCACATGCCCACTGAAGCGCGCCTGCTGCGCCTTCTGACCTGGCTGTCGCCGGCGTTTCCAACCGGCGCATTCGGTTTCTCGCACGGACTGGAGACGGCGATCCGCGAAGGGACGGTCAGCGACGTCCGCTCGCTCACCGGCTGGATCGCAGGGCTGATGGAGCACGGCTCGGCCTGGAGCGACGCGGTGCTGGCCAAGGCCGCCTGGACCGCCGTCACCGCCGAGGACCACGTGGCGCTGGATGACGTGGCCGAGTTGGCCGAGGCCCTCTGTCCATCGCTGGAACGGCGCAAGGAGACGATGAGCCAGGGTGAGGCGTTCCTGAAGGCGGTCGCCGCCTGGAACCCGCCGCCGATCCTGAGCGCGCCCTATCCGGTGGCGCTGGGCGCGGCGGCCGGCGCAGCAGGGTTGCCACTCGAGCCGGCGCTGACCGCGTGGCTGCACGCCTTCGGCGCGAACCTCGTGAGCGTCGCCGTCCGCGCCGTGCCGCTGGGCCAGTCCGACGCCCTGCAGGTGTTGGCCGCCCTCGAGCCCGTGATCATCCGCACCGCCAAGCGCGCGGCCGCCTCCACGCTGGACGAGCTCGGCTCGGCCAGTCTTGTTTCCGACATCGCCAGCATGCGCCACGAGACCCTGGACGGAAGGTTGTTCGGCTCATGAGCACCTCCTCCAGCAATGGGCCTCTGCGCGTCGGCATCGGCGGCCCGGTCGGCTCGGGCAAGACCACGCTGGTGGAGAAGCTCTGCAAGGCCATGCGCGACCGCTGGTCGATCGCGGTCGTCACCAACGACATCTACACCCAGGAAGACGCCTTGATCCTGGCCCGCCTCCAGGCCCTCCCAGAGGACCGCATCCTGGGCGTCGAGACGGGCGGCTGCCCGCACACCGCCATCCGCGAGGACGCCTCGCTGAACCTGGCGGCCATCGCCGACATGAACCGCCGCCACCCCGGCCTGGACGTGATCTTCATCGAGAGCGGCGGCGACAACCTGGCGGCCACCTTCAGCCCAGACCTGGCCGACCTGACGCTCTATGTGGTCAGCGTCTGCCAGGGCGAAAAGATTCCCCGCAAGGGCGGCCCGGCCATCACCCGCTCGGACCTCCTGATCATCAACAAGACCGACCTGGCCCCGCACGTCGGCGCGGACCTGTCGGTGATGGACTCCGACGCGAGGAAGCAGCGTGGCGAGCGCCCGTTCGTGTTCACCGACCTGACGCGGCAGTCGGGGCTGGATGAGGTGATCGCGTTCCTCGCGAAGGCGGGCGGCTTGCCGACGGCGCGGGCGGCCTAGCGCACCACCTTGCCCATCAGCCGCAGCCGGCTGACGCCGCCGTCGGGAAAGATGTTCAGGCGTACAAACCGCACCGGGCCCAGCGCGGCGAGCTCGTCGCGGAAGGTGTGCACGTGGTCGGCCTGCAGCTTCACCTCGGGCAGCAGCACCGGCCAGCTGTGGGCCTGCTCTGCGATCTCCGCCGGCGACCCGTGCGCCCGCCGCGTCGCCTGGATCGAGCAGCGGTCGGGGTAGTTGCCTTTGAAGTGGGCCGTGTCGACGATGACCTCTTCGATCGTCCCGAAGGTTCCCAGTTCCAGCACCGCCCAGTCGTGACCCGGCTCGCGCCGCCGCCGCGTCTCCCAGCCGTCGCCCATGTTCACGCCGCGGCCCGGCGCCGTCAGATTGCCGACCGCGCCATAGTGCTCGTCGTTGGCGATGATGCCGCGGCCGCCGCGCGCGACAGCCAGCAGGTCCACGACCTCGTCGAGGCCCACCTTCGTCCAGTCGGGATCGACCCGGCCCCAGACCCGCAACCGCGCCACGCCGCCGTCCGGATGGATATGCAGCCGCACATGGGTGATCGGGGTATCGTGCTCCACAGGGAAGTAGATCCGATCGTCGCCCTTCAGCGACAGGCGGCCGGTGACGTTGACCCAGCCGGCCTCCGGGTTCCTCTCGTCCGAACGGCACACCTCGATTTCGGCGCCGGGCGGGTAGTTGCCGGTGAAGTGGCTGGTGTCGATCTCGAAGCCGGCGACCACGCCCGCGACGCCCAGGCGGATGACGCACCAGTCGTGGCCAGGCGTGCGCTTTCGGCGGCTCTCCCAGCCGTCCATCCACTTGCCGTTGTCGTCGTACTTGCCGGGGATGAACACCGGCGGCGCGGGGTCGATGAGCCGGCTCTTGTCGGCGAAGAAATCGTCGGTCGCGTAGACGACTTCGCTGCCCAGGCGCGGCTGGGCGAGGTCCACATATTGGCGGCGCAGGTCGTCGAAGATCATGAGCCCACTCTACAACAGGTCTGCGAGACGAAAGCCTGCGATCCGGTGGATCTGGGCGATCGCCGTCTCGAATTCGGTCTCGGGATCGTTCGTCAGCCGCGCCTCGAAGGCGGCCAGGATTTCGGCGCGCGTGGCGCCCTTCACGGCATAGATGAAGGGGAACCCGAAGCGGGCGTTGTAGGCGGCGTTTAGGCGCTGGAAGGCCTCGAACTCTGCGGGCGTGCACTGGTCGAGACCGACGCCCGCCTGCTCCTTCACGGAGGCCTCCGCCATCCTCGTGCGGCCGGCCAGCTCCGGATGCGCCTGGATCAGAGCCAGCTTTCGCGCGCGCGGCGCAGCGTCCACCACCGCACGCATCGCGCCCGCCAGATCCTCCGGCGGCGGCCAGCAGGCCTCCGCGACCCACGGGGAATGCTCGTAGACGCCGCCATACCGGCTCAGGAATTCGTCGCGGGTCACGACGACGCCTTCGCGAAAGCGCCCCGGAACACCTCGACCACCCGCGTACTGGCCGCCGCCGCCGCTCGCGGATCGAATTCGAACCGCACCGGACCGCCCTTGCCATTGTGAGCGTAGGGGTCGTGGATCGTCTTGGACGGCATGTCGCGGTCGAAGGCGTGGGTGGCCCCCGGATGGACCACCAGCTCCACATGCGCCCGGTCGGCCGCCGCCAATCCGCCCAGGAACGCGTCGCAGACCTCCGGCGTGTCGTAGGCGTCCGCGGCCCCAGCGTGGATCAGCAGCGGCGCGCCGGTCAGGTCGCGCAGCTCATGGCCCGGCGCGCGATTGTAGCTCCACAGCACGGGATAGAAGGCCGCGTGGGCCGCGAACCGCAAGCCCGGCGGGGCCAGGGCGTCCGCGTAACGCCGCGTGGCGCTGAGCACGCTGACCACCCCGCCCCACGAGAAGCCCATGATCGCGACGCGGGCGGCATCGACCTCGGGCTGGCGCGCCAGAAACGCCAGCGCGGCGAAGGCGTCCGGCAGGGTCTCCGGCACAGTCTTCGGCCGACCGGGTGCGCCGCGCGTCGTCCCGCGGGCCGCCCACATGTCCAGCTCCAGCGTCGCGAAGCCCGCCGCGTGCAGCGCCCGTGCGTGGTAGCGGCCCCGCGCGTCGACCCCGTCCGACCCATGGCAGATCACCACCGCCGGCACGGGCGCGACCGGCTCATCGGATGTCGGCACGTCCAGCCGCGCGGCGACGGTCAACGGAGGCTCGGCCCCGGTCTCGAACGCGACGTAGCAGGTGCGGAAGTCCATGACCTAGGCCTCGTGCGGGTGAGTGGCGCGCCAGTGCCGCGCGATGTCGATGCGGCGGCAGAACCAGACGTCCTGATGACTCAGCGCGTGGCGGATGAACCGCTCCAGCCCCGCCAGCTTGCCGGGCCGCCCGGCGAGGCGGCAATGTAGACCCACGCTCATCATTTTCGGCCGCTCGGCGCCTTCCTCGTACAGCACGTCGAAGGTGTCCTTCAGATACTGGAAGAACTGCTCGCCGGTGTTCAGGCCGGTCCCCGAGAAGCGCATGTCGTTGCACTCCAGGCTGTACGGCACGATCAGGTGCGGCCGGCGCTCGACCGTGGTCCAGAACGGGAGGTCGTCCGAATAGTCGTCGGCGTCGTACAGGAACCCGCCGTCCTGGGCGACCAGGCGGCGCGTGTTGGGGCTGGTGCGGCCCGTGTACCAGCCCAGCGGCCGCTCGCCGGTCAGCCGGCGGTGAATGTCGATGGCCCGCAGCATGTGCTCGCGCTCGGTGCGCTCAGGCACGTCCTGGTAGTTGATCCACCGCCACCCGTGACTGGCGATCTCATGGCCGGCCTCCAGGAACGCGTCCACCAGCGCCGGATGCCGCTCCAGCGCCATCGCCACGCCGAACACCGTCACCGGCGTCTCATACTTCCGGAACAGGCGCAGCAGCCGCCAGACCCCGGCGCGGCTGCCGTACTCGTAGATCTGCTCCATGCTCATGTGCCGCGCGCCCATGACCGGCGCCGGGTTGATCATGTCGGACAGGAAGGTCTCGGCCCCGGCGTCACCGTGCAGCACGGAATTCTCGCCGCCCTCCTCGTAGTTGAGCACCATCTGGATCGCGATCCGCGCGCCGCCCGGCCAGGCCGCGTGCGGCGGCTGAGCGCCGTAGCCGATCAGGTCGCGGGGATAGGAATGCTCGGGCATGGATGACCGCTTAGCAGGCTTCTATTGGCCTCCACCGTCGCAATCCTGCGCCAGTGTTGCAATTCCGAGCCTCCGGGCGGATTCTGAGCGGCCGCGTGCAACGGAACCCAGATGAGCGGCCTGACCACCCACGTCCTCGACACCATGCGCGGCCAGCCGGCCTCGGGACTCTCGCTACGCCTGCGCCGCGGCGGCGAGACGCTGGTCGAGGCCATCACCAACCTGGACGGCCGCGTGGACAAGCCCCTGCTGACGGCGGCGACCCTGACCTCTGGGACCTATCGCCTGGAATTCGACGTCGGCGAGTACTTCCGCGACCTGGGCGTGGCCCTGCCCGATCCGGCTTTCCTCGAAACTGTGGTGATCGACTTCGGCATCGCCGACCCGACCGCGCACTACCACGTGCCCCTGCTGGTGAGCCCGTACGCCTACTCCACCTACCGGGGCAGCTGAGGTGACGCGCCCGATCCGTTTCCTGCTAGACGGCGAGATCCGCGAACTGCCGGCCGATACCGATCCGACGCTCACGGTCCTGAACCTGCTCCGCTACCACCTGCGCCGCACCGGCACGAAGGAAGGCTGCGCCGAGGGCGACTGCGGCGCCTGCACGGTCGTGCTGGGCGAACTCTCCGAGGACACCGTCCGCTTCCGGGCGGTCAACGCCTGCATCCTGTTCGCGCCGATGCTGGACGGCCGCGCCCTGTTCACCGTCGAGAGTCTGGGCCGCGAGGGCCACCTCCACCCGGTGCAGCAGGCCATGGTCGATACCCACGCCAGCCAGTGCGGCTTCTGCACGCCGGGCTTCGTGATGAGCCTCTACGCCGCCCAGCGCGAAGGTGCGGCAACCGATGCGGCCAGCCTCAAGGACGTGCTGGCGGGGAACCTCTGCCGCTGCACCGGCTACGGCCCGATCCTGGCGGCCGGCGAGGCCATGGGCCCGGATTCGCACGCGGCCGACCTGCCCGCCCTGACAACGGCCCTGGCCGCCCTCCAACCGACCGACGGCCTCGCGCTGGAGCACAAGGGCCGTCGCTTCTTCGCGCCCCGCTCGGCGGACGATATGGCGGCGATCCTGGAAGCGCATCCGGAGGCCACGGTGCTGGCGGGCGGCACCGATGTCGGGCTCTGGGTGACCAAGCAGCATCGCGATCTGGCGACCATCGTGTCCCTGAACGAAGCGGCCGACCTGCGCGCCATCGACGAATTCGGCGACACGATCCGCATCGGCGCCGCGGTCCGCTATGCCGATGCGCATGCGACCCTTGCCCGCCTGCATCCCGCGTTAGGCGAACTCCTGCGCCGGCTGGGCGGGCTTCAGGTGCGCAATCTCGGAACCCTCTGCGGCAACATCGCCAACGGTTCGCCAATCGGAGACATGCCGCCGGCCCTGATCGCGGCCGGCGCGACGCTGGTCCTGCGCAAAGGTCGCGTGCGCCGTGAAATGCCGCTGGAGGCCTTTTTCCTCGCCTACGGGCGACAGGACCGGCAGCCGGGCGAGTTCATCGAAGCTGTGATCGTTCCCAAGATTCCGACCGGTCGCATCTTCAAGATCGCCAAGCTTTCCAAGCGCTTCGACCAGGATATTTCAGCAGTCTGCATGGGCCTTTCGGTCGGCGTCGACGCCGGCCAGGTGACCGACGCCCGCATCGCCTTCGGCGGCATGGCCGCGACGCCGAAGCGCGCCACCGCCGCGGAAGCCGCCCTCACCGGCCGCCCCTGGACCGCCGAGACTGTCGAGGCCGCCGCCGAGGCCCTGGCGCAGGACTTCACGCCGATCACCGACATGCGCGCCTCGGCCGACTACCGCCTGGAAGCCGCCCGCAACCTTCTGCGCCGCGCGTTCCTGGAGGTGGCCGGCGCTGCGTCCAGCGTGCGCGACGCGGAGGCGGTGGCCTATGGCTGACTCCGGCGCAGGGGTCCGCGCGCTCCCCGTCCTGAACACGCCCATCGGCCACGATAGCGCCCCGCGCCATGTCTCGGGCGAGGCGCTCTACATCGACGACATCCCCGAGCCGCCAGGCCTGCTGCACCTCTATGCCGGCCAGTCGGCCCACGCGCATGCCAAGGTCACGAAGCTGGACCTCTCGGCCGTCCGCGCGGCCCCCGGCGTCGTGGCCGTGCTCACGCCCGCCGACGTCCCGGGCAAGAACGACATCAGCCCCTTCGCCGGCGACGATCCGTTGTTTGCCGAGGGCGAGGTGAAGTTCCTGGGCCAGCCGCTGTTCTGCGTCGCCGCCGAGACCCTGCCCAAAGCCCGCGCCGCTGCGGCCCTGGCCGTGGTCGAGTACGAAGACCTGCCAGCGCTCCTCACCGCCGACGCCGCTCTCGCCGCAGGCTCGTTCATCGAGCCCAGCCAAAGGATGATCCTTGGCGACGCCCGCGCCGCCATCGCCGGGGCCCCCCGCCGCGCGTCCGGCCACCTGCAGGTGGGCGGCCAGGAGCACTTCTACCTGGAGGGCCAGGTCGCCCTGGTGATCCCCGGCGAAGGCGACGATCTCCATGTCTGGACCTCGACCCAGCACCCGACCGAGACCCAGCACATCCTGGCCCGCGTCCTGGGCTGCCAAGACTCCGCCGTCACCGTCGAGGTCCGACGCATGGGGGGCGGCTTCGGCGGGAAGGAGACCCAGTCGGTGCAATGGGCGGCCATGGCCGCGCTGGCCGCGAAGGTCACCCGCCGCCCCGCCAAGATCCGCCTCGACCGCGACGACGACATGGCGCTGACCGGCAAGCGCCACGACTTCGAGATCGACTGGGAGCTGGGCTTCGACGCCCACGGCCGCGTGGCCGGCGCCGCGTTCGAGTTCGCCTCGCGCTGCGGCTTCTCGGCCGACCTTAGCCACGCCATCAACGACCGGGCGATGTTCCACGCCGACAACGCCTATGCGCTGCCGGCGGCCGAGATCGTCAGTCACCGCACGCGCACCCACACGGTCTCCAATACCGCCTTCCGTGGCTTCGGCGGCCCGCAAGGGATGATGGCGATCGAGCGGGCGTTGGACGCCGTGGCGCTCCAATTGGGCAAGGACCCGCTGGATGTGCGCCTGGCCAACCTCTACGGCATCGCCGGCGACCTCACGCCCTACGGCCAGACTGTCACCGACGCCGTGATCCATCCGATCATGACCGAGCTGGCCGCGTCCTGTAACTACCGCGCCCGCCGCGACGCGATCCAGCGCTGGAACGCCGCCAACGACCATCTGAAGCGCGGCCTCGCGCTCACGCCGGTGAAGTTCGGGATCTCGTTCACGACCACCCACCTGAACCAGGCCGGCGCGCTGGTGCATGTCTACACCGACGGCTCGATCCTCCTGAACCACGGCGGGACCGAGATGGGCCAGGGGCTGAACATAAAGGTCGCCCAGGTCGCCGCCGACGCGTTCCAGGTCCCGCTGTCTTCTGTCCGCATCACCTCGACCCGTACCGACAAGGTGCCCAACACCTCGGCCACCGCCGCCTCGTCGGGCAGCGATCTCAATGGCATGGCCGCACTGGACGCCTGCGAGCAGATCAAGGCCCGCCTCGCCGCCTGGGCCCGCGCGAAGTGGGGTCACGACCCGGTCTTCACGGCCGACGGCGTGCAGGTCGGCGCAGACCGCTTCAGCTTCCGCGATTTCGTGAACCAGGCCTACCTGGCCCGCGTCTCGCTCTCGGCGGCCGGCTTCTACAAGACCCCCGACATCCACTACGACCGCGCCACCCACAAGGGCCGGCCGTTCTACTACTTCGCCTATGGCGCCGCCTGTTCCGAGGTCGTCGTCGACACCCTGACCGGCGAGAACAAGGTCCCCCGCGTCGATATCCTCCACGACGTGGGCCGCTCGCTGAACCCGGCCATCGACCTGGGACAGATCGAGGGCGGCTTCATCCAGGGCATGGGCTGGCTCACCACCGAGGAGCTGGTGTTCGACGCCAAGGGCCGCCTCACCACCCACGCGCCGTCGACCTACAAGATCCCCACGGCGGGCGACCGGCCCGATGTTTTCAACATGGCGATCTGGCAGCCCGGCGAAAACCGCGAGAACACCATCCATCGCTCGAAGGCGGTGGGCGAGCCGCCGCTGATGCTGGCGATCTCGGTCTTCTCTGCGTTGACCGATGCGGTGGCCAGCGTCGGCGGCCACAAGGTCATGCCGACTCTCGACGCCCCGGCCACGCCCGAACGGATTCTCACGGCGATCAAGGACGTGCGGAGCCGGGCCGATGGTTGAGTGGATCGCAGACGCCCTCGCCTCCGCCCGCCGCGGCGAGGCGCTGGCCATGGTCACCGTCGTAGGCGCGCAGGGTTCCACCCCGCGTGAGACGGGCGCCCGGATGCTGGTCTGGCCCGGCCGATTCACGGGCACCATCGGCGGCGGCTCGCTGGAGCGTCAGGGCCTGGACCAGGCCCGCAAGCTGCTGAGCCAGGCCAACCGTCGCCATGCGCTCCAGGACTATCCATTGGGCCCGCTGCTGGGCCAGTGCTGCGGCGGCCACGTGCGGCTGCTGGTCGAGCGCATTGACGAGGGCAGCCTCGATTGGCTGGAGCCCGCGGCGGCGGCCCGCGCGCCCTTCGCCTTGACCGCGAGGTTCGAAGCGGGCGGCATGCGCCGGGTGGTCGGGGGGCCGGGGCCGCACGGCTCGGACGGCCCGCGCACGCCGCTGTCGGAGGTCCGCTGCTTGTCCGAAACCATCCGCCCCGCCCTGCCCCGCCTCGTGATCTTCGGAGCTGGCCACGTGGGCCAGGCCGTGGCCCGCGCCTTCGCGCCGCTGCCCTTCCACCTCGATTGGCTCGCCAGCCGCGAAGACCTTCGTCCCGAGGCCGGAGGCACGCGCGCGACCATCCTCTCCGAAGACGAACTGGAGGAAGCTGTCGAGGCCGCGCCGGCTGGGACACTGGTGGCCATCTTCACCCACAGCCATGACCTGGACTACCGCCTGACCCGCGCTGCGCTGGCGCGCCCTGACCTCGCCTACATCGGCCTGATCGGCTCACGGACAAAGCGCACGCGGTTCGAGCACCGGCTGCGCGACGAAGGCCTGGGCGACGCCGACCTCGCCCGCCTGACGTGCCCGATCGGTCTCGCCGAGCTGAGGGGCAAGGAGCCGGCGGTCATCGCCGTGGCGCTGGCCGCCCAGCTGCTGCAACTGACCGAAGAGGTCCCCGCTTGATCGCCGACCTCGAGGCCTGGGCGAACCTGGCGATCCGCTGGCTACACCTTGTGGCCGGCATCGCCTGGATCGGATCGTCGTTCTATTTCATGTGGTTGGACAGCCACCTTAAGAAACCGCCCGAAGCTCCGGAGGGCATCGCGGGCGAGCTGTGGAGCGTCCACTCCGGCGGCTTCTACCGGCAGATGAAGTTCATGGTGGCCCCGGCCGACATGCCCGAGGATCTGCACTGGTTCAAATGGGAGGCCTACACCACCTGGATCTCGGGCTTCCTGCTGCTCAGCCTGATCTTCTACGTCGGCGCCGACCTCAACCTCATCGACAAGACCAAGGCCGACCTCGCGACGTGGCAGGCCGTCGGTCTCGGCCTGGGGACGCTGGTCGCCGGCTGGCTGGTCTACGACGGCCTCTGCCGCTCGCCGATCGGACAGAACCTCAAGCTTTTCAGTGCTGTGTGGTTCGCTGTTCTCGTCGCCGCCGCCTACGGCCTGACCCGCGTCTTCGCCGACCTCGGCGCCTTCATGCACGTGGGCGCCATCATCGGCACGGTCATGGCGGCCAACGTCTTCATGATCATCATCCCCAACCAGCGGAAGGTGGTGGCCCAGGTCCTGGCAGGCCAGACGCCGGATCCCGCGCTGGGCAAGCAGGCCAAGCAACGATCCGTCCACAACAACTACATGACCCTGCCGGTGCTGTTCCTTATGATCAGCAACCACTACCCGATGATCTTCGCCGCCCCGCTCAACTGGCTCTGGGTGGCGGGCCTGGGGATCGCCGGCTGGACGATCCGCCACTTCTTCAACCTCAAGAACGCCGGGCGTTTCGAGCCCCAGGTGCTGGCTGCGGGCGCACTGGCATTCGTGACCGTGGCGGTGCTGAACGTGGCCGCGCGGCCAAAGCCACCGACCGTCGAGGAGGTCCCGAGCTACGCCGTCGTCCGCGCCATCGTCGACAAGCACTGCATCGCCTGCCACGCCGCACACCCCACACACCGCGGCGTGCCGGTGGCGCCGAACGGCGCGGCTTTCGACACCGACGCGGGCCTCGCAAAGCACCTCGACAAGATCTACGCCCGAGCCGTGGCCACCCAATCCATGCCTCAGGGCAATGAGACCGGCATGACCGACCTGGAACGTGCCCAGCTCGGCGCCTGGATCAAGGCCGGCGGGAAGGTCGGATCGTGAGGACCATCGTCCCGGAACCCCTCACCGCCGACGCCTTCGCCCCATTCGGCGACGTGATCGAGGTGTCCGACCAGGCCGAGGTGATCCCGATCAACTACGGCTGGACCACGCGCTTCAACGCCCTCACCGACGTGGCGGTGGGCGATGGCCAGGCGATCATCAGCATCTTCCGCTCCCGGCCGCTGACCCCGCTGGTGCTGAAGATCTTCGAGCGCCACCCCCTGGGCAGCCAGGCCTTCATGCCGCTGCAGAGCCGGCCCTTCCTGGTGGCCGTAGCGCCGCCGGGCGATTTCGACGCCGCCAGGGTCCGCATCTTCCGCGCCGGCGCCGGCCAGGGCGTGAACTACGCCAAGGGAACCTGGCACCACTTCCTGCTCGCCCTGGACGCCGAGAGCGACTTCCTGGTGGTCGACCGCGAGGGCCCCGGAGAGAACCTGGACGAGGTCGAGCTGCCCGAGGCCGACTGGATCGCGGTCGCGCAATGAACCGCCAAGCCTACCGCGCCGCCCTGCTCCACGCGCTGGACGATCCCTCGCGGTCGCCCGACGCCGTCGACTATCACGCAGACGGGCTGCTGATCGTCGAGGATGGTCACGTGGCGGCCTTCGGCGCCTACGCCGATCTCGCCGCCAGTCTTGGCGACACGCCGGTCGAGCCCCTGCCCGGCCGCCTGATCACCCCGGGCTTCGTCGACGCCCACGTCCATTACCCACAGGTGGACGTCATGGCCGCCTGGGGCGCCCAGCTGCTGGACTGGCTCCACACCCACACCTTCCCCACCGAACAGGCCTTCGCCGACAGCGCCCATGCCGATGCGGTGGCGCAGGTTTTCCTGGACCAGCTGCTGGCCAACGGCACGACCAGCGCGCTCGCCTTCTGCACCGTCCACAAGACCTCGGCCGAGGCGCTGTTCGAGGCGGCGCTGGCGCGGAACATGCGCCTGATCGCGGGGAAGGTGCTGATGGACGTGAACGCCCCCGACGGCCTCACCGACACCGTCGAGACCGGCCGCGCCGACACCGAGGCCCTGATCCGCGCGTGGCGGAACAAGGGCCGCCTGGGCTACGCGATCACACCCCGCTTCGCCGTCACATCGTCTGACGCACAGTTGGCCATGGCCGGCGAGGTGCTGGCCGCCAACCCCGACGCATTACTCCACACCCACATGTCGGAGAACACCGGCGAAATCGCCGAGGTCGCCCGCCTCTTCCCGCGCGATCGCGACTACCTCGCCGTCTACGAGCGCCACGGGCTGGTCGGCCCGCGCTCGGTCTTCGCCCACTGCGTCCACTGCGATGACGAGGCCTTTCGCCGGCTCGCCAAGGCCGGCGCATCGGTCGCCTTCTGTCCATCGTCCAACATGCTGCTGGGCAGCGGCCTCTTCTCGCTAAAACAGGCCTGCGCCCAGGGAGTCTCGACCGCGCTCGGCACGGACGTCGGCGCCGGCGGATCGTTCTCGCTGCTGCAGATGATGGGCGAAGCCTACAAGGTCGGCCAGCTTCGGGGCGACGCGCTGGACCCGCTCCACGCCTTCTACCTCGCCACGCTTGCCGGCGCCCGGGCGCTCCATATCGACGACAAGGTCGGCAACCTGACGCCCGGCAAGGAGGCCGACTTCGTGGTCCTTGACCTGGCCGCCACGCCCCTGCTGGCCCGCCGTGCGGCGAGCACGCGCTCGCTGGCAGAGACCCTGTTCGTGCTCGCCGTGCTGGCGGACGACCGCGCCGTGGAACGCACCTACGTCATGGGCGACCTCGCTCACGCCCGCGGCTCCACCTAACGCTTGCCTCCGCGTCTGCGCCGCCGACTATGCGGCGAGGCCTTGGGGGAATCGTGTGCTGCGTCTGATCGTCTTCATCCTGGCCCTGCTCGCGCCAGCGGCCGCGCTGGCCAGGCCCATCCCGATCAAGGTCGTGGTCGTCACAGCCTTCGAGATTGGCAAGGACACCGGCGACGCAGCCGGCGAACTCCAGCTGTGGGTCGAACGCTTCCCGGCCACCGAGACCGTCAACATCCCCGGCGTCGAGCGGCCCGCCCGGCTTACGAAGGATGGCGTGCTGGTGATCAACACCGGGATGTTCGGCCGCGCCCGGACTTCGCTGTCGTCGCTGATCGTCGACCCGCGCTTCGACCTGTCCAGGGCCTACTGGCTGATGGCCGGCATCGCCGGGGTCGACCCCAAGGCGGGCTCGATCGGCAGCGCCGCGTGGTCCGACTGGGTCGTCGATGGCGACCCGCTCTACGAGATCGACGACCGAGAGATCATCGCCGGCTGGCCCTGGGGCCTCTATGCCGCCAACTCGAATGGCCCCGGCGATAAAGGCGACCACGCCGGCGCCAGCGGTATGGCCTGGCGGCTGGATCCCGGCCTGACCCGCTGGGCTTTCGAGCAGACGCGGAACATCCCGCTGGCCGACAACGCCCATCTGGCCGCCGACCGTGCCGGTTATCCCGAGGAGCCTGCGGCGCAGAAGCCGCCGCATGTGTTCGTGGGCGCCAGCCTGGGGACCGTCCGGTTCTGGCACGGCGAACTTCGCACCCGGTGGGCCCGCGACTGGGTGCGCGTGCAGACCGACGGCCAGGGCGTGCTGGCCATGACCGACGGGGAGGACCAGGCCGTGCTCGACACCCTGACCCTGTTCGCAAGCTCCAAGCGGGTCGATCCGCACCGGGTGCTGATCCTGCGCACCGCCAGCAACTACTCGCGCCCCGGCGCGGGCAAGCCCAACCGGATCACCTTCGCCGACGGTGGCCTCGAGGCCGGCGTCGAGGCCGCCTACCGGGTCGGCGCGCCGGTGGTGAAGGCCCTGGTCGCGGGCTGGTCCACCTACGCCGACACCATCCCGCAAGGAGCCGCCAAATGAGCTTCCTGGAAAGGACCTTCCAGCTCCGCGACCGCGGGACCAACGTCCAGACCGAGGTGCTGGCCGGGGCCACCACCTTCCTCACCATGGCCTACATCGTGCTGGTGAACCCGGCGATCCTGTCGACCACCGGCATGCCGCTCGCGGGCGTCGCGGCGGCCACCTGCCTGGCGGCCGGGATCGGCTGCCTGCTGATGGGCTTCCTGGCCAACTACCCGATCGCGCTGGCGCCCGGCATGGGACTGAACGCCTACTTCGCCTTCACGGTTGTGGGAGCCATGGGGGTGCCTTGGCAGACCGCCCTGGGTCTCGTCTTCATCTCGGGCGTCCTCTTCATCCTGCTGACGGTCGCGGGCGTGCGTCAGCTGATCGTCAACGCCATCCCTCGGGCGCTGTTCTCGGCCATCGCCGCCGGCATCGGCCTCTTCATCGCGTTCATCGGGCTGCGTGGCGCAGGCGTCGTGGTCGACAACCCCGCCACCCTGGTCACGCTGGGCGAGGTGAAGGCGCCGACCACCCAGCTCGCCCTGCTGGGCCTGGCGATCCTTTCGGTCCTGATGGTGCTGAAGGTGCGCGGCGCGATCTTTATCGGCATCGTCGCCACCGCCGTCCTGGGTTGGATCCTGGGCCTCGCCACCTGGAAGCCCGAGCCCTACAGCCTGGAGCAGATGACGGGTACGGCGCTCAAGCTCGACATCCCCGCCGCCCTCGACATCGGCGGCGGCACGATCGGCCTGGCGCTGCTCGAGATCCTGTTCGTCTTCCTGTTCGTCGACCTGTTCGACAACGTCGGCACCCTCGTCGCCGTCTCGAAGAAGGCCGGCCTGATGCAGCCCGATGGCACGATCCCGCGCCTGAACCGCATCCTCTTCGCCGACGCGGGCGCCACCGTCGTGGGCTCGCTGGCCGGAACCTCCACCGTTGTCAGCTACATCGAGAGCGCCTCTGGCGTCTCCGCGGGCGGGCGTACCGGACTCACCGCAATCGTCACCGGCCTGCTGTTCCTGGCGACCCTGTTCGTGGCGCCCTGGGCCCAGGTGATCCCGGCCGCCGCCACGGCGCCCGCGCTGATCCTGGTGGGCGGGATGATGATGGCGCCGCTGACCGAGATCGACTGGGACGACCCGGTCGTGGCCATCCCGGCCTTCCTGACCCTGATCACCATCCCGCTGACGTTCTCCATCGCCAACGGCCTGGCCTTCGGCGTCATCGCTTACGCAGTCCTGAAGCTCGCCAGCCGCCGCATCGCCAAGGCCGATTGGCTGCTCTTCGCGCTGGCGGCGCTGTTCGTCGCCCGGTTCGTCTACATGGCGGTGGAGGGGTAGGCCTTAGTTCGCCGCCTCGAAAGCCCTCAGCAAACGCTCATGTCGCCACTGTTCGCGGGCTTTGTCGCTCGTGGCGACCAGATCGGCGCAGGCGCCCTTGGGCTCCGCGGAACCCACCTGACCGGCGCAGGCCGCGACGGGCTTCCTGTAGACGTTTGGATCGGCCCAGAGCCCCTCGCCCGCCAGGAAACTGTAGGCGATGCCATTGCGCGCGGCGGTCTTCAGGTCGTCGTATGTCGCGCCATTCCGGACGGCGAAGGCGTAGTCGCCCCAAAGCTCGTGCCGACTGATCCCGCTGTCGTCCGTGGACAGGGCGGCGGGAATGCCCATTTTACGGAACCAGGCATACGGGTGCTCCTCGGGCGGCACCTCCAGGATCACCGAGTTCGAGACCAGGTTGGTCTCGATCAGCACGCCCTTGGCCGCCATCTCGCGCGCCACCGCCACAGCGTCGGTCTCAAGCGGCAACGCCGTCCCGTGGCCGATCCGCCGTGCGCCGGCGATGCGGACGGCGTCGGTCACGCGGTGGCTGACCGACTTCGGAGACACCAGCTTCAGGGTCACCTCGCCGGCATGCAGCGCCACCGGGACCTTGCGGCCCTGATCGGTCAGTTCGGCCACGATGCGCATGTGGACGTCGTAGTAGCGGGTCGCGTCATACCCATCCTCGGGCGCCACCAGTTGCAGCCCCACCCAGCGCTTGTCAGCCGCGACGACGGCCACGCCCAGCTGCAGCTGGGCCATGGTCTGCTCCGGCGGCCCCTCCCGCATGGCCTGGAACAGGAAGCGGACGGTCACCTGGCAGCCCGCGCTGGCGTCAGGCGTCCCGCACCTCATCACCTCGCGCGCGCGCTTCTCCAGGGCGTCGGTGTCGGCGATCACCGCCGGGACAAGCTTCTCGATCCCCGCTTCGCTCAGCGCCTTCCTGGTGGATGCCGGATCGCCCTTCCAGCCCACCTGAGCGCCCAGCGAGCGCGAGGCCAGGAACTGCGGCGTGACCATCTGCTCGGCGTAGAATGTGTTCTGCCGGGCCAGCCCTTCCATCACCTCGGCCAGCGCATCGCCCTGGCGCCTCGGCGAGACGCTGCGGCGGCTGAAGGCGGTGAAGAACTGGTCGTGCCCCGATCGGTCACGGAAATCCGGATGGCGCGTGGTCAGGCTGTCGATCATGGCCGAACGCAGCGCTTCGCTGGTTCGGATGTCCGAGGCCGGCCGCAGTCCCTCCCCCGTGCAGCTCAGGCGGATCGCCAGCTCGACGGGGTCAATGCACGCCTTGTCCTCGATCGCCCACTCCAGGATCAGCTCCGGCGGCGTCCCCCCGCCCAGGTGGTTGTGCAGCTCGCCGCCCTTGGGAAAGGCCTTCAGCGTGGCGGCGAGTTCGGCGGGCGACATCCTGGCCAGGTCGGGGCCCGCCAAAGCGGGGGTCGCCACCGCAAGGGCGGCGGCCAGGGGAATGGAGATTCTTCGCATGGCCTAAAGCGGCCCGAGCTTGGCCGCGCGGTCAAGCATGCACTGGCGCAATGCCGCGCGTTGGCGTCTCTTCCGGGCATGGACGCCGCCGACCTGATCAAGCGCCTGAAGCTTCAGCCCCACCCCGAGGGGGGCTGGTATCGCGAGACCTGGCGCTCGGACGCGGCGCTGCCGGATGGCCGCGCCGCGGCGACATCGATCCTGTTCCTGCTGGAGCAAGGCCAACGATCGCGCTGGCACCGGGTCGACGCCGAGGAGATATGGATCTTCCAGGCGGGCTCGCCGCTCAAGCTGCGCACGGCGCAGGGTCCGGAAGTCACCGAGACGCGCCTGGGCCCCGGCCCCGGCCAGTCTCCGCAGCACGTGGTCCGCAAGGACGAGTGGCAGGCCGCCGAGGCCGACCGCGGCTGGACGCTGGTCGCCTGCATCGTCAGCCCCGGCTTCCGCTTCGAGGGCTTCGAGCTGGCCCCGCCGGGGTGGGAACCTTAGCTAGATGTGGGCGACGCCGCTCAGCCGGAGCACGTAAGGCGCCAGGAACGCCACCAGCGCGCCGATCAGCCCACCCAGAAGAATGCGGTAGGCGAACCCCAGGAAGCGATACTTCTTGAACGCGAGCACCCGGCCGTTCTGATAGATGTCGTGGGCGAAGGCCTCGAAGCTCTGGCGAGGATCCTTGGCGACCGTCATCAGCCGATCGATGAACTCGTCCTCGGAGACCTGTGTAAACGAGCCGAAGAACAGGATGTTGGCCGGGCCGTCCGGGCGGGGCGGAACCTTCACCGACGGCAGCACCGCCAGCACGGCCAGGCACGCTGCCGCAAAGGCCGCCGCACCCAGGATCATCAACGGCAGCGGGCGCGCGCCCGTGTTGCCCAGGCTGATGCTCACCGTGAAGATTACGAAGCTCGCGCCCAGCACCATGTTGGCCTTCTGATCGGCCATCTGGCTCAGCTGGTACTGCGCCTGCATCGTCGTCCGTAGCAGATGCACGGAATCCGGATGGAATCCGCCCCGCGCGGGATCACCACTCATCTCAACTCCCCCCGAGCCCGCCCCTCCACAGAGCGGTTCCCGAACACACAAATATGGCCTTGGCCTTGTTGTCAGACCTTCAGCCGTCCCTCGAACGCGTAACTCGACACCGGATTGCGCCCACTGGGAACTTCCCGCGAACGGTAAGGCTCGTCCAGCACTGAAGGATCGGCGAGCTTGCCGACCGCGATCGCGGCCTCGACGTTGAACTGTTCCGGGTCGGCGCCGACGGCGGCGAAGGCCTTGTCCTTGTCGAACCCGGCCATCCCGTGCGTCACCCAGCCCAGCATCTGCGCCTGCAGCGCCAGATAGCCCCAGGCCGCGCCCGCATCAAACGCATGCCAGGGATTGGCCGACGGCTCGGCGCCCTCCCGCCGACGAAAGCGGTCGGACACGACAAAGATCAGCACCGAGGCGTTCTTCACCCACATCTGATTGAAGGGGATCAGCGCGTCGAACAGCGGCTCCCACTGCGGCGTCTCGCGATGCGCGTAGACAAACCGCCACGGCTGGCCGTTGAACGCCGAGGGCGCCCAGCCGGCGGCCTCGAACAGGGTGTTCAGCGCATCCTGGGGCATCGTCTCGCCAGTAAAGGCGCGAGGCGACCAGCGCTCGAGGAACAGGGGATCGGCGCCGTGGTTGGCGGCGCGGCCGGTCGTGGTCATCTACTGTTTTCCGATATGGGCGATGGTGGCGATCTCCACCAGAAAATCCGGGCGGACAAGCCCGCACTGTATGCAGAACCGCGCCGGCTTCTCGCCGGGGAAGTACTCCGCATAGACCTTGTTGATCGCCGCGTAGTCGGCCCAGTCTTTCAGGAAGATGTGGTTCATCGTGACATCGTCCATCGTGCCGCCGGCGGTTTCGATGACCGACTTGATGGTCTCCAGCACCTGCCGCGTCTGGGCGGCCGCGTCGCCCACGTGGGCCACGTTGTTGTCCTTGTCGAACGCCAGCGTGCCCGAAACATAGACCACGCCGTCGGCCAGCGTTCCCGGCGAGAAGGGCGCGATCGGCGTGCCGGTCCCCGGCGGCGTGATGACGGTCTTGGGCATGTCTACCTCTCTCAGGATTCGGGCGGGGCCTGGCTCACCGCCCCGCAGAAGTCGGCGGTGTTCGACACCCAGCCGAAGAATTTCTCGACGTTGTAGACCGTGGCCTCCTGCAGGAAGGGCGGCCCCGCCTGGTGGGTGGCGTCCTCGATCAGCACGCCGAAGAACTCGCGATGATAGCCGTCGCGCAGCGTGCTCTCGACGCAGACGTTGGTGGCGATCCCGCAGAAGGCCAGGTTCCGGATGCCGCGCGCCCGCAGCACCGAGTCCAGCGCGGTGTTGTAGAACGCCGAGTACCGCGGCTTCTCGATCACGATGTCGCCGGCCTGCGGCTGCAGGCGGTCGACCAGGGCATAGTCCCACGTTCCCTTGGCCAGCAGCTTGCCCTGCAGATCGGGGTTGTCGCGCATGGTCTTCAGCGCGTTGGACTTCCACCAGTTGGGCGACCCCGGCCCACCGGCCTCGACGTAGTCGGGATCCCAGCCATTGCGGAAGAACACCACGGTCACACCCGACTGGCGCGCAGTCTCGACCAGCACGACGATCTTCTCGATCACGCCTGCCGCGCCCTCGATATCGAAGCCGGCCAGGTCCAGATAGCCGCCCGGCGAGGCATAGGCGTTCTGCATGTCGACCACGAGCAGCGCGGTGGCCTTCGGGTCGATCGGCAGGTTCTCGGGCCGCGCCGGCAGGGTCACCGCGCCGGGGATAGGGACGGTGGGTCTAGGGTCCGACATGCGCCCGGCTCTTCATCTTGGGCTGGATCTTCGACCCGAAGGCCTCGACGCCCTTCTCGAAGTCGTCGAACACCAGCAGCACGCCTGCGGTGCCCGGCACTTCGGCGACCTCGTCCAGCATCCGCGCCACGCTGTCATAGCTGCCCACCAGCGTGCCCATGTTCAGGTTCACGGCCGACTCCGGCGCGGCCAGCTGGGTGGTGTTGGTGTTGGACGTGCCACCCTGCGCATTCGGCGCCGCCTGGTTGGTCAGCCAGGCCAGGGCGTCCTGGTCGGCCCCGTCGCGATACAGCTGCCATTTGGCCATCGCCGCCTCATCCGTCTCGTCGGCGATGATCATGAAGAGGATGTAGCTGGCCACGTCGCGGCCGGTCCTGGCCGCCGCCGCCTCCAGCCGCTGGTTCACCGGCGCGAAGGCCGTAGGCGTATTGGTCCCCTTGCCCAGAGCGAACGAGTAGTCGGCGTACTTGGCCGTGAACGCCAGGCCCTCGTCGGATGATCCGGCGCAGATGATCTTCACGCCCGGCGTCGGCTTGGGCGAGACGCGGCAGTCCTGCATCTGAAGGTACTGGCCCTTGAAGTCCGAGACGCCGGTCTCCATCAGCTCCTTCAGCACCGTCGCGTACTCGGCGAGGTAGTTGTAGCGGTCCTTGTAATGGCTCTCGCCCGGCCACAGGCCCATCTGGTCGTACTCGGCCTTCTGCCAGCCGGTGATCAGGTTGATGCCGAACCGGCCGGGCGCGATCGAGTCGATGGTGGACGCCATCCGCGCCACGATCGGCGCGGGCATGGTGAGCGTGGCGGCGGTCGCGAAGATCTTGATTCGGCTGGTCACGGCCGCGAGCCCCGCCATGAGCGTGAAGCTCTCGAGGTTGTGCTCCCAGAACTGCGTCTTGCCGCCGAACCCCCGCAGCTTGATCATCGAAAGCGCGAAGTCGAAGCCGTAGTGCTCGGCCCGCTGCACCACGGCTTTGTTCAGCTCGAACGTCGGCATGTACTGCGGCGAGGTCTCGGAAATGAGCCAGCCGTTGTTCCCGATCGGGATGAAGACGCCGATGTCCATGTGCCCTGCCCCTCCTGCACGGCCCGCCAGTTGGCGCCGCTGCGCCGAGGTGCGCAAGCCCGCCCTACCAGGAGGGCGCCACGTCGGCCGGCGGCGGCTCGGGCAGGTCTTCGTACGGGCGCAGGCCGCCCGCCAGGAGGCATTCCCACACCTGCTCGGGCGTTTCAGCGAAGCGGAACAGGCCGAGGTCTTCCCGCGCGATCATCCCGTGCTCGATCAGTGACTCGAAATTGACCACCGAGCGCCAGTAGGCCTCGTCGAACAGCACGATCGGCATCGCGGGCGACTTGTCGGTCTGGCGCAGGGTCAGGATCTCGAACAGTTCGTCCAGGGTTCCGAAGCCGCCCGGAAACACCACCAGGGCGCTGGCCCGCATGGCGAAGTGCATCTTGCGCATGGCGAAATAGTGAAAGCGGAAGGTCAGTTCGGGCGTCGAATAGCTGTTCGGGAACTGCTCGTGCGGCAGGGTGATGTTGAGGCCTATGGACGGTGCGCCGACGTCGGTGGCCCCGCGGTTCGCGGCCTCCATGATCCCGGGGCCGCCGCCGGTGCAGATCACGTTGTAGCGCTCGCCCTTCGCCGACAGGTGCGCCCCGCCTTCCTTCGAGGCGATCGCGGCGAACTTCCGGGCGGCGGCGTACCAGCGCGGGTGCGGCTCGGGCCCGTCCTCGCGGATCCGGGCGCTGCCGAACACCACGATGGTCGACCTGACGCTCCAGTTGCGCAGCGCCTCGTCGACCTTGGCGAACTCCAGCATGAACCGGACCCCGCGCATGGAGGGGCCCATGATGAAGTCCTGATCCGTGGAAGCCAGGCGGTAGGTGGGTGACGCGGCCTGCGGGGCGCTCGGGTGGTGTGTTTCGCTCATCCCACCCTTTTAGGCCGGTTGCGCGCTCCGCGTCAGCGCTGAGAGCGCGCCGGCCTGCTCCAGCATCGGCGTCACCCGCGCGCTCGCCTCGGCCGGCAGGTCGGCGTAGGCGCGGCGCAGGTTCTCCAGGCACTTCGCCTGATACCTGAACGTTCCTTGGGAATAGGGCCGACCCAGCAGCTCGACGGTGAAGGTCTCCTCCCCCGCCCGCAGCGCCGCGTCGTTGGCCAGCAGGAAGGGCATGTAGACCTCGCCGGCGAAGGCCAGAAGCTGTTGCACGGCGGGCGCCAGCGGCTCGCCCGCCGCTCGCCATTCCCCCTCGATCCCCGAGGCGTCGTCCAGGTGCATCAGCCAGCGATAGGTGAAGGGCGCGATCTCGCGCATCAGCTCGGCCGGCGTCGGGTCGTTGGCGAGCTGAGTGAATTGGCCGTACCAGCCGAACTCGGCCAGCGAGGGACGCGAGCCGAAGAAGTAGGGCCGCTCCAGCACATGCGCCTCGAAGATCGCGCAGAGCCGGCGCATGGCGTCCTCGATGACCGGCGCGTTCTCCTTGGTGCAGCCCACGATCGGCATGCGCCCCACCTGACGGTCGCGGAAGAAGTCGGCGAATTTCTTGATGCCGTCGTACCCGGCGACGCCCCGGTCGTAGGCCAGCCACTCGCTCATGCGGATCTGGTCGCGCTCAGCGTCCCAGCGGTAATGGAACATCAGCTTTGTGCCGAACTCGTCGGCCATGTCCTCGAGCAGGTAGGCCAGGAGGGCGTCGCCCGGATCCGGGGGCACTATGCCCCGGCCCTCGTGGCGCGCCTCGAGGTCGAAGATCATGGGCGTTGAGTCGTTGTGGTAGTCCCCTTCCGGATACTGGATCACCGGGATCACGGCGGGCTTCACCAACGCCCGCTCGGCGTCGTTCTGCGGGGTCATCTGAATCCAGTGAAACGGCAGCCGCCGATAGCGCAGGATCGCCCGCATCTTCATCGAGTACGGCGAGCCCAGCCCACCCAGGATGCGATAGGTCACTGTGGTCCTCCTCCCTACAGGGCGGCGGCGATCACTTTCGCAAAGGCGTCGACCACCGGAGGAACCAGGGCCGGCGACACGCAGCGCAGGTCGTCGCTCTTGGTGTGGTGATACCGGTGCGAGCCAAAGATGCCCATCGCCGGATCGTAGCCCGCGGCGAGGATGCTACCCAATTCGCCCGCAGCGAGCTTCGGATCGGCCGGATAGGGGGTCTCCAGGCCTGGCAGTCCGGCGAAAGCCGCCTTCATCGCCGGGACCAGCTTGGGCGCGCCCAGCAGGAACCGCTGGGGATCCGCGCTTGGCAGGGGTGACAGCAGGGCGCCGCGCTCGTGCCAGTCGCGCGTGGCCACGTTGGCGCCCAGGTGGACCCAGAGCGCGGTGTCCTGCGGCTTCGGCGCCCAGCCGTGGATGTAGAGCTCGCCCCCCTGGTACTCGTACTCATGCCCGCTGGTGGCCACGAGCGCGACGTTGGCCGGCAGCTTCGTCTTCGCCGCCCAGGCCGTCAGCATCAGCCAGACCGCGAGGCCCGAGCCCCGCTCGCCCACGCATCCGAACCAACCCGAGCGTGGCGTCGACAGCACCAGCCAGCGGCCAGCGCCACGGTCCAGGGTGGCGGTCACGTTGTAGGCCGGCCGGCGGTACGAGCGGCCCGACATGTTGAGCGTCGCCGTCTCGCCCTTGGCGGCGGCCGCCAGGAAGGGCGCGGCCTCCTTCGGCGCCAGCACCGCCACGGGCCGGCCAAACAGCTTGCGGTCGGCTGGAGTATTCAGCGCGACAGCCTCGCCCGTGGGCCCGGTGGTCACCAGGACGACCGCGTCGCCCTTCACGGACTTCAGCCGCTGTTCGACCGCCAGCGCCGTCGACCAGCGGGCGTAGGGTAGGACGACCACGGCGATGCCCCCGTCCCGGTCGCCGGCGTGGAGCGGCCCGGTGATCCCGCCGGCCGGCGTGGACGTCACGATCGCCTGGGGAATGACCCCCGCCGTCGTCGCGCCCATCGACAGCGTGGCCTCGCCGTCATAGGCCGGAGCCTCGAACGACTGGCGCTTGACGGCGTAGCCCAGGGCCTTGAGTTCCCCCTCCAGCCAGGCGCCCGAGGCCTCGTCGCCCGGCCCGCCCGAGGCCTTGTCGCCGAATGACTGATAGCGTTCGAGGATGCGCTTGGCCTCGGCCTCAGCGTTCGGCCCGGAGGCCATGGCGGGTCCCGCGGCGAGTAACGCGCCCGCGCCGAGGACAGCGCGGCGGGAGGCGGTGATAGGGTCCATGCCGCGACGCTAGCGCAGGCCGTCCACCGGCGCGATGGGCGTCGGAGATCCGCAGCGCTGAGCCTTTACATAGCCGTCGCCCGCCGGGTCCAGCCGCTTGGGCAGCGTGCAAAGCTCGGCCAACGCCGCCTTGTCGCCCTTGAGGTAGGCGTTCCAGAATCGGATGGTCTCGGCCTTCACGATCTCCATCTGCGGCGGGTCGATCGGCTTCAGCTGGCCGGTGACGACGCGGCGGCCGCCGAACAGCGCGTGGTCGGCGTCGTCGAGGATGATCAGATACTGGTCGGCGCCCGAAATCGCCTGGTACGGCGTGGTCCGTTCGAACGGCGTCCTTTCGAGGTCGAAGGGCGTGGAGTCCGCCGTCCCTGTAAAGTGGAGCATCGGCGTCTTGACCCGCGCGAACGCCCCCTTCGGATCGTCGCCCCGCGGCTTGTTCGGGCTGTAGGCGATCGCAGCCTTGATCCGGGGTTCGGCGAAGCGGGTCTCGCCCGGCGCCGAGGCCAGCCGCTGGCCCACCGCCGTCAGGGTCGACAGCGCGCCGAACGAATGGCCCGACATTCCGATGTGGGCCAGGTCCACCCTGCCCTTCAGCGCCGGATCTTTCGCAATCTGGTCCAGCGCGAACGGCAGGTCGCCGTAGCGGCCCTGTGCCGCCTCAGCGGTCATGCCGGCCCGGCCTGCAGCCACGACCCCGGCCTCGGTGGCCGGTCGGCCGCCCCCGCCCAGGATGCCGCTGTCCGACCCCGCATGCTGCAGGGTCACCACCACATAGCCCGCCTCGGCCACCGTCTGCAGGATGTAGGTCGAGGCTTCGCGGTTGCCGCCCAGGCCGTGGCTGTGCACCACCACCGGGAACGGCCCCGCGCCCTTCGGCAGGTACAGCTTGTAGGGCACGACCCGCCCGCCCCGCGCCGCGTCGGTCCATTCGCCGCGGACAACGTCGACCTGGACGGCCCGGGCGGCGAGCGGCGCCAGAACAAGCGCCGCCGCCAGGATCAGCCCGCCAAGCCTCACCACTTGTACCGCAGCTGGGCGCCCCAGGTGCGGGGCAGGTTGTAGCGGCGCACGTCGCCGGTGGCCGACGGCGCATGGAACACGAGGTAGTTCTCCTGGCCCGCGTTGTTCACGAAGCCGGTCAGGTCGAACTGCTGCCAGGTGACGCCCGCGCGCACATTGAACAGCACGTAGTCGTGCAGCAACGTGGTCTGGTTGGCCTCCTGCACGCCGCCCTGCCGCGCGCTGCCGTTGATGTTCACATAGCCGCTGACGTCATCGGTGATGTCGCGGCGATAGTTGACGGTGAACGTCTCGGTCCACTTGGGCTGCTGCGGCTGCTTGAAGCCGTCGTAGCGGCCCGCAGTGACGTGGCCCCCCTGACGAGAGCCGCCTACCGTGACCCGCAGGTTGCCACCCGCCAACTCGGCTCGCGCCGTGGCTTCCAGTTCGATGCCCCACAGCCGTGCAGGGCCGGCGTTGAACGCGTACGAGGTCGCCTGGACAGGGCACGCCGGATTGTTGGCGCGGCAGCCGTTGTCGCCCTGGATGACGAGGTTCTTGTACTTGTTCGAGTAGGCGGCGCCGGTGACGTAGACGCTGGGGCCCAGGTTGCCCTTGAACCCGACCTCGTAGGCCGTGACCGTCTCGTTGTCGAACTCCGGCGGCGGGGCGAGTGCGGGGTCCTGGCGCGGGTCGCCGAGATTGCCGTTGAAGCCGCCGGCCCGGTAGGCCGAGCCGATCTTGGCGTACATCATCATCAGCGAGGTCGGCTTGTACGATACCGTGGCGGTGTACGAGACGTTGCTTTGCGTCCGCGACCCGGTCGGGTTGACCGCCGCGCCGACGACCGGGATGTCGGTCACATAGAGGAACTGGCGGGCCAGGAAGTTGCGGTCGTCGTGGGTGTAACGCAGGTCGCCCGAGACCTTCAGCTGATCGGTCAGGTCACGGTCCACCGAGCCATAGACCGCGTACGACGAGTAGCGCGACCGGCCGCGGGTGATGGTGCCGAAGTTGTTGCTCGCCGCCGTCGGCGACTTGCCCAGGATGTTCGAGGTGGTGTCGTTCAGCAGGTACCACTCGCCGCCGGCCACCCAGTTGAAGCCGTTCGTCTCACCGACGAGATGGGCGTCGTAGTAGCTGATCCGGGCGTGGTCGATCTGGTCGCCACCCTGGTTGTAGTCGGCGTTGCGGATCTGGGTTAGGCCCGAGGCCGACACGCGCCCCGGCATCGCCGCCAGCTCGTCAAAGAACGGTCGCGACAGCGCGTCCCGGTCATACTGGTTCTGGCCCCGTCGGTCGCGCAGGTTGACGATGGTCGACAGCGTCGCCCAGCCGAGGTCGGTCTCGGTGGTGAATTCCAGGTTGCTGAGGCGCTGCTTGCCCGTGGAGTCGGTGTTCCAGGGCGTCCGGTACTTGTCGGTGAAATAGCCCTGGGGGAAGTTCGCGTTGGCGAAGGCGACGACCTGGTAGACGAGGCCCGGCACACGCTCGTTCGACCGCTCGAGCATCAGGTTCGCCGTGAACGGGCCGCTGTCGTAGCGGACCTGACCGCGGAAGAACTGGCGGTAGGTGGCGTCGGCGTACCGGTCGATGGTGTAGAGGTGGTAGAAGCCCTTGTCCTGGTCGCCCAGGGCGACGCTGAGGCGGGTGGACCAGTTCTCGTTGATGGGCAGGTTGGCCACCACCTCGACTTCGCGCTTCTGGTGCGAGCCGACAGTGCCCAGCACATAGCCCTCGAACTTGTCGGTCGGCCGGGCCGAAACGACGTTGATCGTTCCGCCTGAGGCGTTGCGGCCGCCCAGGCCGCCCTGAACGCCGCGCAGCACCTCGACGCGCTGGATGTCGAACAGGTCGATGCCGCTGAAGGTGCGCCCCGCCACGTTGCCGCCGCCGATGAACGCGCCGTTCCGGAACAGGCCGACGCCGGCTTCGGCGTTGGTTGCGCGCGAGGTCCCCGATCCGCGGATCGAGACATCGGACGTCAGGGCGTTGGACGTGTTGGCGAAGTTCACGCCCGGCGAATTCGAGAGCAGCTGCTGGGCGTTGGCCAGCCCGCCCTGCGCCTGGATGTCCTCGGCGCCCAACGCGGTGGCCGCCACCGGCACATCGCGCAGACGCTCCTCGCGCTTGCGGGCCGTGACCAGCACTTCCTCGACCTGGCTGTCGTCCGAGGCCTGCGCCAGCGCAGGAGACGCGATCGCGCAGCACAGCGCCACGATCGACGCGCGCGCTGTCAGCATCCGTTGGTTCATGTCTTCCCCCTCACTCACAATGGCCCCTTGAACGGAGGGCCCTGGGTAGATCTTTATTCCCATCAAGTCAGTAGGAATAAAGTTTCGCCGCCCGCAGACTTTCTCGATTGCCCGGCCCCGGCGACCGACCGTTACCGAAGCGTGACAGCGATCCGACGCTATCGGCGGGGACCGGCGATTTCCAATGCCTGCGGGGCTTGGAGCCATAGCGCCCTGTCCCCTTGACGCGTGCGCGACGCGGGCGGGACTGTCGGCTCATGACCGCCATCGATCGCCGCCGCTGGCTCGCCGCCGCTGGCGCTGTCCTGCTCGCACCGGCCGCCAAGGCAGCGGAGACACGTGTGTACGACTACCTGTTGCTCGACCTCGACGCGGCGCCCGGAGCGCCGCCGACCCGCGCCTTCGCCGACCACGTCCGCGCGGCAGGGCTGGACAACGCGGGCGGAACGCCGCTGGGACTCTTCAGCCCGCAGATCGGTTGGCATGCACGGCAGGCGGCGCTGCTGGTCGGCTGGTCGCCCGACGCAAAGGGCCGGGACAAGGCGATGGCGGCGCTCGCCACGGCGCCGGGCGTGAAGTCCGTCGGGCGCCACCGCCTGCAGGCGACCGCGCGGCCCTCGCCCACCGACCGGCTCAAGCCCGGCGGGATCTACGTCCACCGCTGGTTCGTCATCGCCACGAAGGACCTAGCCGAGTTCGTCGAGCTGTCGACCACCGGCTGGCGCGACTTCGAGGCCCGCTTCGACACCAACATCTTCGGCCTGTTCACCGCCGAACAAACCGCCGCCGACAAGGCCGCCGGCCAGACGCGTCTTCTGCTGCTGACCCGCTACAAGGACCACGGCGTCTGGGAAGCGTCCCGCAACCCCGACACCGCCGCCATGGCCGCCTTCCAGCGCCGCCAACTGATCACGCGCGACACCTGGAACGACTCGACCCTGCTGGTGCCGCTCTAGGGCGCGAAGCTCGACCGGCCCTGGATACCCCAGCGCCCGTCCACCCGCGTCACGATGTAGACGGAATCGAAGCCGCCGATCACGCTGCCGTCCTTGCGGTAGCGGTTGAACCGCGTGTCGATATGCACCTTGTCGGCGCCGGCATGGATCACGTCACGCCGGGCCCAGGCCGAATGGTCCCAGTCGGCCAGCGAGCCGGTCGTGAACATCTCGGGCTTGTGGAAGCCGGGGTTGATGATCGTCACCCTGCCGGACGCGAAGCGCACATGCGGGAAGTTGAACGTCGCCTCGTAGGCCGGGATGTCGCGGGCGTTGAACGCGGTCATGAACGCATCCAATCGCCCCTGCGCCGCGGCGATCTCGGCGGCGAACTTCGCATGTTCGGGCTTCACGGCCGGCGCCTTGACCGGCTGGCCGGCGGCGTCCGTCGCCGCGGCCATAGCGACCCCGGCCCCGATCAGGGCTTCCCTGCGGCTCACCATGCTGCTCCTCCAAGCTCTCTGGGGCCGCCGCTCACGGGAGCAGGCCCTCGGTGTCGAACGGCCATTCCTGCTCGGGCGAATCCAGGTCGAGCAGCTCGGCGGCGTTGTGCCGCCACGCGCGGATCATCTGGCCGCACCAGCGGATGAACAGCTCGTCCTTCTCCGGGTCGCCCTGTTCGACCCAGTAGGCCAGGGCGTCGTTGCAGAACGAGATCATCGGCTCGAGCGACAGCTCCAGCAGCGCGGGCCGGCGGCCCCGGGGCGGCGGCGGGTCGGGATACCAGAGCAGCGACCGAAGCCGCAGGCCGGTGCGCAGCCGCAGCGCCGCATGGCTGGCCTGGTAGGCCGGGTTCTGGTCGCCGTGGCGCACCAGCAGGATGAAGCCGTCCTCGAAGCTGCGCGCGGCCGCCAGCGCGCGCCGCATGCCGCCGCCGTAGCCGGTCCAGGGCTTGGCGTCCTGGGCCTTCAGTCTGCGCACAGCCTCGGCGAAAATCGCCAGGATCAGCGCGTCCTTCGAGGGGAAGCGTCGGTAGAGCACCACCTTGGTCACCCCCGCCGCGGCGGCCACCTGCTCCATCGTGGCGCGCGCCAGGCCGTGCTGGCGGAACACCGCGGCGGCCACCCGCATGAACTGCTCGCGGCGCTCGGCTTCGCGCTCGGTGACCGGCGGGGCGGGATCGTTGGCGGCGGTCAGCGACTTGGGCAGGGTCGAACTCCGGGTGTCGGCGCAAGCTGGCACAGGCCCACGCGCGCCGCCACGCCATCGCCGGATAGCCATCGGCTATGTCAGGGATACAGCTTCACCAGCTCGCCTTCGATCCGCCGCGTCGACTGCCGCATGCTGGTCCACTGCGCCGGCACGTTGGCCTTGTCCCAGGCCTCGATCTTGGCCTGAAGACGCGCCACGACGTCCGGCTGCTCCTTCGCCAGGTTCCGGGTCTCGCTGGGGTCGTCCTTGAGATTGTAGAGCATCACGAACCGCCCCAGCGGCGACATCGTCGCCTTCACGCCGTCCGGCGTGATGCTGGACCCGGTGCTGGCCTGCTCGGTCGGGTCGGCGCGGTTGACCATCCACATCTTCCAATCGCCGTCGCGGATGGCGAAGTTGGGGCCCGAGCGCCAGTACAGCGTGGGGTTTGGCGTCGCAGCGTTCTTGCCGGTCAGGTACGGGATCAGGTTCACGCCGTCCGAGCCCTTGGGCATCGTCGCGCCGGCAAGCGCCGCCGCGGTGGGCGCGATGTCCAGGCTGGACACCACCCGCGTCTCCACTTTCGGCTGGATGTGGCCCGGCCAGGCCATGACGAAGGGCACCCGGACGCCCCCCTCCAGGTGCGTGCCCTTGTAGCCGTTGAGCGGCGCGTTTGTGCAGGCGTCGCCGATGTAGCCCGCGCAACCGTTGTCCGAGAGCAGGACGATCAGCGTGTCCTTCTCGATCCCTTCGGCTTTCAGCTTGGCGCGCACGGCGCCCACGCTGTCGTCCAGCGCCGAGACCATGGCGGCGTAGACCCGCTGCCCCTTGTTCGGCACGTCCTTGTAGCGATCGATGTATTTCGCGGGGGCCTGCAGCGGCGTGTGTGGCGTGGTGTGGGCCAGATAGAGGAAGAATGGCTTGTCCTTGTTCGCCCCGATGAAGCGCACCGCCTCGTTCGTGAAGGCGTCGGTCAGGTACTCCTTCACCTCGACCGGCTCACGCCCGCGCGTGATCGGCGAGCGCTGGCGCAGGACCACCATCTGGGCCGCCTCCGAGCCCGGGCCCAGGCCCGTGCCGCCCTCCGCCGTCCCGTAGGTGGCCTCGGCGCCCGGCGGGGTGTGGAACTCGTCGCCCGGCCTGGTGTCGACGATAAAGGCGTTCGCGCCGGCCGTCGTGCCGAAGTACTCGTCGAAGCCGCGCGCCACCGGATGGTAGTCGCCCGACTGGCCCAGATGCCACTTGCCCACCATCCCCGTGTGGTACCCGGCCTGCTGCATCACCTGGCCGATGAAGGTTTCGTCCAGCGAGACGCCGCCATTGCGGTCGCGGCCCACCGGATTGAACTCGTAGCCGAACCGGGTCTGGTAGCGGCCGGTCAGCAGCGCCGCCCGTGACGGGGCGCAGACGGGATGGCTCACATAGCCCTGCGTGAACCTCACGCCGTCGCGCGCCAAGGCGTCGATGTTGGGCGTCTTGACGATCTTGCTCCCATAGACGCCGGTGTCGCCGTAGCCCAGGTCGTCGGCCAGGATCACGATCACGTTCGGCTTGCGCGCCGGCGCGGCGTGAGCGGGCATGGCGGCCAGCGCCAGACCAAGGGCGGCGGTGGCGACGAGGGTCTTGCGCATCGGTTGAGCTCCGGTTTGCCTTGAAGCTAGCGGGAACGACGCGCGTGATCTGCACAAGCCTGCGCGGCGATGCTATAGCCTCAAGGCATGGAGCTTCGGCATCTCGAACAGATTCTGGAAATCTGCCGTGCGGGCGGGTTCTCGGGGGCTGCCCGAAAGCTCCAGATCTCCCAGCCCACACTCTCGAAAAGCATCGCCCGGCTCGAGGCGCAGCTGTCGTTGAAGTTGTTCGACCGCAACGGTGGCGCGGCGCGCCCCACCGCCTACGGCGCCTTCGTGGCTCAGCGCGCCGAGACCCTGCTCCAGGGCGTGGCCGCCCTGTCCCGAGACCTGGAGCAGCTGGCCCGCGGAGAGGAAGGCCGCGTTCGCATCGCCGTCGGCCCCGCCTCGCGGCTGAAGCCCCTGCCCGAACTGCTGCGCCGCGTCGCCCTGCGCTTCCCCAAGCTGCACGTCGAGACGATCCAGGAGACCGGCCCCGGCGTGATGAAGGCCCTGCACGACGGCCGCGTCGACATGGCCTTCGGTTATTCCGAGCACGCCGCCCGTTATGGCGAACTGATCCGCAAGAAACTGTTCGAGGACGCCATCGTGCTCGCTGTCCGTCCGGGCCACCCGGCGCTGGCGTTGACCGACGCGGGCCCGCGCGAGCTGTTGGCGTATCCCTTTGCGCTGCCCAACGTGCTGCCGGGGATCGAGCGGTGGGCGGGCGACATGACCCGCGAAGAGGCCGACAACCTCCGGGCCTTCGTCAGCGACGACTATGCCTTGATCATCCAGCGCGCGATAGACACCGACACCATCGCCATGGGCGCCTCGTTCCTGTTCGAGCCGCAGCTGCGCGATGGCCAGCTGAAGATCGTCTCCTCGACCCTCGACGTCCCGTACGCCTGCTGGATGCTGACCACCGCCGAGCGCTGGCGCTCGCCGCTGATCAAGGCCATGGCCGAACTGTCCAAGGCCGCTGTTACTCAAAACCCCCGCATGGCGGCCGCCTGATAGCTGTCAGCTATGGCGGCGCGCAGGAAGCTCGGCCATATCTGACCTCCCATTGCACCGCGAGGTCCCGCCATGTCCCGCCTGATCGCCGTCCTCCTGCTCCTCCTGCTGCCCGCCACGGCGAAGGCTCAGGCTTTCGACGGCCTGCGCGTGGTCTTCTGCGGAACGTCGGGGCCCCTGCCGATCGCGGGCCGCGCCAAGCCCTGCACGGCCGTCCAGGTCGGTGGGGCCCTCTACCTCGTCGACGTCGGGCCGGAGTCCACCGAAAACCTGATGAGCTGGCGCGTGCCCGTCGCGACGGCCAAGGCGGTGTTCATCACCCACCTTCACTCGGACCACATCGGCGACCTCGGCGAGTTCAACATGCAGAGTTGGGTCGGCGGCCGCGCCCAGCCGCTCGCCGTCGTGGGCCCGGCCGGGGTCGACAAGCTCGCTAAGGGCATGAACCTCGCCTACGAGGACGACCATCGTTTCCGCAAAGCGCACCACGAGCACGGCGCCACGTTCGAACTGCCTGCCGGCCTGCTGCAGCCCAAGGTGGTCACCATCGCCAAGCCCGACGGGGTGGCTGTGGCCTGGAAGGACGGCGACCTCACCGTCACGGCCATCCGCGTCGCCCACGACCCGATCGACCCGGCCTTCGCCTACCGCTTCGACTACAAGGGCCGCTCGGTGGTGATCAGCGGCGACACCCGCAAGTGGCCGCCCCTCGCCGCGGCCGCCAAGGGCGCCGACGTGCTGATCCATGAGGCGCAGAACAACGCGATGACCCGGCAGATGGCCGCGGGCCTGAAGACCATGGGCAATGCGCGGCTGAGCTCGATCATGGCCGACACGGTCACCTACCATACCGAACCGGTCGAAGCGGCCGATCTCGCCCGCGCCGCCGGCGTGAAGGCGCTGGTGCTGACCCACCTGACCCAGGCGGGCCTGCCCATGTATTCGCCCGAGACGTTCGCCAAGGGGATGGAGGACGGCGGCAAGCTGGACTGGCGCCTGGCCAAGGACGGGATGACGATCGAGCTTCCCGCAGGCAGCAGTGACGTGCGTTTCGGCGCCTACTGAGGTCGCACGAAGGTTTTACCGGCCCGGCCCGGGCCAGGGTTGGAAGCGTCACAGGCCGTGCGCAGGGTGAGGCTCCCCAACACACGGAGCCCCCCATGCCCACGATCGCGGTCCAGCCCGGCGTCGATATCTTCTACAAGGACTGGGGCGCCGGACAGCCCATCGTCTTCAGCCACGGCTGGCCCCTGTCGTCCGACGACTGGGACGCCCAGCTGATGTTCTTCGCCAACCACGGCTACCGGGTGATCGCCCACGACCGCCGGGGCCATGGCCGCTCGACCCAGACGTGGGACGGCAATGAGATGGACACCTATGCCGACGACCTGCGCGCGCTGGTCCTGGCGCTGGACCTGAAGGACGCCATCCACGTCGGCCACTCCACCGGCGGCGGCGAGGTCGCCCGCTACCTCGGCCGCCACGGGAGCGACCGGGCGGCCGCCGGCGTCCTCTTGGGCGCGGTGCCGCCCATCATGCTGAAAACCGACGCCAACCCCGAAGGCCTGCCGATGGAGGTGTTCGACGGCATCCGCGACGGCACGCTCAACGACCGCTCGAACTTCTTCAAGGTGCTGCCGACCGGTCCGTTCTACGGCTTCAACCGCCCGGCCGCGAAGGTGAATCAGGGCCTCATCGACAGGTGGTGGCTGCAGGGGATGATGGGCGGGATCAAGCCGCACTACGACTGCGTCAAGGCCTTCTCCGAGACCGACTTCACCGAGGACCTGAAGACGATCGACGTGCCCGTCCTGCTCATGCACGGCGACGACGATCAGATCGTGCCCATCGCCGATTCCGCGCTGAAGGCGATCAAGCTGCTGCAGAAGGGAACGCTGAAGGTCTATCCGGGCTTCGATCACGGCATGGCCGCCACCCACCCGGACGTGATCAACGCCGACCTGCTGGCCTGGCTGCAGGGCAAGGACATCGGGGCGACCACCTAGGCCCGACGCGGTCGATCCGGCGATCCGTATATGAATTGTGGCGGCGGCGACATTGCGTCGCCGCCATCGACGTGGAACCTGACGCTCTCACCGTCGGGGAAGGTCGTATGCGTTCAAGCTTCTGGGTCGGCGTCCTGGCGTTCGGCGCCTGTGCGTGGCCTGCGGCCGCCTTCCAACCTCCCCCGCCGGACGAGGTCTATGTCCGGCCGCAGGAGCCTCGGGGGCCGCCTCCGCCTCGGGCCCAGCTGTTCATCAGCCCCGCAGGACAGCCCTTCCGCGCCCCGCCCGACCAGCCCTACCCCGTCGCGGCCTGGTTCGCCCAGGCCGACGCCGACCACGACGGACGCCTGACCCGCGACGAGTTCCGAACCGACGCCGAGATATGGTTCAAGGCGCTGGACGCCGACGGCAATGGCCAGCTCGGCATGATCGAGGCCCAGCGCTGGGAAGAACAACTGGTGCCCGAGATCGCCCGCGACGCCCTGGGCGGCGGGCCGCCCGTGGGCCGACGCGGTCCCCCCGGCCGCAACCAGGCCGACCATCGTCATCAGGGCGCGGCCGTCTACGGCCTGGTGAACGAGCCTCACCCGGTGCGCGGCGCCGACGCCGATTTCTCCATGAGCGTCAGCCCCAAGGAATGGCGCGCGGCCGCTGACCGCCGCTTCGCGGTCCTGGACCCCGACGGCGACGGCGTGGTGCTGGCCATCGACCTCAAGCCGACGCCGGCCCAGGCCGGCCCCGGCAGGGATGGTCCTAGGCCCGAGCGCCGTCCGCCCACAGCTCAGAGGAGGCCTTCATCAGGCGGATGACGAACTGCACGCACCCGACGTCGTCGCCGGTGGCCGGGTCGGCGATGACGACATCGTACCAGACGTTCTCGGCCTTCGGGCTCTCGGTCAGCCGAAGGATCCTGGTGCGGCCCACGTAGTCGACGCCCGCACGAAGCGGCCCGCGGTACTGGCGCACCTCCAGCGAGCCGAACAGCCCGACCGAGCTCCCCACTTTGGACAGCACCCGCGAGCGTGCGCCATGCGCCAGACGGACCAGGTGCGACGGCGGCAAGACATTCTCCTCGGCGTACAGCCGGTGCGGTTCGGTGATCCGCTCCAGCGAGCTCCTAAGGTCTTCCACCTCCACCCGCAGGGGGATGTCGAACGCCTCCTCGCCCACGGTATGGTTGGCCAGGATTCGCAGCCGCCCCGGCTCGGCCGGCGTCTGCATCGGCAGCTTGCGGGCCAGCTCGGACAGCGAGTCCGGGGCGTTGGCGCTGGCCGTGCCCTCGCAGATCTTGGCGCCCCCCTCGTTGAACATCGAAAGGCGCGCCCGGCCTTCGCCAGGCGCCACCACAGCCCGCACCTTCTCGGCGTCGACGGTGGCCTGTGTGAAGTGCAGTGACATGTCCCCGCGCTGGAACCAGCGCTCGCCGTACAGTTCGAGCAGCATGGGCACGAACTGGTCCATGTGGACCGATCCTGGCACCGTGCCGCCCTTGAAGCCCAGCTTTGAGGCCACCGCGTCGTTGTGGATGGACCCTGGGGCCTGCTGGAACGCATTGCGCGGTACGCGGAACTCGCCCGCCAGTTCAGTCACGGCCATGGCGTCCTCCCTTGTTCTGGTTGGACGCATCCTGACTCCGAACCGGACCTTCGAAAAGACGGCGTGCGTGGCCGACGGCCGTCAAACCCACCGCAGAGGTCGCGGAGATGGCGGCGCAGCCGCCCTCTACGAGATCAGCCCCAGCCGCTTCCCGACGATCCGATCCATGGTCCGCTTGGGCAGCACGTACTCGCTCATGAAGACCTGCATCGGGCTGGGCGACACGGTGTAGCGAACCTTGGGCTTCGCCGTCGTCAAGGCCGTGTGGATCACCTCGCCGATGCGCTCCGGCGGCAGGCCCGAGCGGCCCAGCTGCAGCATGTAGCCGCGCAGCCGGTCGAGCGCCGGCGCATAGACGGTGTTGGCGTAGCGGCTGGTGTCGGTCTCGTCGGCCTTGTCCCAGATGGGCGTGGCTACCGCCCCCGGCGCGACCACGATCACATCGACGCCGAACGGCAGCAGTTCCCGGCGCAGCGCCTCGGACAGGCCCTCCAGGCCGAACTTCGAGACGTTGTAGGGCGCCATGAACGGGTTGGCCGTCTTGCCGCCGACCGACGAGATGTTGACGATCCGGCCCGGGTCCTTCGCCACCGGCGAACCGGCGCCCAGCAGCGGCGCGAAGGCCTGGGTGGCGATGACCACGCCGGTCAGGTTCACCTCCAGCTGTTTGCGGAACTCATCCACCGGCAGGTGGATCAGGGGCCCGGCCACCGCGATGCCAGCGTTGTTCACCAGGCCCGCCAGGGTCGCGCCGCCCAAGGCCGCCTCGACGGTGCGCGCCGCGGCCTGGGCGCCAGCCTCGTCGGTGACGTCGAAGATCAGCGGGGTGAAGGCCGGACCCACCTCAGCGGCGACCCGCTCGGCGTCGGCCGCCTTCCGGACGCTGCCGAACACCCGGAAGCCCTTGGCCGCCAGCACCTTCGCCGTCGCCAGTCCGATCCCTGTCGACACGCCCGTGACGACGACCGCCTTGCCTGCCTGAGCCATGTGTTCCCCGCCCGATGTTCCTCCCCCTAAGGTGGGGGCAGCGGGACGGTCGGCAAGGCTTAGACCCCCGGCAGCGTCCGCGCCGCCGCCTCCACGACCGCCCCGTCAGCGACCAGCGCGTTGGCGGCCATCAGGTCGGGATGGAAATGGCGGTCGTCCTCCAGGTGCGGGACGCGGGTCCGTAGAAGCCGCCGCACGGCCTCCAGGGGCGGGCTCGAGACCAGCGGCGCATGGAAGTCACAGCCCTGGGCGGCGGCCAGCAGCTCGATGCCCACCACCGCCTGCACGTTTTTCGCCATCGCCAGCAGCCGCCGCGCGCCGTGCGCGGCCATGGAGACGTGATCCTCCTGGTTCGCCGAGGTGGGGATCGAGTCCACGCTGGCGGGATAGGCCATCTGCTTGTTCTCGGAGACCAGGGCCGCCGCCGTCACCTGCGGGATCATGAAGCCCGAGTTCAGCCCCGGCTTCGGAGTCAGGAACGCCGGCAGGCCCGACAGCGCGGGGTCCACCAGCATGGCCACCCGCCGCTCGGCCAGCGACCCGATCTCGCACAACGTCAGCGCGATCATGTCGGCGGCGAAGGCGACGGGCTCGGCGTGGAAGTTGCCGCCCGACAGCGCTTCGTCCGTATCCGAGAAGATCAGCGGATTGTCCGAGACCCCGTTCGCCTCGTAGCCCAACGTCGTGGCCGCCTGACGCAGGACGTCCAGCGCCGCCCCCATCACCTGCGGCTGGCAACGCAGGCAGTAGGGATCCTGCACGCGCTCGTCGTCCTTGAGGTGCGAGGCCCGGATCGCCGAGCCGGCCATGAGCGCTCGCAGCGCATCGCCGGCCTCGATCTGCCCGGGCTGGCGACGAAGGGCGTGGATGCGGGGATCGAACGGCGTGTCCGAGCCCTTCGCCGCCTCGGTCGACAGGGCGCCCGTGATGAGGGCCGTCTGGAATACGCGTTCGGCCTCGAACAGGCCGGCCAAGGCGTTGGCGGTCGAGAACTGCGTGCCGTTCAGCAGGGCCAGGCCCTCCTTGGGCCCCAGGGTCAGCGGCTTCAGGCCCGCGGCGGCCAGCGCCTCAGCCGCTGGGGTGCGCACGCCCGCCACGTCGATGGCGCCGACCCCGATCAGGGCCGCGGCCATGTGCGCCAGCGGGGCGAGGTCGCCCGACGCGCCGACCGAGCCCTGCGCCGGGATCACCGGCGTCAGCCGTCTGGCCAGCAGGGCTTCCAGCAGCGCGATGGTGGCCGGCGATACGCCCGAGGCGCCCTGCGCCAGGCTGGCCAGCTTCAGCGCCAGCATCAGCCGCGCAACCGGCTCGGGCGAGGGCTCCCCAACGCCGGCCGCGTGGCTCAGAACGATGTTGCGCTGGAGCGTCGTCAGGTCCTCGGCCCCGATCCGCACCGACGCCAGCTTTCCGAACCCGGTGTTGATCCCATAGGCCGGCTCGCCCCGGGCCACGATCCGCCCCACCGCCTCGGCGCTAGCGGCCACAGCGGCGGCGCAGGCCGGGTCCAGGCGCACGTCGGCGCCGCGATAGATGGCGCGCCAGTCCTCCAGGGGAACGTCGCCGGGGCGGAGCGTCACCGCGGGCATGGTCTGATCTCCGAGAACGCGGACGTATGGGAACGGCGTGCATGGGCCGGGCGAGCCCGCCATTTGCGACGCGCTCGAATAAGTCTAGACATATTTGGACCGCCCCGGAGTTGTCCAGTGACCGATGCCGGCGTCTTTTCGATCACGGCCGTGCGCGCGCGCGTGCCCCTGCACCAACGCATCCGCGACGACATCGAGGCCCGCATCCGCTCCGGCGAATGGGCGCCCGGCCACCGTGTGCCGTTCGAGACCGAGCTGGTGGCCCAGTACGGCTGCGCGCGGATGACGGTGAGCAAGGCCATGGCCGGCCTGGCCGAGGCGGGCCTGATCGTACGTCGTAGACGCGCCGGCTCGTTCGTGGCGCTGCCCAGGATGCACGCGCCGGTCCTGAACATCCCCGATATCCAGGCCTCGATCCTGGCCCGTGGCGAGACCTACGCCTTCCGCCTGCTGTCGCGCCGCGTCCGCGCCGCCCGCCGCGACGCGCCTGAGGACGTCGAGTTGGCCGCTGGTGGCGAACTCCTCGAACTTGAAGGCGTGCACGATGCCGCCGGCCGCCCCTTCGCCCTGGAGCGGCGCCTGGTCAGTCTGAATGCCGCGCCCGCCATAGCCGCCGCCGACTTCACCTCCGCCTCGCCCGGCGCCTGGCTGCTGGAACATGTCGCCTGGACCGAGGCTGAGACCCGCATCAGCGCCGCCAACGCCGACGCCGATGTCGCGCGCCTCCTGGCGCTGGAGCCCGCCACCGCCTGCCTGATCGTGGACCGCCACACCTGGCGCGGCCCCGACCACGTCACCCGTGTCCGCCAGATCTTCCCCGGCGACGCCTACGACCTCGTCGCGCGGTTCGGGCCGGGCGCCTGACGCGCTCCAAGCTTCAACAGTTGGGAACAGCTAAGCCGCCGCCCTCTCCGGCTGAGTCCACCCGATCGCCACGCCCAGCACCAACGGCATCCCGCGCAACCGCCGCACCAGCGTCTCGGCCCGCCGGGTCGACAGCCCGTCGGCCTCGATCCTGATCCGCACGCCATGCGGCCCACGCTCCAAGGTCACGCTGGCCAGTCGCGCCGCCTGCACCGCGAACGGCGTCAGCACGCGGATCAGCGCATCGAATTCATCCGTCGCCTCGACCACGAAGCAGTGGCGGCGCGCGCAAAGGCTATCGGTCATCGCCTCGCCTGCTCCCGCTGGCGGCGTCGCGCGCCATCCGGATCGGGCGGATCTCAAGGGCGATAATCATCATGGTCATGGTCGGTCTCCTGTGGACTTGAGGGGGACCGGCAGGGCGCAACAAAAAACCCCGCTGCCTTTCGGAAGCGGGGTTCTGATCTTGCAATCCGCCGGAGGTCTTAACTCGCGTGCGTTCGCCCCGCTTCGGAAGTGGCGGTGGTAATGATCATCATCGTGGAGGCGGGACGGCCGACCGCGACCGGCGCAACGCCGGCGAAGGTTTCGGTCATGTCGAGGCGATATGCCACGGCGTCCACATCCTGCAGTTCGCCCGCGCTCTACCCGCTCTAGGCCTCAGGCGCAACGATGGCCTCAGTCAGACGCCTCGTACAGCGCCTTGGCCGCGGCCAGATCCTGCACCACGTGACCCAGCGACTTGTAGACGGTGATCTGTTCGGCCGACTGCCGGCCCTCGAGATCGCCGGCCAAGACCTCTCCGATCTCGCCCACGACGTGGTCGTCGCCGATCAGGCCGGCCGCCTTGGCGTTCAGGAACTCCGCGCCCTGCGCCAGCACGCCCTCGCGGCTATCGGCGATGAACCGCGATCGCACCACCAGGTCGTGATCCACTTCCACCGGCCCGGGCCCGCTGGACCCCACCAGGTTCACGTGCGTCCCGGGCGCGATCCAGGCGCCCATCAGGATCGGGTCTCGGGCGTTGGTCACGGCCGTGACGATGTCGGCGTCGGCCACGGCTTCGCGGACGCCGGACGCCGCGGTGACAGCCAGTCCCAGCTCCGCCCCGATCCGCTCGGCGAACGCGGCGGCGCGGGTCGGATCGCGGCCCCAGACGGTGATCTTCGACAGCGGGCGCACCTTGGAGATGGCGCGTGCGTGGGTCCCGGCCTGTTCGCCATAGCCCAGGATCGCCATACGGTGGGCCTCGGGCCGGGCCAGGGCATCCGTCGCCACCGCGCTCGCCGCCGCGGTCCGGATCGCCGTGATCTCGCCGGCGTGGGCGATGCACACCGGCGCGCCGGTCTCGCCCTCGAACAGCACGACCACGCCCTGGTGCGACTGCAGTCCCTTGGCGAAGTTGCCGGGATAGACGCCGATCAGCTTGGCGCCGAACATCCCGCCCTCGGCCAGCGCGCCCGGCATGATCCCGAATACGCCGTTCGGCCCCAGCGGCAGGATCGAGCGGAGGTGCTGGCGCGTCTCGCCCTTCGAGAATGCGATCATCGCCTCGCGCACCAGCGCGATGCACAGCTCGTACGTCAGCCGCCGCCCAACCTCTTCACGATCGATGATCCGCATGGCCGCGCCACGACTCCACGAGCAAGCAAACGGGAGCCGCGGCGGCCCTTTGGGGACGACCGCCGCAGCCCAGCGATCCGATACGCTGCCGACCGCGTTGTCCAGGACCTGGCGTCCTGGCCCACGACGTCGCGCCGGCCCAGGATTTCGCCGTGGGTCGCCGCTCCCCGGTGTCAGTCAGCGAGGGAACGCGCCACCGGGTTGGGAGCCGACGCCGCTCGCCGCGGACGCGCTATACTCTTCGGCCATCGCCTCCAGCCGCTCGGCCTCGAGGCGCAGGAGCTCGACGACGCCAGGCGACGTCTGCCGCGGGATCGCGGCGCGCAGCGCACGGGCCTGCTGGAGCAGATCTGGCAGAGCCCGCCGGTCTCGGATCGACATCACAACGTCACCGTGACGCCGCCAAACGACAGTCTCGTGACAGTCCGCCGTCAGACCCCGCGGCGCCGGGTAGGCGCGGCGTCCGGCGCATGGCTTAATCGCGCCGGGGGAAACGGCGTGGCGGTCGAGCTGAACAGGAACGGCTTGCGGATCGGCGGCGACTGGCGCAGCGGCGCCGGCGGTCGTCTGCCTGTCGAGAACCCGTCCAACGGCGAGCGCGTCGGCGATATCGCCGCGGGTGACTCCGACGATATCGACGCCGCCGTCGGCGCCGCCCGCGCCGCCCTGGACGGCGACTGGGGCCGACTCAGCGCCACCGAACGCGGCCGGCTGCTGGCGCGACTGGGCGGTCTCGTCGCCGAGCATGCGGAACGCCTGGCCCTGATCGAAGCGCGCGACGTCGGCAAGCCGCTCCGCCAGGCCCGCGCCGATGTCGCCGCCCTCGCCCGTTACCTCGAATTCTACGCCGGCGCGGCCGACAAGGTGCTGGGCGAGACCATCCCCTACCTGCCCGGCTATACGGTCCACACCCGGCGCGAACCCCACGGCGTAACCGGCCACATCATCCCCTGGAACTATCCGCTGCAGATCATCGGCCGCTCGGTCGTGGCGGCCTTGGCCATGGGCAACGCCGCGGTCGTGAAGCCCGCCGAGGACGCCAGCCTGTCGGCGCTGGCCTTCGCGGCCCTGGCCGAGGCGGCCGGGCTGCCGTCCGGCGCGGTGAACGTCGTAACGGGCCTGGGCGAGACCGCCGGTGCGGCGCTGGCAGGCCATCCCGGCATCGACCACCTCTCGTTCACCGGCTCCGGACCGGTCGGCGCCCTGGTGCAGGCCGCGGCCGGCCGCAACGGCGTGGGCGTCACGCTCGAACTGGGCGGCAAGTCGCCCCAGCTCGTCTTCGACGACGCCAACCTGGACAAGGCGCTGCCGGTGCTGGTCACGGCCGCGATCCAGAACGCCGGCCAGACCTGCTCGGCCGCCTCGCGCATCCTGGTGCAGCGTGGCGTCCACGACCGGGTCGCGGCGGCGCTGGCGGAACGCTTCGCGGGCCTGGTCGCCGGTCCCGCCGAGGCCGACCTCGACATCGGTCCGTTGATCTCGGCCCGGCAGAAGGCCCGGGTGGAGGCCTTCATCGCCCAGGGCCGCGGGGACCTGACGCTGGTGGCTGAGGGCCGCATCGCGCCAGACGTGTCGGCGGGCGGACACTACGTCGCCCCGGTCCTCTTCACGGGCGTCCCGGCCGACCATCCGCTGTTCCAGGAGGAGCTCTTCGGCCCCGTCGCCCTGGTCACCGCCTTCGAGGACGAGGCTGAGGCCCTCGCGCTGGCCAACGCCACCCGCTACGGCTTGGTGGCCGGCGTCTGGACCCGCGACGGCGACCGCCAGATGCGGCTGGCGCGCGACCTGCGGGCGGGGCAAGTGTTCATCAACAACTACGGCGCGGGCGGCGGCGTCGAACTGCCGTTCGGCGGCGTGGGCGCATCGGGGCACGGGCGCGAAAAGGGGCTGGAGGCGCTCTACGGTTTCTCGGCCTTGAAGACGGTGGCGCATCATCATGGCTGATCCGGGCAAGCTCAGCGGCCAGGCCGCGGTCGTCACCGGCGGCGCCTCCGGGTTCGGCGAGGGCATCGTGCGGCGGTTCGTGGCCGAAGGCGCCCGCGTCGCCATCGCCGATCTCGACCTGGCGGCCGCCCGGCGGCTGGCCGACGAGCTGGGCTCCGCCGCGGTCGCCCTGGCGGTCGACGTCTCTGTCGCCTCTCAGGTGGACGCCATGGCCGCCGAGGCCCGAGCCCGGCTAGGACCGATCGGCATCGTCGTGAACAACGCGGGCATGCCCCAGGCGCCGGGCGCGCTCGCCGAGATGTCCGAGGACGCCTTCGACCGGCTGTTCGCGGTCAACGCCAAGTCGGTTTATCTGACCAGCCGCGCCTTCGTACCCGCGATGACCGAGGCGGGCGGCGGGGCGATCCTCAACATCGCGTCGACCGGCGGCGTGCGGCCCCGGCCGAACCTGACGTGGTACAACGCCTCGAAGGGCTGGATGATCGCCGCCACCAAGGCCATGGCGATCGAGCTCGCGCCCGCGGGCATCCGGGTCAACGCGCTGAACCCGGTGGCCGGCGACACGCCCATGCTGGCCACCTTCATCGGCGGCGACACCGACGAGGCGCGCGCCCGCATCGTCTCGACGATCCCGCTGGGCCGGCTGTCGACCCCGGCCGACATGGGAGCGGCGGCGGCCTTCCTGTGCTCAGCGGACGCGGCGATGATCACCGGCGTGGCCCTGGAGGTGGACGGTGGCCGCTGCATCTGAGACGCCGCTGAAGCTCCTGGTGCTGGCCGGCGACGGCATAGGACCCGAGGTCACCGAGCAGGCGCTGCGGGTCGTGGACTGGTTCGCGCCCCGGCTGGGCCGGCCGCTGCAGATCCGCCACGGCCTGGTGGGCGGCGCCTCGATCGAGGCGTGCGACGAGGCGGTCAGCGACGCCGTGGTCGCCGAAGCGAAGGCCTCTGACGCCGTCCTCTTCGGCGCCGTCGGCGGCGAGCGTTGGGACGCGCGGCCGGTCGGGCGGCGTCCGGAGTCGGGCATCATCCGTCTGCGCCGCGAGCTCGACGTCTTCGCCAACCTGCGCCCGGCCATCGCCTATCCCGAACTGGCGGACGCCTCGGCGCTGCGGCCCGAGCTGGTCGACGGCCTCGACATCGTCGTCGTCCGCGAACTGACGTCGGGCGTCTACTTCGGCCAGCCGCGTGGCCAGGAGACCACCGCGACCGGCGCACGCCGCGCCTTCGACACCCAGGCCTACACCGACGCCGAGATCGCCCGGGTCTGCCGCGCCGCCTTCGAACTGGCCCGGGGCCGCTCCGGCCGGGTCTGCTCGGTGGACAAGGCCAACGTCATGGAGACCGGCCGCCTCTGGCGCACGGTCGCCGCCGAGGTCGGCGCCGAGTTCCCCGATGTCGAACTCAGCCACATGTACGCCGACAACTGCGCCATGCAGCTGCTGCGCCGCCCCAGGCAGTTCGACGTCATCGTCACCGACAACCTGTTCGGCGACATCCTGTCGGACGCCGCCGCGATGCTGACCGGATCGCTTGGCCTGGCGCCCTCGGCCTCTCTGGGACGGCCTCGTACCGACGGTTCGGCCCTGGGCCTCTACGAGCCCGTGCACGGCTCGGCCCCCGACATCGCCGGTCAGGGCGTCGCCAATCCTCTGGCGGCCATCCTGTCGTTCGCCCTGTGCCTTAAGCACTCCTTCGCTCGCCCCGACCTGGCGCTGCAGTTGGACGCCGCGGTTCGCCGGACGTTGAGCCAGGGCTTCCGCACCCCCGACATCGCCGGCCCTCAAGCGCGTCCGATCGGGACGGTGGAGATGACCGACGCCGTCCTGGCCGCGCTCGACACCTGAGCCTCAGGCCGGGAACCAGTTCCCGTGGGCGCCGTAGGGCACGCGCCTGGGGAGTTGGACTTCCGCGACCGGCCCGGCGTCGAAGGCCCGGGCGTCCAGGATCGACAGGCGCGAGACCTGGTCGTCCTCGTCGTGGCTCAGGGCAAGGACCCAGCCGTCGTCCTCGCCGCGGGCCGCTGGCCTCGGCACGAAGATCGGTTCGCCAAACCGCCGGCCGGCGCCGCCGTCGTAGGTGCTGCGCGCGCCCGTCTCCAGGTCGTACTTGAGAAGGTGCTGGCCGAGGGTGAGCGTCGGAGCCTTCGAGTTCAGGGTCGCCATGTAGCCCCACCGCGCGCGCAGGCCGACCAGGCCGTCGTTCACGCGCGGGAAATCGCAGGCCATGTCGTCCAGCTGTTCCTCGGTCACGGTTCCGGCGGCCTGATCGATCGTCCACTTCCACAGCCGGCCCGTGGTGGCGTCGCCGTCGTAGAGGTTGCCGAACCCGCCGGCCATCGCTTGTTCCTGGCGGCAGACGTGGATCACGATCCGCTCGCCGTCCTCGTAGGCGTTGACGGGGTGGAAGACGTAGCAGGGATTGATGTCGAACCAGCGCACCGCGCCCCCCGCCCCGTTGCGCTTCATCACCCCCAGCCGCGCGCCGGCCTCGGGCTTGAACCGCAGCGGCGGCAGGCCCCGCATGGCGTCCTGCAGGCTGAACACCACCGGCAGGTCCATGAACACCACGTGGTTCCGGGTGATGTTCCAGTCGTGCATCATCACCGGGTTGGGGATGTCGATCGGCTGGCTCTCGACCAGCACGCCCGCCGCGTCGGCGCGGTAGTAGGTCAGGTAAGGCGCCTGAGCCAGCTGGTAGCCGAAGAACAGGAGTTCGCCCGTCGCCGGGCACACCCGCGGATGCGCCGTCATCGCGCCCTTCAGGCGTCCGCCGAAGTCGTGAGCCCCCAGGGTGGCGAGGTCGCGATCCACCGCCCACGGCAGATGGGCCTCTTCCAGAGCGAGCATCCGGCCGGCGTGGCCCACAATGTTGGTGTTCGCCGGCGAGGCGGTCAGGTCGAACCGGGCCGCCATCTGCCCCATATCCTGCTCGTAGTAGGGCGTGCGGACGTAGCGGTTGCGATAGCGCGCCTGGCCGTCGCCGAGACGGACGGCGTGCAGCATGCCGTTTCCGGCGAACCAATGCTCGCTGGTCCCCGACCGCGGGTTCATGCCCGCCCGGATGTAGTCGCCCTCCAGGTCCTTGGGGATCTCGCCCTTCACCTTGAGCGGGCCGGCGTCGATCTCGTCGAGGACGGGCGCCCAGTTGCCCTGCAGGTGCCAGGCCGGCGCATTGGACACGTCGTTCATCTCGACCTCCCCGCGCCGGATCGTTCGGGCCGGCGGCCAGACCGTCTGCAGCGCCCGGCGACGCTAGGCAGGGGCCCAAATGCCGTCAAGCTTGCCCGGATCGGGCGACCGGGCCGCCGCCCACCCCGGATCGCGCTTCCCGCCGCAGGATAACTTCGCTTACAAGACTGACTCTGGGTGGGAGGAGCGGCATGTCGGTCTACATCTTCGACGCCGTGCGGACGCCGCGCGGAAAGGGACGGCCGGATGGCGCCCTGGCCAGCGTCAAACCCGCCCGGTTGGTCGCCCAGCTCGTGGACGCCCTGCAACGGCGCAACGGGGCCGAGGCCGTCCGCTCCGCCCGGCACTTCACGCTGGGCTGCGTGACCCAGGCGGGCGTCCAGGGCGGGCACATCGCCCTGTCGTCCCGCATCCAGGCCGGACTCCCGGACGAGGTCGCCTGTCTGACGATCAACAACTTCTGCGTCTCGGGCCTGAGCGCTATCGCCGATGCTGCCCGCCGGATCGAGAGCGGCCAGGTCGAGATCGCTCTGGCAGGCGGCGTCGAAAGCATGTCGCAGGCGCCGTTCCTGGCCGATCAGGCCGACTACTACAGCGACATGGAGATGGCCGCCGCCATGGGCTGGGCGCCGGTGGGGCTGGCCGCCGACCTGCTGGCCACCACCGAAGGCATCACCCGCGCCGAGATGGACGCCGCGGTCCTTCGCTCGCATCGCCGAGCGGCCGCCGCCTGGGCCGAGGGTCGCTACGATGACCGGGTCATCCCGGTGACAGACGCCGATGGCGGCGTCGCGCTGGCCCGCGACGAGAACATCCGCGACTTCGGCGAAGGCGCGGTCCTGGCCAAGCTGGGCCCCATCTTCGCCGCCACAGGCGCCCAGGGATATGACGAGATCCTGCTGGCCCACCGGACCGAGCTGGACGCCGTCCAGCACCCCCACACCGTGGCGCACTGCCCGCCGATCTCGGATGGCGCCGCGCTGCTGCTGCTGGGCACGCTGGAGGCCGGCCGAGCGCTCGGCCTGACGCCGGTGGCGCGCATCCGATCGGTCGGCGAGGCCGCCGCCGACCGGGTGATGCAGCTCACCGCCGGTCTCTCGGCCATGGAGCTGGCGCTGGATCGCGCCGGCCTGGCGCTGGGCGACGTCGGCGCCGTCGAGTTCATGGAAGCGTTCGCCGTGGCGCCCGTGCTCTTCGAGCGACGCTACGGGCCCGACATGGACCGCGTGAACCCCAACGGCGGCCACCTCGCCATGGGTCACCCGATGGGCGCCACGGGCGCCATCCTCGCCACCACCCTGCTCGACGACATGGCCCAGCTCGACGCCGCGACCGGCCTGGTGGTGGCCACCGGCGGCGTCGGGGTCGGCGCCGCCGTGGTGCTCGAACGGGTCTAGTGTTCCGTGGTCCCCAGCGCCTTCAGCAGCTGGGCCCGGTCGTAGTACTCACGCCACGTCTTCACCTTGCCGTCCTTGACCTCCAGCACGCCGACCACCGGCACCGAGCCCGGCTTGCCGTTGTAGGTGAACCGGTCGACCCGCTCGATGAACACCAGGCCGTCGATCACGCCCATGTGGGAGACGTCCAGCACCACCCCGTCCGGCGCGCCTTTGCCCAGCGCGGCGATGCGCTGGTAGATGGCCTCGCGCCCCTTCACGGGCTCGATCATCATCGAATGCAGCACGCCATCCTCGGCGAACAGGTCCCCGACCTTGCGCCAGTCGGCGGCCTTCCAGGCAGCGATCATCTCCTTGACCACCGCGATGCGGCCGGCGTCGGTGTCGGCCGCCTGTGCGGCCATCGGCGCAAGCGCCATCGCAAGCGCCGCAGCGGCGGCCAGAAGCACTCTCATGACGTCTCCTCCCGTGCCGGCGCCGCCTCGACGCCGACTAGTCACTTGCACAACAAGACCATGATGCTAGTCTGAGCACAAGGGCGCGCCGATCCGGCCGCCATGACTCTCGGAGAGCTCTGATGAAGATGGAGCGGCTGCCGCCGGTGAAGACCTCCCTGCGGCCGAGCAACCACCCCTATCTGAACGGGGCCTGGACGCCGCTGCACGAGGAGGTCGATGCGACCGACCTCACCGTCATCGAAGGCAGGATCCCCACCGACATCGACGGGATCTACGTCCGGAACACCGAGAACCCCGTGCACCAACCGCTGGGCCGCTACCACCCGTTCGACGGGGATGGGATGCTGCATATGATCAGCTTCAAGGACGGCCACGCCGACTACCGCAACCGCTTCGTCCGGACCCGCGGTTTCGAGGCCGAGCAGGAGGCCGGGCAGGCCCTCTGGGGTGGGCTGATGGACGGACCCGACGTGTCTCTACGCCCGGGATTCGGCGCCCACGGCGGCCTGAAGGACGCCTCCTCCACCGACGTCGTCGTCCACGGCGGCAAGATCGTCTCCACCTTCTACCAGTGCGGCGAGGCCTATTGGCTGGACCCCGAGACGCTGGAGCAGGGCGGCGTCGCCAGCTGGGGTCCGCTCGACGGCGTCTCGGCGCACACCAAGATCGACGAGGCCACCGGCGAGCTCTTGTTCTTCAACTACTCCAAGCACGCGCCGTACATGCACTACGGCGTGGTCGATCGGACGGGAAAGCTGGTCCACTACGTGCCCGTGCCCCTGCCCGGCCCGCGGCTGCCGCACGACATGGTCTTCACGACCAACTACTCGATCCTCAACGACCTGCCGGTGTTCTGGGACGAGGAACTGCTGAAGCGCAACGTCCACGCCGTGCGCGAGCACCGGGGCTTGCCCTCCCGCTTCGCGGTGATCCCGCGCTATGGCGACACCCAGGACATCAAGTGGTTCGAGGCGGACCCGACCTACATCCTGCACTTCCTCAACGCCTACGAGGAGGGCGATGAGATTGTCATGGACGGCTACTTCCAGGAGAAGCCGACCCCCCGGCCCCTGGCGGACGCGCCGGACGGCTACCAGCACATGATGGCCTTCGTCGACGAGCACAGCTTCATCCCCAAGCTGCACCGCTGGCGCTTCAACCTGAAGACCGGCAAGACCACCGAACACCATATGGACGAGCGCATCCTGGAGTTCGGGATGTTCAATAACCGCTATGCGGGAAAGCCCTACCGCTACGCCTATTCCACCCGCACCAAGCCCGGCTGGTTCCTGTTCAACGGCTACGTGAAGCACGACCTGCAGACCGGCGAGAGCTGGGAGCTGAACCTGCCCGAGGGCCGCTACGCCAGCGAGAGCCCCTTCGTGCCGCGCATCGGCGCCGAGGACGAGGACGACGGCTATCTGGTCAGCTTCATCATCGACGAGAACACCGGCACGTCAGAGTGCATCCTGGTGGACTGCAAGAACTTCGAGGCGGGGCCGGTGGTCCGCATCGCCCTGCCGCACAAGATCTCCAGCGGCACCCACAGCGTGTGGGCTGACCGCGAGTTCATCCGCGAGGGCCGCATCGCCAGCCTGAGCGCCGCGCCCGCCGCCTGATCGGAAGACTTCAGCACCATGGACATCAAGGACAGCGTCGCCCTGGTCACGGGCGGCAACCGCGGCATCGGCGAAGCCTTCGTCCGCGCCTTTCTGGCGGCGGGCGCGGCCAAGGTCTACGTCGGCGCCCGCGACCCGAAGAACGCCCAGCATCTGGTAGACGAAGGCCAGGGCAAGGTCGTGGCCGTCGAGCTGGACATCAGCAGGCCCGAGCAGATCGAGGCTGCGGCTGCACGCTGCCAGGACGTCTCGATCCTGGTGAACAACGCCGGCCAGTTCGCCATGCAGACCCTGATGGGCGCCCCCGACCTCTCGGCGGCGCGCTCGGAGATGGAGACCAACTACTTCGGCCCGCTCGCCATGTGCCGCGCCTTCGCTCCCATCCTGGGCCGCCACAAGGAAAGCGCCATCGCCAACGTGCTGTCGGCCGGCGGCATCGTCGCCGTCCCCGGCATGGGCGGCTACAGCCCCTCGAAGTTCGCGGGCCGCGCCATGACCACCTGCGTCCGCGCCGAACTGGCCCCGCAGGGCACCTCGGTCACCGCCCTGATCGTCGGCTCGGTCGACACGCGGATGGCCAGCCACGTCGAGGGCTTCAAGGAGACCCCGGCCACCATCGCCGAGGCGGGCCTCAAGGCGATCCGCAAGGGCGCCGACGAGGTCGACACCGACTTCATGGCCATCGACGTCCGCGCCAACCTGGCCCGCGACCCGAAGGCCCTCGAGATCGCCATGCGCCGCTCCCTGCTGGGCGAGCGCGTTACCACCGGACGCCAGGGACCCGCATGACCAGCCAGGACTACATCGACTTCGCCAGGAAGTTCGTCGGCGCCATCCAGAGCGGCGACACCGCCACGGTGCGCGCCTGTTATCACCCGGACGCCAAGCTCTGGCACAACAACGACGGGATCGAGCAGACCGTCGACCAGAACATGAAGGTCCTGGACTGGTTCATCCGCGCCCTGCCCGACCGCAACTATCGGGTCCTGCGGCTCGAGGCCCTGCCGGACGGCTTCATGCAGCAGCACATCCTGGAAGCCACGCTACCGGACGGGACGAAGTGGGCGATGGACGCCTGTGTGGTCGTGAAGATGGAGAACGGGCTCATCACCCGGCTCGACGAGTACATCGACAGCGCCAAGTCAGCCCAGCTGCGCGCTCACGGGCGCTGAGGCGGGGCGTCGTAGAGCGGATCGTTCGGCTTCTTGCCGCCGTGCAGCAGGATGGCGGGATCGCCGATCCCGCCGCGGGCCCAGGTCTCAGCGATCGGCTGCTCGTGGTTCCACTCCCAGCGCAGGTTGCGGCGCGCGATCCGCCAGACCCCCTCACGCTTCTCCATCCGGTCCACGGCGCGGGCCAGCGTCAGGGTCTCGAACGGCGGCTCGGCGGCGGGATAGCGCGCGAACGAAAGGTAGTAGGCTTCGGAAGTGGCCCTGCCCGGCCCCTCCAGGTCCACAAGGATGTTGGTGACCGTATGCGTCATCAGCCGGTCGCTGTGCAGTGTCGGCAGAATGGCGGCGATATAGTCGCTGGCGGGGCCCAGGAAGGATCCGCCGTGATCCTCGACCGCATCATCGTGATAGCAGCCCCGCAGCAGCGCCTCATCCCCGCGGTCGACGGCGCGGCTGTAGCGCAGGATCACTTCCGTGATGGCCTGCTTGTCCAGCAGGGCGCGGAGTTCGGCCTGGGAGACATCCGGTTCGCTCATGGCCTTATCGGGTCTTCGCGTCGAAGTCCTCGACCAGTCCCATGGCCTTCAGGAGATGCGCCCGGTCGTAGTACTCCCGCCACACCGAGATCAGGTCGCCATCGAACTCGAGGACGCCCACCACCGGCGCTGAGCCGAACTTGCCCCGGATCGTGAACTCGTCCGTCCGCTCCATGTAGAGCACCCCGTCGATCACGCCCATGTGGCGGATGTTGAGGACGATCGACTCCAGGCCGTCGCCCAGTCCGGACACCCGCTTGTAGACCGCCTCACGACCGACGATGGGCTCCACCATCATCGAGTGCAGCACGCCATCGGGCGCGAACATATCGGCCACCTTGCGCCAGTCCAGCGCGCGCCAGGCCTCGGCCATCTCGCGGCCCTTGGCGATCTTCTGTTCGTCGCTCAGCGTTACCGCCATGGCCTGCGCCCTCCCTCGATCCAGATGCAGCAATTAACTTGCATAACAGTACGAACATCTGGCAAGTCGTTTTCTGCAAGCGTCACTGAACCATCGAAGCGCGGGGCGGCGAAGCCCTGTCACACTCCGGCGGTTATGTGACTTGCTTGACGAGACGCAAACTGACTGCCTATCGCTTTCGAGCCTACGGGTAACAAAAACAATAAGTATCGGGAGGTTGTGACCAGGGATAACTGCAAGTCATAGCGCGCCAACGGCAGTTTTTTGCTGCGGTATATTGATGGCGTTATGCAAGCCGACCGCGCGACCCTTGTCCGCGGATCGGACAGGAATGTCCCAGTCACGCCCCCCGTTCGCAACCGCCTCGTCGCGGACAACACAGGGGACCGCGCCGTCACCGCGGCGGGGCCCGGGGGAGATGAAAAATGAGACTTCAGCACACCGTATCGGCGATCGCCCTGCTGGCGGGTCTGGGCCTGGGCGCGCCCGCCATCGCCGCTGACGCGGACAACCAGCTCGAGGAGCTGATCGTCACCGCCCAGAAGCGCGAGGAGAACGTCCAGACCGCGCCGCTGGCGATCACGGCCATCTCGGGCGCCACGCTCGCCAAGGACCGCGTGCTGACCCTGCAGGATCTGGCCAACACCATGACCGGCATCTCGTTCACCGCGAACTCGCCGCAGTCGTTCGAGATCAACATCCGCGGCGTCGTGAACACCCGCCTCAGCTCGCCCACGGCCGACCAGTCGGTCTCAACCTTCATGGACGACGTCTTCGTCAGCCGCGCGGGTAACCTGAACTCGGCGTTCTACGACATCGCCCGCATCGAAGTGGTGCGCGGCCCCCAAGGCGTGCTGCTGGGCAAGAACGTGGCCGGCGGCGCGGTCAACATCATCAGCGCGGCGCCCAGCTTCGACGCCAGCGGGAAGGTCACCCTGACGCTCGGCAGCTATGACCTGCGCCAGACGCAAGGCTACGTGACCGGCAAGATCACCGACGGGCTGGCCGGCCGGATCTCGTTCCAGACGATCAACCACGACGGCTTCTACAAGGACATCCTGCACAACACGCGGCTGGAGAACCTCGACTCCACGCAGGCCCGCGTGCAGTTGCTGTACCGCCCCGAGGGCTCGGACCTCAGCGCTCACCTGATCGTCGACTACGCCAAGGACAGCAACGACGGCATCCACCGCGTCGGCCTCAAGAGCCCCACGCTGCCGGCCAGCTTCACGCCATGGTCGGGCACGCGCACGCTGATCGCGGCGCGGCGTCCGGGCGGCCTCAAGCAGGATGAGAGCCTGCCGATCTGGCCGCTGTTCCGGGGCGACACGGCCCCGACGCCGCAGCGCGCCGACCACGAGACCTACAGCATCATCGCCAAGGTCGAGAAGGACGTGGCCGAGAACGTCCGCTTCTCCAGCATCACCGGCTATCGCCACAACCACTCGTTCACGCTGTACGACCAGACGGGCCTGGGCCCGGCCAACGGCTTCAACGTGGCCGCCCCGCTGCTGTTCGCCGAGCCGGTGAACTTCATCGAGGGCATGAACCAGGTGTCGCAGGAAGTGCGGCTGGCCTCGACAAACGCCGACAGTCGCTTCGACTGGCTGGTCGGCGCCTACTACCAGAAGACCAACGTCCACCAGTACAACCGCTTCTGGGGTGAATCGACGGTCCTGCCCACGCTCTCGGGCGAGAGCCACTGGGACGATCACGGCCACAATCGCGACCTCGCCGCCTTCGCGCAGGTGGGCTTCAAGATCACCGACACGCTCAAGCTGGACGTCGGCGCCCGATACACCAAGGACAAGAAGTACGGCTTCCAGCGCGGCATCATCGTCGCCACCGGCGACCGGCTGAACCCCAACGACACCGCGCCGCTGACCCCGCTGACCACCAACTTCGCGACGGCCTACGGAGAGTCCTGGGACGAGCTGACCCCACAGGCCACCCTGCGCTGGACGCCCGACGACGCCAACATGGCCTATTTCACGCTGTCTAAGGGCTTCAAGGGCGGCGGCTTCCAGAACAACGCGTCCAACGCCTTCGCCGCGGCGAAGCCCTACGAGCCTGAAAGCGTCACCAACTACGAAGCCGGCTACAAGACCGAACTGTTCGACCGTCGCCTGCGCTGGAACACCGCGGTCTTCTACATGAAGTACAAGGACCTGCAGGTTCAGCAGACCCTGGCCTCGTGCCTCTGCAACGTCATCAGCAACGCGCCCGGCGCGACCATCAAGGGCGCCGAGACCGACGTTCAGATCGCGCCCACGCCCTGGCTGCGCGTCTGGGGCAGCGGCAGTTACGTCCACGCCGAGTACGACACCTTCGTCTTCGCGGGCGTCAATAACTCTGGCAACCGCATGCAGCGCACGCCGCGGTGGCAGGGCGTGATCGGCGCCGAGGTCACGACCGACGTCGGCTCGTGGGAGGACGCGCTGTCGGCCCGCCTGAACTACCGCTACCAGGGCCGCATGCCCTGGGCGCCAGAGAACACCACCTGGGAAGACGCCTACGGCATTCTCGACGGCCGCGTGACCCTCACGCTGCCCAACCGCCCGTGGAGCGTCTCGGTCTACGCCAAGAACATCGGCGACACCGAATACCGGACCAACATCATTCCCTTCTTCCAGGAAGAGATGTCATCGTTCGGCAATCCCCGGACGTACGGGATCGAACTCTCGGCGTCGTTCTAGACCACCTCTTCCAGCCGGGCGGCCGTCCGCCGCCCGGCGTCCTATTTCCCAAGAGTTTGCATGGGCCAGCGCATCGAGATCCTCCGCCGGCTGATCCAGGCCTGGCAGGCCAAGGACATCGAGAAGGTCCTGTCCTTTATGTCCGACGACATCGTCTGGCACTACGCCGTGGCCGTCATGCCGCCCGTTCGCGGCAAGGCCGCCGCCCGCAAGCTGCTGACGCGCTTCCAGGCCGACATGCATCGCATCGAGTGGCGGATCTTCGCCCACGCAGAGGCCGGCGACCGGCTGTTCGTCGAGGGCGTCGACGACTACCTCACGCCCGACGGCCATCGCGTCGCTACGCCCTATGCCGGCGTCCTCGACTTCCAGGGCGACCTGATCGTCGGCTGGCGCGACTACGTCGACCTCAGCGTCGCCGCCGAACAGAAGGCCGGCCAGCCCCTCAGCCGCCAGGTCCTCGACCTGCTCGACCGCCCGGTCGCCCCATGACCGTCAACCGCCGAACCCTCGTGGCCGCCGCCGGCGCGCTGGCCGCCGGTCCCGCCCTCGCCCCGCCGGCCCTCGCCAAGGAGACCGCCATGCCGCGCCTCTATCCCGTGCTCGAGGCGATCATCGCCGCCTGGAAGACGCAGGACGTGGAAGGCGTGCTGGCCTGCGTCACCGACGACATCGTCTGGCGCAACTCGTCCGGCTACGCGCCCGCGATCAAGGGCAAGGCCGCCATGCGCGAGGCGCTCACCAGGATGAAGGCCGCGATCGCGCCGGGCAGCAACAAGTGGCGCATCTTCGACTACGCCGAGTCAGCCGACCGGCTGTTCATGGAGGGCGTCGACGAGTTCGACCTCGTCACCGGCCAGCATGTCGCCATCCCCTACGCCGGCAGCCTGCAGTTCCGCGGCCAGCTGGTCAGCGAGTGGCGCGAATACTTCGATGGCCGCATCAGCGCCGAGATGAAGGCCGGTGCGCCGATGACCGCCGAGGTCCGGGAGATGCTGGACCGGCCTACGAAGTAGTTTTCCTTTCCCACGCAGTGGGAGAGGGGGACCGCACGCCGAGGCCGAAGGCCGTAGAGCGGGTGGTGGAGAGGGCGAGCCTCATCCACTGATCTAGCTGGCGCCCGATCGATCCGCCGAGCTTGAAGCCCGCCCTCTCCCCCATCGGCTCTCCGCTACGCTCGGCCGATGGTCCCCCTCTCCCACTGCGTGGGAAAGGAAGAGGGTTATCGGGGCGGCGTCACGTTGAACGCCGTCACCTCTTCGTGGCACTGGTCGCAGGTCACCTTCGACACCAGCTCGTGGCCACAGGGACGGTGATAGGTGATCAGCGGCGGGCCCTTGCCGTCGGCCAGCCAGCGGTCGCCCCAGCGGTTCAGCTCGGCGATCAGCGGGTAGAGGTCGCGCCCCTCGTCGGTCAGCCGATACTCCCAGCGATCCGGCCGCTGCTGGTACAGCTCCTTGCGCAGCACGCCGAGGTCCACCAGCCGTGACAACCGGTCGGCCAGGATGTTGGGCGCCACGCCCAACGCGTTCTGAAAGTCGTTGAACCGCCGGCGCCCCAGGAACGCCGAGGCGATCACATGGCTGGTCCAGCGGTCGCCCAGCACCTGGAAGGCGCGGTCCAGCATCGGGTTGCCCTGGTTCAAGCTGCCCGAGGGCACGATCGAGCGGCGTTGGACGCGCGGCGGCGGGGACGGATCAAGGCCCGCGCCGGGGCCCTCCTCCACATAGACGTCTCTGGGGCTCACCAGTTCGCCGCAGCACCGGCACCGGAACTCGGGCGTGAACGCCTTGCCGCAGGTGTGGGTGAGGCGGTGGGCCGGGTTGGCCGGATCGTAGAACCACCGCTTCTCCCAGCGGACGATCATCAGCGCCAGGCTGTAGAGATCGAGCCCCATCTCGGTGAGGTGATACTCTTCGCGGACCGGCCGTTCCTGGTAGCGGACCTTCTCGAACACTCCGGCCTTCTGCAACCGGCGCAACCGGTCGATCAGCAGGCTGCGGGCCAGGCCGATGCTGCCCTGGAACTCGTCGAAGCGGCGCACGCGCTGGAACGCGAGATAGAGGATCATCAGCGTCCAGCGATCGCCCAGGATGTTGAGGGCGCGGGTGGCGGAATTGGCCTGGACGAGCTGGGTCTGAGGCGGCGCTTCGGAAGTTGGGGGTTTGGCCATGTCGCCTCGGACTACGCCTTGCGACCCTTCGAAGCTGGCCGCCGCCTTGTCAAGGCGCGCTCAGGTCGTACGGCCCGCGCGCTCGTAATCGGCCACCATCTCGTCCACGATGGCGCCGAGCGGCTCTATCGCCTTGACCTCGCCCGCGCCGTGACCGGCCGACCACACGTCGCGCCAGCGCTTGGCGGCGTCCTCTGGGCGGCCCAGGTTGATCTCGGCCTTGGCCTTGAGGCCCTCGGCGTCGTAGCCCGCGGCCAGCAGGCTGGCCTTCAGCCAGTTGGCCGGCATGCCTGTGAGCGCCGCGGAGGTGACGATGTCCTCGGCCGTCGCGTCGACCAGCATCTGTTTGTAGCCCGGCACGGCCAGGCTCTCCTCGCAGGCGATGAGACGGGTGCCGAGATAGGCCAGGTCAGCCCCCAGCACCTGGGCCGCGCGCACAGCCCGCCCCGAGCCGATGCCTCCGCCCAGAACCAGCGTGCCCTGGAACCACTCTCGGACCGCCGGCGCAAACGCGAACCCTGAGATCGGCCCCGTGTGGCCACCCGCGCCCGAGGCGACCAGGATCAGGCCGTCGACGCCCGTGGCGGCGGCCTTGTGGGCGAACGTCAGCGAATTGACGTCGGCGAAGACCAGTCCGCCATAGCCGTGAATCGCGTCGACCACCGTGGCGGGACTGCCCAGGGCGGTGATGACGATCGGCGGCCGGTGCTTCAGCACCAGCTCCAGCTCCTCCTCCCAGCGGGCGTACGAGCGGTGGACCATGATGTTCATCGCCCACGGCGGGGCGTCGGACGGAAGGGTCGCATTGATGGTCGCCAGCCACCGGTCCAGTTCATCCAGCGATCGGGCGTTGTTGCCCGGGAACGAGCCGATGATGCCGGCCTTGCAGGCCGCCAGCACCATGTCGACGCCGCTGACCAGGAACATGGGCGCGGCGATGGCCGGGAGCCGCAGCCGCTCGGCGAAGTGGGCGGGAAGCGACATGGAGGCTCCGGTCAGGCGGCTTCAGGCGGCTTCGGCGGCCACGGGACGAAAGGCGACGTGCGGCGAACGTAGTCCTCGTAGTCCGGCTTGCGCCGCTTCATGCGGCCCTCGACCGTGGGCATGCCGCTCCAGCGGGTCAGCGTGTAGACGAGGTAGATCGGCCCGACCACGGCGAACAGCCCCAGTTGCGTCTCCGCCGCCACCAGCCACAGCCCCCACCAGACGCAGGAGTCACCGAAGTAGTTGGGGTGACGCGTATAGCGCCAGAGGCCCTTGTCCAGAACCTGGCCGGCGTTGGCGGGGTTCTTCTTGAAGCGGACCAGCTGCCAGTCGGCGAGAGACTCGAAGGCCAGGCCGAACAGCGCCAGCACGACGCCGGCGATCCCCAGCGCGCCGAGTTCCGCCGGCTCGGGGGACACCTGGCCCAACTGGACGGGCAGGCAGACCAGCCACAGCAGCGGCATCTGCAGCATGAACACCAGCCGGAACGAGGCGTAGCCATAGCCCCAGCCGCGCTCGGCCTTGGCCTTCTCCATCATCCGCGTGTAGCGGCCGTCCGGCCCATGATCGCGCCAGCGCCACAGCATGTATCCGCCGAGGCGCAGCGCCCAGGCGACGCAGATGCCGGTCAGGATCATCCGGCGTGACGTGCCGCCGCCGGTCTGCAGGAAGGTCGAGATCGCCACGACGCCCATGCCCAGGCCCCAGAGGCTGTCCACCGGCGTCACGTCCCTCTGGGCGACACAGATGGCCCAGGCCAGAACAAAGAGACCCAGGATCACCACCGCGTTGACCGCCAGGATCACCACGAAATCAGGCACGCGCGGCCCTCCCTTTCCCACCCTCGGAACGCGGGGCGGTTTGACAGTCTTTCTATGCAAGTTAAGGTCGCGCCACAACGCGAAAAACCCGGAGATGATGGCATGAGCAGCTACGGCGGCAAGGTGGTGCTCGTGACCGGGGCGGCGGGCGACATCGGGGCGGCCGCGGCGGCCGCCTTCGCCCGCGACGGCGCGGACGTGGTGGTCACCGACCGCCGGGCTGATGCGCTTGAGGCTGTGGCCGCCGCCCTGCGCGAAGCCGGCGGCCAGGTTCTGGCGCATGCCTGCGACCAGTCGGATCCCGCCGCGGTCGAGGGGCTGTTCGCCGCCATCAAGGATCGGTTCGGCCGCCTGGACGCCGCCTTCCTGAACGCCGGCTACGGTCGCTATGGCCCGCTGATCGACATTCCCTTCGACCAGTGGCGCAAGCACGTGGACGTCAACCTCAACGGCGGCTTCCTGATGGCCCAGGGGGCCGCGCGGGCCATGCGCGACGCGGGGCGCGGGGGCGCGATCCTGTTCACGGCGTCGACCGCGGCGACCCACATCTGCGACCTGCTGGGCGCCTATGCCTCCTCGAAGGCCGGGGTGCGGATGCTGGCCAAGTCGCTGGCATCCGAGCTGGGCGTCTGGCGCATCCGGGTGAACCTGGTGCTTCCCGGCGTGATCGAGACGGCGATGACCCAGTCGCTGATCGACGACCCCGCCGTCCGCGCCGACGCGATTACGAACACACCGGTGGGCCGGCTGGGCAAGCCCGAGGACATCGCCAGGCTGGCCGTGTTCCTGTGCGGCGACGAAGCCGGCTATGTCACGGGCGCCGAGATCCTGGCCGACGGCGGCCAGACCCTGCACGGCTATCCCCGCTGGTTCAGCGCCGACTACGCGAAGACCGGCGCCGAGTGGACGCCGCATACCCAGCGCTGAGCCCCTTCCTTTCCCACGCAGTGGGAGAGGGGGACCGCACGCCGAGCCGCAGGCGAAGAGCGGGCGGTGGAGAGGGCGAGCCTCATACACAGAGCCAAGAATACCCGGTCCGACCACAGAGCCTGCGGCCTGCCCTCTCCACCATCGGCTCTTCGGCCGATGGTCCCCCTCTCCCACTTCGTGGGAAAGGAAGGCGTTGAGTCAGAGGGAAATCACACCCGCGTCCGGCGCTTCCGCGAATAGCCGCTCAACCTCGCTGACGCGCCGGTCGATGACGGCGCGGCGGTTGATGGTGCCCTTGTCGGAGATTTCATGGGCGTTGGCGCTGGGCGGGTCCTTGAGCAGCAGGGCGCGCTTGATCCGCGCCGCGCTGCCGTGCTGTTCAGCATTGAAAGCCGCGAGGCGCCGGCCGATTTCGGCCAGTTCGGCGTCCGGCCGGGCCCACAGCATCACGCCCAGATAGGGCCGCCCGTCGTCGCAGAGCACCAGGTCGCTCACCAGCGGCGACAGCGCCTTGATCAGCCCGTCCCGCAGCCCGCCGCCATAGACCCACGCGCCGCTGGACAGCTTGAACTCTTCGGCTGCGCGGCCGGAGAACGCCAGGCCTTTGCTGGGGTCGGCGGGGTCGTGGAACGTCACCAGGTCGCCGGTGCGATAGAATCCTTCCTCGTCGAAAGCCGCAGCGGTCTTTTCCGGCTCGTCCAGATAGCCCGTGGTGACGTTCGGCCCGCGGGCGCGCAGCTCGTAGCGGTCGCCCACGGGAACCAGCTTCACCGTCGTGCCCGGCGCCGGCAGGCCGATGCCCACCTTGTCGGTCTCGAAGTGGATGACCATGAAGGCCGAGACGGTCTCGGTCATGCCATAGCCGCTGGTCATCATGATCCGATGGCCGGTCTCGGCGACCGCGGCGGCCTGCAGCCGGTCCAGCACCGTCTGAGGCAGCCCCGCGCCGCCGTACAGCATCAGCCGCATCTTCCGGAAGAAGGTCGCGCGCAGTTCGGCGTCCTGTTCCAGCGCGTCGGTGAGCATGGCGTAGCCCAGCGGCACGTTGTTGAAATAGCTGACGGAAATCTCGCGCAGGTTCCGGATCGAGGTCTCGAACAGCCCTGGCGCCGGCTTGCCGTCATCGATGTAGAGCGTGCCGCCTTCCAGCAGCGTGGTCCGCAGCACGAAGGCGCCCGCCGCATGGTGCCAGGGCAGCCAGTCCAGCATGACCTCATGCCAGCCGGCGGCCTCGCCGATGGTCTGCTGGCACTGGGTGGAGTTGGCCATCAGGTTGTCGAAGGTGATCGGCACCACCTTGGGCAGGCCGGTGGAGCCCGAGGTGAGCATCAGGGCCGCGCGGTCCTGGGGCTGCAGGCGGGCGATCGACGCCGCCACCGCCTCGGTCGGCGCGGTCGCCAGCACGTCGGCATAGGCGACCGACGGCTTCGACAGCCGGCCCGGATCGCCGGTGACGATCGTCGCGCCGCCGAGGTCCAGCGCCTCCAGGGCGCCCTTCGCCATTGCGGTGTCCTCGGCGAACACGACGCCGGGCCTCACCTTGGACACCACGTGCGCCAGCCGCCCGTAGTCGCCGCCCAGGGCCGCGTAGGTCACGCTGACCGGACACGCCGCGCGACCCGCCGCCTGCGCGGCAAAGCTCATCACCGCGAAGGCCGGCGTGTTGCCCGCCAGGATCAGGACCGCGCCGTCCGAGGCGTTGTCCAGCAGCCACTGGGTGGCCGCATCCATGTCGCGCTTGAGCTGGCCGTAGGACAGGAACGCCCACACGCCGTCCGCGCCCCGCTGGGCCAGCGCCGGCTTGTCGGCCGAGACCGCGGCACGCCGCGGGAAGGCCGCGGGGATGTTCGGATCGTAGGGCCGCAGCGGGATACGCGAGGCGATGGTGATCGCGCCGTCCGCGCGCCGCTCCACCTCCAGGTCCACCGGCATCAGGTGAGCTTCGCGGAACGGCGCCTTCACCTCGGCGACGGCGCTGTCGGCCATGTCAGACGCCCACGACCAGGCTGACCGTCGTGGTGGTCGAGCCGCCGATATTGAGGGTCTGGACGGTCTTGGCCCCCTCGACCTGATAGTCGCCCGCCTTGCCCGTCACCTGCTTGTAGGCGTCGAGGGTCATGCGCACGCCGGTCGCCCCAACCGGGTGGCCCAGGCCGATCAGGCCGCCCGACGGGTTGATCGGCAGCCGCCCGCCGATCTCGATCGACCCGTCCTCCACCGCCTTCCAGGCCTCGCCCGGCGCGGTCAGGCCCAGGTGTTCGATGGCCATGTATTCGGTGGTGGTGAAGCAGTCATGGGTCTCGACGGCGTCCAGCTCGGCGATGTCGGTCACGCCGGCCCGGCTGCGGGCCGCGTCGATCGCCTGCTTCACCCGCGGGAAGACGTAGGGCTGGCCCTCGCTGGCGCGGACCTTCCGGTCGTAGCTGATGGGCGCCGAGGTGTGGCCCCAGCCCTTGATGCGCGGCAGGCTCTCCAGCGGGATGCCGCGCTTGTCGGCGTACTCTTTGGCGGCTTTGGGCGAGGCCAGGAAGATCACGGCCGAGCCATCGGTCACCTGACCGCAGTCGTTCTTGCGGATCATGCCCTCGACGACGGGGTTGGCCTCATCATCTGCAGTGAAACTGCGCTCATTGAAGGCCCACTGGCGCGTCTGGGCGTTGGGGTTCTTCCGGGCGTTGGCGAAGTTGATCTCGGCGATCCGCATGAGGTGCTCGTACTTCAGGCCCCAGCGGCGGTCGTACTCCTCGCCCAGGTCGGAGAAGGCCCGCGGCCAGAGGTAGGTCGCGTCCTGCAGCTCGTGGCCGGTCCAGGCCGCCGCGCCGAGGTTTTCGGCCGCCTTCTGGCCCGAGACATTGCGCATCATTTCCAGGCCGACGACGCAGGCGGTGTCGTAGCGGCCGGCCTCGATCTCGGCGGTGGCCGCCAGGATCGCGACGCTGCCCGAGGCGCAGGCCGCCTCATGGCGCGACGTCGGCATGCCGTCGAACGCGGGGTGCACCAGGCCGAAGAAGCCGCCCAGCAGCCCCTGGCCGGCGAACAGGTCGCCCACGAAGTTGCCGACGTGGCCGGTGTCGATGTCCTTGGGTTCGAGATCGACGGCGGCCAGACCCTCGCCCACCGCCTCGGCGAAGGCGTCCGCGAAGTCCATCTGCTTGCGGGCCCAGTTCTGGGAGAAGTCCGACTGCCAGCCGCCAAGAATGTAGGTCATGGTGTCCTCGTGGTTATGCCGGAGTGGCGGCCAGCGCGGGGCGGCCGTCCATGAAGGCCGCAAAGGCCGTGTGGGAGTCAGGATAGGCCTCGCGCGGCTCGGCGCGAATAGCCGCGTGCACCGCCGTGCCGATGGGCCCGACGAGGCTGACCGGAGCGCCTTCGACCGCGGTCGCGATCCGCAGCCGGCCGCCACCCGAGACCAGCGTCTGGCCCGTGATGTCGCAGTCCTCGCTGACCAGCCAGGACACCAGCGGCGCGACATCGGCCGGGTCCATCCGCTCGGCCAGGCCGGGCGCGAGGTGCTGGGCCGTCATCGCGGTGACGGCGTAGGGCGCGATGGCGTTGATGAGCACGTTGCGAGGCCGCCCCTCCGTGGCCAGTCCACGGACCAGGCCGATCAGGGCGGCCTTGGACGAGGCATAGGCCGCCATGCCGTCGCCGCCGTGCAGACCGGCCGACGACGCGCTGACCACGATCCGGCCGCCGGCCTTCGACAGCACGGGCCAGGCCGCATGCACGAGGTCGAACGCGCCGAAGAAGTTGATGTCGAAGATGCGCCGGAAACCCTCTGGGGTCTGGCGATGCAGGCGCAGCGTCTCGGGCACGCCCGCGTTCGACACGACGCCGTCCAGCCGACCGAAAGTGTCGAGCGCCTGCTCGACCAGCCTGGCCCCCGTCTCGGGCGCCTCAGCGGGGTCCAGATTGGCCACGGCGCGGCCGCCCCTGGCCACGATGTCGGCGACGACGGCTTTGGCGCTGGAGGGCTGGCTGCGATCAGCCCAGCGGTTGTTGACCACAACGCTGGCGCCGCGCGCGGCGAGATCAAGAGCATATGCGCGGCCCAGCCCCTTGCCGGCGCCCGTGACGATCACGACGCGGCCCGACAGGTCGGTCTCTACAGCCGCCATCGCACGCTCCTCCTGGGATCGATCATCCACATACCGTATCGTTATGCAAGTAACTTGCGCCTAAGCTGGCGATCACGCGTCCGCGAGACGGCTGCGAAACGGCGTCGCCAGCGGGCGGGTCATCAGCCCCGGGGCCGCGGCCACGACGTGCGGGATGGCGTTCAGAACCGCGCCGGCCACCCCGATCTGCTCGGCCGAAGTGGCCGTCGTGTCGCCCTCCCGCTTCTCCAGGTCGATGCTGATGCGCACGCCCGGGTGGCCCTTGATCCGGATGCGCCAAAGCGGCGGATCGGGCTCGTCGAGGTGCGCCTCCTCCATCCACCAGTGGATCGACATGGTGAGCTTCGGTTGACCCTCCACGATACCGTTCCAGCGCCAGTTCACGTGACCGATGCGGCCTTCCGGAATGACCCCTGCCGCGACGCCCAACTCCTGGGTGGCGGCGAACACGCGGTGGTCGGTCTCGACGCGTTCGAGCGCCAGGCCGAGGTGCTTGGCCATGGCCGCCAGCACCTCCTCGTACATGCCGTTCAGCGAGCTCGCCGGGCCCCACGCCGGGTCGTTGGGATCGACGTCCGCCGGGTCCGACCCGAACCCCAGAATGCGGAAGACGTAGTCCGGATTGCGCACCGCCCGGCAGTCGACGCTTTCCACCACCTCCACGTGATCCAGCGCCTGGCAGACGCCGGTGGCGACGACGGCGATCTGCTCGGCGGCGAAGCCCGGGTTGAGGCCGGCCGCCATCAGGCTGGTCCCGCCCGCCCGGCAGGCGGCCTCCATCGCCTCGCGGCGTTCACCCGTCCAGTGCGAAGGCCGGCTGTAGCCGTTGATGCTGATGACGTTCTTGCCCGAAGCCAGAAGCTGCAGGATCTCGGCGTCGTGCGAGCCGTAGGGCGGGGCCAGCCGCGCGCAGTGGATGACGACGTCGGCGTCCAGCGCCAGGATCTCGCCGATGTCGCGGGTGGCGATCACGCCGGTGGGCTCGCGGCGGGCGATCTCGCCCGCGTCGCGGCCGGCCTTGTCGCCATAGACGTAGAGGCCCACCAACTCGGCTTCGGGATGGTCGAGCACCGCGCGCAGGCACGCCTTGCCCATCGCCCCCGTCGCCCACTGGATCACGCGAAAGGTCATGCCGCCGTCTCCCTCGCGGTCCGCCTTAACGCATTCAGTATCGTTATGAAAGCGACTTCAGGCCGGCTCTCTTTGGCGGGTTGGGTCGGCCTCGATCACCTCGAAATCGACCGCGTGCGCCTCGACCGGCTGCCCGCAGCACGAGCAGGTGACCGCCGGCTCCAGGTCGTGGCCGTCGGCCTTGTGGCGCAGCAACAGCGGCGGGCCCTCGGGCGAGACGTAGTACTTGTCGCCCCATCGCAGCAGCATCAGCAGGACCGGATAGTAGTCGATCCCCTTCTCCGTCAGCCGGTACTCGAAGCGCCGCGCGCCCAGGTCATGGGTGCGGATCACCCCCTGGGCGGTCAGCCAGGACAGACGTTCCGACAGGATGTTGGTGGCCATCGCCGTGTCGCGCTGGATCTCGTCGAAGCGTCGCAGGCCGGTGAAGATCGAACGCAGCACCAGGCTGGCCCAGCGGTCGCCGGTGATCTGGGCCACATCCACCATCAGGCCCTGGGCGTTCGAGGCCGCATGCCGCTGCTGACGGCGGCGGCTGTAGCGGGCGGCCATCCAGCCCACGCCCGGCCCCTCGGCCCAGTCGACATCCCGCGCGCTGATCTCGTCGCCGCACTTCAGGCAGGTGGGGACCGGCTCGAAGGCATGTCCGCAGGTCTTGTGGCGCAGGGTCAGCCGCAGCTTGCCCTCGGGCGCGCTCCACCGGCGCTCCCACCGCAGCATCATCAGCGCCGGCCAGTAGAGGTCCCGGCCCTTGGCCGTCATGTGATATTCGAACCGCGGCGGCGCCTCGCTGTAGAGCTTCTTCTCCAGCACGCCCGCGGCGACCAGCTTCTTGAGCTTGTCGCTGAGACGGGTCTGCACCAGGCCCGTCCGCGCCCGGAATTCGTCGAAGCGCCGCGCCCCGATCCAGCTCGCTTCCAGGATCAGCAGCACCGACGTGTCGCCCACGACTTCCAGCGCCCGCCAGATCGAACAGGTGCGGATGAACTTGGGCGTCGTCATGGTTTAGGCGTGCTCTTCCAAGGCCTTGGTCGCGAAACGCCGCGGTTGAAGTAGCAGTATGCAAGCCACCTAGAGCGCGCAAGCGATCGCACGCGACAGGCGATCACGCCGACAGCAACTGCCCAAGTTCACGGCGCAGCACCTTGTTCAGCGCGTTGCGAGGCAGGGCCGCCACCACCTGCAGCCGCTCGGGCAGCTTGTAGGTGGCGATATCGTGCGCCTTGAGGTGAGCATTCAGTTCGTCGAGGGTCAGGCTCTCGCCCGGCTTCAGCGCCACGAAAGCGCAAACGCGTTCGCCCAGGCGTTCGTCGGGATAGGCCGCGCAGGCCCCTTCCCGCACCTTGGGATGACCTTCGATCAGGACGTCCAGCTCGGCCGGCGAGATGTTCTGGCCGCCGCGGATGATGATCTCCTTGCAGCGGCCGACGAAGCGATAGAACCGCCCGCCGTCCTCGGGCGCGATCTCGAAGAGGTCGCCGGTGCGGAAGAAGCCCTGATCGTCGAACGCCCCCTTCGTCAGCTCGGGCGCGCGGTAGTAGCCGTCGAAGGTCATGGCGCCCGAGATGCGCAGCTCGCCCTCGACGCCCGGCTCGGTGATCTCGCGGCCGGTCGCGAGGTCCACCAGGCGGGTCCGGATCTTGCCGGGGAACGCCGCCGGCCAGTCCACGCCCTGAGCCCCGAAACGCGGGAAGAAGCGGGCGCGATGGTCGGGATCGGGGATCGCCTCGCCGGTCGAGAACAGCGAGGCGCCCTCGTTCGAGCCGAAGACGTTCATCACCGTCACCCCATGCCGCTCCTGCCAGCCGGACACCATCCAGGGCGACAGGGGCGCCGAGCCCGAGCCCAGGCAGCGCAGTTTCGACAGGTCGGCCTTCGCGAGCAGCGCCTCGTTCTGCAGCAGCATGTTCAGCACAGCGGGCGGCGCCACGGTGTAGACGACGCCCTCTTCCTGCATCTGGCCCAGGAAGATCGGCAGATCGAACGGATGGTGCTGGATCAGCCGGCCCTGGCACACGAGCCACGGCATCAGCATGCCCCCGATGGCCGCGATGTTGATCAGCGGGAACGGGTTCAGGATCGTGTCGCCGGCCGTCAGACCCGCCGCCTCGACCAGGGCCTCGCCATTGACGACCCAGTGGTCGTGATGCCGCGGCACGCCCTTGGGCATGGCCTCGGTGCCTGACGTCCAGCAGATGGTCAGCGCCTCGGCGGCGTCCAGATCGGCCGGCGTCGGGAAGGGCGTCCTCGCCGCCCGGTCCAAGAGGTCCGACATACGGCTGACGCCCTCGGGCGCCTGGTCTGCCAGCGAGAGGATCTCGGCCGCCGTGACACCCTCGCGCCTCAGGTCCGCCAGCATCGCGGCGTGGTCGCAGCCGTGAAACTCGCCAACCGTCAGGTAGGCCTTCGGCTCGATGACCGGCAGGATCTGGCGCAGCTCGTGGCCGCGGTACGCCATCGCGATCGGACTGAGGATCGCCCCCATCCGCGCGCACGCCAGGAACGCCAGCACGCCTTCGACCACGTTCGGAAGCTGTGTCGCCACCACATCCCCGCGCCCGACGCCCAACCCGGCCAGCGCGTGGGCCAGCGCATCGACGCGCGTCTCGAGCTCGGTCCACGTCAGCCGCTGCGGCGGCGACCCGACCAAAGCCTCGCGGTTGGGGGCATCCGCCAACGCCGCCTCAGGGCCGCGCTTCGCCACCGCGTCGCGGAACAGCGCATCGACGGTCTGGCCCCGCCACCACCCCCTGCGACGATACTCGGCGACGCGCTCGGGCGGGCTCGGACGCACGGCAGTGTTCCCTCTGACAAGCTGTCCCGCGAGCATGCACAGTGAGTATCGTTTTGCAAGTCACTCGGATCTGAAGGCCTCGACGGAGGCCTTGATGCGCATGGCATTTTCGGCCGTCTCGCGAGCCGCCTGTCCTGGACGGAACAGCTCGCCGCCGAGCCCGAACGCACGAGCCCCGGCCGCCCACCAGTCCGCCATGCTGTCCGGGCCCACGCCGCCTACCGCCCAGACGATCGCGTCCGCCGGCAGGACGGCCTTGAGCTGCCGCAGGTGGATCGGGCCATAGGTCGTGGCGGGGAACAGCTTTAGATGCCGGGCGCCGGCTCCATAGGCGGCGAACGCCTCGCTGGCGGTGGCGAAGCCCGGCGCACACTCCAGCCCCAGCTCGACAGCGCGGCGGATCACGGCCACATCGGTGTTCGGCGAGACGATCAGCCTCCCGCCGGCCTCGGCCACGGCATCCACGCGGTCGGCCGCCAGCACAGTCCCGGCGCCGATCGTCATGCGCCCTTCGAAGGCGGCCACGATCCGGCGCAGGCTGTTGAGCGGCTCCGGCGAATTGAGCGGGACCTCCACAGCCCGGATTCCGGCCGCATAGAGGGCGTGGACATGCTCCACCACCTCGTCCGGCCTCACCCCGCGCAGGATGGCGACCACGGGGCATTCGACCAGCGCCTCGGCGAGCTTCATGAGGAGACCTTCGTGGTGTGCAGCGCCCAGAGACCGGCGACGGCCGCCGCCTCGCCGTCGTACCCGCGCGTCCGCACGCCCCGGGCGTCCAGGGCGCGGGCGTAGAGCGCGCAGAGCTTTGCGTCACCCAGCAGGATGACGTCGGTGACCGGCGCGTCGGCGAGCAGCCTGGGCGTCGCCGCCACGTCGGCGCCGATAAGGAGGCCCGAGAGGAAGCTTGCCGACGTCGCGGGCGCTGCGTCGCCGCCAACCACACGGGCGCGCGCAGTAAAGAGCCGGGCCGCGAGCGCCGCTCCGTCGCCGGCGGCCGACAGGCCTTCGTCGAAGGCTTCGCTGTCGCCGGGGGTCGAGTCGGTCGCCAGCACGCCGTGCGTCGTCAGGAGGGCGAACAGCTCGCCCGTCATTGCGGTTGCGAAGGCGGTCAGGCGCCCGTTCTCCACGACCATCCATTTGGCGTGCGTCCCGGGATGGCAGACCAGATGGCGCCCCTCGGCGTATTCCGGGTGCTGAGCGAGCCAGCCGAAGAGCTGGGTCTCCTCGCCTCGCATGACGTCGCCATGGCCGTTGAAGCCGGCGTAGCGGACACCGGGGACGATACGCACATCCGGCGCGCCAGGCGCGGCAATCATCGACTTCGCCAGATCTGGCAGCGTCGTCGGGCAGTCATGGTAGGGCGCTGTCGTCCAGCCAAGGCCCGAGCCAACCATGCCGCAGAGTATGGCTGGAGTGTTTTCGGCATGCAGGACCGGTCGGACCTGATCGGAGAAGACGGCTGCCGCCTCGCCCCGCGACAGGCGCGAGACCCCCAGCGGAAAATCGCGTTCGGCCACCACGGCGCCCTGCCCGTCCAGCGTCCAGGCCCGCAGGTTTGTGGTGCCCCAATCGCAGGCCAGCAGGGCTGCGGCGGGCATCAGAGGCGCCCCGCGTCGACGACGAGGTTCTGCCCGGTCATCATGCGGCTCTCATCCGACGCCAGGAACAGGGCGGCGCGCGCGATGTCGTCGGGCAGGATACGATCCTTCAGCGCTACCTGACGGGCCCACTCGGCCTCGGCCTCCGGGGTCAGCCACAACTCGAGCTGCCGCCCGGTCACCACCCAGCCCGGGGACAGGGCGTTCACCCGAATGCCGTCCGGGCCCCATTCGCGCGCGAGCCCCTTCGACAGGCTGTTGATGGCGCCCTTGGCCGCAACATAGGCCGCCATCCCCGCCGGGCCCCAGAGGGCGTTGATGGAGCCGACATTGACGATCGCGCCACCGCCCTCGGACTTCATCATCGGATGGACGGCCACCGAGGCGATGAGCGCGGGGTCCAGGTTCACGGCCAGCGACCTGCGCCAGGCCTCGGGCGTGAGCCCCGCGGCCTCGTGACGGGTGTCGTCCGCCACGTTGTTGACCAGGATGGTGATCGGGCCCAACGCCGCCGCCGCGTCCTCGATGGCAGCCTGCAGCGCCGGCGCGTCCGTGACGTCGCAGCGCCGGAACCAGCCGCCCACCTCCCCGGCTAGCGCCTCGCCGGCCTCAGCCTGCAGGTCGATGAAGGCGACGCGGCACCCTTGGCGGGCGAACTGGCGGACGAAGCTCTCACCGATACCGGTCGCGCCGCCCGTCACGAACACCACTCGCCCGCGCAGGCTGGGATAGGAGGCGCCATCCATCAGTGGGACTCGCGCGTGACGTCGGCGCTGGATTTTCCCACCAGGAAGTCGAGGTCTGCGCCGCGGTCGGCCTGGAGAACGGTGTCGATGTAGAGCTTGTACCAGCCACGGGTGAACGTGGAAGGCGCGCGGGCCGCCTCCCAGGTCTGACGACGCGAGGCGAGCTCAGCATCGCTGACCAGCAGTTCCAGGCTGCGGCCGGGGCCGTCGAAGGCGATCTCGTCGCCGCTGCGAACCAGGGCCAGCGGACCGCCGGCCTCGGCCTCGGGCGACACATGCAGGATGACCGTGCCGTAGGCGGTGCCGCTCATGCGCGCGTCCGAGATCCGCACCATGTCGCGCACACCCGCCTGCAGCAGCTTGCGCGGCAGGGCCATGTTGCCCACCTCGGGCATCCCTGGATAGCCCTTCGGCCCGCAGCCCTTGAGGACGAGGATCGAGGTGGCGTCGACGTCGAGGTCCGGATCGTCGATGCGCGCCTTGTAGTCCTCGATGTTCTCGAACACGACCGCCCGGCCACGGTGGGTCAGCAGGTCCGGCGTCGCGGCGCTGGGCTTCAGGATCGCGCCGTCAGGGCAAAGATTTCCCCGGAGCACCCAGACTCCTGAGGAAGGGCCGATCGGGGCCTCGATGCTGCCTATCACGTCGCGGTTCCAGACTTCGGCGGCGTCGGCGATCTGACCCTGGGTGAAGCCGGAGACGGTCAGCGCTTCCCGGCGAAACACGCCCGACAGTTCGCGCATAACGGCGGGGCAGCCGCCCGCGTAGCAGAAGTCCTCCATCAGATAGCGCCCCGAGGGCATCAGGTTCACCAGCAGGGGCGTTTCGCGTCCCAGCCGGTCAAAGTCCTCAAGACTGAGCTCGACGCCGACCCGTCCCGCCAGAGCCAACAGGTGGACCACCGCGTTGGTCGAGCCGCCGATGGCGGCGTGCATCAGGATGGCGTTCTCGAACGCCTCGCGCGTCAGGATCTGCGACAGCCGCACGTCCTGCTTTACCAGCTCGACGATCCGGTTCCCGGTCATGTGCGCCAGGGTCTTTCGGCGCGCATCCACGCCCGGCAGGGCCGCATTGTTGGGCAGGCTGACGCCCAGCGCCTCGATGAGGCTGGCCATGGTCGAGGCGGTGCCCATGGTGTTGCACGTGCCGTGACTGCGGCTCATCCCCGCCTCGGCGCCCATGAAATCCGCAAGCGTCATCTCGCCGGCCCGCACGGCCTCGGAGAAGCGCCAGACATCCGTGCCGGAGCCGATATCACGCCCCTGAAACTTGCCGTTCAGCATCGGTCCGGACGACACCACCATCGTGGGCAGGTCGACGCTGGCCGCGCCCATCAGCTGGCCGGGCGTGGTCTTGTCGCAACCGCCCAGCAGCACCACGCCATCGATCGGATTGGCCCGGATCGACTCCTCCACCTCCATCGCCAGGAGGTTCCGGAACAGCATGGCCGTGGGCCGCATCTGCGTCTCGGGAAGGCTCATCGCCGGGAACTCGATCGGGACGCCGCCGGCCTCCCAGACGCCTCGCTTCACGTACTCGGCCAGGTCGCGCAGGTGGAACTGGCAGGTCACCAGCTCGGACCAGGTGTTGCAGATCCCGATCACCGGGCGGCCGTCGAACACATGGTCCGGCAGGCCCGTTCCCTTGATCCAGCTGCGGTGGATGAAGCCGTCGCGGTCCAGCTTGCCGAAGTTCTTCTGACTGCGGGCGGGCTTATCGGCCATTCAGGCGCTCCGGATGGATAAGAGTCCCCTCGAACAGGGGCAGGGGCTGCCCGGCGACTCCCGGTCGAAACGCGAACAGACCGCCGGCCAGAGGCTGTGCATGCCGATCCGCATCCGACAACCCGTCCCAAGCGCTGGTGACGAACAGGGTCTGAAGGTCAGGTCCGCCGAATGCGCAACTTGTGGGCTGCTCCACCGGCATCGGCACGATCCGGTCGATCCGCCCGTCCGGCGCGTACCGGACCAGGCGCGCGCCGCCCCACTGGGCGTTCCAAAGGAAGCCTTCGGCGTCCAGCGCGCCTCCATCGGGCGTCGCCGTCTCGCCCCGCGTGTGGGCGAAGACCGTACGGCGGCTCAGATCCACGGTGTCGTAGGCGAAAATCGTCTGCGCCTGCGAGTCCGCCAGCAACAGCTTGCGCCCATCCGCTGTGAAGGTGACCGTGTTGGCGATGTTAACGCCGTCGATGACCGGTTCGGTCTCGCCCGATCGTCGGGTGCGGTAGAGGCGGCCCGGTCGGCGCCCGCCGTCGTCGTCCATGGTGCTCCACCAGAAGTCGCCATGGGCATCGATCTTGCCGTCGTTGGTCCGGAAGCCGGGCTCGAGCGCCATCGGTTGCAGAATTCTCAGCGCAGCGCGGTCACTATCCCAGTGCGCCAGGCCGCGCTCGGTCGCCACCAGCAGGCCGCCGACGGCGCAAGCCGCCGCCGCGCTGGCGCGCAGTCCCAGGTCGTGGCGTCCTGCCTCGCCGGAGTCCGGGGAAACCCAGTTCAGCGCACACCCCTTGATGTCGAACCAATAGAGCCGCCCCTCGCGTGCCGACCAGCAGGGCCCCTCGCCCAGTCTGTCGTGGGATCGGACCAGGCATTGCGGCTTGAGGCCTTCGGTTCGGCTATCCATGGCCCCCATCTCGCCCGGCTTGACGCGCCGACGTCAACGCCGGCGCGTCCCGCGTCGCGGCCGCTCTAGAAGCGCTTCTGCACGATCACGCCGTAGGTCCGCGGCTCCAGCAGCCGCGCGTTCCGGTAGCGGCCGATCAGGGCGTCCTCGATGATGATGTTGGTGATGTTGTCGTCGTTGGTGAGGTTCTTCACGAAGACCCGTGCGCTCAGGCCCTTCGGATCGTTGTCGAAGCGGACCTGCAGGTCGACGACGCCCCACGAGTCGATGCGGTCGGTGGGGGTGTTGTATTCCCGCGCGAAGTACGAGTCCTGCCAGGTGGCGTCGACGCGGAAGGTCGCCGTCCAGTCCCCGGCCCCGATGGCGGTCTGGTACTGGGCCCCCGCCTTGACCTTGAAGCCCGGCGAATGCGGCAGCTCGTTGCCCTTCAGGTTGACCCGGACGGTCGGCGTCGTGGCCGTCAGGCTCTGCGCCGGGTTGGCCGCATCCTCGCTGAGGAACGTCCCGATGCTGGTGTGGAGATGCGAGATGTTGGCGTCGAACAGCCAGTGCTCGCCCAGCGAGTACGCGAACTCGCCTTCGAGACCATAGATCGTCGCGTCGGCGTTTCGCGTGACCACGCCGCCGTTGATGCGCTGGCCCAGCTGCAGACCGGTGTAGTCGTAGTAGAAGGCCGTCACGTTCGCCTGCAGCGCGCCGTCCATCAGGACGTTCTTCGTCCCCACTTCATAGGCGGTGACCGTCTCGGGCCCGAACGTTGGCGCAGACGCATTCGCATTCTGCCCGCCGCCCTTGTAGCCCGTCGAAACCGATCCATAGACCAGGGTCTTGTCGGTGAAGGCGAGGTCCGGCGTCCAGTCCAGCGCGACCTTGTAGGTGGTCTTCTGGCCTTCGAACTTGGCGTAGACCCAAGGGCCCACTGGGGACAGCACAATGGATCGCGACTCGCCCGAGCGCTCCTCCTCGGTGTAGCGGGCGCCCACGGTGAGCCGGAGGTCGGGGGTGACCTCGAAGTAGCTTTCGCCGAACAGGGCCCAGGTCTCGCTCTTGCCGTTCCGCGTCAGCGTCGAGACGCGCCAGGCCTCCTGCGGCCGGCCGAGCGCACGCTGGAACAGCTCGATGGCCGGATGCCAGGTCTCGAAGCCGCCCGAGTTCGTGCCCTGGGCGCCGAAGTACCCGACCAGGAAGTTGAACCGCCCCTCGAACTGCGACGCCAGGCGCAGCTCCCCCGTCTTGGTGGTCCCGCGCCCCGTGAAGCTGTCGGTGGTGAGCAGGCGATCGGTCGTCACCTGCGTGTCGCGATCCTTGAAGTAGGTGATCGGCCGCGTGAAGCGGAACGGCAGGTCTGCGTTATCCCAGTCAGTGTTCTGCTCGGTCGAGAACTTCGAGTAGCCCAGGACGGCCGACAGGGTGATCGGGCCGAAGTCGTGATTGAACTCGAACGACGCGGCGGTCTGGGCCGCCTCGTAGGTCGGGTCGGTGTCAGCCGCGATCGCGCGCAGGTCCGTGGGGTTCGGCGCGCCGGCGTAGATGTTCCCGCCGGCCGGGAAGGGCGTGAACGCGCGCGCCAGGGTCTGGAGGATCGTGGTGTTCGCGTCCGGCGAGTCGAAGCCCAGGACGCGCGGGTCACAGCCCAGCACGGGATGGGCCTTGCACAGGCGCTTGCCTTCCCGGGCGCGCGAGCTGTCCTCTTCGAACCGGCTCAGCATCAGTGTGGCGTCGGTCTTTTCGCCGAGGTTGAAGACGAGCGATCCGCGGGCGCCCCATTGGTCGCGGCCGTCCACGTCGTGGCCGGTCGCAACGTTGCGGGTGTAGCCGTCGCGATCCAGGGAGTAGCCGGCCAGCCGAAGGGCCGCCACGCTGCCGAGGGGCAGATCGACCGCGGCGCCCAGCCGGATGTTGTCATAGTTGCCGGCCTGGACGCTGACCTCGCCGCCGAACTCGGTCCCCGGCTTGCGGGTGATGATATTGATCGCGCCGCCCGTCGTGTTGCGCCCGTAGAGCGTGCCCTGCGGCCCCCGCAGCACCTCGATCCGCGCGATGTCGAAGAACTCGTTCTGCGGCGGATAGCCGATCGCCGCGCCGTTGACGAACGTCGGCACGCCGGGGTCGACGCCGGCCAGGGCGTTGTTGCCCACGCCGCGCAGCGTGAAACGGTCGTTGCCGGTGAGGACGGCGTTGGGGATCGAGAGCTGGATGTCGGTCGCATCCTCGATCTGGACCCGATCAAGCGCCGCCTCGGAGAATGCGCTCACGGCGATCGGTACGTCCTGGAGGTTCTGCTCGCGCTTCTGCGCGGTGACCACCAGTTCCTCGAGCTCGTTGGCGGTGTCGGCAACGGCGGCGGGCGCCCCGGCCATGAGGGCGATCGTGGACACCGCGGCGATGGCGACGGATCGGTAGCTTCGCATGTCTCTAACTCCCCCTGAGGCGTCGGGAGGTTCTCCCTTGTCCGCCGGTGTGTTTATTGTAAGTAACGTCAATAACTAGATTGGGAGGCGCGCGACCGTCAAGCCCAATTGAACATTTCGTCAATAGTGGGGAATGCGCCGTGGAGCGAACCGACACCCAGGCCCAGGCGACCGGGCTGGTCCCCGCGGCCTCCCCCAGCATCGCGCAGAAGGTGTTCTACAGCCTGGGTCAGGCGGCCCAGTCCGGAGGCTTCGACACCGCGGTGGGCTTCGTCTTCTTCTACTACTCGGCGGTGCTGGGTCTCTCAGGCACGCTAATCGGCGCGGCGCTGGCGGTAGGGTTGGTCTTCGATGCCCTGGTCGATCCGGCGATCGGCTCCTGGTCAGACAACCTCAAGTCCCGCCTCGGACGGCGCTTGCCGCTGATGATCGTCTCGATTCCGCCGACGGTGATCTTCGTCGGCTTGCTGTTTTCTCCGCCAGCCGGGCTCTCCCAGCCGCTGCTGTTCGCTTGGCTGGCGGCCTTCTCCATCGCGGCGCGTTGCGCCATCTCGCTGTTCCACGTGCCCTACGTCGCTCTGGGCGCGGAACTGACCACCGACTATGCGGCGCGGACCAGCGTCGTGGTTTATCGCTCAGCCGCCGGCGTGCTGGCCGGGCTGGTGATTACAGCGCTCGGGTACACGGCATTCTTCGCCGATGGCGGCCTGCAACGGGCGGAAAGCTATCCGGGATTCGGCTGGTCGGCGGCCGCGGTCCTTTTCGTCTGCATGAGCGCCTGCTGCCTGGGCCTCTGGCGCTACGCCGCAGCTTTGCCGCAGCCTGAGCGCGTGGCCGAACCCATGTGGCGGCGGATGCCGTCCGAAGTTGTGGAGATCTTCGCCAACCGTTCGTTCCGGCTGCTCTTCATCTCGGCCGTCATCACCTACGTGGCCCAGGGGCTGAACGCGACGCTGAACCAGCATTCTTTCGTGTTCGTCTGGCTGATCAAAAGCGAGAACATCCAGTTCATCTCCTACGCCTTCGTCGTGGGCCTGCTGCTGGGGGTGGGCTCGGCGCCGAAGATCCAGGCGCGCCTCGAAAAGAAGACGGTCGTGCTGATCGGCCTCTCCCTGCTGATCGCCAACTGGCTGGTGATGCAGGGCGCCTGGCTGGCCGGGATCTATTCCCCTGTCGGCGAGGCCGCGCTGCTGCCGATGCAGATCAACTCCTTTGTCGCCGGCGTCGGCCTGGGCTTTGTCAGCGTCGCCTACCCTTCGATGATGGCCGACGCCGCCGACGAGCATGAGCACCTGTTCGGCCGGCGCCGTGAGGGGCTCTACTTCGCGGGCTTGGGCTTCGCCAACAAGGCAGCGGTGGCTGTCGGCGTCTTCATCGCCGGCCGGGCGCTGGACGTCATCCGCTTCCCCGCAGACCTCGCCAAGAACCCGGGCGCGGTGCTCCCGGATGACGTCAAGGTGCAGTTGGTCTGGGTCTGGGGTCCGATCCCGGCTGTCATCGCGGTCATCTCTATGGTGATCTTCGCGTCCTATGGGATCACCCGCGCCCGTCACGCCGCGATCGCCGCCGCGCTCCGCCCCTCCGGCGGCGGCTAGGCGCAGCGGAAGGCGTTAGGGCTTGCACATCGATCCCAGTCGACTTACTATTGACGATTAGTACAATAAGACACTCGAAGCAGGATGAGGACGATGGGTGGAGCGCAGCTGGTCCGCGAAGCGTCGGCAGATGCCGGTCTCGAGGAGTTCAAGGCCTATCTCGAGGCCAACAACGGCATTCGCGGTCTGGACATCCTGGAGCCAGGCGACACCCGGCACGCAGTGGACCTGTTCCGCCGCGACGGCTTCGTGGTGATCGCCAACGTGCTCGACAGCGCCCAGACCGACCGTCTCGCGAAGGGTTGCGCCGACGTCGCCGCCGAGATCCTGGCCCTGGACGATGGCCGCCGCGGCAATCGTGGCTCGCATCGCTATTCGTTCGGCGGGTCGAGCCTGACCCGCAGCCAGCTCCACCGCCCGGAATGGCAGATGCTGCTCGACATCCCTGTCGTGGACGAGGTGGTGACGGCGATCTTCGGATCGTCCGACTACGTCCTGCGCGCCGCCAGCGGCGACTTCTGCCTGCCGGGCGCCACCGAGTACCAGCCCCTGCACTCCGATGTTGGCGACTGGCGCGACAACGCGACGACTCCCTTCAGCGCCTTCCACGATCCGCGGGGCCACGTGACCATCCGCGATCTGCCCTGCCCCTACGTTTGCGTGAATTTCCTGCCGCAGGATGTCACCCGCCTGAACGGCCCCACGCGTCAGATTCCGGGGACCCAGCACTCCCGGACGAAAATCCCCAGCCTGGAGGAAGAGCCCGAGTGGATGCGCCTGAGCACCGTCTGCCCGGCGCCCGCCGGCGCGATCATGGTGCGCGACGTGCGCGCGTGGCACGGCGGGACGCCCAATGTGTCGGACGCGATCCGCTCGATACCGAACCTCGAGTTCTACGCGCCCTGGTTCCGCGAGCCGATTGTTCCCGGGATCACCTACGGCGACTATCGCAAGCTGTCCGAGCGCGCACAGAAGCTGGTCCGCCATTGTGTCGCCGACTCCAGCGAGACCCTGGTGACGGGCACGACGTTGCGCGCGCCGTGAACCGGGACAGCCAGCGATGAAGTACCGCCCTCTCGGCCGCTCGGCCCTCAAGGTCAGCGCCCTTTGCCTCGGCACGATGAACTTCGGCCCGCGGACGTCCGAAGCCGAGAGCTTCGCGGTTCTGGACGCGGCCGTGGAGGCCGGCGTCAACTTCATCGACACCGCCAACCAGTACGGCGGGTCTCTGGGCGTCGGGACGACGGAAACGATCCTCGGGCGATGGCTGGCGCGTAACCCGGGCCGACGCGACAGGCTGGTGATCGCCACCAAGGTCCACGAGCCGATGTCGGACGACATCAACGACCGGGGCCTGTCGGCGCGACACATCCAGATGGCCTGCGACGCCAGCCTGAAGCGCCTGGGCCTGGATCACATCGACCTCTACCAGATGCATCACATCGACCGCGCCGCGCCGATCGAGGAGATCTGGCAGGCGATGGACAGGCTGATCGCCCAGGGCAAGATCACCTATGTCGGCTCCAGCAACTTCCCAGGCTGGGCGATCGCGCGCGCCAGCGAGAAGGCTATCGCAAGGCAGCGCCTGGGTCTGGTCAGCGAACAAAGCCTCTACAATCTGATCGAGCGCCGCGCCGAGCTGGAAGTGATCCCGGCGTGCGAGGCCTATGGCCTGGGCCTCATCCCATGGAGTCCTCTGGCGGGCGGCCTGCTGGCCGGCGGCGCGGCCGCGCCGGAGGGCCGCAGGGGCACGCCTGAGGCCTTGAGCGCGGCGGCGGCGCGGGAAGCTCAACTCGCCGCGTTCGGCGCTCTGTGCGGCGACCTGGGCCAGACGCCCAGCACGGTCGCGCTGGCCTGGCTGCTGCACCAGCCCGCCGTTACGGCGACGATCATCGGGCCACGCGATCGGAGCCAGTTCGAAGCGGCGCGGGCGGCCCTGGAGGTGCGGCTGGACGCGGAAGCCCTGGCGCGGATCGACGCGATCTTCCCGCCCTGCGGGCCGGCGCCCGAGGCCTATGCCTGGTAGCGGCTGGTCTACCGGCGCAGCGGCGGTCACCGGCGGGGAACTGGTCTACCACCGCACGGGCGGCGTCGGACCGGCCCTCGTCCTCTCGCACGGCCTGACCGACAACGGTCTCTGCTGGAGCCGCTTCGCCGCGGCGATGGCCGGCGACTTCGACGTGATCATGATCGACGCCCGCGGGCACGGCGGCAGCGCAAGGCCCAGCGCTGGGGGGATCGACGACCCCGCGCGGGACCTTGGCGAAGTCATCGCCGGCCTCGGCCTGGAGAACCCCATCGTGATGGGGCATTCCGTGGGCGCCCGCGCCACCGCGGCTTATGCCAACGCCCATCCGGGCAAGGTCCGACAGGTCATCCTGGAGGACCCGGTGTTCCTGCCCCTCATCGACGACGAGGCCGCCGCCGCGCGACGCGCCAGGTTCGGCAGCCAGGTGGCGCGGTTCCAGACGATGAGCGAAGCCGACATCCTGGCGATGGGCCGCAAGGACTCTCCCGGATGGCACGACGACGACTTCCCGGCCTGGGCGACGGCGAAGCGCCAGGTAGACCCCGAAGCCTTCCCCCACTACACGACGCCCTGGCAGCAGGAGGTGGATCGTATCGACGCCCCGACGCTGATCGTCCACGGCGAGCCCCGACTGGGCAGCCTCATCACCCCGTCGATCGCCGACGAAGCCCGGGCCCTGAATCGCAACATCCGGACGATCGAGATCCCCGGCGCCGGGCATAATGTGCGCCGGGAGAACTTCGTCGGCGTCCTGACGGCGGTGCGCGCGTTTCTCAGGCCTTGAGCGAGCGGCCCAGGCCGGCCAGGCCACCGGTGATCAGGCCTACGCACATGTCGGTGGCGGCGTCGATGTCGAGCTGGCCTTCGGCCACAAGGCGGCCGGCGCGATCCGTGATCGCCGAGACCATCTCCACCGCGGCGATCGCCATCGGCAGCGGCAGGTCGTACTCGCGCCGCGTGGCCCGCACGAAGTAGCGCACGGTCCGCTCGCGATCCGCTCTGTTCTCCCCTTCCATAAGGGCGGCGACCGAGGGATCGGACATCAGGGCGGCGATCAGGGCGCCGCGATCACGGGTCTGCTCCAGGTAGAGGCGGGTGGTCTGGCGGATCAGATCGGCGAAGCTCTCGGCCTGGAGGGCGCTGGCCATCCCGCGATCGCGCAGCTCGGCCTGTTCGCGGTTCAGCAGGGCCGTGAGCAGGGCGTCCCGGGTCGGGAAATAGTTGTAGACCAGCCCCTTGCTGATGCCGACGTCGCGGGCAAGCCGCTCCATGCTGACGGCGTACAGGCCTTCCGAAAGGATGAGGTGGGCGGCCTCGTCCAGGATCTGCTCGCGTCGCACCTCGGGCGCGAGCCGCGTCCGCTTGCGTTGAACAGCCGCCAATCCGCTCACGAGGCCGAAATGCGCCAGGCCGCCACGCCCGCTGGCGGAAGACTGGCGCCTCCCAGCACGAACGTCGCATCGGCGGGCGCCGGCGTCCGCCGCGGCTCCGGCGCGAAATTGAAGGCGAAGCAGACATCGCCCCGCCGACGCACGCGCACGCCTTCCTCGAGGGGTTGGACGGACAGTCCGGCCTCCAGGGCGACGGTGGCGATGACATGGTCGAGCAATGCGGTCTCCGGCCAAGTGGCGAGATAGTGCCACAATTCGCTCGAGACCCAAGCCGCTCCGCCCTCGGCGAACTCCGCTCGTGCAGGCAACCCGGTTTCGATCACCTCGCGCCACAGGCGGGCGCCGAACGTGCGGCCCGCGATGTCCACCTCGGGGCCCGCGCCGGGCCGCAGGCTTTCCACACGGCTCACGCGAACGGGCAGACGGGCCTGCAACGGCCCGGGCGGCAGGGCCGCGGGAATGTGCCCTTCCCGCGTCCGGGATCCGCTTCGGGGACCGAACAGCACGACCGCGCCCGAGGCCGCCAGGGCCTCGACAGTCTCGTCTTCGATGATGGGCAACGACGGCGCGACCACCAGGGCATACCCCGTAAAGTCCGCGTCCGGCGACACGATATCGACGTCGAGCCCCAGCCGCCGCAGCGCCGAGTACATCTCGAAGGCCAGTTGGAGCCACCGGAACCCCTGAGCATGCGGCTGTATGCCGAACTGCCAGTCGGCCTCGTAGCTGAACACGAGCGCCACCGGGGCGCGCGAACAGGCCGCCAGCGCGCCCATCTCGCCCAGTTCGAGCGCCACGGCGTGCGCCTCCTCCCCACCCCGATCGAGAACGTTGTCGGGCCGGTTCAGCCCGGCATGCATCTGCTCCTGGGCGAAGGGCGCCTGCCTCCATCGGAAGTAGCTGACGACCTCGGCGCCGTGGGCGAAGGCCTCCCAGGTCCAGGCGCGCACCGCGCCGGGGAGCGGCGCCGGATTGTAGCGCGCCCAGTTCACGGGGCCCGGCTGCTGCTCCATCACCCACCACCGACCACGACCCACGCCGCGATACAGGTCATGGTGGAAAGCCGAGATGTCCGGGTGGCCCTGGCGCAGATAACGGAGCTTCTCGGCCTCGGGGAACCAGAACTGCTCCAGGAAACCGAGCGGGTAGGAATCCCACGTCGCCATGTCGAGGTCGACGCCCACGCGGAAGTGGTCGAACTCGGTGTAGAAGCCCATGAAATTGTGGGTCACGTCCCGGCCGGGCGACAGCCGGCGGATGATGTCGACCTGGAGCCGGTTGAAGAGCGCGACCTCGTCCGAGGCGAAGCGGTTGTAGTCGAGGCGATGGCTGGGGTTGGCCTCGGTGACCGTCAGGTTGGGCGGCTGCACCTCGCCGAAGTCGCGATACTCCTGCGACCAGAACACGGCGCCCCAGGCGCGGTTGAGCGCATCGACGGACTGATAGCGTTGCGCCAGCCAGCCTCGGAACGCGTGCGCGGCCGCCGGCGAATAGCTGATCGTGGTGTCATGGCAGCCGAATTCGTTATCGGTCTGCCAGGCCCCTACGGCCGGGTGGCGTCCGTAGCGCCCCGCGACGGCCTCGGTGATCCGCGCGCACTCCGCCCGGTAGCTCTCGCTGGAGAAGCAGTAATGGCGGCGCGAACCGAAGCCGCGTTGTCGTCCGTTGGCGTCCAGCGCCAGCATGTCGGGGTGGGCGTCCACAAGCCACTTCGGCGGGGTTGCGGTCGGGGTGCACATGACGATCTTCAGCCCGGCCGCGGCCAGGGTCTCGACGGCGCGGTCCAGCCAGGCCCAATCGAACCGCCCCGGCTCAGGCTCGATCCGGCTCCAGGCGAACTCGCCGATCCGCACCCAATGGATGCCCAGCTCGGCCATACGCCGCGCATCATCCGGCCACAGCTCCTCGGGCCAGTGTTCGGGGTAGTAGCAGACGCCCAGTTTCATGCCGTGCTCCGGCTAGGGTGTAAGTCGGCGGTCACTCGGCGTGGAGGCTCGACGAGGCAAGCTCGTCGCTAGGTCCAGAGCGGCGACGACGCCTTCAACAGACGGCTCATCATGATGAGTCGCGCAACCGGCCGACCGTCCGACGCGTCGCGCAGCGTGCTCTCGTACCAGGCGACCTCCGTCTTCGGCGACTCGCCCAGCGCCAGGATCCGTCCATCGGCGAGATAGTCACGGTCCAGGAAGACCGGACCATCGAGAAACTCCAGCTCGATGGCGCCGAACATGCCGACAAAGTCCTTACCCACCCGGAACAGCGGCTCTTCCACAGCGCGCAGCGCATCGATCGCCACGGCCGGCGCGGCCACCAGTCCGCCGAAGATGGCCGGGTCGCGATACTCGGGCAGCAGCTCCGTCACGCCCTCCAGGCGGCGCAGCGCGGTGATGCTGTCACGGCGGCTTGGAATATCGCTGACGCGATCGCCCACCCGGGAACCCTTCAGAATCCTCAGGTCGGTCGCCGGACGCTGCTGGGCGACCCGGAGGCGCAGGGCCGAACGTGGATCGTCGCCGCCCGCCCAGGCCGTCCCCTCGCTCACGCGAATGCCTTCCGGGGTGGCCATCCAGGCCGACGCGCGGCGCACCCCCAGGCCTGCATGCTCGACCGGCCCCGCAAAGGCCTGGACCGGTTCGCCATCCGTGGTGGCGTTGAGGAAATAGAGCGACAGCCCGCCACGGCTGCGCCATCCGTCTCCGAACCGCGCCAGCATGAGCGGCGGAAACTGCTCGAAGTGGATGTTGCCCGCGACGGTGCCGCCCCGGAAGCCCAGGGTCTGCGCGGTCTTGTCGTCGTGGATGGATCCCACGGCGTCGCGCGAAAAGTTGACCGGGCGGCGCACCGGTCCGGCGATGACGCCGTCGTGCTCGGCGAACGTGAAAGGTTCTGTCGACATGCCGTGCTTCCTTGACCGCCGCAGCCTAAGCCCACTATTGACGAAAGCTACAATAAATAGAGAGCGCCTGTCCATGGACCTGAGCCTCACGGAAACCGAACGGCTGTTCCGCAAGGAGGTTCGCGACCTGATCGCCACCGCCTTCCCGCCGCCCGAGCGGTACGACGGCGGCCCGGACCACGAGCAGCGGTGGCATCAGGCTTTGCTCGCGCGCGGCTGGGCCGCCAACAAGTGGCCGACGGCCTTCGGAGGGCCCGGGTGGACCGCCACCCAACACTTCATCTGGGAGCGCGAAGTCACGGCCGCTGGGTTGCCGCCCCAGGTGGGGGGCATGGGGATGGGCATGCTCGCGCCAATTCTGTTCGCCTACGGTTCGCCGGAACAACAGGATCGCTTCCTCCCCGACATTCTCCACAACCGGACGCGATGGTGCCAGGGCTACTCCGAGCCTGGCGCCGGCTCGGATCTGGCGTCCCTTCGCACACGCGCCGTCCTCGATGGGGGTGACTACGTGATCTCGGGCGAAAAGGTGTGGACCAGCGGCGCCCATCGCGCGGACTGGATGTTCTGCCTAACGCGAACGTCGGATGAGGCCAGGCGGCAGGACGGGATCACCTTCCTTCTGGTCGACATGCGTTCGCCCGGCGTCACCATCTTCCCGATCATCTCGCTGGACGGCCGTCACGCCTTCAACCGGGTGACGTTCGACGGTGTCCGCACGCCGGTGGGGAACCGCGTCGGGCGCGAGGGCGAGGGCTGGACCGTCGCCAAGGGGCTGCTCACTCACGAGCGGACCGGTCAGGCCTTCGTTTCGCTGTCCACCGACCTGCTCGGCCGGATTCGGGACGCCGCGGCGACGCTGCCGGGGACCGACGGCGGCGCCCTGCTCGACGATCCAGGCTTCGGGCGTCGGCTGGCGCTGGCCGACATCGAGCTCCAGGCCCTGGCCGCGACCGAGCTGCGCACGCTCTCCGAGGTGTCCGCCGGCGGCGCGCCGGGCGCCCAGTCGTCTGTGCTCAAGCTGAAGGGCACCGATATCGTCCAGCGCATGACCGAGTTCTTCGTGGAATGCGCGGGCCCATACGCCGCGCCCTGGTTTCCCGAGGTCGCCGGCCCTGCCCCGGACGATATCGGCCCACACTGGGCGCGCCGGGAAGTGACCCGCTACTTCGAAGGACGGGCCGCCAGCATCGCGGGCGGCTCGGACGAGATCCAGCGGAACATCATCGCCAAGCAGGTCCTGCGCCTCTGAACGCGGCTAGTCGCTCGGCGGCGAACTCGTCGCGGCGCCACGTGGATGGCCGGTGCTGGACGCCGGGATGGCGCGGCTTTCAGAAGCTGACCCGCACACGCCCCATGATCGTTCTCGGCGCGCCAGGGGCGATCCAGACATTGCTGAACGAGCTTTCGAGGTAGTAGGCGTCGAAGAGGTTCTCGACGTCGAGGTGCAGCGAGACCCGCGCGCTGGCCTGGTAGGTCGCGTTCAACCGGGCCGTGACATAGTCGGGTAGTTCGAACCCACTGTTGATGTCGTCGCCCGCACGCTTGCCGACGTAGACGAGGCCGCCCCCGAGACCGACGGAGCCCGCGTTCGAGCCGTTCGAGCGCCAGTTGGCGTAGATCGCCCCCGAGTGCTTCGGGATGTTGCTCAGCCGACTGCCGACAAGGGCCGGGCGCGTGTCGCGCGTGATCTTCGCGTCGGTGTAGGCATAGACCGCCGTGGCGGTCAGCCCATCGAACAGCGTGGCGTTCGCCTCGACTTCCACCCCCTGGCTGCGGGCGCTCCCGACGGGAATGAAGAAACCGCTGTTTGCCGGATCGTTGACCAGGACATTGTCCTTCTCGATGTGGAAGGCCGAGGCCGTTCCCTCGAGCCGGCCGCCGATCCGCCACTTCAGACCCGCCTCCCAGGCTTCCCCGATCTCGGGGGCGAAAGCTTCGCCCGCAGCATCCGAGCCCTGGTTGTAGCGGAAGGACTGTCCCCAGCTGGCATACACCGAGACGCTCTCGGTCGGCGCCCAGGTCAACGCGGCTCGCGGGGAGGCGCGCGACGGCGACTGACGCGTCACGACGCCGTTGCGAAAATTGGTGTTGGTCTGGCGCACCCAATCCTGGCGAAGGCCGACCAGAAGTGTGAACTGCTCGCTCAGCGTGACCAGATCCTGCACGTACAGGCTCTCTCCGCGAAGCTCTTCCAGGAGGTTCTGGTTGAGCGGCGCGATGGGTTTGGGCTGGCCGTAGACGGGATTGAAAATGTCGACGGCGTAGGGGTTCGTGGCGGTCGGACTGAACCGGTAGAAGACCCGGCTCTGATCGTAGGTGAAGGCGTCGGCTCCCACCCGCAGCTGGTGCTCTAGCCCAGCGATGCGCCCATCGAAGCTGACCTCGACCCGACCCGAGAGGTCGTCCCAGTCGTAGTCGTGGACGCGGAGCTGCCGACGGAGCTGGCTTCCGACCAGCACCGAGTTGTGGGTGGATCGCCCCTCGAAGCTCCCGTCGCGGTACTGCACGCCGGTCTCGATCGCGAGGCTCGGGCTGAGGTTGTAGGTGGCGCTGAACTGATGCTGCACCGTCTCCTGGGTCATGCTGCCGTCGTTCGGCTCGCCCAGGAATCGAGAGCGGGGCAGCGCCTTTCCGTCGCCCGCGATCGCCACCAGCCCCCGATCGTGGACGAAGTGAACCTTGTTGACCTCGAGCTGGTAGAGCAGCCGCAGATCTTCGGACGGCGCCCAGGACACCGACGGGGCCAGCAGAAGTCGGTCGCTGTCCACAAAGTCGCGCCAGCCGTCCGTCGACTGGTAGACGCCGATCATCCGCGCGGCGAACCCATGGCCCAGCGGCCCCCCGATGTCGGCGACGCCGCGGCGGGTGTCGAAGCTGCCATAGGCCAGTTCGGCCGAAGCGTGGGCCGTGTCCCGCGGCGCCTTGGTGACGATATTGATGGAGCCGCCGGGTTCGCCCTTGCCGGACAGCGCTGAAGCCGGCCCCTTCAGGATCTGGAAGACCTCGACCGTGGCCACATCGCGTCGCGCGTTGAAGCCGCGGTTGGCCGTGAACCGGTTCACGAGCAGGTCCGGCCCCTGGTTGATGTCTCCCGAGAAGCCGCGGATCGCATAGGCGTCCCAGGCGCCGCCGAAGCTGTTCTGCCGCGCCATGCCGCCGGCGTAGTCGAACAGGTCGGACAGGTTCGCGATCCCGGTCTGGACGATCAGCGCGTCATCCAGGACTCGCACGCTCTGAGGAAGGCGCAGGGTATCGACGTCCAGGCCGTTGATGCTGGCGCTGGCGGCTCGCGAGCCGGTCACCACCACCGCTTCGACGTCGGCCGCCTCGTCGGCCTGGGCGACGCCCGCCCACGACAGGGCAGACACGCCCGCCAGCAGTCCTCGCCAGTTCGAACGACGACGCATCCTTACGACCTCCCACCCGACCGGCCCGAACCCGGCGAGGGACGAATAAGCGGCGCCTTGAAGGCCGGTCAATAAGAATGTTATGATATAACATTACATTCAATGGACGGCTCGTTCCTGCATCCGTCCGCGCACTTCGAGGAGCCGGAATGCAAGCCGAGACCCCGCCCGTCGCGATCCTCGACCTGGTCGTCCGCTACGGGGAGCGTCGCGTCCTTGACGGACTCTCACTGTCCGTCGGCGCGGGCGAGGTCTACGCGCTGCTGGGAGGGAATGGCGCGGGCAAGTCGACGACCCTTCAGGCGCTTCTCGGCTTCGTCGCTCCTACCTCCGGCGAGGTGCGGGTCTGCGGGCACGCTCCGAGCGACGAGCCAGTCGAGGTGCGCCGCTCGATCGCCTACATCCCCGAGAACGTGGCGCTCTACGAACATCTCTCGGCGCGCGAGAACGTGACCTACTTCCTCGATCTGGCCGGGGCCCGCCGCCGGCCCGGCGAGATCGAGGAGGCCTTCCGCACCGTCGGCCTCGCCGCAGAGGCTTGGGAGCGGCGGGTGTCAGGCTTCTCCAAGGGCATGCGCCAGAAGACCGCCATCGCACTCGCCATGCTGCGGCGGGCGTCGGTGCTCCTGCTTGACGAGCCGACCTCGGGTCTCGACCCGGGCGCCGCAGCCGACTTCAACGCGCTCCTCACCACTCTGCGCGCAGAAGGGGCTGCCATCCTGATCGTGACGCACGACCTTGTCGGCGCGGCCGACATCGCCGACCGGATCGGCTTCCTGGACCACGGGCGCATCGTCGACGAGGCGCGGGCGGCCGGGCCGGAGCGCTTCGATCTGCGCGCCCTGCACGCGCTCTTCACGAGGGCGAAGGCGGCGTGAGCGGCGTCCTGACCATTGCTCGAAACGAGCTACGCCATCTGGCGCGCAGCCGCGTCGCTCTCACCGGCATCCTGCTGGTCGCGCTGTTGAGCTTGACCGCCGCCCTGACTTCCAGCGCCTACCAGGCGGAACAGGCCGGTTTGCGCGAACGCCTGCAGCACACAGCGAACGAGGAATTCGAGTCCCAGCCCGACCGCCATCCCCACCGCGTGGTGCACGCCGGGCACTTCGCCGTGCGCCCGGCCAGCGGCCTCGCAGCCATGGACCCGGGCGTGGAAGCGTTCACCGGCAACATGATCTTCCTGGAGGGTCATCGCCAGAACAGCGCGAACTTCGGCGATGCGCGGCAGTCGTCGCTCTTGGTGCGCTTCGGCCAGCTGGCGCCGGCCCTGGTGCTCCAGGTCGTGGCCCCGTTGCTGCTGGTCTTCATAGGCGCGGGCGTGATCGCCGGCGAGCGCGAACGCGGCACCTTGCGCCAGGCCCTCCTCGCCGGCGCCTCCGGACCCCGCCTGCTGGTCGGCAAAGCGATGGCCCTGGGCGGCGCGGCGCTGATCATCGCCGCCCCGGCGGCGGCGCTTCTGCTGTGGCTGAGTCTGTCCGGGCCGGCCCGGGGATCGGCGGTCCTGCTGAGCGCGGGAGGCTACGCGGTCTACCTTGCCTTCTGGGTGGTGCTGATCGTGGCCGTTTCGGCGCTGGCGGGGCGCAGTCGCTCGGCCTTGATCGCGCTGGTGGCCATCTGGTCGTTCGGAGTGCTTCTCGTCCCCAGAATGGCCCCAGAAGCGGCCATCGCGATCGATCCGCTGCCGACGCGGGTGGAGACCGACATCGCCATCCAACGCGACCTGCGCGGCCTGGGCGACAGCCACAATCCGGACGACCCCTACTTCGCGGCCTTCAAGCGGAAGACCCTCGCCAAGTACGGCGTCACGAAGGTCGAGGACCTGCCGCTCAACTATCGCGGCCTCCTGGGCATGGAGGGCGAGAAGCTCACCTCGAGCCTCTTCGACCGGTATGCAGACAGCGCCTTCGGCGCCATGGCGCGCCAGAGCACGACGATGGACGCGTTGTCGGCGCTCAGCCCGACCATCGCGATCCGGCGCCTGTCCATGACCGCCGCCGAGACCGACCTCGCCGGCTATCGACGCTTCATGGAACAGGCCGAGGCATATCGCTACGACCTGATCCAGCGTCTGAACCTGTTGCAGGCCACCGCCGTAACCGCGGCAGACGACGCCGCGAAGAGCAGCGATGCGGCAGCCGAGGCCCGAAGCCGCATCTCCGCGGAAAACTGGCGGAAGATGCCCGAGTTCCGGCCGAGCCGTCCCACGGAGAGCGCCGTTCTCGCGCGGGCTGCGCCTTCGTTTGTGGTCCTCGCGACTTGGCTCGCCGCCGCCGCCCTGCTCGCCGGCTTCGCTGCCCATCGCATCAGCCGGAGCGCCACATGAACGACGTCCTCCGCGAGGCGCGCCTCTTCCTTCGGCTCCGCGCCGCTCTGGCCGCAGTGCTGGGCCTCTTCCTGCTCGCCGCGGCCGGCACGGCGGCCGGTCTGGTCGAGGTCGCTCGTCAGAACGACGCCATCCGCCGGATCGCGCCCCAGCAGGCCGCCGACGTGCAGGCCATTTCCGACTGGGTTTCGCGCGACAAGGACGCCGGCAACGCCGCGTACTACACCTTCCACGCCACCTGGGACCCGCCGTCGGACCTGGCGTTCGCGGCGCTCGGCTTGCGCGACGTCGCCCCGTACCTGCTCCGTGTCCGCGCGCTGGGCCTCGAGGCCCAGCTTTACGAAGGCGATATCGGCAACCCGGAAGCCTCGCTCCCAGGCCGCTTCGACTACGCGTTCGTGCTGGTCTACCTAACGCCGCTGTTCGCCATCCTCCTCTTCCACGACCTGCTGTCCGGTGAGCGCGAGGCGGGTCGCCTGCAGTCGCTGGAGGCCGCCGCCGGCGACGCCCGGCGGCTCTGGGCGGCGCGCGTGGGGGTCAGGGTGACGGCGCTTCTGCTGGCGCTCGCATTGCCATTCCTAGCCGGCGCGATAATCGCGGGGACCGCGGGCTGGAAGGCGGCGGCAGTGCTGTTGCTGATCCTGGGCTACATCGGGTTCTGGACGGCGCTCTGCCTCGTCGTCGCGCGGATGACGCGCAGTTCCGTGGCCAACGCCATGACTCTGGCCGCGACCTGGCTCGTGCTCACGGTCATCGCACCCGCCGTGGGCCATGTGGCGATCAACACCGCGGTTCCGCTTCGCCAGGGCATGGAACTCAGCCTGCATCAGCGCACGGCGGTCCATAAGGCCTGGGACATTCCGAAGGCCGAAACCATGCAGGCCTTCTTCGCCACACATCCGGAATGGGCCGCAACGGCGCCGGTGATCCAGCCTTTCCACTGGAAGTGGTATTTCGCCTTCCATCAGGTGGGCGACCAGTCGGTGGCCGGCATGTCCCGCGACTATCGCGCGGGCATTCTCAAGCGCGCGGCCTGGAGCGAGCGCCTGGGCTACGGTCTTCCCGGCGTGGCCGTCCAGCTCGCGCTGCACCGCCTGGCGGACACCGACCCGGCCGCGCAGATCGCCTATCAGGATCGCATCCGCGCGTTCCATGCCGACCTGCGCCGCTTCTACTATCCCTACCTGTTCAACGAGACCCCCTTCGGCGCTGCGGATTTCGACAAGGCTCCGGCGTTTCGGGCCAAGGGCGACGGCGGAACGCTCCCGGTCGCCTTGTTCGCGGGACTTCTGATCGTCACCCTGGGGACCGCGGTCATCGGCATGCAGCGCAGCCGGCGTTCCAGGCGCTGAGGACGCCGGCCTGCGGTCCCCAGCCTCCGGGCCCGGTCATTACGCGCGCCATGCCGCCGCCGCGGGACGTCGCTCGAGGGACACAGCGCCCTCCGCCTGGGCCGCTACAGACAAGTTCGCCGACGCTCACCCAGGCTTCATGGAACTAGCGCGGGGGTGACACCACAGGAGCCTAACTAGCCCGCCCGTCAGCTGACGACATCAGCAGGGGGCGATCAATGGACAGCAAGGCACTTCGCGGGACGATGCGGCGGCGCATCAGCCTGGAGCTCATGGCGTGCGTGGCGGCGGCGCCGCTGGTGCTGGCCGGCGCGCCGGCGTTCGCGGAAGAGGCGGCGATGGCTGCGGCCGGCGCGGATGCGAGCGGAGACGGCGTGGGGCTCGCCGAGGTCACCGTGACCGCCCAGAAGCGCGAGACCAACCTCCAGCAGACCCCCATCGCCATCTCGGTGGAAAGCGCCGAGGATCTGGCGAACCGCCGGGTGAAGAGCCTGGCCGACCTGATGGACGGTTCAGTGCCGTCGCTGCGAATTGCGCAGTTCGCGCGTCGCAACTCGGCGTTCTCGATCGGCATCCGCGGCGTGTTCCCGAGCTCGGACACCAACCAGCCGGCGCGGGACTCCGCCACCGGCGTCTACATCGACGGCGTCTACCTGGGCCGCCCGCAAGGCCTGGGCGCGGCGCTGTTCGACATCGAACGCATCGAGGTGCTGAAGGGCCCGCAGGGCACTCTGTTCGGCCGGAACGCTACGGGCGGCGCGCTCAGCATCGTCACCCGCGAACCGTCGGGGGAGTTCAAATTCCGCCAGACCGCAGGCGTCAGCAATTTCAACGGATACTCGTCAGAGACCCACATCGACCTGCCGTCGTTCTACGGCGTAGCGATCAAGATCGACGGCCTGATCACCAAGCGCGATGGCGTGGTGGACAACCCCGCCCAAGGCCAGCCGGGATTCAACGCCTTTGACCGCCGCGGCCTGGCGATACGGGCCAAGTGGGCGCCCAGCGAGACCTTCAGCGCCGACTACGGCTACGACGTCTCGTACGACGACACGACGCCCAGCTATTCGCAGCTGGTCGAGGTGGCCGCGAACACGCGCCTCTCACCGCTGGTGGTGGTGCAGACCAACCGCGCCGAAGTGGCCGACATCGGCGTGCCGATGGCCGAGAGCGAGGGCTACATCTACGGCCACCGGCTGACCCTGCGCTGGACGCCGTGGGAAAACACCGAGATCCGCTCAATCTCAGCCTACCGTGAAATCAAGCAGAGCCAGTACGACAACGGGGCCGGCGCGCATTCCAATCCCTTCACGCCCAATGCCCAGTTCGCCCGCTACAGCCTGGCGTGGATGCACCAGGACCAGCTCAGCCAGGAACTCCAGTTGGTGGGGTCCATCCCGCGGCTGAACTATGTGGCCGGCCTCTACTATTTCAAGGAGACCGGCGGCGACCAGGCCTGGGCCCCGAACACGCTGCAATGGAACGCGACGGGCACGGGCTACACCCAGCTTCCAAGCCTGCGGGCGGGCGCCGAGTTCGACTTCCCGGACCGCGAAAGCGAGGCCAAGGCGCGCTCCACGGCCGCCTTCGCCCAGTTCACCTGGACGCCGCCGATCCTGGACGATCGCCTGCGCCTCACCGCCGGCGCGCGCTACACCAAGGACACCCGCAGCGGAGTGCTTACCAAGGTCAATGGCCTGCGGGATGGTTCGCGCTTCACCTTCAAGGACGACCGGATCGACCCCGCCGTCTCGGCCGACTTCGACGTGATCGAGAACGTCCACGCCTACGCCAAGTACGGCACCGCCTACCGCGCCGGCGGCGCCAACTCGCGCTCGCTCACCTACCGGCCGTTCGGCCCTGAGGTGATCAAGTCGGCCGAGATCGGGCTGAAGTCCGAGTTCTGGGATCGCCGCGCCCGGGTGAACCTGGCGGCCTACAAGACCGACTACGAAGACATGCAGGTGGACTTCAACCGCAACGCCATCGTGCTCGGCAGCAACCGAACGGTGAACGAGACGGTGAACGTACCCGGCGTCGCCAAGATCAAGGGCTTCGAGGCCGACATTACGGTCGCGCCGATCGAGAACCTGACGATCAAGACCAGCTACGCCTACACCACCGCCCACATTCCGCCGGCGGTGAACCCGTTCAACAACGCCCTGACGCCGCTGAACGTGATCTACACGCCGCGCAACGCGCTCAACGTGGCGATCGACTACACTTGGCCGCAGGAGAACTTCGAGGTCCTGTTCCATATCGACGGATCCGCGGCCGGCGGGTTCAACTCGGGCAACAACACCATCACCTCGCCCAAGACCGACGCCTCGCTGAATATCAATGCGCGGCTGGCCATCGTGAACTTCGAGCTGGCCGACGGACACCAGATGGACATCTCGCTGTGGTCGCGGAACCTGCTCGACGAGGAGCACGCCACCGCCCAGAGCTTCAGCACAGCCTCGCGGTTCCGGACGAACGTCTTCAACGATCCCCGGAGCTACGGGATCGACTTCACGATCCGCTATTGAGGTCCACGACGACGGCGGCGTGGTCGCTGGGATAGCGGCCATCGCTGTCGGGCGTCGCCAACGCCCGGACCCGGCGGCTCACGTCCAGATCGCCCGGGTCCAGCAGAATGGCGTGGTCAATGGCGCACCCCTCGCCGGCCGCATGCAGCGTCGAGCCCAGCTCATCGCCCGCCGCCGCCCTGAGCGGCGCGAGCTCCGGATCGCCCCGACCGGCATTGAGGTCGCCGCACACAAGCAGGCTGCCGCTCCTGTCCCGCCGCGCCCAGTCCAGCGCCTCGTCGAGCTGGCGCCGACGCAGCACCGCCCCCGCACCGCCGCGCAGGTGTGAGAGGTGCAGGTTTAGGATCCGCAGGCGGAACGTCGTGAACCGTTGGGCGATCCGCTCGCCGTCGGTCGGGTGGCTGATCAGCCCCAGGGTTTCGGCCCGCCCCGGCAGGCGGGTGAGGATCGCCAGGCCTGACGTGCTGTCGACTGCCGCGCCCTTGAGTTCACGGACCTTCGCACGGGCCGGCGCGGCGTAGAGCTGCAGGTTCAGAGCGTCGGACAGGACACGGGCGGTATCGTGGCCGCCCCCCGCGAAGCACTCCTGCAGGCACACGACGTCCGGATCGAGCGCGGCCAGGCCGTCCGCGATCCGGGTCAGCCGCGCCGGATAGTCTCCGTCGTTCTTCCAGGTGTTGAGCGTGACGACGCGCAAGCGCCTCAACCCGCCCGGGCTCCTTCCACCCAGACGCCGCGCAGCATGGGCAGGCCGTCGTGGATCCGCACACGCAGCAGATCGGCGCGAAGGCCCGGCGCGATGGCGCCCCGGTCGTGCAGTTGCGCCGCGCGGGCCGGCGCGGAAGTGACCGTCGACACGGCCTGGGCCAGGCTCCAGCCGAACGTCGGGGCCGTGAGCTTTATGGCGCACTCCACCAGGCTGCGGGGCACGTAGTCCGAGGCGAAGGCGTCCAGCAGGCCCGCATGCGCCAGATCGGCCGCCGGGACATTGCCCGAGTACGAGCCGCCCCGGATCAGGTTCGGCCCGCCCATGACAACGACCATGCCCCGCTCATGGGCGCGGCGCGCGGCCTCCAGAGTCACCGGAAACTCGGCGACGGTGGCGCCCAGGTCGGCGGCGAGGTCGATGTGCTCGACGTCCTCGTCATCGTGGCTGGCCAGCGGGTGGCCGCGGGCGATCGCGAGTTCGGCGACGAGGCGGCGGTTGCGGTCGGCATTGCGGGTCTGCCGATCCCGGATGCCGGCCATGCGCTCGTCCATGGCCTCGGAGCTCATCCCCTGCTCGGCCCAGTTCGCCAGGTAGCGCTCGAGATTGCGGTACTGTCGCTGGCCCGGCGTGTGGTCCATCAGCGAGAGCAGGCCCGTCATGGGATGGCCGACCAGGGCCTCCAGCCGGTCCGGCAGGTCGTCGGCCGGCGTCTCGCAGCGCCAGTGCAGTCGGTGATCGGCCTTCAGCATGCCCGCGGCCCGCGCAGAGGCCAGGCCATCCGCCAGGCGGATGAGATTGTCGTGGTTGCGGGACGCCGCCGCGTTGAACGAGCCGATCGAGAGGCTGTCGAACACCGTCGTCACGCCCACCGACAGACAGCAGCCGTCGTGCGTCACCGCCGCAGAGACCGGGCTCCAGTCGATGTTGGGGCGTGGGAAGAAGTGCTTCTCGAGGTTGTCGGTGTGCAGATCGATGACGCCCGGCATGAGGACGTCGCCCTCGAGGTCTTCGCCCACCGCCGAAGGCCCGCGATCGATCGCGACGATGCAGCCTCTCCGGACCTGAACCGAGCCCAGGAACGCGTCGTCGGGGGTGACGACCATGGCGTTGCGGAAGCACGCCTCCGCCACAGATGCGGGCGACGCCAGCACGTTGTTCATTCCACCCCCGGGAAGTCGATCTCGACCTCTGTGGCGGCGCGGGAGATGCCGTACTCCAGCGGCCGGCCCAGGCCGTCGATGTTGAGATAGCGCTGCACCAGCAGCGGGACATGCCGCGGCACCTGCAGGATGTCGGCCTCGTGCGCCGACGGCAGTCGGGCCGAGATCCAGGTGCGGCTGCGCGTGTAGTCAGGCACGCCGAAGTCGATCAGCGTCTGGGTGATGGTGCCGCGCGCACGATAGGTCTCGACGAAGGCCGGGAAGCGGGCGTGGCTGAAATGGTGCTGGCTGAGACCCGTCGGCTCGCCGTCGATGAACCGACGCCGCTCCAGGTAGACCACCGGCTCGCCCGGGCGCAGGCCCAGCTGCACGGCGACCTTGGTGTCGGCCGGGCGCACGATCAGCTTGATGGTGTCGGTCCGCGGGATGCGCCCGCGCTCGCGCACGTGCTCGGTGAAACGCGGCCTTCGCTGCAGGCGCATAGGAGCCGAGGGGCGGCGCACATAGCTGCCACGGCCCTGTGTGGACTCCACGATGCCCTTTTCCTGCAGGTCGGTCAGTGCGCGGCGAACCGTGTGCCGGTTGACCATGAACTGCCGCGACAGCTCGAACTCGGTCGGCAGCTTGTCGCCGGGGGTGAGCTCGCGCGCCAGGATCCGGCGCTCGAGGGACTGTGAGATCTCTCGCCAGAGGGTCATGAGCGCTACCCTACCAACGGCGTTTATCAATCTTACGACATCAAACTAGACAAGTTTTACTGCTGTCGTCGAAATTTCACGAGCCAATATTTGCACGTCAATTCGGATACTCGTATCTCTCTACTTGCAACAACACAACAACTTGCAGAATTGTTGGAGGTCAGGAGATGCCAGCCACCCCGGTTGTCGAGGCGGAGCCGCGGAAACGCTGGCTTTCGGTCCTGGCCAAGGCGAAGCCGGCTGAGGTCGCCGCCGCCTGGGACGGGCTGGCGCAACAGCCCGGCTACCGCGTCCTGCGCGCTCCCGAGATCGGCATGGTCATGGTGCGTGGTCGCGCCGGCGGCACGGGCGATGCGTTCAACGTCGGCGAGATGACCGTGACCCGCGCCGCGGTGCGGCTGGAAACGGGCGCCACGGGTATCGGCTATGTCGCCGGCCGCGACCGCCGTCACGCCGAGATCGCAGCCGTCGTGGACGCCATGATGCAGTCGCCTGACCTGCGCCCCCTGGCGGAGGGGATCGTCGATCCGCTTGAGACCGCCCAGCTGCAGCGCCGCGACGCCGCCGCCCGCAAGGCCGCCGCCACCAAGGTCGACTTCTTCACCATGGTCCGTACGCGAGGGCCCGCAGCATGAACATGCACGCCTCCCCTCTCGATCTCACCGAGATCGCCCCCGGCTTCGCCGATCCGACCCGCGACTCGCAGGCTGTCTTCCGGCGCGTGATGGACGCCATCGCGCGGCCGGGCACGATCCAGGACCTGTCGTTCGCGCCGGAGCCTCCGGCCGGCCTCGGACGCGCCGCCGCCGCAGTGGCCCTGACCCTGTTCGACTTCGAGACCCTGGTCTGGCTGGATCCTGTTTTGCGGACCGGTCCGGCCGCGGACTGGCTGCGATTCCACTGCGCCTGTCCGTTCACGGACAGGCCCGGCGAGGCCGCCTTCGCCATCGTGGTCGACGCCCAGGCCTGCCCGCCTCTGTCGGCCTTCAATCCTGGCGACGCCAAGTATCCCGACCGATCGACAACCCTGATCGTCCAGACGCCCGGCCTGGTCGGCGGCCGCTGCGCGACGCTGGAGGGGCCGGGCATCAAGGGCCGCACCTCGCTGGCGCCGGCGGGGCTGGAGCCGGGCTTCTGGACTCAGGTCCAGGCCAATCACGCCCGCTTCCAATTCGGCGTCGACCTGATCTTCGCCGCCGGCGACCTGATCGCCGGCCTGCCGCGCTCCACGCGCGTCACCATCAAGGGAAACTGAGCATGGCCTATGTGGCGGTGAAAGGCGGCGAGGCCGCGATCAGCAACGCCCATCGGTGGCTGGCCGAAGATCGCCGTGGCGACCCGGCCGTGCCGGAACTGGGCGCCGATCAGGTGCGCGAGCAGCTCTCGCTGGCCGTGGACCGGGTGATGAGCGAGGGCTCCTGCTATGACCGCGACCTCGCGGCTCTGGCAGTGAAGCAGGCGCGCGGCGACCTGCCCGAGGCGATCTTCCTCATGCGGGCCTACCGCACCACCCTGCCCCGCTTCGGCTACGCGCAGCCGGTCGAGACCGCCGCCATGGCGGTGCGCCGGCGCATCTCGGCGGCCTTCAAGGACATCCCGGGCGGCCAGGTCCTTGGCCCGACGTTCGACTACACCCACCGCCTGCTCGACTTCCGGCTGGCGGCCGACAGGATGGTCCCGGACGCGGCGGTCGAGGCCGAGGAGCCCCAGACCTATCCGATGGCCACCATCGCGAGCGTCTTCGACCACGAAGGCCTGTTGGAGAGCGACGTTCCCAGCGCCGACACGGGCGAGCCCTTCGACCTGACCCGCGAGCCCATGAGCTTCCCGGCCGGTCGCGACCAGCGCCTGCAGGCCCTGGCCCGCGGCGACGAGGGCTTCCTGCTCAGCCTTGCCTATTCCTCGCAGCGGGGCTGGGGCAACACCCACCCGCTGTGCGCCGAGATCCGGCTGGGCGAGGTGGCCGTCGCGTTCGTCCCCGACGAGCTGGGCTTCGCCATCGAGATCGGCGAACTGACCCTGACCGAGTGCCACATGATCTCGACCGGCGCCGCCGGGATGGAGACGGCCCCGCAGTTCGCCCGCGGCTATGGCCTCACCTTCGGCCACTGCGAGCGCAAGGCGATGTCCATGGCCATCGTCGACCGCGCGCTGCGCGACGCCGAGGAGGTCGAGGTCGCCGCGCCCTGCCAGGACCAGGAGTTCGTCCTCTACCACTCAGACAACGTCGAGGCCTCGGGCTTCGTCCAGCACCTCAAGCTGCCCCACTACGTGGACTTCCAGGCCGACCTGCAGCTCATCCGCCGCTTGCGCCGGGAATGGTTCGATCGCGAGGCAGCCCTCAAGGAAGCCGCCGAATGAGCCCCGCGTCCAATACGCCCGAGCGCTACTACAACTACGCCTACCTCGACGAGCAGACGAAGCGGATGATCCGCCGCGCCATCCTCAAGGCGCTGGCGATCCCGGGCTACCAGGCCCCCTTCGGCTCGCGCGAGATGCCGGTCCCCTACGGCTGGGGCACCGGCGGGATCCAGCTGACCGCCGCCATCATCGGTCCCGACGATGTCTACAAGTGCATCGACCAGGGCGCCGACGACACCACCAACGCGGTGTCGATCCGCCGCTTCTTCGCCCAGGTGGCGGACGTGGCGGTGACCGAGGATACCGCCGAGGCGACGATCATCCAGACCCGCCACCGCATCCCGGAACAGCCCCTGAAGGCCGGCCAAGTGCTGGTCTTCCAGGTGCCGCAGCCCGAGCCCCTTCGCGGGCTGGAGCCCCGTGAGACCGAGACCCGGGCCATGCACGCCTACGAGGAATACGGCCTGCAGTACGTTTCGCTCTATGAGAGCGTGGCCACATACGGGCGCATCGCCTCGACCGTCGGCTATCCCACGATGGTCGACGAGCGCTACCTGATGAGCCCGTCGCCGATCCCCAAGTTCGACAACCCGAAGCTGGACGACAACGAGGCGATCCTGCTGTTCGGCGCCGGCCGCGAGAAGCGGATCTACGCCGTCCCGCCGCACACCCGAGTCCGCAGCCTCGACTTCGAGGACTATCCCTTCGAGACCCAGACCTGGGAAGAGGACTGCGCCCTCTGCGGCGCCAGGGATTCCTACCTCGATGAGGTGGTGCTGGATGACGCCGGCGAGCGGATGTTCGTCTGTTCGGACAGCCATTTCTGCGCGGAGCGCCGCGCCCAGGGTCACGTGGGTCGCATGGCCGACCATCAGCTGGCCGCCACGCCTGAGAAGGAGCCGGCGCAGTGAACGCCCCCCTGCCGAACAATCTCGCGAAGATGCAGGCCGCCCCGCTGTTGCGGGTCGACAACGTGACCAAGTGGTACGGCCAGATCCTGGGCTGCCGCGACGTGTCGTTCGAGATGCGCCCCGGCGAAGTGCTGGGCATCGTGGGCGAAAGCGGGTCAGGCAAGACCACCCTGCTCAACTGCATCTCGGGCCGGCTTGCGCCGACCTCGGGGTCGGTCGAGTTCGACACCGCCCGCTTCGGCCTGACCGACGTCTACGCACTCAACGAGCCCGACCGCCGCCGGATGCAGCGCGAGGAATGGGGCTTCGTCCACCAGAACCCGCGCGACGGCCTGCGCATGCGCGCCTCGGGCGGCGCCAACGTGGCCGAACCGCTGATGAACCTGGGCGGCCGCCACTACGGCAAGATGCGCCAGGCCACGGTCGAATGGCTGGAGCGCGTCGAGCTCGACACCCGGCGGATCGACGACAAGCCGCGGCGCTTCTCCGGCGGCATGCAGCAGCGCATCCAGGTGGCGCGCAACCTGATCCACGGCCCGCGACTGGTGTTCATGGACGAGCCCACCGGCGGCCTCGACGTCTCGGTCCAGGCCCGGCTGCTCGATCTGCTGCGCGAACTGGTCCGCGACCTGGGGCTGGCGGTGATCGTGGTGACCCACGACATGGCCGTGGCCCGCCTGATGGCGGACCGGCTGATGGTCATGAAGGGCGGCGAGGTGGTCGAGACCGGCCTCACCGACCAGGTGCTGGACGACCCGCAGCACCCCTACTCGCAGCTCCTCGTCTCCTCCGTCCTGCAGATTTGAGCGTCGTCATGAGCAGCCTCCCCCTGATCGTCGTCGACGACCTGGCCAAGACCTTCGTCCTGCACAACGCCGAGGCCGCGGCGATCCCGGTGTTCAGCGGGCTGCGGCTGGAGGTGCGCCCCGGCGAGTGCGTGGTGCTGGCGGGCGAGTCCGGCGTCGGCAAGTCCACCCTGATGCGCGCCATCTACGGCAACTACCTGCCCTCAGCCGGCGGCGTGCGGGTCCTTCACGACGGCGAGTACGTGGACATCACGCGCGCCGCGCCGCACCAGGTGATCGACGTGCGCCGCCGCACTCTGGGTTATGTCAGCCAGTTCCTGCGGGTGATCCCGCGGATCTCCACCCTGCAGCTGGTGACCGAGCCCCTGCTGGAGAACGGCGTCGATCCAGCCGAGGCGCAGGAGCGGGCCGAACGGCTGCTGACATCCCTGCGCCTGCCCCGCGCCCACTGGGACCTGCCGCCGGCGACCTTCTCGGGCGGGGAGCAGCAACGGGTGAACATCGCCCGCAGCTTCATCCGCAACTATCCCGTCCTGCTGCTGGACGAGCCAACGGCGTCGCTCGACGCCGAGAACCGCGCCATCGTGGTCAACCTGATCCGCGAGGCCCTTGCCGGCGGCGCGGCGATGATCGGCATCTTCCACGACCACGACGTGCGCGATGCGGTGGCGACGCGGCTGTTCTCGGTCACCGACTTCAAGGCGGCGGCGTGATGGAGAGGCGGATCTTCTCCGAGCACGTCGTCACGCCCGAAGGCCTGTTTCGCGCCGAGGTCACAGTGCGCGACGGGGCCATCCTGGCCATCGAGCCGGCCAGGTCCGCATCGGTGGGCGTCGAGGACTGGGGCGCCGACTGGCTGGTCCCCGGCCTGGTCGACATCCACACCGACAACCTGGAGCGCCACTACCAGCCGCGCCCGGGCGCGCTGTGGGATGCCTATGGCGCCGCGCTGGCCCACGACGGCCAGTGCGCTTCGGCCGGGATCACCACGGTCCTGGATTCGCTCAGCCTGCACGGCATGAAGGACGGCCTGGACCGCAAGGCCTCGCTGGGCCCGATGATCGCGGCGATGGACCAGGCGACCGCAGACGTCGCCCTGCGCGCCGAGCACCTGCTGCATCTGCGCTGCGAAGTCACCAACCCCGAGCTCCTGGACCTGCTGGAGCCTCATGCCGACCACGCGCGCCTGCGGCTGCTGTCGGTGATGGACCACACGCCGGGCCAGCGGCAGACGACCGATGTGGCGGGCCTGCGCACGCGCCTCTTGGCCGGCGGCCACTCCGAGAAAGAGGCCCAGGAGTTCCTGGTCCAGCAGCACCAGGGCCGCGATCCCTCGGTCGCCCATGACAACCGCCGCAGCGTCGTCGCTATCGCGCGCGAGTTCGGCGTGCCGCTCTGCGCCCATGACGACGCCACCGTCGCCCATGTGGACGAGGCTCATGCCGACGGCTGCGTCATCGCCGAGTTCCCGGTGACCCTCGAGGCGGCGCGGGCCTCGCGCGACTACGGCATGATGATCTGTATGGGCGGCCCCAACTTCGTGCGCGGCTCGTCGCATTCGGGCAATCTGTCGGCCCGCGTCTGCGCCGAGGAAGACATGCTCGACATCCTGGCTTCCGACTATGTGCCGCTGTCGATGCTGCGCTCGGCATTCATGCTGATCGACCGCTTCGGCTGGGCGCCGGAAAAGGCGCTGGCGACCGTCGCCGTAAACCCGGCCCGTTCGGTTGGTCTGACCGATCGCGGCGAGATCGCGCCCGGCCAGCGCGCCGACCTGATCCGCGTCCGCCGCGGCGCCGATGGCTGGCCCGTCCCGGGCGAGGTCTGGCGCGAGGGCCTGCGGGTCGCATGACGGCGCGCTACGCCATCTACTACGCCCCACCCGAGGTCTCCGCACTCTGGCGCAAGGCCTCGGCCTGGCTGGGCCGCGACGCTTTCACGGGCAAGGACGCCGCGCGCCCGGTCATCCCGGGGCTCGACGGCCTGGACGTGGGCGCCCTCACCGCCGACCCTCGCCATTACGGCTTCCACGCGACACTGAAGGCCCCGTTCGAACTGGCCGAGGGCAAGACCGAGTCCGAGCTGCTCGCGGCGGCGGCCGACTTCGCCGCCGGGCTGGCGCCATTCGAGGCCGCCATCGCCCCGGCCGCGCTGGGCCGATTCCTGGCGTTCCGGTTGCTGGATGGCGACGCGGATATGGTCACCCTGCACGCGGCCTGCGTGCGCGGCTTTGAGACCTTCCGCGCGCCGCTGGGCGACGCCGACCTGGCCCGACGCCGCAAAGCGAACCTTACCCCGGAGCAAGACGAGCGCCTCGTCAGTTGGGGCTATCCCTATGTCTTCGAGGACTTCCGCTTCCACATGACCCTGACCGGCGCGATCCGCGACGACGCCCTTCGAGAGCGCGTGCTGGCGGCGCTTCAGGAACACTTCGCGGCCGAGAGCGGTCCGCATCGCTTCGACGCCGTCGCCGTGTTCCGCCAGACGGATCGCCAAGCGCCCTTCGACATCCTCGCCCGCTGCACGCTTCGGGCGTCTGTCGCCGCCTAAACCTCTCGACGACGCTCCACGGCCTCCGGGAAGAGCGCCGATTGGGCGAGTTTGGGAGCTCTCAGGCCCCGCGGATCGCCGCCACGAGCGCGGCCACGCCCGCTTCTGGCGAGCCGTCGTTCCGGACCTCGACCACGTCATCACCCTGGGTGACGTAGAGATCGGCGCGGGCCAGCCGGTCCCGGATGCCGGCGGCGTCCTCGCGGCCGCGGGCCGCCAGACGCCGTGCGACGGTGGCGGGGCTGGCCGAGATCGACACCACTCGCACGCGCGCGAACCGCGATCGGGCCTCGTCCAGAACGGCCCGCGACACGTTGGCGACGACCGTGCGGCCGGCACAGAGCTCGGCGGCCAGTTCGGCGGGTAGACCATAGCCGAAGCCGTGCGCCTCCCAGGCCAGCAGGTATCCGCCCCTGGCCCGCCGGGCCTGAAAGTCGGCCTCGCCGACGTGATCGTGATCCTCGCCGCCGGCGTCGGCCGCCCGGGTGATCTCGCGCCGGGCGAACAGCACGCTCGCGTCGCCGGCCAACACCGCGCGGGCGCCATCCAGCAGCGTATCCTTGCCGACCCCAGATGGGCCGACCACCAGCACCAAAAGGCCGTCAGCTGTGCTTTTCGACGAAGGCGTGGGCGTCGAGGCGGCGGAAGTCTTCGAGGGCTTCAGCGAGGCGGTCATGGCTCCAGTCCCACCAGGCGAGCGCCAGCAGGCCGTCCTGCACGGCCTTCGGGAAGCGCTCGCGGATCGGATGCGACGGCACTCCGCCCACGATCGTGAACGGGGGCACGTCCTTCGATACCACGGCGCCCGCGCCGACGACCGATCCCGTGCCGACGGTCACGCCCGGCAGCACCGTGGCGCCGTGCCCGATCCAGACATCGTGGCCCAGGACCACGCGATGCGAACGCCGCCACTCGAAGAATTCCTGATCGTCGGCCTCGGCGAGGCGGTACGACACCGCACGATAGCTGAAGTGGTGCTGGGCCGCCTTCCAGGTCGGATGGTTGCCCGGATTGATCCGTGCGTCACGGGCGATCGAGCAGAACTTCCCGATCTCGGCGTAGGTCGCCGAGGCGTCGTTCACGACGTAGCTGTACGCCCCCATCGTCACTTCCGAGAGGCTGGTGCGGGCGCCCACGCGGGTCCAGGCGCCCAGGACGCAGTCGTGAACCGACGCTTCCGGATGGATCACCGGCGCCGCCGGGTCCAGCTCATCGGCGCCGGCCGGCGTGTGGCGCTCGAAATAGCGGTCCCCCGGCTCCAGCGGACGTTCGGCCAGGCGCAGCATCAGGCCGCCTCGACCGCAGGCAGCGGCTCCAGCGTGCGGCCAGCGCGGCGGCCATAGACGCGTTCCAGCACTGCCGGCGTCAGACCCTGGGGCGGGCCGTCGAAGACGACCGCGCCCTTGGCCATGGCGATCACCCGCGTGCAGTACGTCCGCGCGATCTCCAGGCTATGCAGGTTGACCAGCACCGGCACGTTCCGCTCGTGGCAGATCCGCTGCAGGGCCTCCATCACCACCTCGGCGTTGACGGGATCCAGCGAGGCGACCGGCTCGTCGGCCAGCACGACGTCGGGGTCCTGCAGCATGGCCCGCGCAATGGCCACCCGCTGCTGCTGACCGCCCGAGAGCGTGCCAGCCCGCTGCAGCGCCGCATGCGCCATATCCAGCGCGTCCAGCTCCAGCACCGCGCGGGCGCGATCCGCGGCCGGGAAGATCTTGAACAGCGTGGGCCCCAGCGGTCGCTCGGCGACCACGCCCACCAGCACGTTGGTGACCACGTCCAGCCGCGGGCAGAGGTTGAACTGCTGGAAGATCATCGCGCAGCGGCGCCGCCAACGCCTCAGGTCATCGCCGCGCAGGCGGCTCACCTCTCGGCCTTCCCAGAGGATCTTGCCTGCGTCGGGCTCGCTAAGTCGGTTGATCATCCGAAGCAGGGTCGACTTGCCGGCGCCGGACCGGCCGATGATCCCGACCATCTCGCCGCGGCGGCACGCCAGCGACACGTTGTCGACCGCGACCGTATCGCCGAAGCGCTTGGTCACTCCCTGGAGCTCGAGCATCGACCCTCCGCTGCTGTCACGGTGAGAGTAGGCCTCCCAGGTGACGCCCCCATGACGTCGCGGGTCGCGGGCAAAGCGACGAGACGCCAGGTTGTCGGGTCAGGCCAGCCGCGCGCGCAGGCGCTGGGAAATCGTGTCCAGAACCGCCACGCACACAACGTAGAGCAGGACGATGAAGGCCACCTCGTCGAACGCGAAGATGCGGATCCGCTCTTCCAGTTCGAAGCCGATGCCGCCCGCGCCCACGATGCCCAGCACCGCGGCGTTGCGGAAATTGCTCTCCAGGAAGAAGAGCGTCTGACTGGCCATCAGAGGCGCCACCTGCGGCAGCAGGCCATAGCGCAGGACCACGGGCGGCGCGGCGCCCGCCGAGCGCAGGCCCTCCAACGGCTTCTCGTCGCAATTCTCGATCGCCTCGGCATACAGCTTGGCCAGGCCCGGCACGTCCGCGATGGCCAGGGCCAGCACGCCGCCGAACGGTCCCAGGCCGAACGCGGCGACGAAGATCAGCGCCCACACCAGCGCCGGCACGCCCCGGAACATGTCCAGCACCCGGCGGAAGCCGAAATGCAGCAGCGGCTGGGGCACAACTGACTTCGCACCGAAGACCCCCAACGGCAGTGCGGCGACGGCCGCCAGCACGGTGCCCGCGAACGCCATGGCGAAGGTCTCGCCCAGCGCTCGGACGATACGCACCAGCTCGCCGCCATCGTTGGGCGGGATCATCGCCCGCAGGAACGTGGCCAGCTTGCCCGAGCCAGCCGCCAGCGCGGTCGGCGTGACGCCGACGTCGACCGCCATCGCAATCAGCGCGGCAAGGGCCAGAGCGCCGATCAGGCCGCGCAGCACCCGATCGCGCCAGCTGGGGCGGACGGCCCGGGGCGACAGCTCCAGCGCCTGATCCATGTCGGCCGGCGTCATCGCTTGGCTCCCAGGCCAATGAGGCGGTGGCGAATCTGCTCGGATCCGATGTCGATCAGGAAGATCATCGCCACGATCAGCAGCAGGATCGCCAGGTAGGTGTCGAACTCGGTGTAGGTGATCGCCCGCTGCAGCTCGACCCCGATGCCCCCGGCGCCCACGATGCCCAGGGCGGCGGCGGCGGCCACGTTCCCTTCCAGGCGCAGCAGCGCGTAAGATGCGTAGTTTGGCAGCACCTGGGGCAGCACGCCGTAGCGGATCTTCCGGGCCAGCCCCGCGCCGCTGGCCTCCAACGCCTCCAGCGGTCGTGGGTCGACTTCCTCGTTGACCTCGGCGAACAGCTTGCCCAGCGAGCCGAAGGTCGAGAGCGCCAGCGTGATCACGCCCGCCAGAGGCCCCACGCCGAATGCGGCCACCAGGATCAGCGCAACGATAAGATCGGGCAGCGTCCGGATCAGCTCCAGGGTCCGGCGCACCACGAACCGGACAGGCGCCAGCGGCATCAGGTTGCGCGCGCAGGCAAAGCCCGCGAAGCACGCCGCCGCTGCGCCGGCCGTGGTGGCGATCAACACCATCTCTACGGTCTGCCACCCTGTCCGCAGCCAAAGAGGCAGGTCGTAGTACCACCATGCCAGCGACCCGCGCGCTTGCCGGTCCTCCAGCAGGGCCTCGGCCTTGAGGTCAGGAACCATGCGGGCCAGGAACTCGCCGATGCGGCCCAGCGGGTCGCCGCCGATGTCGGCCGAGAAGAACTCGCTCCGCTGGAACGCGAGCGCGAGCAGCGCCGAAAACGCCAGCAACCCGATCAGCGCCTCGGCGCGGCGCCGGCGCAGAACGCGCCGACGCTCCTGTTCGAAAACCTCGACGGCCGCGGTCACTTGAGCGTCGCCAGGATCAGCGCATCGGCCTCCGCCGGCTGGAACTCGGCGGCGTCCTTTGCCTGCAGAGCCGCGAACGCAAAGGCCGCCGGCGCCTCCAGGTGCATCGGCATATGAAGGCCGATCAGGCGATAGCGCAGCTCGTCCGGGATATCGCGACGCACGACAAGCGCCTCCGCAGCGCGGGGGCGGGCCTTCAGCACGATGCGCAGATCGCCGCAGGGGTTCGGAACTTTGGGCGAGACCATCCGGCAGACCCGCTGCCAGGCCGCCGCATGGACGGCCACGGCGTCGACCCGGCCCGCCCGCAGTTCGGCGATGGCCTGGTCGCCGTCGACGTCGATCTTCGCGCTATAGCTGGCCGGAGGCAGACCGCGCTCGGCCAGCACGGTCTGGGGTGTGGCCAGGCCCGCCGGGGAACGTCCGCCGAAACCGATGCTCAGCCCCTTCAGCGCGACAGCGTCGCGGGCCGTATTCGCCGCGCGCACAGCCACGACCACCGCGATCCGGTTGGACTCGCGGGCGCCGCGGACGGTCAGGATCGCGCGGGTCTGGGCGCGGACGGGCGCGAACGCCGCAGGGTCAAGCCACGCCATGTCGGCCTCGCCGCGCGCCAGGCCGGCGGCGGCGTCAGCCACGCCGGCGTAGCCGCACTTCAGCACCGGGCGGGCGAGCCGCTTGCTCAGCAGGTCGTAGTAGGCCCGTTCGCCGACCGCGGCGTCGCCGCCCAGCGGCGCGCAGGCGGCCTTGGCGCCCGTGACGGCGATACGGAACGGCTCGGCGCGAGCCCCCACGGCGGTGAAGACGACGGCCACGGCCAGCGCGAGCGCGGCGAGCCTCACGGCCGACCTCCGCCACGCCGCTGGGCCAGCTCTTCGCGGCGCAGGTCGATGATCTCCTGGTAGTGCCGGCGATCGACCGCTGTGTAGGCCGAACCGTCCAGCTGACCGATCTCGGTCCACAGCGCGGGCTCGTCGTAGGGCAGCGCCGCCATGGCGCCGCGGACCAGGTCGATCAGCGCCTGTGGTCGGTCGGTGCGGGCGACCAGCGCCTCGCTGGGGATGGGCCCCGCCGTCCAGACGATCCGGAAATCATCGATATCCACCAGGCCTTCGCGCGCCAGGGTGCGCAATGGTCCGCGGGTGAACCCGGTCTCAGGGGTGCCGCCGCTGGCCTGGAGGATCGCCGCATCGAACTGGCCGTTCGCCAGGGCCATCACCGCCTGGGTATGGCCGCCTGCGAAGCTGGTCTTTCCGAAGAACGTGTCCGGGTCGATGCCCTGCTTCCGCAGCGCGGCGCGCGGATAGAGATATCCGGAAGTGGAGTTGTAGTCGACGTAGCCCAGGCTATGGCCCTTCATGTCGGCCAGCGATTTCATCGGACTGGCGGCGCGGACGACCAGCGCCGAGTAATAGCCGGTCTCGCCCTCGGCCTGGCGCGGGGTCAGCAGCGGGGCGACCTTGTCGCCCACCTGGGCGTCGACGTTGGCGTAGCCGCCGCCAGCGATATTCGCGAAGTCCACCTGCCCCGACGAAATCGCCTGGATGACGCCGTTGTAGTCCGAGGACTCATACAGACGCACCGGCATGCCCAACGCCTTGGACAGGTGCTCACGGTAGACTTCGCGGCGACGGACCAGCTGCGGGTCGTCGTTGTTGCCGCTGATAGCCATCTTCACTTCCTTGATCTCGCCGCGCCAGTCGGCGGAGGCGCTGGGCGCGCGCTCGCCGCACCCCGCCAGCGCCAGCAGCCCCGCGACGAGCAAGCCCGCCCGCCATGCCGATCGTGCCATGCCCTCACCATGCTGCCGCCGGCGCCGCCGCCCGCGTCGCGGCATGAATCCCCGGCGCGCGTGTCGGCTCGGTGACGCCTGAATGACGATTGGATGCGCGTTGGGCCGCTTGTCGGCCGCGTTGATCAGTATCCCGACCTGGGTCCCGCCCGATGGTCTCGCGCGCCCGCGCGCGAGACCAGGCGTCGAGGTCACGCCCGAAGGCGGGCGGTCAACGAAGCCGGTTGCGGAAGACCTTCGCGGGCGGCGGTCGCCGGGGAACGCGTGACGGTCGTGACTGCTGCTGGTGGGCCCGGCAGGACTCACATTTCCGAGGAAGAAACCTTGGTCTCGGAGACAAGGTACCAGCAGCCGTACCAGCGAGGCTCTCTTCGCATCGCAAACAACATCGCGCCACCGAGGTCAGTGGGCTTCAGTCGCGTTCAGCGGATCGCACACCGTTCGCCATGATGTTGTGTGGCCATTGGAAGAACGCTGTATGTCTCGCTTATCTAGCCATCCTTCCTGACTCAACGAGCGTCACTATTGTTAGGGTTAGGCCGCTCATTCGCGGCTCGCGAGCGGGCGGCGCTTTCGGCTCACCGGATCGCCCATTGAGGGCGCTTTGAGGCTCAGCCGCATTCGGGCTGGCGACAAGCTGAACTGAACACCCCTGGGACCTCGGACGGCGCATAATCACGCCGGTCTCTCGTCCCGCCACTCAGGCCACGGCGACATTGTCGTCATGGGCAACCTCCCAAAAGGACCACAAGGTCCGCGAGTTGAGCGAGGCCAAGGACACCACGCGGCTAATGCAGCCTTGCTGTCATCGAGCTCAACCCCATGAAGGTGGGCCTTAGCCAAACTCCTGGCGCTGCGGCACAAGCCGAGCCATCGGCAACCCCAAGGGCTCGTAACGGGAGACTCTCACCTTCACACCGAAGCAGTGCGGCAAGGACTTCCGCTATACGGAGTGTACGCGCCAACCTGAACGCCGAATGTCCTCACACGGTCGGTGAGCTCGCGGATCGGCGAGGCCGAAATATAATTTACGATTGCGTTCCTGTGCGCACCCCGGTTGCAAAAACGGGGCGTCGCCTTATCGTGACCCAACTGACCAATCCAACGGCCGGGGTTGAGGACACGCGATGGCGGGAAAGCTGTGCGAGTGGCGGGCTGGATCGCCGATGCGCGGTATGGGCACCAGCTTCAAGCCTGTTCCTCGATATGGCCAGCTTGCTGGTGAAGCCGGCAGCGGCCCAGGCCGGTTGGAGCCGCGGCAGCCCGCCGTGGATTACCGCTTCGTAATGGTGCTGGTCGCGAAGCTGGCTGCCGGTAGCTTGGTGAGCTTGCTTGCCTCGGGCCTCGTCAGGGCTACTCGGCCCGCGCGGCACCCGTCACAACCTCATGCGACGGCTCCCTAATGCGCATCCTCGTGGACCTCAACAAATGCCAGCTCTACGCCCAGTGCTGCTTCCTCGCCCCTGAGGTGTTCAAGCTGGAGGGCGAGGAGGTGCTGAGCTATCACCCTGCGCCCGACGAGGCGTTGCGCGAACGGGTGCTGCGCGCGGCCGCCGCCTGCCCGGTCGCGGCGATCATGGTCGAACCCGAAGACGCGGAGGCCGCGCCGTGAGCGGCCCTAGTCACGTCGTCGTCGTCGGCGCCTCACTGGCAGGGCTGAGGGCCGCCGAGGCCCTGCGCGACGAGGGCTACCACGGACGCCTCACGCTGGTCGGCGACGAACGCCAGGCGCCCTACGATCGCCCGCCTCTGTCCAAGCAGGTCCTGAGCGGCTGGGTCCGCCCCGACCAGACGTTCCTGCCCCGCATGCGCCCCTTGGCGGCCGATTGGCGACTGGGCGCGGCGGCCACGCGGCTGGATCGCGCCGCACGCCGCGTCACGCTCGCCGACGGCTCGGCTCTGCCCTACGACCGGCTCGTCATCGCCACCGGGACCCGGGCGCGGCCCTGGCCCATCGCGGCCGAGGCAGGCCTCTTCGGCGTCCACGTCCTACGCACGATCGACGATGCCGAGGGCCTCGTGGCCGCGCTGGCCGCGAAGCCGCGCCGCGTGCTGGTGATCGGGGCCGGCTTCACCGGCTCTGAGGTGGCGTCCGCCTGCTGCGACCGGGGGCTCGAGGTCACCGTCGTCGAACTGGGCCCCTCGCCCCTCGCCGCCGCGCTGGGCCCCCTGGTGGGCGGGTACGCCGCCGAGCTGCAGCGGCGCGCCGGCGTCGACCTGCGATGCGGCACAGCGGTCTCGGCCCTCCTGGACGACGGCTGCGACGCGGTGCGCGGCGTGCGGCTGGCGGACCGGCAGGAGATCGCCGCCGACGTCGTGGTCGCGTGCATGGGCGCCCAGCGCAACACCGAGTGGCTAGCCGGCGCCGGGCTCAGCGCGGGACCGGCCGGCGTGGCCTGCGACGCCGGCTGTCGCGCGCTCTGCGAGGACGGCTCCTCCACCGACGACATCTTCGTCTGCGGCGACGTCTCGCTGTTCCACCATCCGCTGGCGGGCGAGCGGCCCATCTCGCTGGAGCATTGGGGCAACGCCGCGCACCAGGCGCAGGTGGCGGCGGCCAACCTGATGCACCCCGGCTCGATGACGACCGACGGCGTCCTGCCGGCGTTCTGGTCGATGCAGTTCGGGGCCAACTTCAAGTCCGTGGGCTTGCCCGGCTGCGCCGACGAGGTGCTGGTGGTCCAGGGCTCCATCGAGAGCGGCCGCTTCGTGGCCGCCTATGGCCGCGGCGGCCGCATGGTGGGCGCGATCGCCGTCAACCAGGCCCAGTGGCTGCCCTTCTACGAACAGCAGATCGAGGGCGCCGCCTCCTTCCCGCCCGGCTGGCGGGTGGTGGACCAGCCCGCCGGCGCCACGCCCTCGCCCGCCGGCTTCGTGCTCGCCTGAACGGAGACTTGGAAGATGTCCGAGACCCTCGACCGCACGCTGACTCCGATGCAGCGCATCATGGACCCGGCGAGCCGCGCCGATCCCTATCCGCTGTACGCCGAGATGCGCGAGATGCCGGTGTGGAAGGAGCCCGACGGCTCGTTCGTGGTCAGCCGCTACGAGGACGTGGCGCGCCTGATCCGAGACCCTCGCGTGTCGGTGGAGCCGCAGAACTCGCCCCGCGGCGGCCAGGGCCTGAGCTTCCTCAACATGGACCCGCCGCACCACGACCGGCTGCGCCGGATGACCATGCGCCACTTCGGACCGCCGAACGATCCCGGCCGGGTAGAGTCGATGACACCCGCCCTGGAAGCCATGGTCGCCCAACTGATCGACCGGCTGGCCGGGCGCGACCGCATCGATGTGGTGGCCGACGTGTCCTATCCGTTCCCGGTCACGGTGATCGCCGACCTGCTGGGCGTGCCGCGGGCGGACGAGCCGAAGTTCCACGCCTGGGCCGAGGCGATTGTGCAGTCGCAGGACCGCGATCCGCGCGAGCCCGGCAAGCGCTCCGAAACGGCGGAGGCGGCGTTCCAGCAGCTCGCCAGCTTCATGTTCGGCCTCATCAGCCAGAGGAAGGGCGCGCCGCGCGACGACATGCTGTCGCGCCTGGTCAACGACGATGGCCCGGACGGCGTCATGGAGCCGCACGAGATGATCACCGTCTCGGTCCTGCTGCTGCTGGCCGGCCACGAGACGACGGTGAACCTGATCTCCAACGGCATGCTCACCATGTTGCGCCAGCCGCACCTGCTGCAGCTGTTGCGCGACGAGCCGGAGGTGGCCCCGGCCTTCGTGGAGGAGATGCTGCGTTACGAGCCGCCCGTGCACTTCACCTTCCGTGGAGCCCTCTGCGATCTCGAGGTCGGTGGCGTGACGATCCCCAAGGGCTCGGCCATCCAGCTCATGCTCGCCGCGGGCAGCCGCGATCCGCGCCGCTTCGAGGATCCCGACAGCTTCATCGCGCGCCGGCCCAACAACCAGCACCTGGGGTTCGGCAGCGGCATCCACGCCTGCTTCGGGGCCCCGCTCGCCAGGCTCGAAGGACAGATCGCCCTGAAGGAACTGGCGCGGCGGCTGGTCAATCCGCGCCTGCTGGCGGACCCGCCCCCCTACCGCTTCAACCCGACACTGCGCGGCCCGCGCGAACTGCCCGTCGCGATCGACGGCGTCATCCCCTGAGCCCGCTTCGCCGGCAGGGGGAGGACGTGAGAACCCGCTGGCGCTAGCGGCCCGCCGCGGCCTCGGTGCGGTCCGCCTCTCGGCTGCCGGCGAGGATGCCCGGCATGGCGTAGTTGCCCTCGTGGCAGGCGTACTCATAGACCTGCCCGTCCAGCGCCGCGAATTCATACTCGCCGCCCCAGGGCTTGTCCCAAACACCCGGGTCTTCCACCGTGAAGGCATAGTGCAGGCGGTCCTTCGCCACCCGCCGGATGCGCTCGACGACCTTCAAGTTCTCCCACGCGCCCAAGTAGGCCTGGGCCTTGGGGAAGTTGGTCGTCTCGACCACGAGGGTGTCGCCCTCCCACCAGCCGACACTGTCGCCGAACCAGGGCCGGATGTGGGCCGGCAGATGCTTGCGGTCCTTCAGGCGGACATGGCGCGCGTCGTGAACCATCTCCACCACGATCAGCACCTCGTCCCGCGTCTGCGCGATCTGGTAGTTGTTGTTGTAGAAGCCGTTCGACAGCATCGGCGGCGGCCCGTTGCGGCCGAACGAGGTGAGGCATCGCTCGCCCAGCGAGAGCTCTTCGGGATTGTCGTAGCGCCGGGCCTGGGAGGCGCGCTCGTCTTCCCCGGCTACTGAGCCGTAGGCGTCCAGGATGTAGGGCGTGGCCACGGTCAGATAGGCCAGTTGCGCCGCCGACACGCCGGACCCCGACTTCGGCGCGGGCGGGCGGCCGTCGGGTGTGGTCAGGATCGAGGTCCGCGGCTCGCCGCCCACCCGCATGACCCGCGTTCCTGGATCGAGGAAGCCGCGGTTGTATCCGCCGACCCGGCCGTCCTCGACGGCGGGCGCGTTGGGATCCGTGGCCTGGTTGCCACGCTCGATCTGGGCCTCGGCGGCGCCCTCGGCCTCGCGGACCTCCTGCGGCGTCATGACGAGTCGGGTCCCGAATTTCGCCGGCCGCGCCTGGGGCGTGATGGTGGCGTTGGTCCAGGCCCCTTCCAGATCGGGCTGGCCATAGGCGTTGCGGGGCGGCTGCCAGTCGGCCGCCAGCGCGGGCGAGGCGATGGTCCAGAGTGCGACGAGGAGGAGGCAGCGCATGATCAGCCCCCCGCCCGGCCCGCGCACTCGGCGACGGCGGCGGCCAGGGCCATGCCGCGCGGATCGTGCAGCACGCCGGCGTTCATGCGGTTGAGCGTGTAGCCCACCGTCACGTCGAGGTCGGGATCGGCGTAGCCGTAGCTGCCGCCCCAGCCGCAGTGGCCGTAGGCGCGCGGCCCCGGTCCGAACAGGCCGCCGCGGTTGATCATCATCCCCGCAGCCCAGGCGCCGGGCCCCAGCAGCAGGTCGTCGCGGTCCGTGCGCACCGCGGTCATGGCCGCCACGCCGGCGGGCGACAACAGCCTGCGCCCCAGGCCGCTGTAGATTGCGGCGAGGGCGCGGGCGGTGGCGTGCCCGTTCGTGGCCGGTATCTGCGCGCGTCGCCAGGCGGCGGTGTTGGCGTCCTCGCCCTTCATCTGCGGATTGGCGATGCCGGCCAGCGCCAGGGAATCGAAAGTCGGCGTGGGGCCCTCGGCGGGCGCTGGAGGCGGCGGGGTCAGGGGCGCGATGCGGCCCCAGTCCGCCTCGGCCGCGCCGATCTGGAAGTCCGCCTCCATCGGCCCGGCGACCGCCTGGGCGATCAGCTCGCGGGGCATGAGACCCGAGGCGCGTCGAGCGAGCTCGCCGGCCAGGAAGCCATAGGTGGTGGCGTGGTAGGCGTTCTTCTCCCCCGGCGTCCAGGCGGGCGCCTGGGCCGCCAGCCGCCCGGTCACGAGCCCCCAGTCCCCGAAGTCCTCGACGGTCATAGGCTCGGCGAAGCCGTTCAGGCCGCCCTGGTGCGACATGAGCTGTTCGAGGGTGATCTCGCCCTTCCCGGCCGCGGCGAACTCCGGCCAGTAGCGGGCCACCGGGGCGGCATAGTCGAGGCGGTCGTCCGCCACGAGCTGGGCTACGGCGATCGCCATAACGCCCTTGGTGGTGGACCAGACATTCGCCAGCGTGTCGGCCGTCCACGGCTCAAGGGTCGCGGCGTCGCGCACCCCGCCCCACAGGTGGACCACGCAGCGGCCGCCGGCGTAGACCGAAAACGCCGCGCCGATCTCGCGCACCGGCGCGTCGGCGGCGAAGTTCGCCTCGAACACCTCCCGCACGCGGGCGAACGCGGGGTCCGCCGTCCCACTGACGCGTGGGCCGCACTCCGGCATGTCCATCCTCGTCCTCCGGCTGTCAGGACTGCGACGTCGCTTCCAGGCCGGCGAGATCGCCGCGGGCGCGCCATTCGTTGAGCAGCTTGATGAAGGGCAGCGATCCGCCGCCGTAGAAGCCGTTGCGGACCTGCAGGTCGCCCGGCATCCCTTCGTTATTATAGTAGCCGGGCGTGCAGTCCTGATCGAACTGGCGCCGGAGTGGCGCAAACCTCATCACCTCGGCGACCCACGCGTCCTCGGCCGCCTGCGACGGCTCGACCGCGTCGATCCCGCGGTCCAGACACGCGCGCACCACGAAGGCCACGTGTCGGCTCACCTCGTTCAGCATGTGGGTGAAGTTGGGCGTGTTGGCCTGCTGGGCGTTGCCCAGGATGAAGCAGTTTGGAAAACCGCGGGTGTGGACGCCGTACAGGGTCGCGACGCCGTCGCGGTACTTCTCGGTCAGGGTCAGGACGCCCCGACCGGTGATCTCGTAGCCGCTGCGCAGCGCGAATCCGGTCTGGAACTCGAAGCCCGTGCCGTAGATCAGGCAGTCCAGGTCGTACTCGCGCCCGGCGACCACGACGCCACGTTCGGTAATCCGCTCCACGCCCCGGCCCTGGGTGTCGACCAGTGTCACGTTCGGCCGGTTGAAGGTGGGCAGATAGTCGTCGTGGAAGCAGGGTCGCTTGCACATCTGGTTGTACCAGGGCTTCAGCGCCCCGGCCGTGGCGGAGTCCTTCACGATGGCGTCCACGCGGGCGCGGATCTGCTCCATCTTCTGGAAGTCTGCAAGCTGGCGGGCCTCCGCCGCCTCGGGCCCGCCCAGGCCCTGGCGGCCGATGCGGCCCAACACCTCGGTCCAACCGTCGTCCACGAGGTCGACGTCGGCGCGGCCACCCGAGACCCACTGGTTGAAGTTGTCCATCCGAGCCTGCTGCCAGCCGGCGCCCAGTGAGCGGATCCACTCGGGTTCGGTCTGGCGGTTGCGGCGCTCGTCGATGGACGAGGGTGTGCGCTGGAAGACGTAGAGCTGCTGCGCCCAGCGTCCCAGGTGCGGCACGCACTGAACGGCCGTGGCCCCCGTCCCGATGATGCCCACCCGCTTGTCGGCCAGCCGGGTCAGGCCGCCGTTGGTGTCGCCGCCGGTGTACTCGTAGTCCCAGCGGCTTGTGTGGAAGGCGTGGCCCTTGAAGCTCTCGATGCCGGGCACGCCGGGCAGCTTGGGTCGATGCAGCGGCCCGGTGGACATGGTGACGAAGCGCGCCCGGATCGCATCGCCGCGGTTGGTCGTGGCGATCCAGCGCCGGGCGTCCTCGTCCCAGCGCAGGTCGGTCACCTCGGTCTGGAACAGAGCCTTCTCGTAGAGCCCGAAATGGCGGCCGATGGCGCGGCTGTGGGCCAGGATCTCGGGACCGTGGGCGTACTTCTCGCTCGGCACATGCCCGATCTCCTCGAGGAGGGGCATGTAGACGTACGATTCGATATCGCACTGCGCGCCGGGGTATCGGTTCCAGTACCAGGTGCCTCCGAAGTCGCCGCCCTTCTCGACGAGCCGCAGGTTATCGATGCCCGCCTCGCCCAGGCGCGCCGCCGCCAGCAGCCCCCCGAAGCCGCCGCCGATGACCAGCACGTCCAGGTCCAGCGACACCGCCTCGCGGGTCAGTGGCGGGACGTACGGGTCGTCCAGATAGCGGGCGTGGACGCCGGTCGTGGCGACGTACTGGCCCGTGCCTTCGGCGCGCAGCCGGCGATCGCGCTCGGCGCGGTATCGGGCCTGCAGGGCGGCGGGATCGAAAGCGACGGGCGGTGGGCTGACAGCTGAATTTGACATTTCAGTGCATAAACTCTCCGCCCAGAAAGCGAATGTCAAGCACCGTCGCCGCCGATGCGGCAGGCGTCGTCGCAATCCAGCATCGGGAGATCAGGTCGGGAGCAGGCCTATGCGCACCAGCTCGGCCAGCTCGGCCGGGGCCCGGGCGCGCTGTTCGGCGTCGAAGGCATCGAACCACTTGGGCAGCCATTCGAACACGCCAGGGTGCATGGAGAGGATCGCGCGCTTGTTCTTCATCGGTCGGATCGATCCCTCGGCCTGGCCGATGGCGTAGATGGCCAGCGAGTTCTCCATGATCCGGCCCGCCGAGGCGTGGATCTCCTCCAGCGGTACCTCGGCCAGCGCCTCCAGCCCGGCCAGCGGCGCGAGCGGGGCGATGTCTTCGCGGAAGCTAGCCTCCGCGAGCGCGTGGAACTGGGCGCAGATGGCTTCGATGCGCGGCCCTTCGTAGGCCCGCTGCCGTGCCTGGAAGCCCTCGTAGATCTGGAACGAGCGGCGATAGCACTCGGCGACCAGCGTCTCCTTGTCGCCCACGTTGTGGTAGATGACCTTCTTGGTGACCCCGCGCAGCAGCGCGATCTCCTCCAGCGAGGTGGCGTCGATCCCCTTGAGATTGAAGATCCACGAGGCGGCCGCCAGCAGCGACTCGCGGCGGGCCGCGGCCATAGTGTCGGCGTCGAAAATGCGGGTGACCGGCACGCCCGGCGGGGTCAGGTCGAACGGCCGGTACGGGCACGGCGCGACGCGGTCGGCGGCGACCCCGTAGCGCAGCAGGTCCTTGGTGGCGGCCACCATGTCGGCGTCGCTCAGCGTCTCTCGCGTCCTCCATCGGCGGGCCAGCGGAATCCACGAGATCAGCCCGATGATGGCCTGCGCCACGATGCGGTCGTCGCACGGCCGCACCTCGCCCCGCGCGGCGCCCGTCCGCAGGATGCCGGCCACATCGTCGAGGATCGACTGGTACAGCGCTAGGATGACTCCGCGCTGGTCGGCGCGGAGGTAGGCCATCTCGCTCAACGCCGCAAACTCGGTGTCCTCGTCCTCCAGCATGCCGTCCACGAACGCGTCGATGAGCGCGAGCGCGTCGCCACCGTCCTCCCGGGCCTGCTGCAGCCGCTGGGCCATCAGCTCGCAGGATTGGCGGTAACACTGGAAGACGAGGTCCTGCTGGTCCTCGAAATAGTAGTAGAGCGCCGCTCGCGAGACGCCCACGCGGCGGGCGATATCGGCCAGCGAGGTCTGCGACACCCCCTGGTTGTTGAGCGACTTGGCGGCCTCGCCCAGCACCTTGGCCCGCTTCAGGCCTCGGGTGGCGCGGCTCTCGGATTCGCTGCTCTGCTTCACGTCGCCCGCTTCATCACGCGCCGTATTCGACGTCAACAACCCTCACATGCACCCGCATGTCAAATCGCTTGACGGTGTTTCACATACGGACGATCCTTTGCCCCGAAATGTCAAAACGAGGTTCGGCAGCCGCGACTGACCGAGCCCTCGCCGCCCCTTGAGGCGGCGCAGCGAAAGGGGAGAAAACTATGCGTCGCACGCTCCGCATCCTGCTGTCCGCGACTGCGCTGACCGCGCCCGCTCTGATCGCCGGCCAGGCGCAAGCCCAGGCGGCGACCGAAGCCACCGAAGTGGGCGAACTGGTGGTCACAGCGCTGAAGCGCGAGAGCAATCTGCAGGACGTGCCGGCGGCGATCTCGGCGGTCGGCGGGCGGGAGCTGGAGGAGCGCGGCATCAGCCGGCCCTCTGACCTGCAGTTCGTGGTGCCCAGCATGCAGGCCGGCCGTCTGCTCGGGCAGACCTCGATCACCATCCGCGGCGTGGGCCTGAACCAGGGCGCCCCGGGCGTCGCGATCCACGTAGACGGCGTCTACCAGCCCCGCCCGTCGATGGGCGACCTCACCCAGATCGACGTCGAGCGTGTGGAGGTACTGCGCGGACCCCAAGGGACCCTCTACGGCCGCAACGCCAACGGCGGCGTGGTGAACTTCATCTCCAAGGCGCCCACCGGCGACTTCGAGGGCTACGTGCTGGGCAGCTACGCCAGCTACCAGGACAGCCGCATCCAGGGCGTCCTGAACGTCCCGATCAACGACCGCATCCGCGCCCGTCTGGTGGCCGACCGCTGGCGCCGCGGCGACGGCTTCGTGAAGAACGTAATCCCCGGCGGCCAAGACGTCGACAAGGGCAAGAGCGCCTCGGCCCGCCTGCGCGTGCAGGCGGACGTGACCGAGGACGTGACCTGGGATGTGGCAGCCTATGCGCTGACCGCCTCGGGCCCGACCTCGTACTTCACGCTCTACAACACGCCGACGCCGCTTGCAGTGTCGCGCAACCCCTACCTCGCGAACGCCATCGTCCCGCTGAAGCCACGGCGCAACTCGGCGAACGACCCGATCGGCGCCAACCGCGAGTTCGGCGGCGGCGCATCGACGCTGACGTGGGACCTCGGCGAGGCGCAGCTGAAGTCGATCAGCGGCTATTCGCGCATCGCCGACCGCGAGGACCGCGACGACGACTCGATCAACCTGAGCGCCTTCCCAGCACGTCGCGCCGAGCGGTCGCGGACCTTCACCCAGGAGTTCAGCATCTCGGGCTCTGCCGGCCCTGTAGATGCGGTGATCGGGGCCTTCTACATGCGCGACCACAAGTACGAGAAGCTCGACTACGACTTCCCTCTGGGCATCTTCCCCCTGCCCCCGAACAGCGACTTGTTCTTCGAGACCTTCCGCTACCTGTCCAAGGCCTACGCCTTGTTCGGCGACGCAACATTCAATATCAGCGAACGCGCGCGCGTAATCGGCGGCATCCGCTACTCTGAGGACAAGCAAGCAGCGACGCAGCGCAACTACCTGCAGTTCGGCAATCTGGCCCCGCGCACCACCACCTGCCCACTGCAGACCAACGAGGTGAAGTTCACGTCGACCACGCCGCGCGTAGGCGCCCAGTACGACGTCTCCGACGACAGCAATCTGTTCGCCACATTCTCCAAGGGCTTCAAGGTGGGCGGGTTCAACTTCTCGGCTTGCAACCAGCAGTACCGGCCCGAGAAGGTCACGTCGTACGAGGCTGGCTGGAAGAACCGCCTCCTGAACGGTGCGCTGACGCTGAACGTGGCGGCGTTCTACTATGATTACACTGATCTTCAACTGAACCAGACGGTAGGTTTGACCTCGCTGATCACCAACGCGGCTGCGGCGCGCGTGAAGGGGATCGAGGTCGAGAGCGCCTGGCGGCCCGACGCGCACTGGATGGTCAACGCCAACCTCTCGCTGCTGCGCGCCAAGTTCACCGACTTCCTGAACGTCGACTCCCTGGCCCCGGCGCTGGGCGCCCAGGACGTTTCGGGCAACTACCTGGCCAACTCGCCGAAGACCTCATTCAACCTCGGCGTTGCCTACCGTACCGACCCGATCCTGGCCGGCGGCCGGATCACGGCCCGCGGCGACTTCAGCTACCGGTCGAAAGTGTACTTCCGCGAGTTCAACGACGCGCTGGACACCCAGGACGCCTACGTCGTCCTGAACGCCTCATTGATCTGGGACAACCCGGACGAGACGTACCGCGTCCGCGCCTTCGTCACCAACCTGACGGGCGAGGACTACATCGTGCGGATGGGTTCGTCCGACAACTTCGGCTCCCGTTTCGTTAGCTGGGGCGCCCCACGCCAGGTCGGGGTGGAGTTGCGCGCCAACTTCTAGGCTGGGCGTGGCGCACTCTGAACGGTGCTTTGTCGGGTTGCGGATTTCCGACGCCGCTGCCCAGCTATCCCGGCATGAACTCGCCGCTATTTCGACCCTGTGACCCCCGGCGGATCGTCAACATCAACGGCTTAGAGGCGTCAGGGAAAGGCGGGCTTCGCACAGCGGTTGCTCTGAATCTTGCCGGGCATCGAGGGTGGTTCTCAACGTTCAACCAAAGCACCCGACCGCTGCCGATAGTGGTGATCACGGGCCCAGCTAGAACGACCGTTAAGCGCCTGCTGTCGCGTCATCTGGGATGCTCGAACGTGATCCAAATCACCTCTCCGTTTGCCGCCACACGCCCCGCCCGACGTCGAAAAGCTCGCGAGCAAGTCCTCAAGCCTCATGGGCAACCGTGGATTTCACCGAGCTTAAGCGCCTTGAATGAGCACGGGCGATGATCCCGCACCTCCCGAGCCGAAGCCGATGCACTCGTCCGGACTGGGCGGCAACGCCCGACAGTGACGAACTTCGCTCGCGTCGAGCGAGACGAGGCCGACGGATGATGTTGGGGGAGCCTGGCTGACCGCCGCGATCTTGCGGACGTACCGTTGTCGTCGCATACGAACTCCCGCGACCAACGTCCATGGACGATCAGCGTTCTTTTGCATGGCGTAACTCAAGAAAGTCCTCTCTTATCCATTGCGAGGTGGCCCGTCCAAGAGGCTGCCGGGGAGGAAATTATGACTAGAAGCACCCTTTCATCGCGGGCACGCCGAAGGACACGGCGATTCCCGTTGCGGTGCTCAGCAACGACGACATTGAGAAGCGCGGCACGCCAAATGTCGTCGAGCTCATCAAGCAATTGCCGATCAGCGGCCCCGTGCTGGGCGATTCGAACCAGTTTTCCGTAGCCGCCCAAGGACGCTCCGGGGGAGGAACCATCAACATTCGAGGCCTCGGCGCGCAGCGTACCCTGGTGCTGATGAATGGGCGCCGCTTTAGCGGGGGCGTTGCGGACACCAATCTGCTGCCGGTGGCTGCGATTGGCAGGGTCGAAGTCCTGAAGGACGGCGCGGCCGCCACCTATGGGTCCGACGCCATCGGCGGCGTCGCCAATTTCATCACGCGCCGGAACTTCGACGGCCTGGAGTTGCAGGCGGACTATCGCCATGTCGATGGCTCCAAGGGCGATTACAGCGCCAGCGCGCTCTATGGCTGGAGGGGTGACACCTCGAATCTGCTGATCAGCGTTGCCTGGCAACATCGATCCGAGCTGAGCATCACTGACCGCGGTTGGGCCTTGCAGCCCTACCAGACCAACCCCTCCGGGTGGTCGGTGCTGGGTAACCCCGGGGCCTGGACGCTGCTGCGTGGGGCGTCGCCCGTCGGCTTTGCGGTCGATGCGAACTGCGCAGCAGTCGGCGGCTTCCCAGGTTTCACCGGGAATACGCCAGCCTGTTACTATACGTACCTGCCGTTCGATAACCTCGTTGAGACGCAGGACCAGTATCAAGCCTACGCCGAGTTCAACGCCGACGTCGGCGAGAAGGCCGAGTTCCACGTCGAGGCGCTCTACGCCCAGACCAACATCCCGCACATCCGCTTCTCACCCGGCTATCCGCCGACCTCCGGGCCGAATGGTCCGGACAGCGTCAACGTCTACAGTGTCCCGGCCTCGAATCCGGGATTCAACACCTTCCTGCAGCAGACCGGGAACGGCGCGCTCGTGGGGACGCCGACCGGGGGCCTCGCCACCTTGTGGCGCCCCTTCGGCAACGGGGGCAACAACTCGACGGGCGGGCTGGGCGGCCAGAGCGGGAGCCGAAAGTACGAACAGCTGCGGATCTCGGCTGACCTCAAGGGCGAAACGGGCGTCATGGGGATCGGCTACGACGTGGCCGTCACCTACATCCGCGAGTGGCAGGATCAGCAGACGACCGACATCCTGATCGATCGCTTGCAGCGGGCCCTGAACGGACTGGGCGGCCCGAACTGCACCGGCAACACACCCGGGGCGAACGGCTGCAGGTTCTTCAACCCGTTCTCCAACGCCTACCCCGGCAATCCGGCGCTCGGCCTTACGAACCCTGGCTTCGTGCAGGCCAATGAGAATCCGCGCGACCTGGTCGCTTCCCTGTTCGATCGCCAAAAGTTCCTCGCCACGCAGAACACCTTCGTGGTCGATGCGGTGTTGAACGGCGAGTTGCCCATCGCACTGCCCGGCGGAGCCATCGGATGGGCGGCGGGTGCGCAATACCGCAGGCTCGACTACAACCAGCGCATTGGAAGTCGCTTCTACGACGCGCGCGTGACCCCTTGCCCGGTGTCCGGGGTGACGAACTGCGCGTTCCAGACAGGCCCGTATATCTTCCTGGGCCAGAATATCCCGCTCGAGCTGGAGCAGGATGTCTACGCGCTGTTCGGCGAACTCAACGTACCGATCACCGATGCGATCAACGTGCAATTGGCGGCCCGCTACGAGGACTACGGCGGCCAGACGGGTTCGACCTTCAATCCCCAGTTCCGGGGCAAGTTCCAGATGCTGGACTGGCTTGCGCTGCGCGCGTCGGTGGGCACCTCATTCCGAGGGCCGACCGCCGCCAACGTCGCCCCGACCGGCGCGACCGGACTTTCGGGGATCGCCGCGGCCGGCAACAACTTCAAGTCGGTCGATTTCTTCGGCAATCCCGCGGTAGGACCCGAGAAAGCCTTCACGTACAGCGTGGGTGCAATCGTGCAGGCAGGCGGCCTCACGGCCACGGTCGACTACTGGTATTATCGGGTGAAGGACCAGATCACGACGGTGCCGGCCAATGTCATCGCCATGGCCGTGGCGGGAACGGGCAACGGCGCTCAGACCGTGAACTGCGCGCACCCGCTTCGTTCGCTGATCACCTTCAACAACAACAACGCCTGCACGCAGGGGGTGACCGTTGGCAACGACATCGCGCGCGTTCGTTCCGACACCACCAACGGGCCAACCATCACAACCAGCGGCGTCGACCTCGACGTGAACTATGCGTTCGAGGATGTGCTCGGCGGTCGCCTGAACCTCGGCGCCAACCTGAGCTACGTGTTCGAGTTCAAGCAGGCGGCCTTCGTGTTCGGCGGCGTCACGGTGTCACAGCCGTACGAGGCCGCGGGCTTCACCAACTACGACCGACTGCCGGGCACCATCCCGGACTGGCGCGGCCAATTCTACGCCGACTTCAATCGTGGGCCGCACAATCTGCGTTGGACGATAAACTACATCGACGACGCCAAGGACAATCGGGGCCCCACCACGGTGCAGACGGGTCCTTCGACGAACTGCAACGTCGCCAACGCCACGGCGGGCACGGCCACGAACTGCCGCCTGGTCACCTTCGGAAGCGAGGTGGACAATTTCATCACCCACGACCTGACCTACCGCTACGCGTGGCGAGACGATCTGACGCTGACGGCATCGGTCTTCAACATTCTGGACGAAGATCCGTCGGAAGCCCGCCTTGAGATCAGTTACGATCCGTTCATCGGCAATCCTCTGGGGCGGACTTTCAAGATCGGCATCAAGAAGACCTTCTAGACTGCAGCCCGGCTGGCTGGCTTGATCAAGCCGGCCAGCCTAAGGGCGCGTCGTTTCATGCCGTACAGCGGCCTTGTCCGTGGGCTCGGCCCGATTCAAGCTGAGCTGCGGGGGCGATCCTGCGCTCATTAGCCTGTTGCATGACGCCACGGCCTCATGATCCAGCTTCGTCGAAAACCGACATGAGATTGAGGACAGATGAAATCGTCGCGCAGCGAGCGGACCAAGCGACCTTTGGAAGTGGCCAGCCATCTGGAGAGCCCAGGATTTGTACTTGGCGACGTGACCCGGCTCATGCGTCGAGGCTTCGACCGCAAGGTTCGCGACCTCGGCCTCACTCGGCCACAGTGGCGCGTCCTGGTCTACGTGCTCGACAACGAGGGGCTCTCCCAATCTGAACTCGCGAGACGCCTGGAGCTGGAACGGGCGCCGCTTGGGCAATTGGTGCGGGCGCTTGAAAACCTGCGATTGGTCAGTCGCCGGCGTTCGACCGAGGATGCCCGGGAGTGGATCGTGGAAGCCGGGGAAAAGGCGAACAATGTGCTTCCCCAGCTCACCGCGGCGGCAAACTGGCTGAACGAGGTAACCTTCCAGGGCATCACCCACGCCGAGAAACAAACGCTCGTTCGACTTCTTGAGCGCATGAGGTCAAACCTGAGTTTCGAGCTTGAGCGCTGAGCTTCTCAGCCAAATTTGCGCGCTAGACTAGCCGCGAGAGGCCATACGAATGCGCAAACAAGCCTGCTGTGCCGGCGTCACTTGAGAAGGCCGTGGAAGACTACGATGCCGCCCCCTTTCGACCGCGACGCCTAGGACGCCACCGCCATCCCGCGCAATCCCCGATGGCCATGAAAGGAGGGGATTTAGGAGCGAGCGGGTATGAGGACCGGCATATAGGAGTAACCCCGGATCAGGACCGACGGGACACGGCGGGGTTCTTCCAGGACTCGGATTTCAGGAAAGCGTGGAAGAATCTCTTCCCACAGGATCCGCAGTTGCAGCTCGGCCAAGCGATTGCCCACGCAGCGGTGGATCCCAAATCCAAACGACAGGTGATTGCGCGGCCGCTCCCGGTCGATGATGTACGCCTCGGGGTTCTCGATCACTTCCTCGTCCCGATTGCCCGAGGCGTACCAGATCAGGACCTTGTCCCCCTTCCGGATCAACTTGCCCCCTAGCTCGAAATCCTGAGTGGCGGTCCGCCGCATGTTGGAAAGGGGTGTCTGCCAACGAATGGTTTCGGAGACCATCGAGGGGATTAACGTGGGGTTCGCCCGCAGCTTGCGAAGCTGCTCGGGATTCTGGTGCATCGCCAGGACGGAGCCGGTCATCGTATTGCGGGTGGTGTCGTTGCCGCCGACGATCAGCAGGAGCAGGTTCCCCAGAAACTCCATCCGGTCCATGTTCCGAGTGGCCTCTCCATGGGCCAGCAGGGAAATCAGGTCCCCCCTCGGCTCGGCGTTGAGCCGATCGTTCCAGAGCCGCGTGAAGTAGTCGACGCAGGCGAACAGTTCCGTCCTTCGTTCGCTCGCAGGGTCGGCGGTGACGAACAGGTCCGAGTCCAGTCCCGCCGTGGCCACGTCCGACCATCGCGTGAGCTTGCGCCGGTCTTCCCAGGGGAAGTCGAATAGGGTCGCCAGCATCTGGGTAGTGAGCTCGATGGAGACCCGGTCGACCCAGTCGAACGGTTCTCCGATCGGCAGCCCGTCCAGGGTATTGCGGATGCGTTCGCGGATGAGTGGCTCCAGCATGTGCAGGTTGGCGGGCGACACCACGGGACTGACCGTCTTGCGCTGCACGTCATGCTTGGGCGGATCCATCGCGATGAACATCGGAAGGGTGAAATCTTCCTTGGGATCGAAAATGGTGATCGACGGCTCGGACGAGAACACCTGGTGATTTGTGTCGACCGCCATGATGTCCGCGTACCGCGTGACCGACCAGAATGCGCCGTCCGGGTGATGGTGGGGCGGGTGCCAATGCACCGGGTCTTCTCTGCGCAGCCGCTCCAGGTAGGGCCATGCCGTGTCGGTGCGCCACAGCTCGGTATCGGCCAGGTTGATGTCGGCGAGAGGCATCGCATAGGCCTTCGCACGCGCCTGCGCCCTAAGATCGATCTCGCCGTCGCTCATCGATGTTCTCCATCATGCTGGGGCGCCTTGAGGCGGCGGCGCGCCCCCGCACCACCGGCGCAGAACCTTAGCGGCCCTTGCGGCGCTCTCCCTGCGCGTGAAGAGCCGGATTTCGTGCTACAAGGCAGCGCAAGACAGTCGCCGCGCTGAGGCGTGGGCAACCGCTAGACGTCTTAGCGTGCATCGCGGCGCCTTCGCCTGACGTCAGTATGCGGCTCGTCAAATGGCCAACTTGTAGAGTTCCGCCACGTTGTCGTGGCATATCCAGTTGCGTTCCTGCTCGCTCAGACTTTTCGTGTGTTCTTCAAGCATCGCCTGAGACCATGGCCAGGTCGAATCCGAATGCGGGAAGTCGTTCGCCCACATCAAGCGGCGAACATTGCACATATCCTTCATCCTGAAGGCGACCCAATCATCCTGGAACGTCACATAGATGTTGTCGTGGAAATACTCGCTCGGCATCCGCTTGAGCGGCGGCGCCTTCATCCAGTAGCGATGACGCTTGTAGGCATGGTCCATGCGATACATGTAGTGCGGAACCCAGCCCGCATCGGCCTCGACACAGACAACCTTGAGGTTGGGGAAGCGATCGAAGACACCGCCGAAAATGAAGGTGCCCATCACGTCCTGACAGCCCCGAATAATCGACAGGAAGCCGTTGATGCGCGGGCCCCGGGTCTGCCCGGAAAGACTGTCCGATTTGCCGGTCAGGATGTGGAATGAGAGCGGCATGTCGTGCTCGACAGCAGTCGCCCAAACCTTGTCGTATACAGTTGAATCATAGTCCTCGACGGCGGGATTTCCCGGCATCATCACGCCCTTGAAACCCATCTCCTTCGCACGCGTGATTTCCGCAACGCCATCTTCCGGCGAACGCATGGAGACCTGCGCAAGACCATAAAGACGGTCTGGCGCCTCCGCGCAGTATTCCTGTAACCAGCGATTATACGCCTCGAAGCAGGCCTTCTTGTAGTCGAAGTCGGGATGGTTGCAGATCACCATTCCGACTGTGGGATAGATGAACTCGGCCGCAATGCCGTCCTTCTCTTGATCCGCAATGCGGAACTTGGCGTCCCAGCCGCTCTTCCACAACTCCTCAAAGCCGACGCCGTGCGTCGTGATATCCGCTGGATCCTTGCCGGCTGCGGCTACCAGCCCCATCGGAATTGGCGACCCCATACCCTCGACAACGAAGGCGTCACCAACCTTGTCGATCCGCTGGATGCGCGGCGCACGATCGCGGAATTTGGGATCAATGTACTCAACATAGCAGTGTGGAGGTTCGGTGATGTGCGAGTCCGCAGATATGGGCTTTTTTATCATTGGCGTCCTCCCAGTGTCGCTCTTGGTTCCAAGACCGCGCGCTCAACTCTGATAGCTCTTCGCGATCGCGCAATCGGCGTTCCAGGTCAATCATATCCGTGTTGTCACGAAGCACATATGTGTCATGTGGGGAAGCCCGAGCATGACGACGGGCGTCGAATCCTGTCCGAAAGATTGGACCGCATCACCTTCGTCACGCTTGAGCGCCCACTGGCGCGCAACTCGCTCAGTCCGAAGATGCTGTTCCGGCTTGCCGGTATCGGGAAGAGGTGCGCGACGAGCAGATATTGACGGCGCGACCGTCGGCGGCGCGAGAGAAGACGTCTTGTTCGGGCGCGAAGCGTGTGGGAACAATCCGCCCGATCCCAGTGCAACGGGTCTTCCCTGCACGGCCGCTCAGGGCAAGGCAATGCCGTGTCGGTAGACCATGGCTCGGCACCCGCCAGGTTGACGTCGGCGAGAGGCGCCGCGTCGGCGTTCGCACGCGGCTGGGCCTTGAGCGGCCAACTCATGGACGCCCTCAATCGTGCCTCGGCGCCATCAGGCGTCACAGCACGTCTTCAGCCCGCGAACAAGAAGCCCTCGTAGCCCTTCTCGGCGCTTTCCCGGCACAGCTGCAGGTAGAGCGGAACTCCTCCGGGATAATTCAACAATTCCCGCGGCTTGCCGGGGATGTTCGCACCCATGTACCAGGAGTCCGCCAACGGAAAGAGCGTCATTGCGCCGACCTGTTTCACATGGTCCTTCCAGATTTGTTCGGCCTCGGCCGTCGCATCGAAACGGCTGACGCCCGTGTCGCGCATGTGCCTCAGGAACTCGACGACCCAGTCGCCCTGGAGCTCGGCGCACGTGGGGCCGTTGCAGAAGCCAGAGGGGCTCTGCGGCCCGTAGAGAAACAGCAGGTTGGGGAAGCCAGCGCTGGTCAGCCCTAGGTGGGTCCGCGCGCCCTGCGCCCACTTCTCCTTAAGCGTGAGCCCTTCGACGCCGCGGATGTCGATCTGCGTCAAGCCGCCGGTCACCGCGTCGAAGCCAGTGGCCAACACGAGGACATCGAGCTCATGGTTCGCGTCCGTGGTGCTGACGCCATTTGGCACGACTTCGAGGATCGGCGTTTCCTTCAGGTCAACCAGCCTGACGTTCTCCTGGTTGAAGACGTCGTAGTAGGTCTGTTCCAGCGACGGACGCTTCACGCCGAACGGATGCGGCGGCTCCTTCGGCGCCAGCTTCTCGGCCAGCTTCGGATCCCTGATCCGCGCCTGGACCTTCTCGCGCCAGAAATCATAGGCCGTGCGGTTGGCCTCCAAGTTCATCATCACGTCGTAGAAGGTCGAGGCCCAGAAGCTGAAGCCACCCGCGGCCCAGCTCGCCTCATAGACGGCTCTCCGCTCCGCCGGAGACACCTCGAGCGCAGACTTCCCGCTGGCGTGGAAGTCGAAGCCTCCGAAGCTCTCGCTCCGGCGTGCGAACCGGGCGGGATAGTCCCGTTTCGCCTCGACCTGAGCCGCCTTATCCAGCGCACATTGCTGCATCGCCAGCGCCAGGATCGGAGTACGCTGGAAGACCGTCAGTTCGGCGGCCACGGCCGCGGCTTCCTGCACCACCTGCACGCCGCTGGCTCCGGTGCCGATCACGCCCACGCGCTTGCCGGTCAGATCCAAGCCGCTCTGCGGCCACCAGGCAGTATGGTGCTTGGCGCCGGCGAACCGATCCAGACCCTTGAGGTCCGGGATGTACGGCTTGGCGGCGAAGCCCGTGCAGAGCACCAGGAACCGCGTCCTGACAAGGCCACCCTCCTGGGTCCGGACCACCCATCGCCGGCGATCTTCATCGAAGTCCGCCGCTTCGACCCGGGTGTTGAAGACGATGTCCTTGCTGAGATCGAGCTTCTGATCGACGTACTTGAAGTAGCGTCGCAGTTCCTCCCAGGAGGGAAATCGCTCGGTCCAGTCCCAGTCCCGCCAGAGCTCTTCGCTGGAGAACTCGTACATCGGCACGTGGGTGTCGACCCGCGCGCCGGGATAGCAGTTCCAGTACCAGATCCCGCCGAGGTCCGCGCCCGCTTCGAACAGCCTTACCGAGAACCCATGCTGGCGCAGGCGGTGAAGCTGGTAGAGGCCGGTGAAACCGGCGCCGACCACCACGACATCGAGATCTTCCACCGTTTGGGCCTCCGACGGCGCCGGGGGTTCGTCGATCACGACGCCAGCCCCAAGTCTCGGCGCGCAAACTCGGTGACGGCCTTGTAGTCCGCCTTGCCGTTCGCGGCCCGCAAGGGGATCTGGGCCACCAGAATTCGCTTGGGGGTTTTGTAGCCGGCCAGGCTGGCGCGCACGTGCCGTCGCACCTCTTCCTCGTCGAACGCGACGCCGCCCGCTACCACCACCACCGCCGTCACGGCCTGGCCCCATTTGGCGTCCGGTACGCCGACCACGAGCGCGTCCTCGATGGCCGCATGGGTCTTCAGCGCCTCTTCGACCTCTTCGGGATAGACCTTCTCGCCGGCGGTGTTGATACAGGCGCTCCCGCGCCCCAGAAGCGTCAGGGCCCCATCGGCCTCCACCACGCACCAGTCTCCCGGAATCGAATACCGCTGGCCCGCTATGGTCCGGAAGGTCTTGGCGGTCTTCTCAGGGTCATTGTAGTAGCCAAGCGGAATCGGCCCGCCCATGGCGATGATCCCGGGCTTGCCACTACCCGGCGGAACCGGCTCGCCGTCCTCGTCGAACACTTGGCAACGCGGTCCGATCTGAAATCTTGCGGTCCCGACCTCCCCGTCCTTCGTCATGGCCGAAGAGCCAAATCCCAGGGCTTCGGACGCGCCGAACGAATCCATCAGCACAACTTGGGGGATGTGGCGAAGCAGGCCTGCCTTCACTTCGCGGCTCCACATCACGCCCGACGAGACGATCGAGACGAGGCTTGAGGTATCGTAGGCCCCAGGTTCCTCATCGAGCGCCTTCAGCATAGGCTTGGCGAAGGCGTCCCCGACGATCGCTATGGATTGGACCTTCCGGTCCGACACGACCGACAGCAGTTCATGGGCGTCGAAGGAGGGACTTTCGAGCGTGATCACGCATCCGGCGTTCATCATGCAGCCGATCGTCGTGATCAGACCGGTGCCGTGCATCATCGGGCAGGCCGGCATCGTGCGGCTTCCCGGTCCGGACGCACGCAGGAGATCCAGATGCGCCGCGAGATCGTCCGGCGCCGGCCCAAGTCGCCGCACGGCGTCGAGTTGAGCCTCCCGCAGATCTTCGTGGCGCCACATGACGCCCTTCGGCATGCCCGTTGTGCCGCCGGTATAGATGAACAGCAAGTCGTCCGGCGAACGAGCGATCCCGAGCGGCGCGCCGTCACCCTCCGTCGCGAGGGCCTCGTAGGAAAAGGCGAGCGGCAGCGGCACACCACCCTCGCTGATCTCGATGAATGCGACGACCTTCGACAGGCGTGCGCTCAACTGCAGGATCGTGTCGCGAAACTCGGAACCGTAGATCACGACCCGGGCGTCCGAGTCGTCGAAGATGTAGAAGACCTCTTCGGGCCTGTATCTGTAGTTGATATTCACATGGGTCAGCCGGGCTTTGAAACAAGCCGCCAGCGCCTCGCCGTACTCGAGGCGGTTGCGCATGTAGAACGCCACCTTGTCGCCGGGCTGGGCGCCCTGCGCCCGCATGGCGCGCGCTAGGTTGTTTGATCGGCGCGTGGTCTCACCCCAGGCAACGACGCGGCGACCGTGAATGAAGGCAGGCGCGGCCGGGGAAATCGCCTGCGGAACCGCGTCGAGGATGTCGCCAAAATTCCAGGTCATGGTCGTGGCTCCTAAGCGGCGATCCAGCCTTGAAGCCGTGCGGCCTCGTGGCGGACGAGTTCGGGCCCGCCGAGCAACTGACGATCCAGGCCGACGCGCTTGAACCAGTAGTGCAGCCCGCAGAGGTCGGTGAACCCCATCCCCCCATGCACCTCCGTGGCCGTGCGCGCCACGAAGCGCCCGACTTCGGACAGGTGCGACTTGGCGTGGCAGGCCATCAGCGCACTCTCCTCGGGAACCTCGTCGAACGCGTGCGCCGCGTACCAGACGAGAGATCGACAGGGTTCGAGCGCCGCCGCCATCTCGGCGCACATATGCTTGACGGCCTGGAAGGCGCCGATCGGCCGTCCGAACTGCACCCGCTGACAAGCGTAGGTCACGGACTGGTCGATCATCGCGGCTCCGGCGCCGAGAATGTCGGCGGCCAGCACGACACGTCCTGCGTCCACGACCCGCCGGGTCGTCTCGATTCCGCTCCGCGGCAGGACCTCGGCGACCGCTCCCGACAGTTTGAGCTCCCCGACCGACCGCGTTTTGTCGATCGTCGGAAGTGGGGTCAGCTCGACTCCGACGGCGTTCGTGGCGACCAGATGCTGGCGTCCGGTCGTGTCGCTCACGACGATCACGTCCGCGTCGGCCGCGTCGATGACGAAAAGGGCGGTTCCGTGCAAGCGGCCGTGGCTGGACGTTACCCCCGCGCCATCGCGTCGCGTGACGGACTCGGTGACGGCGACGGCTGCCGCGACCGCGCCGCTGGCCAGCTTTGGCAGCCAGGTCTCCTGCTGGGCTTCCGACCCCCCAGACATGATCGCCAACGGCGCCATGATGTGAGCGCCGACAAAGCGTGCAGGCGCCACCCGGCCGCCCAGGGCCTCAGCGAGCACGGCGGCGTCCAGCAGACCCAAGCCCATGCCCCCGAACTCCGCCGGGATGACAATGCCGGACACGCCGAGGTCCACCAGTCCCGCATTGAGCGCCAGGCTCAAGGAGCGCTCTCCGGCGGCCGCATCCCGCACATGCTGCAGAGCGCAGTTGTCCGCGAGATACCTCGCGACGCTGTCCTGAAGCAGGCGCTGATCGCTCGAAAGACCGAATTCCATCAGTGGGTCCCTTCGGGCGCCGGCCTGGGTTCGCGGGGCATGCCGAGCCCACGCTCGGCGACGATGTTCTTCTGTATCTGTGCGGTGCCGCCGCCGATGATCAGGCCAAGCTGGAACATGTAGTTCTGCTGCCATACGCCGTGGGCGCGGAGATGCGGCGCCCCGTCGTAGAGCACGCCGAGCTCGCCAAGTGCGTCGATGGCCAGAGCGGAAATCTGGTGGGCCAGTTCGCACGCCTGCAGCTTGACGATGAGCCGCGCCAGGCCCGCGTCGGCCCCGTTCATGGTGGCGCTGAGCACGCGTAGGCCGTTGAACTTCATGGCCGCGACCTCAGCCTGCAGACGCAGCAAGCGATCGCGAAGGACCGGATTCTCCATGATCGCCACGCCGTCCGCGGATTCCGTCCGCATCAGCTCCACCAGCGCCTGAAGCCGGGCCTCCAGCTGGCCAGGGTCGCCAAGCATGCCGCGCTCGTGCTTCAGGGTCGCATTTGCCACGAACCAGCCCTGCCCGCGCTGGCCGACGATCTGCGATTTCGGAACCCTGACGTCGGTGAAGAAGGTCTCGTTGAACTCCGCATGACCGGTCATGGTGACCAGCGGTCGCACCTCGATGCCCGGTGTGGACATGGAGAAGATCAGGTAACTGATGCCATCGTGTTTAGGTTTGTCTGGCTCGGTCCGGACCAGACAAAAGATCATGTCTGCCTCCCGCGCAGTGCTGGTCCAGATCTTCTGGCCGTTGATGACGAAGTCGTCGCCATCCTCGATCCCCCGTGTTTGTAGGCTGGCGAGATCCGAGCCCGCGCCGGGTTCCGAGTAGCCTTGGCACCAAATGATCTCGCCTCGGATCGTGGGTCCGATCCACCGGAGCTTCTGCTCTTCGGAGCCCAGTTCCAGCAGGGTCGGGACCAACATCGAGATGCCCTGGTTCTGCAGCCCGGGCGGGAGTCCGGCGCGGGTGAACGCCTCGCCGATAATGCGCGACTTCAGGATGTCGGGCGCCGCGCCGAAGCCGCCGTAGGCCTTGGGAATGGTTCGGGCGGCGTAGCCGTGCTCGATCAGGAGGGCCTGCCAAGCCAGGGCTTCAGCGGAAGGTCGTTGCGCGGCTCCACGCCCCCTTGGCGCCTTGGACCTGTGGGCGTCCAGGAAAGCGAGCACCTCGCGGCGAAAGGCCTCATGTTCGGGACTATAGGTCAGATCCACAGGGGCTCTCCTCGAGCTCGGCGGGCGAGCGACATCAGCCATCTCCACTCGGCGCAGCGGTCCCAGCCGGCTGGAAACACGGAAGCCGGAAGCCATCCTCGATTTGCCGGAAGACCAGCTCAAGACGCATGCCGAGCTGGAGGCCGTTGCGATCGCAGTTGAGCAGTCGGCTGGCCATGCGGACGCCCTCGTCCAGTTCGACCAGGACGGCGATGTAGGGGATGTCCTGCGCAAACGCCGGATGCAGCGCCTGGTGGGTGATGGTCCAGGAGTAGAGGCTGCCGCCCCCCTTGACCGGGGCCCAGGCGAATTCGGGCGACCCGCATCGCGCGCACATATAGCGCGGCAGGAACCGCCAGGCTTCGCAATCGCGGCACCTCTGGAAGCGCAGGCGCCCATCCTGGCACTGCTGCCAGAAAGCGTCGTCCATCGGATCCTGGGTGCGGGGAAGCGGCGCGGGAACGGTGGGGGGTTGCATGGGTCAGATCCTCAGGATGGCCAGGCTGCCGTCGCCGAGGTCGCCCCATCCGGTGACGAGGCCTATGGAGGCGCCCGGCACCTGGCGCGCGCCCGCATCGCCGCGCAGCTGGCGCACCGCTTCCAGGACGTGATTGAGGCCCCAGACATGGGCCTCGCTGAGCAGGCCGCCATGCGTGTTCAGCGGATAGCGGCCGCCAAGCTGAATCTGCCCGTCCTTGACAAAGTCGTAGACGCCCCCCGGTTCGCTGAACCCGAGCGCTTCCAGCTGCAGCAGGACGACGTAGGTGAAGCAGTCGTAGATTTGCAGGAAGTCCATGTCCCGAGCGGTGACACCGGCCATCTCGAACGCGCGCGGTGCGGCGTAGGACAGGCCGATCTTCAGCATATCGGGGCGCGAGGGAATGTCGTCAGCCGGATAGGGATGGCCTTCCGCCGCGCCGGCGATGAGGACCGGACGGTGCGGCATGTCCCGCGCCCTCGCGGCGCTGGAGACGACGACGGCGCAGGCGCCGTCGGTCTCGAGGCAGCAATCGTAGAGTCGGAATGGCTCGGAGATCCACCGCGCGTCGAGGTAGGCTTCCATGTCGAGAGGACGGCCAAAGGTCATGGCGCGCGGGTTCAGCTGGGCGTGCGCGCGGCAGGCCAGTGCAACCTCGCCCATCGCTGAGTCGGGCACGCCGTACAGCTGCTTGTGGCGCATGGCGATCCACGAGTACATCTGCGCCGGCATCATCACGCCGTAGGGCATGTAAAAGCCCTGGATCGTGCGTGTGAGCGTGTTCATGTTCATCGCCCGCTGGGGCGGTCTGCCGGGCTTTGGGCGAAGCGCGGAGTAGCCATTCCAACCCAGGACCACCAGCACATTGTCGGCGACCCCCGCGGCCACGGCCATCGCGGCGTTCTGCAGCGCCGTCGTCGGGCTAGCGCCGCCCATGTGGACCGTAGACGCATAGCGAAGCACGTCCACACCGAGGTTCGCGGCCAGTTCCTCCGACGTGGTGTAGATCGGCGGGGGCACCATGCCGTCGATCTGGGACGGCCGAAGTCCCGCGTCGGCGATGGCGGCGCGGGCGGCCTCCAGCATCAGATCGACGGCGGTTCGTTCCGAGCCTTTGACGTACTCGGTTTCGCCGATGCCGACGATGGCGGCCTTGTCACTGAAGCCCACGGCTTCCTCCTCTCGACATCGGCATCGCCCTCCAGCCTTTGATGTCGGGGCTAGCGGGGCGGGATCAGACAGGAGTGGATAGACTCGTCTCCCGGCACCTGCCGGGCGAGCGTCCGGATAGCCAGCTCAGCATCCTGCAGATCGAAGTCGTGAGTGTGCATCGCCTCAAGCGGAAGCGACCTCGCTTCGATCAGGTCGATGGCCTTCCGGTATCCCGACGAGGTGACGCCGATGGCCCCCTTTATGGTGATCTCCTTGAAGACGATCAGGTCGGAGACGAAATCGGGGACAGCCTTGAAGCCTTTCACGCCGGCCAGCACGATCGTACCTCCCGGACGCACATAGCCGAGGGCTTCGCGCACAGGATCGGTGGCGTAGGACGTCACCTCCACCACCACGTCGGCGCCCCGGCCGCCCGTCAGTTCCTTGATGCGATCCGCGGCATCCTCGTTCTGGACGTCGATGGTGTGATGCGCCCCGAACGTTCTCGCCAAATCGAGCTTGCGGGCGTCGGCGGCCGTGCCTGTGACGATGATCTTTCCTGCCCCGGCCTGGCGCGCCGCGATGACGCTGGCCAGACCGCGTTGGCCCGGACCTAGAATGACCACCGTATCGCCAACCTGGGTCTGCGGAATCTCCACAGCCCAGCGGAAGCCGGCTCCCAGGGGGTTGAACATGACCGCGAGCTCAGGCGGCAGGGTCTTGTCCATCCGGTGCACGATCGTGTTGGGCGCGAGGTACATGTACTGGGCGTAGGCGCCCCATAGGCCGGGCTGGTTCGTGAGCGGAATGTAGGAATAGATCTGCCGGTCGCCGCACAGGTGGTAGCGGCCACCCAGGCAGGTGTCGCAGCTGTGGCACGACAGCATGGTCTCGACCGCAACCCGGTCCCCGACATCGACTCCCCAGCGGCGGGCGGCCTTGTCGCCGATCGCCTCGATGACCCCCACCGGCTCATGACCCGGGATGACCGGCATGGGCGTCTTCAGCACACCCTCGAACTGCTCGTAGTCACTGCCGCAGATGCCGCAGGCCTCGATCCGCAGGATCGCGCTGTCGTCCGCAATGTCGGGGATCGGCAGATCGCGCATTTCGAGAACGCGCGGCGCGGTTTGGACCATGGCGAATGTCGAGGCGGGAACCACGGCGGAACTCCACGAGTAGGTGCGCGACGTAACACATATATGTGGCTCGCAACTCATATCTATTATATCAGCGGGAACGCAAGAGTTCCTGTGGCTCCGCGCAACCGACCACTTAGCCGGAATGACCGACACATGGCCGCTGCCGAACCGAGAGTCGCCCTACTGGGCCTGGACGCCGCTGCGGAGGCGGCGAGGTCTGCTGGGATATCGGAACAGATGGCGCCCCTCAGCGTGTTCCGCGTCCTGCTGCGCCATCCCGCCGTGGCCCGTGAACTCGCCTCGACGCTCACCACGCTGCTCTTCCAGGGGAACAGGCTGGACGCGCGACTGCGCGAACTGGTCATCATGCGGATCGGCTGGCGGACCGGCTCGGTTTACGAGTGGACCCAGCATTGGCGAGTGGCCCGCGGACTCGACATACCCGAAGCCGACCTCCTGGCGACGCGGAACTGGCAGGGCGCAGAGAACCTCTCGGAAGCCGACAAGGCGGTGCTTCAGGCCACCGACGACACCCTCGACAGCGGGATGATCAGCGACGCCAGCTGGCAGGCCTGTCGCCGCCACCTGCCGACAGAAGCCGAACAGATCGAACTGGTGATCGCGATCGGCAACTGGACCATGTTCTCCCAGCTGTTGAAGAGCCTGCGCATTCCCCTGGAGGATGGCGTGCAGGCTTGGCCGCCCGATGGCGAGGGGCCTCGACCCTAGATTCACCCGACCATAGCCGGTGAGGTTCCATGACCCGCAGACCCATCTCCTCCGATCTCGTCGGACTCGAGTTTCCTGTCACCAGGCAGACCTGGTCCTCGAAGGACACGATGCTCTACGCCCTGGGGGTGGGCGCACGGCCGGCCGACGACCTCGACTATGTGTACGAAGGTCGTGGCCCCAAGGTCTTGCCCACCTATGCCGTCATCCCTGGCGGGACCGCGCTGGGCGGGATGATGCGCGCGGTCGAGATGCGGCTGGAAATGCTCCTCCACGGGGAGCAGTCCATCGAACTGGTCCGCCCCCTCCCGCCCGAGGCCAGCGTCGAGGTGACGGGTCGGATCACGGAGGTCTGGGATAAGGGGAAGGCCGCGGTCCTGGGTGTGGAAAGTGTGGCGCGGGACGCGGACGGCGACCTCTTTCGGACTCACGCCACACTGTTCGTACGCGGCGCCGGCGGCTTCGGGGGCGAGCGAGGGCCGTCGGCCGGTGACGTCGAGGTCGTTCCGGATCGGGCGCCGGACATCGTCGCGCGGCTCGACACTCGTCCCGAGCAAGGCGCGGTCTATCGGCTCTCCGGCGACCGCAATCCCATCCACATCGATCCGGAATTCGCCAGGATGGGCGGGTTCGACGCGCCGTTCATGCATGGGCTTTGCACCTACGGCATCGTGGGACGCGCCGTCCTGCGGGAGCTGTGCGCCGACGACCCGGCCGCCTTCCGGTCGTTCGGGGGACGGTTCGCCGACCGCGTGCAATACGGCGACACCATCGTCACAAAGATCTGGCGGACCGGCGATGGCGAGGCAATCGTACAGGGCGAGACCGGCGACGGCCGCGTCGTCCTGTCTCAAGCCAGGACGACGTTCGCAGCCGTCGGATAGGGGCTGACGTGTCGCAATATCCTCATCTCTTGTCGCCGTTGACCCTAGGAGGCGTCACGCTTCCGAATCGCATCCTCATGGGCTCGATGCACACCGGCCTTGAGGAGGCGAAGGATGGTTACGACCGACAAGCCCGGTTCTTCGCACGCCGCGCTCGAGGTGGCGCCGGACTGATCGTAACCGGTGGCGTGTCGCCCAACGACGCCGGTCGACTTGGTCGAAATGGCGCCGTGATGCGCGAAGCCACGGTCGGCGAGCATGCCCGGATTGCGTCGGCGGTCCACCAGGCGGGCGGCCGCATCGTGCTGCAGCTTCTGCATGCTGGCCGGTATGCGCGTCACGAGGAAGCGGTCGCCCCCTCGGCGATCGCTTCCAGGATCAACCCGATACGGCCGCGCGAGCTTTCCGCAGAGGAGATACTTGCGACGATCGAGGATTTTGCGACCGCCGCCCTGCTTGCGAAGGCAGCCGGCTATGACGGGGTCGAGATCATGGGATCGGAGGGCTATCTGCTGAACCAGTTCGCGGCGCCGCGGACCAATCAGCGCATCGACGAATGGGGGCGGACGGCCCACGACCGCCGGCGACTGCCCGCCGAGATCGTCGGTGCGGTGCGCGACCGTTGTGGCGAACGGTTTATCGTCATCTATCGTCAGTCGCTGCTCGATCTTGTGGAGGGCGGCAGCACCTTCGACGAAGTGGTTGACCAGGCTCTCGCCGTCGAGGCCGCCGGAGCGGACCTGATCAACACCGGTGTCGGTTGGCACGAAGCGCGGATTCCCACGATCGCCCACATGGTGCCTCGTGCGGCCTTCGCCTGGGCCGCGGCTCGCTTGAGGACGCACCTTACTTTGCCGGTCGTGGCGTCGAACCGCATCAACACTCCCGAACTGGCCGACCGGCTCATCGCGGACGGAAACGCCGACATGGTCTCAATGGCCCGGCCGCTTCTGGCCGATCCGGATTTCGTCGCCAAGGCGCAGGCCGGGCGGCGGGCCGCGATCAACGTATGTATCGGCTGCAACCAAGCGTGCCTGGACAACGCGTTCACCGGCAAGCTCACGACCTGCATGGTCAATCCCGCCGCGTGCCGTGAAGCGGAATTCGGAGAGGCCGAGGCGCCGAGCACGTCCAAGCGCGTCGCGGTCGTGGGCGCAGGACCTGCAGGCCTCGCCGCCGCTGTTACGAGCGCCGAGCGCGGCCACCACGTCACGCTGTTCGAGGCGACTGAGCGGATCGGTGGGCAGTTCAATCTTGCGCGCAGGATTCCAGGGAAGGAGGACTATGCTGAGACCATCCGATACTACGGCGCGCGCCTGTCAGAGCTCGGGGTAGAGGTCCGGTTGGGAAGGCCTGCACGGCCAGGCCAACTGCTCGACGGGCGCTACGATCATGTGATCATCGCGACCGGGGCGGAGCCTCGCGAACTCGACTCCATTGCGTCGCATGACGCTCGTGTCCTCACCTATTCCCAGGCGATCGAAACGCCTGACCGAGTGGGCGACGTCGTGGCAATCCTTGGGGCGGGCGGAATTGGCTTCGACGTGGCGCAACTGCTCTCGCACCCCGCGGGCGCGGGAGACCCATCCGCGCCCGACATCGAAAGCTTCTCAAGAGACTGGGGCGTCGACACCACACTTTCGGAGCGCGGAGCGCTGCTTGCGGCCGCCAAGTCCTGCTCCTCGGCGCGCCAACTTACGCTCTATCAGCGCAAACCCGAATCCACCTTTGGCGCGGGGCTGAGCAAGACGCGTGGTTGGGCGAATGTCCAAGAGGTGACGCGCCGGGGTGTCGCGATGGTGGGCGACGTCGAATATGGTCACCTCGCGCCGGAGGGTCTGCACCTCGTGATCGGCGGTGCGCCGCGGCTGATCGTGGCCGACACATTCGTGTTATGCATTGGCCAAGAACCGCAGGCCGAAATCGCGGCGTCCCTGGGGCGCGGACAAATGCAATATTCGCTCGTTGGTGGAGCGCGCGACGCCGCTGGTCTCGACGCCGTGCGCGCTATCGAGGAGGGAACTCGGGCCGCGTTGTTGGTCTGATCGCGGGCTGGGATTGAACAGATGCAGAAACCTGATCAGTCGATCGTAAAGTCGGCGGCGAGGACCCTGGAGATCTTCGAGTACTTCGACGAGGTACGCCGGCCCGCCCACATTCAGGATGTGGCCGTGGCGCTGGGCTATCCACACTCGAGCACCGCGGCCCTGCTGCGCAGCTTAGCCGAACTCGGTTATCTCGAATTTTCCGCAGACGACAAGACCTACTTCCCGTCCATCCGGGTTTCTCTGCTCGGACACTGGGTGGGGGAAGACATTCTCCCGCTTCGGCGCGTTCAAGAGCAGATGCGCGACATCGCCGAACAAACCCGGATGACCGTGGTGCTGGGCGCGGCGGGCGGCGGCTACTGCCAGTACGTGCGGGTGATCGAGGGCACAACACCGATCCGCTACCATGTCAAAGCGGGAACAAGGCGTTGTCTCGCCCGCTCCACGTTGGGTCGCGTGCTGCTGGCGATGGAGGCTCCGACCCTGCGGACCCAACTGATCGTAGAATCGCTCGCCGTGTGGGACGGCGATGAGACGCCACCTAGCCCAGATGACATCGCCCGCGACGTGGCTCAGGTCGCCGCCCGTCGCCATGCTTTCAACACCGGCCTGGTGAACGAGAACGCAGCGATGCTGGCCATTCCCTTGGAAGTCGGGCCTTCGGCGCGTCCGCTCGCATTGGGCCTCGCGGCCCCCAAGGACCTCTTCCGAGGGCGCCGGCACGAGCTGCTGCAGATCATGCGCCGCGCGCTGGGCAGCCTTGGAGCCGCCGGCCAACGCCCGGCTCAGAAGACCGCCTAGGGGCGCAGCGACCTCACGCCGGGGGCCTCGGGTTCTGGATTAGGACGGTGCCTTGCGCCGAACAGCAGAGACGGCCCTCGTTCTCCATCTCGATTCTAACGACCGCGGTCTGCTTGGACATCGAGATGATCTCTGCGTGCGCGGTGACCTCCCCGCGGCTGACGGGCGCGAGCAGGTTGATCTTGAACTCGGTGGTGGCCGCCCATTGGCCCTTCTCCATGTGAGGGTAGCAGACGCACCCCAACACATGATCGCAGGCGGCCGAAAGGACCCCGCCATGCATGTTCCCGAAGCTGGTCAGGAGCTTGGGGTCAACCGCCATCTCCGCCGTCAACCGACCGGGTTCCATGGCCACGATTCGCAAGCCCAGGAATTCCGGCAGGCCGGTCATCCGATTGCTGGAAGCCATGAAGCCTTCCACCATCTCGGGGTGAAACTCGGGCATTCGGCGCGCGACCATCTGCGTCTCCTCTCAAAGCTCAACGAAAGCGTTCGCCGCCGGCGAGCGCGGCTTCGGCCCCCGCGACGAGGCCCTCCAGGACGTCCCGTGCGGGCCGGATCGCCTTGATCAGGCCCATCCCCTGACCGGCGAAACCCGGGGCGATGTCCTTGCGGCGGGCATCCGTCGCCGCGGCGAGCACGGGGCCCGCGACCATCGACTGGAAGGGCATCGGCAGGGGCTGCTTGTCCGCATCGATCCAGGCCTGCGCCCACTTGTTGCGGATGATCCGGGCCGGCTTGCCGGTGACCGACTTGGACACCATCGTGTCGCCGTCGCCATATTCCACCAGCACCTCCTTCTGGAACTGCTGGATTCCAGCCTCTTCCGTGGCCAGGAAAGCCGTCCCCACCCACGCACCCTCGGCGCCCAACATCATGGCGGCAGCGACGCCACGACCATCGGTGATGCCGCCCGCGCCAAGCACGGGTATGCGCCCGGCCATGGCGTCCACGACCTGGGGTATCAGAGCCATGGTCCCGATCGGCGAATTGTGCCCCCCGCCGTCATGGCCCTGTGCGACGACGACATCGATTCCGGAGGCTGCGACCTGGAGGGCATGCTTGACCGACCCGATGACGGCCATGATCTTCGTTCCATTCTCCCGAAGCCGGGCCATCCACGGGCCCGGGTTGCCCAGGCCCGCGGCGTACACGGGCACCTTCTCCTCGACCACCACCTCCATCTGGGCTTCGAAGAACTCCTTTGAGAAGAATGCGGGCCCCCGTGCGGCCGCGGCGTCGTCGCGCGGACGGGCGACCCTCTCCAGGCCCTCTTGACGCATGAAGTCGGCGGCAAACGCCTGGCAGTCTCCCAGCAGCTCCTTCGGCGACGGCCTGCCGCTGTCGACGGTGGCGTCCCCAGCATCGACAACCTCGCGACGCACCGAGGCGGGAAGCAAGGTGTCCACGCCGAACGGCTTGTCGGTGAGTGATCGAACTTCGCGGATCCAGGCGCGGAGCTCGTCCGGCGAGCAGGCAGCCGCGCCCAGGATCCCCAGGCCGCCGGCGTTGGAGACGGCCGCCGCCAGGCGGGGGACGCTAGCGCCGCCCATGCCCGCCAGTACGATGGGATATCGGATGTTGAAGATCTCACATATGCGGCTGTGCAATGCCATGACGGAGTCCCTTGTCACTGATGGGGAACTTGGCGGGCCGACCCGGGTCAGCGACCGTGGAAGACGGGCGTGCGCTTTTGCATGAATGCGAGCGGGCCTTCGCGCGCGTCCTCGGTCCGGAACACCGGGGCCGCCATCTTCGACTCGATCTTCATGCCCTCAGCTTCCGGTCGACCCAGGCACTCTCGCGCTGATCGCCTGATCGCCTGCACTGCTATCGGTCCGTTGGCGGCGATACGCTGCGCCAGGTCGAGGGCTGCGGGCAACACCTCGGCCTGGGGGACCACGCGATTGAGGAAACCCAACTCCAGCGCCTCGTCGGCGGTTATGAGCTCCCCGGTGAGCAGCAACTCCATGGCTCGGGCATACGGGATCTGGCGTGGGAGCCTGACCGTCGAGCCGCCGCCCGGGAAGATCGCCCACTTGACCTCTTGGACGCCGAACTTGGCCGTTGTGGAGGCGATCCGCAAATCCGTCCCCTGGACCAGCTCCATGCCGCCGGCGATAGCATGACCGTTGATCGCCGCAATCACCGGTTTGACCACATCGAACGTGCGAAGGAGTCCACGATCGAGGGTCTCGCTGTCGGCCAGCAGCCGTCGATCCCATTCGTCGTCGGCAGGACGCGCGCGGCTGATGAGCGGAATGAGCCGCCCCAGATCCGCACCCGAACAGAAGGCCTTGTCGCCGGCGCCGGTCACCACTGCAACGCGGACCTGCGGGTCGTCCCGCACCTCAGTCCAGGTGTCCGCCAGCCGGACGAGCATCTCTGGAGAAAGAGCGTTGCGCGCCTCCGGTCGATTGAGCGAGATCAGCGCGACATGGCCTTTCCGCTCATACTCGACGACCTCGACCATGCCACCCTCCGCCACATATGTGTTTTCTTGTGTCACCTACATGCTACGCTGAAGACGGAGGCGACGCAAAGCAGGAAGCTCGGGCCGCAGCTCGAGACGTGGAGCGAAGCGGCCCCGCAGAATCCAACCCGACCGCAAGGAGAAGATTGATGACGGAACCGCGCACAGTCGCGTTCAGGACGGCGGACGGCATCGACCTCGCCGCCGACCGGTACGGCGCACCGTCCCGCGGCTCAGTCCTGCTGGCCCATGGCGGCGGCCAGACGCGGTACGCGTGGGCGAAAACGGCGGCAGCGCTCGGGGAACTGGGCTGGGAAGCGGTCGCGATCGATCTGCGGGGACATGGCGACAGCGGATGGTCACCAAACGGAGACTATCAGATCGAGCGCTTCGCAGAGGATCTCGCGGGTGTCGCGCGCGAAATCGGGAATCGGCCGGCGCTGATCGGCGCTTCGCTTGGCGGCTTGGCCGGCCTGTACGCGGCGGCCGAAGTCACGCCGGGCGCATTCAGCTCGATCACACTGGTCGACATCGTCCCCAGCATGGACCCCAACGGCGCCGCCAAGGTGATGGAATTCATGAGCGCCCACGTGGCCCAGGGGTTCGCCAGCCTGGAGGAGGCTGCGGACGTCATCGCGGCCTACTTGCCGCATCGGCCCCGGCGCACGGACCTGTCCGGCCTCGCCAAGAACCTGCGCCAACGCGACGATGGACGCTTCCGGTGGCATTGGGATCCCAACTTCGTCGACGGCGTGCATCGAGGCCGGAGCTTGCGGGATGCCCATGAGTTCCAGGCAGGCCTGGTCAACCTGGACCTGCCCGTCCACCTCATTCGCGGTCGTTTGAGCGAGCTCGTCTCGCGCGAGGCGGCTGAAGCTTTCGTCGCGCAGTTGCCCAACGCGCGGTTCACCGACGTCGCCGGCGCCTCTCATATGGTGGCCGGCGACCGCAACGACGCCTTTCTGGAATCCGTCGTGAGTTTCCTTGAGCTGCTGGATCTGGAGGGCAAGGCGGGACACGAAGACGCTGTCACGGATTGAGGCCCGCCAGTCCTTGCGCGGAGATTCGTTCCGTTACTTCGCCCGGCGCGAGACCGGCGCAGATCAACTCCGCGACGCTCTCAGCGACGCGGCATGCGCCGTCGGGCCCCTCGTCCGATAGCCCGCCCGCGAGGCAACTGCAGAGCGCAAGCCAGAACCGGGGGGCCAGGTGATGGTGCCGCTCGCGCAACTCGCCCACCCCCACTCCGTCGATCCAACGTTCCTGCAATAGCAACCAAAGGCCCGCCCAGCGGAGCCGGGCCTTCGCTACGCCCTCGGCGTCCAGCCCGCCCAGTGCGGCCAGGGGGCCCAGGGGTTGCAGGTCTCGCCGCAAGTAGCTCAGCGTCGTCGCGTGGACGAGTCTGCGGACACTCGCGGCTGTCAGCGGCCCCGGAACGATGGCAGCGTCCTGAATTCGCAGAAAGATCGCCAGGGTGCGCCTGTGACAGGCCGACACAAGGCGATCCCGTTCGCCGAAGCGGAGGCGAAGCGTGTCCGGGCTCACTCGAAGGAATGCGGCGATCTCCTCCATGGAAGCGTAGGGACGTCGGTTCAGCAGGAACGAAGCGCTCGCAAGGACAGCGTCCGAACCGTCCGCGTCGACAGGCCAAGCGGACGGAGCGTCGAGCAGCCTGCCTCTTGGAGGTTCTGCGCGGTCGCCGATGCACCCGTAGGTCACCAGGTCCTGCAGCCCCTCGATCGCCCTACGCCTTTCCACGCCGACCAATGGCGTCGGCATTACGACCGGCGCCCACAGGGTGAGGCCGAGCACCACTCTGGCGGCTGCGCCGAAGTCGCAGACCCGGACCTCCCCTGAGCGAGCGCCTTCTTCCAGGACCGTGGCAAGCGCAGAGGCGGTGGGCTCCAAAGCCGCAGGCCCGACGAACAGGTCCATATCGGCCACGCGAAGCAGCTTGGGATAGGAAGGCTGCAGGATTGTTCCGATCAACCCCCGAACGGCCTTCAGCGCATGGCCGTGACGCCGCGACGCCGCCGTGAGTTCCTTCACAAGAAGCTCGTTCGTGAGCGCCAATCGTCCCGGCGCGCCATCCGCGGCAGCTGCCTTGCGTCCGCTGGTCAACGGCTCACATCGCCCTCGCGATAGACCAACCGCAGGTTGCAGTCGACTAAACCTCGAACGAAGCGCCCTCACCCTGGAGTCCCTACTCGAAGTGGAGAATATTTGAATGATAGAATACATATATTGCCGGCCGAAGCACGCGTGGGCACATGACCCAACTGCCGGCTTCCGTTTCTGCGCACGGGCGTGCCCCGCTCGCCCGAAAAGGCTCGCCTCAAGCCGGAGGGATGCGGCCACGGCACGCCCTCCCGGGACCGTCGAAAGGAGTCGTAGATGAACGTGCCGCGGCGACTCGAAAGCGCCTCTTGCGGGTTCCAGAACTGACATGGAAACCGCTCACCCGATCATCATGGTGCTCACGGACGACGCGTGGATCACGCAGGCCGTGGTTCCGTTGCTCGAGGAGAATGGATACATCGTGCAGCGAACGCGAAGCCCTTGCGGGTCGGCCGCGTCCACCGGCGCGACCGGCGATCTCTTGCTTGTCGACGAGGCCACGTTCGCGAGGGACCAGGCGCTCGGCGAGATCTGCTGCGGCCGCGTCATCGTCGTGGGTCGCGCCGCCAGCCGGTGCAGGCAAATCGAGGCGCTCGAGTCTGGAGCAGATGACTACATCGCAGTGCCCTGCAACCCGCGCGAGTTCCTTGCCAGAGCCCGGGCGATCCTCAGAAGATAAGTCCCGCGCGCCTTGAAAGCGGCGCCTGGCGCTTGGCCGAGCGGCCTTGCCTCGGAATGGGCTCAACTGAGCCGGCGCGGCGCCAAGATCTCGATCGCATCAGCATTTGCGCCGACGTCTTCCGGGTAGGACTGGATTTCGCATGGGAAGGTTCGTTGAAGCATTCAATCGGCGAACCTTCCCCCACGTGAGGTGGGACTCTATCGACACACGTTCCGTATTTTATCTTACATTATCATACCAATCCGAACCTTCTCATTGACCGAGGTTGCACCCTAGCCGCAGCCTCCCACGGAGCCGGGGGATAACCCCGGGCCATAGGGGGAGAACGCGAAATGAGAAAGTCCATCTGGTTTGCATCAAGCGCTCTGCTGGCCGCCGCCATCGGCACATCGGCCCATGGCCAGAGCTCGGCGCCCAACACCATTGAGGAGCTGGTCGTCACGGCTGAAAAGCGGGAACAGAGCCTGCAGGACGTGCCGGTCGCCATCTCGGCGTTCACGTCCGCGCAGCGCGACATCGTCGGCATCCAGTCCATCCAGGACATGACCAACTTCACACCGGGCCTGCAGTACTCGACCTCGACCGATCGGGTGTCGCTACGCGGCCTGGGGCGCCTGACCAACGTGCTCTCCGCTGACGCTTCCGTGGCCAACTACGCCGACGGCGTCTACGAGACCTTCGCGGTGCGGGCTGGCTCCTCGACCCTGTTCTTGGACCGCGTGGAGATCCTGCGCGGCCCGCAGGGGACCCTCTACGGGCGCAACTCGATCGCCGGCGCGATCAACATCATCTCGCGGCGGCCCACAGCGGAGCCTTATGGCGAGGTGCGCGCCACCTACGGCAACTACAATCGCTCCGTGCTGGAGGGCGCCATTTCGGGCCCGTTGGGCGACAGGGTGCAGGCCCGGCTCGCCGGTCAATGGGAGTACCAGGACGGCTACATCAAGAACCTGGTCCCCGGCCGAGGCTCAGAGAGCAATAAGCTCGACGCCTTCTACGGTGAATTCCAGGTCCAGGTTCAGGTCACCGAGAAGCTCTCCACCTGGGCCAAGATTGGCTACACCAACTGGCGGTACGGCAACGTCGGCTCCGCGTCCGGCGGCTGGTCGCCGTTCATCTATTCAGCCGATCCCTCTCGCCCCGCCACAGTCCTGCCGCCCCTCAGCGCGACGAACCGCAACGGTGGCAATGGCTGGGATATCAGTGAGTTCTACAGTGACTCCACTCACTTCAACCCAGGCTTCGGGTGCAGCGGCCTGGCTACGAACGTGGTCGGCGTGGGACCGGATCCCTGTGTCAACGCCTCCAGCCGCAGCCCGTTCGTGAAGAACTCGCCGATCTCGTACCGGGTCCGGCTCCCCAACACCTACACGGTGGCCAACGAGTGGAACTACGAAGCCGAGGGCTTCGACATCAAGTACCTCGTGGGCGGCACCCGCTACTGGTACCACCTGACCGGCTCGACCCCGAACGGCAGCCGCAACCCGCCGATCACCCAGTACACGGCGGGCGCGACCACGGTCTATCCGCAGGAGTCCTTCGATTATCAGGAGAAGAACCAGTTCTGGAGCCACGAGCTCAACCTGGTGTCGACCACCGAGGGACCGTTGAGCTGGATCGCCGGCGCCTATTTCTATCACCAGAGCTACAAACAGCCGGTCTACACCATCGAGGACCCCCGCCAAGTCCAGTACGGGATCGCCCCGCCGTTCGGGGTCTGCCTCTCGGGCTCCGGCTCCACCGCCACACCGGCGGGCTGTGCGCCGGGCATCGGCCGGCGGTTCGACAATCGCCCAGCGGTCGACAACAAGTCGTACGCGTTCTATGGCCAGGCCAGCTACGACCTCTCACCGGAGCTCACCTTTACCGGCGGCCTGCGCTACTCACATGACCGCAAGTACGGCAAGGAAGCCGTCCGTCTGCTCTGCTTCGGCCTGCCCGGCTGCCTGGGCGGCCTGCCTCCGGAGTTCTTCGCCGCCCCGCTTGACCTGACCGGGGTCAACACTGTCGTCGCCGGCGGCAGCGGGACGGGGCTCGACCAACTCCCAAAAGGCGTCGTGGGCCCCACCGTCTACGACCCCGCTACCGGTTTCGCGACTCGGCGCTACGACACGAGCTGGGAAGCCGTCACCGGAACGGCCAAGGTCGAGTGGAAGCCCGACGCCGACACTCTGGTCTACGGCAGCTACGCCCGCGGCTATCGCTCGGGCGGCTTCAACATCGGCATCTTCACGGTGCTGAGCTTCCTACCATATTCCGACAAGGAGACGGTTGACGCCTTCGAACTGGGCTTCAAGAAGAACTGGGGGCCGACGCTCCAAACCAACCTGGCGCTCTACTACTACGACTACAAGAATCTGCAGATTCCGATCGGCGTGGTGCAGAACGGCTCGTTGATGGGAATCCCGATCTCACAGGGCACGACTTCGTTCTACAACACGCCCAAGTCGCGCTCGCAAGGCCTGGAGCTCGAGGTCCTCTGGCAACCGATCAACAACCTGCAGATCATCGGCCAGTACTCGTACATCGATGCCGAGATCAAAGAGGGCTTCGCTGTTGACACCGTCGATCCCACGGCGGTGCAGCCTGGCGCCCGGCCGGTGCGGACCGTAGCCCAGTGCGCGGCCGGCGGCGCTTCGATTGCCGGCGACTGTGCGCTCGACGAGCCTACGGCGGGCCTGCCCGGGGGCGGATTCCAGCGGCTGCAGAGCCTCAAAGGCAACGATCTGCCGAATGCTCCCCGCAACAAGATCGGCATCGCGGCGAACTACACCTGGGAGCTCGGGGCGGCCGGCGCGATCACCGCCAACCTCTCCTACTCCTGGCGCGACAAGGCCTACGGGACGCTATTCACCCGCTGGTACAATGAATCTCCGTCGTGGGATCAGGTCGATGCGCGGCTCCTGTGGCGCTCCGAGGACACGAAGTACGAGTTCATCGCCTACGTGAAGAACATCTTCGACGAGATCGGCTACGACCAAGGCGCCACGGCCGAGCGTCTCGACGGACAGTTCTCCAACCTCTACGGGCCGAGCCCTGCTGGGCTGACCTGCAGCCCGGTCGTCCGGGGCAACACAAACCCGGCCGCAGGCAATGTCGGCAGCGTCTACTGCGTCCAGGGTATCCGAAAGACGTTCTACGTGACGCCGCCCCGCACCTATGGCGTCGAGCTGCGCTACAAGTTCTGGTAGTCAAGCCGCGCGAAGGCGGAGGGCTACGCTGAGCAACATCGGTTGACAGTAATGTTAGATACATTTCTTATGTCGACCTCCCTGCGGCTTGTCGCTGCGTTGGACGCGCACTCAGCGCGTCCTTTTTTTTGGTCCCGGCAAGCTGCAACGGGAACTCGCTGTTGCAGGCGCCTGGAGGGACCAGTGCGCGACCAAGACGCGCGCCAGGCCATTGGCGCTCGAAGAAGGGGCGCTGTCGGCCAGTTGGATCTCGCCACGCCCCCTGCGAGGCGGCTTCGAGGCGCCAAGGCCGCGCGGCGTCCCGATGGTGGTGGGTTCAGGCATGGAGGGATTGAGGTCCGCGCCCTACAATCGGTTCCGAGCGCCACGAGGCCAGGACAGCTTTGAATGGAGGGTCTCCCGACCTTGTCCCAGATCACGCCCTTGACCCTGACATTCCGGTGCCCGCGGGAGTTGGAGGGGCTGCTGCCAAGGCCCGTCCCCGCTTCGCGCGGTCTGCCCGACTGGTTCAAGGCGATGCCTCAGCAGTCGTTCAACCCGGACGCCGGTATCGATGACGACACGGTCAAGCGGTGTCCGCCGTTCATCGACGCCATGACGTGCGGCTTCCTGATCCCGCTGATCTGCGACATCAGGATCGAGAACGGCGAGTTTACCTGGGACAACAGTCTCCCCCCGGCCGGACGGGCTGTCTTCGAACGCGCGCCCATCGGCTTTCATCCGCCAAGCCAAGTCGTGGGCTCACCGCTGTTCGATCCCGACCGGTTCCTCGTGAAGTTCCACAATCTGTGGACGATCGAGGCGCCCGCCGGCTACTCCTTGCTTATCACGCACCCTGTCAATCGTTTCGACTTGCCGTTCACGACCCTGACCGGCCTAGTCGACAGCGACCGGTACCACGACGCGAGGATCCACTTCCCGGCGCACTGGCACGATGCGGCCTTCAGCGGCGTGCTCCCAAAGGGCACTCCGATCGCACAATGTATCCCGATCAAGCGGGAGGCGTGGACCGCCGAAACCGTCGTCTTCACGGAAGAAGACGAGGCGGCCTCTCGGGACCTGAATGAGCGGATTCGCTGCCAGAAGGGCGTCTACCGGCGTCACTATCGGGCTCGAGCGTAGATCAGCTCATCTCAACGCTCAGGAACCGGAAAGCGGCGCTTCTCCGAAGGAAGAAGCGGCCGTGCGGCGCGGCCGAGAGCGCCAGGATCGAAAGTATGGCCAGGCGCGGCGCCTCGCGCGCCGCGGCGCGCAAGGTCGCCTCACCCTGGCGACGGGCGCCCATCTCCAACTTGCACTTTCCCAATTCGATGAGGGTCGCAGCATCGCCCGGCCTCATAGCGAGCGCCCGCCGAAACTGTTCGACGGCGCTGGCGTGTTCACCGTCAGCAACCATGACCCGGCCCAGCCCGACGGTTGCGTCGTGTCGTTCCGGTGCGTCCGCCAGAACATCAAGAAAGAGCGCGCGGGCCGACGCGCGGTCATTGCGTCTGAGATGGAGAAATCCAAGTCCAACACGTAGGCCGACGCCGTCAGGCGCAAGGGCGAGCCCTTCTTCCAGCACGGCAATGGCTTCCTCGAAGCGGCCCAGCTCGCCCAGCTGTTCCCCTAACTTGAGAAACGCCAACGGGAAGACGGGGCGTCGCGTCGTTGCGCTGCGCAGCTGGTCCATCGCCTCGGCGCTTCGCCCCGCGGCGTCCAATGCCATGGCCAATAGAGTTTCGGTTCCAGGTTCACCACTCCGTCGCGCCGGCTTCTCGAGTCGGTCTACGGCCTCCTGAGCGCGGCCCTGGAGCAGAAGCGCCTCGCCCAAGATTTGTGTCGCCATCACACTGGCGCCTCTCGACCTGAGTACGCCTGATGCGAGACGTTCGGCCTCGGCAGCTCGCCCGGACCGAAGCGCGATGAGCGCTTGTTGCAACGTCGGATCGACTTCGTCTCGCCGCTTGCCGGGTGATGGGGCGCGCCTGGACATCGATTTCCACCATAGAGCAGCTGGGGCCGGCGCGCGCCCCGCATTGAGGTGCATCACACCCTCACAGCGCAGGCCTCGGCGGCATCTTGCTGGTACAGGTAGATGACGGAGCCGCCAGGTTCCGGCGACTGGGCCAGCGGGTCATCGTCCAGAAAGGTGTGCCGCGCGCCAGAACGGCGCGCGGCACAAGTGCTGCTTTCTGGGAAGGAACAATGTCCTAAAGCAATTGTATGCTACAGTACGATTATCGCCGACGCAACCGCCCCGGGTAGTGAGAGTCAAAAAGGAAGTGCGCCTGCTAGGAAGCACAGTCCCGTCCCTAGGAGCGACTCCCATTGCAGGTCGTGAGCTTTTCCGCATCAAGGGAGCGTCGCGAGTCACCAATGCTCTCGACGGCTCCGAACCGCCTGGAGATCTGCTTGCAGGCTTCAAGAGAGAGGGTGCGATAGTTCGGTGCAGCGGCAATGCACTGGTTTTGCTCGCATACGAAGACTGTACCCGCGGCGATGAATTTTTCCTTCTTCTCAATGGCGGTTCGGAGTTTCGCAACGACGGGTTCCGCCGCCCTTGAACCCACGGCACCGAAGACCAGGAACAAGAGAACCGTGAGAGGGAGGGCTTTCGCGTACTTCATGGGAATCTCCGATCGGAGCTTTGCGCCGGCCCTCTTGACCGACGTTGGTCTATGTCGCCAAGTTTGAACCGCAGGACTATTATTGCATGCCTACCATACTTGTTGCTGAACGAGCGAGCGAACAGTGGCAGGCGCTTAAGGGGTTCGCGCCAGGCCGCCCTCCGAGCTGGCATGCCCATCCGTCACGTCGAAGGCGCTGGGAGTTTGCGGAATTCGTAATGTGTACTACGTTATCAAAAAGGGCGGGCGATATGCTGCCGCTGCGGCGAAGGGGGCGTCGGTCAAAGCCCGGAATCAGGCAAAATTGACGGGGCGTGCTGCCGATGCAGCACCTCCCTCGTCCGCGTGAAAATCGACGATGTCTGAGACTCCGCACAACAGCGATGCGGGCCGGACGAAAGGGGAGAAAACAGTTGAATCATCATCGCTATTACTGCGGCAGTTCAGTGCTCGCCGTCGTGTTCGCAATGAGCCTGGCAGGCTCCGCGTCGGCTCAGACCGCCGAAAACCCCAGTGAAGTCGAGGAAGTGGTCGTCACCGGTTCCTTCATTGCGGGGACTCCAGAAGACGCCGCATTGCCCGTCGACGTGTTGTCGAGCAAGGAACTCGAGGCCCAAGGCAGTCCTTCTGTCGTGCAACTCGTCAAGACGATTACGTCCTCGCAGTCCTCTCTTGGCGAGAGTAACCGCTACAACGGCGGCGCCGGCACCGCCTCGATCAATCTGCGGGGCTTCGGGGCCGCCCGAACTCTCACCCTGATGAACGGTCGGCGGCTTGCTGATAGTCCCTCCGCAGCCTTTCAGGGCGGCGGGGCGAACCTCAACTTCATTCCCACCGCGGCGGTCGGGCGCATCGAGGTGCTGAAGGACGGCGCCGCCGCCACCTACGGGTCCGATGCGATCGGTGGCGTGGTCAATTTTATCACCCGTCGGGACCTCGATGGGTTTGAGGTCGACGGGGAATATGCGCTCATCGACGGCTCCAACGGCGACTATCAGGGTAACGTCGCCTGGGGAAAGCAGTTCGACAACGGCAACGTCCTGCTGACAGCTGGCTATCGCCGCCGCTCACGACTGGACATCCATGACCGCGATTGGGCGCTCCGGTCTTTCGACTTTGGCGGCTACGCCGGCGCCGGCGGCTGGACCGGCGCCTCGAACCCGGGCCTATTCCTGGGAGGCGCGAACCTGTTTCGCGATAATGGGTGCCAGGAGCTTGGTGGGACCCTCACCAACAACGTGACCTATCCGAATCCTCTGAGCGGAACCCTCGGCCAAGGCGCGACGGCCACTGTGGCCGTGCCGGTCAGCGCCCAGAACCCTGCGACCGCCGGATCGCTCTGCCGCTTCCAGTTCTCGAACTTCAACGACCTCGTGAACCGCGAGGATCACTACCAGCTCTATGCCGAGGTCAATTTCGACCTCTCCGACAAGTTGGCCTTTCATGGCGAAGTGGCGTGGACCAAGAACGACACGCCCGCGCAGCGAATCTCGCCGGCCAATCTGACGGCTCAGTACCCCTCCCCCGTCGCGATCGGTGGGACCTCCTTTTCTCCAACCGCGCCCAACGGTCCCAACTTCTCGGTTCCGTACAACATCCCGGCCAACCACCCAGGCCTCGTGGCGCTGCTGAACGAATGCCGAGCGCCCCTGACCGCTGCTCAGTGCGCCGCCGTGCGGACCTCCGCCAACAGCGCGGTGGGCGCACAGCCGGGCGCTCCGCTCGGGGCCCGGGGCGTGGACATCGTCCAGCTCGGGTGGCGAGCGATCGCGTTCGCCGGGCATCCACTGAATCCGGACAAGGCCGACCACCAGGAGATCGTCAATGACGGCTTCCGGATTTCGGGCGGCTTCAAGGGCGAGCTCTTTGCAGGGATCAAGTTCGATACCGCGCTGACCTACATGGAGCAGAAGAACACAGCGAACACCAATGACCTGCTGGTGTCCCGTATTCAACTGGCGCTGCGCGGCTTCGGAGCCCAGGTAGGCGACCCGGGCGGTTGCACGGCAGCGGAGACCAACAACTTCACCACGGGCGCCGGCAGCGCCGCGCTGGGCTGCTACTACTTCAATCCCTTCACCAACGGCGTACAGACCAGCGCCGTGAACGGAGCCGCCAACCCCTTCTTCAATGCCGCTGTCGCCAACGATCCTCGGGTGGTGGCCTGGCTCTATGGCAACTATACCAACGTCCTCACCAACAAGCTGCTGGTGGCCGACGCGGTGTTCTCCGGCGAGTCGGGCATTGAGCTCGCGGGAGGATCGGTCGCCTGGGCTGCAGGCGTGCAGTACCGCTACACAAACGAAGTCCGCAAGTATGGCGAGTTCTTCAATGCCGGCGAAACGCCGTGCCCGGACAGGCCGGCATGCGCCGACGAGAGCGGCCCGCTGCAGTTCTTCGGTTCGGCCGTGGATCGCGACGACGACGCCAACGTCAAGGCGATCTTTGCCGAACTCCAGGTGCCGGTGCTCGAGAACGTGAATCTCAACTTCGCGATCCGCCACGAGGACTACCAGGGCGAAATCGGATCGACCACGAACCCCAAGATCGCAGCCAAGTGGCAGGTGAGCGACATCCTGGCCTTGCGCGGTAGTGCCAGCACGACGTTCCGCGCCCCGGGGCCCGGCCTCGTCGGCACCGGATGCAACAATGGCGTACGGGTCCTGGGCAGCGCCTATCGCGCTTTCCAGAGCTGCGGAAACCCCGACTTGAAGCCCGAGAAGGCGGATACCTTCAATGTCGGCGCGATCCTGGAGATCGGGGGATTCAGCGCGACGCTCGACTATTTCAACTTCAAGTTCAAGGACGAGATCACGGAGGAGAGCGGCGCTCGCCTCTACGCGACGATGTTCCCCGGCGGCACAAATGTGAACTGCGGCGCCCAGGCCTTCGCGGCCCTCCAGGCCCGGTTCACGTTCGCGGGCTCCTGCGGCGCGGCGAACGTGGCGCGGCTGAGGAGCTTCACGATCAACGGGCCGAGCACCGAGACTTCGGGCCTGGAGTTCCGAGCCCAGTATGACTGGGACGGCTGGCTCGGGGGTAGCTGGGCGGCTGGCGGCGAAGCGACCTATCTGATTGAGTACAAGCGCGGCGCCACATCCCTGCTCGGGACGGACATCGCGATCTCGCCGGCGGAAGACCGCGCGGGTCTCAGCGATCTGGTCAATGAGTTCTTCTCCTACTCTCAATTGCGGGCAAACGCGTTCCTGGCCTTCAATCGCGGACCGCTGTCCGTCCGCTGGCAGACGCGATACGCCGAAGGAACATCCCCGGCTTTCGGATCGCCGTTGTTCGTGACGGTCCCCAATCCCAGCGCGCCTTCGGGCCGCGATCTGGTTCCTGTCGGTAAGTCGAAGGATTTCTGGCAGCACGATCTGGTCGCCCGCTGGGAGGCGCCGTGGGACACGACCGTGACTGCCAGCGTGCAGAACCTGTTCGACAAAGACCCGCCCTACGTGCCGAGCCAGTACAATTACGACTACACCAACGGCAATCCGCTCGGCCGGGTGTTCGAGGTCGGGTTCAAGAAGCGGTTCTAGCGGGCGTTGTTTTTGCCTGCTCGCCCGGCGTGCGCCCGACGGTACGGGCCACGCCGGCGCCCACGCGCCGCAGCGGCTTTTGCTGCACCTCACATGCAACTTGTCTGAGAATTCTCAAAGGGGCCCGAAGATGAAACTGCGAAACAACCTTCTGATGTCCACCGTCGTTCTCGCCGCGGCGGGCTTCGGGGGACTGGCGCACGCGCAGGCGGTCAATGTCATCGAGGAACTGGTCGTCACAGCGGAAAAGCGGCAGCAGAGCCTTCAGGACGTGCCGGTTGCCATCTCGGCCTTCACCAGCAAGCAGCGCGACCTCGTCGGCGTCAACTCGGTCCAGGATCTGACCAACTTCACGCCGGGCTTCACGTACCAGTCGGGCAACGACCGGGCGAGCATGCGCGGCATCGGCCGCCTCACGAACGTGCATGCGGTGGATGGCGCCGTCTCAATCTACATCGACGGCCTCTTCACAACCTCGACGGTGCTGGCCGGCGGCCCGCCGCTCGACGTGGAGCGCGTGGAGATCCTGCGCGGACCCCAGGGCACACTGTATGGCCGCAACGCCATCGGGGGCACCGTGAACGTCATCTCGGTGCGGCCGACCAAGGACTTCTACGCCGAGGTTCGGGCTATCGCCGAAAACTATGGCTTGACCAACTTCCAGGCGGCCGTGTCGGGCCCGATCGCGGACAATCTTCGCTTCCGCTTTTCTGGCTACAAGCTCGACCAGCGCAAGGGCTACTTCACCAACGTCGCGGGCGGGCCGTCCGAGGGCAGCAAGCGCGACGAATACCAGGCCCAGTTCCAACTCGAGGCCGATCTGGGTGAGAACGCCGAGTTGTGGGTCTCCTACAAGACCATAGTCTGGCACAACCGAGGAGGCCCCGGCGCGCGCGCCGACTATCTCAACGGCCCCTACGAGACCGGGCGTCTCGATCCCAACTTCTCGGTCGTCTACAATTCAGCTCACGGCTACACGCCTGAAACCGGAGTGAACGGCATCGTCCCGGGCAGCCTACGGCAGTTCGGCAGCACAAACATCACCGTCAACCCCGCATTGGCCGACTCGCACCGGTTCAACACGAACGCCGCCGAACGGGTTAGGTTGAGTGACGTCAATTCATTGACGGCCAACTTCATCTACCACATGCCGAGCTTCGATATTAGGTACGTCGGCGGTATTCAGGAGTATAAGTACGACCTATACGGCGACACGGATGCGACGAACGTGCAGTCGTTCCAGATCCCTCTCGCAACTGGATCGCTCTGCGGGACCGTCGGCGCCTTGTTTGCAGCAGGCCGCTCCCCCGTGAATTGCGCGCCGTTGACCGTGAACGCTGACAACACGTTCCACTACTTCGAGTATCCAAGGTGGTACAGCCACGAGCTCAACTTGTCGTCCACTCACGAGGGCGCGCTGCAGTGGATCGCCGGTCTCTACTTCTACAACGAGAAATACACTGGCACCGGCAGCACTGCGGATTTCTTTCTCCGCGGTCCGTCCACTCTGCGGACTCCGATCCTGGGGGCGGCGCCGAACCCGTCAGGCACCTGGTCGACGGGTAACTATGCGCTCACCACCCGTAGCAAGGCGGCGTTCGGACAGATCGATTGGCAGGCTACCGACACCCTCAAGTTCACAGCGGGTCTGCGCTACACCAAGGACAAGAAGTTCGGCACCGAGTTCCGCCGCATCGTCTGCAACTCCGACGCCTGTTATCCGGGCCTGTACGCCGCCCTGGGTCTTACGGGCTTTGGCCCCGGCACGGCAGCGAATTGGGGTAGCCTGCTGGGCGACCTGAATTCTCTCGCCCGACTGGCTCCTGTGCTGGGAATTCCGGCTTTGGCGGGTCTCAATGGGCTCGGCAATGGCGCCATGGACCTCACCGACACGTTGGCTCCGAAGAGCACGTCTGGGCCGATCGAGGGGGTTTCAACACCGTCGGTGTGCACGGCCGGCGTCTGCCGCCAATACGTGGTCAATCCCGCGACGGGCGTCGCCAGCCGCGACCTCTCCGACACGTCCGACGCTTGGACCGGAACGGTGGGGCTGCAGTGGGAACCGGATGACGACACCATGGCCTACGCCCGCTACAGCCGTGGCTATAAGGCCTTCGGCTTCTCGGCCGGCGGCTTCCTGGCGGTGCCGAAGGCCGACGAGGAGACCGTGAATTCCTACGAGGTCGGACTGAAAAAGAGCTTCCCGACCCTCCAGGTCAATGCCGCACTCTTCTACCTCGACTACCGCAACCTGCAGGCCCCGGTGACGATCCGGGTCGGCCCCACCAACGTCGGCCAGTTCGTCAATATCGCCAAGTCGCGGTCCAGCGGCCTGGAGTTCGGCGCGATCTGGCAGCCGATCCGGCCCGTGCGCCTGACCGTGGACTACGGTTACAACCCGACCAAGATTCGAAAGAGCGTCCCGCTCGTTGACACAAACGACAACATCAACACCGGTGCAGTCAGCGTGGTCGGCAACCGCCTGCCACAGGCGCCGAAGCACAAGCTGGCCCTGAACGGATCCTACACCTTCGAGATGGATCCGGGCGCGCTCACCCTGGGCGCTACCTATCTCTACCGGTCAGAGGCCTATGCGAACGTCTTCACCCGAGAATACAACAAGGCTCCGTCGTGGGATCAGGTGGACTTGCGTGCCTACTGGGCGCCGACGGACGGAAAATACACTGTGATTGCCTACGTGAAGAATGTATTCGACACCGAAGGCTACCAAGCTGCTCTTGCTGGATCGGGGCGCAACAACAGTCCGACTGTGCCTTCTGATCGGTTTGCTACCGGCGCGCAAAACCTCGAGCTCACTCCGCCTCGCCTCTACGGCGTCGAGCTTCAGTATCGCTTCTGATTTCGGAGAGGAGTCGCCCCCGCTTATGTCCCGAGCGCGGGGCCATGGCTCGTCGCGCGGAGGCGATGCGGGCCTGCACGCCTCGGTCAGGGTACGTCTCGAAATCAAGGGAGGTTGAGCATGGCCGTCGATGCCAGAGCCGGCGAAGGCCGCGCCCGAGCAGACGCGGGGAAACGGCGCGGCACCCCTCTTCATTGAGGACAAACGCCGCGCCGTCAGGCATGTCGCGCGCACTGGGTTGACCGAGGAATTTTCGGATCGTGCGCACCGCTCGGGAGCGTCTTCGGGGGCCCAATGGGCACAATATCGGCGGAGCGAGAGGCCGAAGTCGAATCCGATGCGCCATCTTCAAGGCGAGGGCTTCTTCAAGGCGCAGGCCGCGGAGCGACACCAAGAGTCCCACGTTGATCCCGCCCAGCACTAGCCAGCGCGGGCGGACCCAGAACGCATGTTTTGGCTAGCACGGTCTAGGATTCGGTGCAGATCCTTCTTCTGCGCATTGGTGATGCCCACCCAAAGATAGCTGTGAGCGCGGTCGGCCGCGCGCCGAAGGTCCGGCAGGATCGCCGCGACCTTCGAAGTCAGTTCCAGCCGCCAAGCCCTCCGATCCGGTTCGCCGCGCTGGCGGCGAACGTATCCCTGGCGCTCAAGGGCCGCCATCGCCAGGCCGATGGTCGCTGGCTCAAACTCCAATTGCTTGGCGATCTCTGACTGTGTCAGCGTCGGGTTCCTGATCAACTGGGCTAGGACATGCCACTGTGTCCGATTTAGCCCGATCGGCTGCACCTCTTCATCGAAGACACGACGTGCAGCACGACTGATCTCATCCATCAGGAAGATCAGGTGATCATCGTCGGTGATGACAACGGCATAGTCGGTCTCGCTCATTTTCGGCCCCTAGCCTCCACCGCGACGTTCGCCCAGAGCGCAAAATCACGAAGCATCACCTCTCATATTGATAAAGGACTTTATTGTTCTAGACCACGACCTATAAGCAGCGCATGCCAGATCCCAACCTCCCGAACGGCGTTGACCGCATGACCCCGCCCAAGGACTCGACAACCTCCGATTTGGGCGAAGGTCCCCCGCGACCGAGAGGCCTCGCCAATCCAAGACTTCGCTTATGGCTCGTGATCGGCGCGCTCGTGTTGTCCATTCTGGGAACAATCTGGTTCGTGCGGCACCAGGAGTTCGGAAGGTTCCAGCAATCGACGGACAACGCGTACCTCGCCGCCGACAGCGTCGTCGTCGCTCCGAAAATTGCCGGCTATGTCGATGCGGTGTTGGTCGTCGAGAACCAAGCCGTCCAAAGCGGCCAACCGCTCCTGAGGCTCGACACTAGAGATTACCGGGCTCAAGCGAGCCAGGCGGCCGCGCAGATCGCCATCGCGCTTGCCGGCGGTGAGACGCTTCGGGCGCAGCGCCGCGAGCAAGAGGCCGCCATCGAAGAAGCGCATGCCCAGCTTGGCGCGGCATCGGCCCAAGCGCGTCTGGCTGCGGATCAGGTCGCCCGGTATCGGCCGCTCGCAGCGACTGGCGCAGAGCCTAAAGAGAAGCTTGATCAGCTCGTCTTCCAGTCACGTCAGGCAGTCTCTCAGGTGGACGCCGCCGAGGCCGCGCTCGCCGCCGCGCGACGACGGCTCGATACGCTGGGGAAGCAGTTGGGCCAAGCCGATGCGCAAGCCGATTCTGCGCGCGCCCAGCGCGAGATCTCGGAACTCAACATTGCTTCCGCGAACTTGACGGCGAGCATCACAGGTCGCGTCGGGGATATGACCGTCCGAGCCGGCCAGTTCGTCCAGCCAGGCCAGCGCCTGATGAGTCTGGTCCCGCGCGATCAGGTCTATGTGACGGCCAACTTCAAGGAGACTCAGCTCGGGCTCATCCGCCCAGGACAGCCAGTTCGAATCGAAGTCGACGCGCTGCCTGGTTTGGTCTTGCGTGGCCGGGTCGAGAGCATTGCGCCTGGGACCGGAGCAGAGTTCTCGATCCTCCCCCCACAAAATGCCACGGGCAATTTCACGAAAATCGTCCAAAGAGTGCCCGTCCGGATCGCACTGCAGTCCACAGCCGAGGTCCGACGGCTGCTGGTGCCGGGAATGTCGGTCGGCGTGACCATCGACACGCGGAATGCGCGGGGCCAGTTAGAGCGGCTGCGTCGTGCCAGCTCCTGACGCAAGACGGGGCGCGGCCTCAGGCCCGCCACGCACCGATCGCGCCGATCTGACCGCGTGGGTCGCCGTCGCTGCGGGCGCGCTGGGCGCCATGCTCGCTACACTCGACATCTCCATCGTGAATTCTGCTCTCCCCACGATCCAAGGGGAGATCGGAGCGTCCGGGACCGAGGGGACGTGGGTCGCGACCGCGTTCCTCGTCGCTGAGATCGTCATCATTCCGCTAAGCGCCTGGCTGGAACGTCTGCTAGGGCTTCGCACGCTGCTGATCGTGGCTGTGTCGTCCTTCACCGCGTTCTCAATGGTGTGCGGGCTGGCTGGCGATCTTGTGACGATGATCGTCGGGCGCACCGGTCAAGGACTGACCGGCGGGGTTCTCATTCCGACCGCTATGACCATCGTCGCCAAGCGGCTCCCGCCAGCACAGCAGCCCATAGGGCTGGCGGTGTTCGGCATGACGGTGATCCTGGGGCCGGTGATGGGGCCGCTAGCTGGGGGATGGCTGACCGAAAACCTGAGTTGGCATTACGCGTTCTTCGTGAACCTGCCGGTATGCGCCCTGCTGCTCCTTCTCCTGTTCATAGGTTTGCCCCACGAACGCGCTGACTGGAGTTACCTGCGGGACGCCGATTGGACCGGGATTGCGGGAATGGTGCTCGGCCTTGGGGGCCTCACCATTGTGCTCGAGGAGGGACATCGCGAGGAATGGTTCGCGTCCCCACTGATAATTCAGCTGACTGCGGTCGCCATCGCCGGCTTCGCCCTGCTGGCGTTCGGCCAGCTCAACGCCAGGAAACCTGTCCTGAAGCTGAGTCTAATGCTGAACCGTCAGTTTCTGAGCGTCGTCGTTATGGCCCTCGCGCTCGGCATGGTCATGTACGGATCGACGTACGTTATCCCCCAGTTCCTTACGCTCGTCTCCGACTACAATGCGCTGCAGACTGGGCTTGTGATCTTCTGGATGGGCGTACCAGCCTTCCTCTTGATGCCCTTCCTGCCCCTTATGATCCGGCGCATCCACATCCGCCTCGCGGTTGGCGTGGGCATGGCTCTCATGGCTCTCAGTTGCTTCATCAGCACGAACCTAACCGCCGAGTCGGGCGGCGGCGTGTTCACAGAGAGTCAGTTTCTTCGAGGCGTTGGGATGATCCTGACGATGATGTTCTTGAACCAAGCGACGGTCGCTTCGGTCGCGCCAGAGGATGCCGGAGATGCTTCCGGCATCTTCAACGCCGCCCGAAATCTTGGGGGGTCCTTCGCGCTCGCCGGCCTCGCCACGTTTCAGGACCAACGGATCTGGCACCACAGTCGCCGCTTGGAGGAGACGATCAGCGCGAACTCCCCGCGGGTTCAGGAATACATGGATGGATTGACCGCAAGTCTGGGCACCATCGAGGCTGCGACAGGCGTGCTCGCGCGGACGATCCAGCGAGAGGCCTTCGTGATGACCTACAATGATGTGTTCACCGCCATGGGCGTGATCACGCTGGCGACAGTCCCCCTCGTGCTGTTCCTGCGTGCGTTGCCGAAGGACACCACCCTCTCCCTGCATTAAGGCGCCGCATGCGACACGCCCTAGCAGCCGTCACGGCGGCGATTTTCCTCTCCGGCTGTGTGGCCGGACCCGACTATGGGGGGCCGCCCTCAATGGCGGCCGCCGCAGCTTTTGCGCGGGCCTCAAACGAAGCCGCGACCCGCGATCCCCCGGTCGACACTTGGTGGAGCCTGCTTGGAGATCCGGTGCTCGACCAGCTGGAAGCTCAGGCGCTGGAGGGCAACCTCGGCGTGGAAGCAGCGCGCGCCCGCATCGCGCAAGCCCGCGCGTCGGTTCGGCAACAACAGGCCAACCGCCTCCCGACGATCGCAGGTCAGGCCACAGCGGTCCAAGCAAATGTTCCCGGGCTAGGCTTGGGCAGCGGGTCGCCATCGACCGGCCCCACCCAAGGGCAGGACGATCATCTCAGCATCTACAACCTCGGCCTGAACGCGAACTGGGAGCTGGAGTTCGCCGGCGGCCAATCGCGGCGCGTCCAGTTGGCGAAGGCTCAGGTCGGCGCCGCGCTGGCGTCCGTCGATGACGCAAAGGTTCAACTCACCGCCGAGGTCGCCCGCGCGTACGTCAGCCTGCGAGAGGCGCAGCAACGGCTGCTGTTGGCGCATGAGGAACGCGATCTCCAGCAACAGACTCTCGCGTTGACCTATCAACGATATACAGCAGGGGTGCTCCCCCTTTTTCCGGTGGGCGCTGCCAACGCCGATCTGGAGAGACTGAAATCAAAGATCGCCGAAGCGGGAGCCGACATCGCGATCTTCAAAGACGCTCTTTCGGTGCTGACGGGCGCTGCGCCGGGTCGACTTGACGGCCTCCTGTCGACGATGGCGAGCGTTCCCTTGCCCCCGGCAAACGTGCCCATAGGCGATCCGGCGGCGCTGATCGCGCGGCGACCGGACATTCGCGCCGACGAGCGCCGTCTCGCCGCTTCAACCAGTCGGGTCGGCGTCGTGGAGGCCGCGCGGTTTCCGCGACTCTCGTTCATGGGCATAATGGGAGTGGGCGGAACCGGTCCTCAGGATGTTCTCGACCTGGGAAACGTGTCTGCGATTGCGCTGCCGCGCCTGCAATGGAGTCTTTTGGACTTCGGACGCAACGGAGCTGCCGTCGATGAGGCAGAAGGTGCACTCAGCGAGGCGGACGCACGGTACCGGGAAACGGTGCTGAAAGCGCTACAGGATGCCGAACAGGCTCTGGCGAGGTTTGGTCAGCAACGAGTCAATGTTGCGGCGCTCTCCCAGATTTACCGCCAGGCAGAGACGGCGGCCGAACTCAGCCGACAGCGTTTTGACGCAGGCGCCATCGGGCTTAGCGATCTGAATCAAGCGCTTCGTCAGCGCGCGGAGGCTCGGGCCAACCTGAACCGGGCCATCGCCGCAATGACCATAAGCTGGGTCGCGATACAGAAGTCGCTCGGACTAGGCTGGCGCAGCGACGCCGCGGCTCCGAACGAAGGCCGCCGGTTCGAGTAGTTCCTGCGGCTGGGCGCGACGGCCATCGGCTATCGCGCGTGCTGGAATCGAGCTCGACACCACGAAGGACCGGAACTCGCCATGACAATGGCAAGCGGCGCCAGAACACCTCGGCGGAAATCCGAGTGCGACGCCTTCCGCCGAAGCGAACAGACATCTTGCCGACCCCTGCGTGACCCGTCGACGCTCGAGCTTTACATGTTTCCTGGTCACGCCCGAACGACCGGAAGCCCGTGACACCCTGCGGACGGAGATGCCGCAACGGTTCCGGCGGAATGCAAGCTGGCCTCTAACGGTAGAGAACACCCACGGAAGCTCCGGCCCCTCACGACGCGCCACGGCGGCGTCGAATGGGCGAGGCGCCGAACCAAGGGTCTGGCCGCCAGGGCCGCGCGACCGTCCCCGGCCTGGCAGTCGCCGCCAGCGCGCTCTGCCTCCTGCCCTTCCGTTAGAAGTCGAAGAGAATCTGCTGCGCGATCGCTTTTGCGTGTTCTGATCGCCGGCGACCTGGCTTGGGTGGTGCGGAGACCGACGCTGGCGGCGTTCGCGGCGCGGACGTCGCGCACTCGGCCAGATGTTGCTGGGGGGCCGCTGAGTCGCATTGCACAGCGCCCGTCGGGCTGGGTGCGACGCCGCCTGGGCGGCTCGACGGCTCGGTCCGAGGCCTCGTTTTCGGCGAGCTGTGGTCGCGCGAAGCTCGCCATGCCTCGACCTCGTCCTCCCGGAAGCCGACCCGGCCCGGGGAGATGGCGTATGGCGCGGGGAACTCGCCGCGCTTCTGGAGCCGCCACGCGGTGGTCCGGCTCAGGCCCGTGGCGCGGGCCACCTCCTTCCAGGGCAGGTAGCGTCCTCCGCGGGCGTGTGGATCGAGAAGGTCCTTCCAGTTCGGCATGGCTCAGAGCTCCTCGGCCTGAACGAGGACGATGGATGTGCGGGATGGCCGCAGGGCCGTCCGCTGCCGCAGCGCCCAGGCGCGAAGCTCACCGCGGGGATAGAAGGGCTTGCGCCGAATGTGCTGGCAGGGCGGGCCGTCCTGCCCCACCGACCAGATGCGCGCCAAGGTGGCCGGCTTCATCCGCACGTTGTAGCGGGCCAGGTACGCCGAGGCTTCCGTGCGCGTCAGGAGGTCCGCATCCAACTCCTCGGCGTCGACCATCGGATGCCGCCGGAGGCCGGTCATGGCCCTCTCCGGCAATCGCCGCGCTGGCGGATCGCGCGCCCGGCGGCGAGCGCCAGATAGCAGTCGATCACGGCGCTCACATAGGCCTGCGTCTCTGGAAAGCTCGGGATCCGGCCCAGGCGCGCCACCCGATCAGGACCGGCATTGTAGGCCGCCAGCGCCAGGCGCAGATCGCCGAACCTGAGAATCTGGCGCGACAGGTAGTCCGCGCCGCCCGCCAGATTGGCCGCGGCGTCGAACCGATCGGCGACGCCCAGGTCCCGCGCCGTCGCCGGCATCAACTGGGTGAGCCCACCGGCCCCCGCCGGCGACACCGCCTGCGGCCGATAGGCGCTTTCCACGGTCACCAACGCATGGAGCAGCTTGGGGTCGATGCGATGGCGGGACGCGGCCTCGCGCACGGCGGCCTCGAACGGTTGGTCGCTCTGCGGCAACTGGGCGACGCCGGACGGGGCGTCCGGCGGAGGATGGCTCGCGGCGACCGCGAAAATGCCGCCGCCCGCCGCGCGCCAGTCCGGAGCCGCCTGGACCGGCGAGGCGAGCAGGGTCGCCACCACGGCGGTTCCTGCCCAAGTCCCGCTCACCATCTGAACACCTCCCTGTAGACGCCGTGGATCGAGGACCGACGGATCGGTCCGAAGTACCGACTGTCGAAGCTGGCGGCGCTGTCGCCGATGACGAGCAGTTCGTCGGCCTCCAGCCGCCGGCAGCCTTGCCAGGGCTTCAGGCGGCGTCCTTGCCGATCAGTGTCGAGCGCGATCGCCGAGCCCGACGGCCAGGTGAGCACCTGGCCGGACATGCAGGCGCGCGCGCCGGCTCCGGCCACCACGCGCTTCAACAGCAGGGCGTCATCGCGAGCCCCGAGCCGCCGCAGGTAGGCGCGGGCGGATGGTGGCGGCGACAGCGCCACCACCGCACCGCGCTCGGGAAATGCGGCGATGGCCCGGTAGAGCCCACGGGGCATACTCGGCGTCTCGTTGACGATCCAAGGACGTGCGGGGCCTTCGTGCGCGACCGCCGCTCCGGCGGTCGGGATCACAGCCGCGAGGAGGGTGAGGGCCGCGGCGGGGGTCATGACCGGTAAGGCTCCAGGACCAGGTCACGGGTGATGAAAATCCGCACCCGGGTCCCGGGCTCCAGGCGGATCGTCGGTCGCACCTCCAGCTCGCGGTCGATGAGCTTGCCGCCGACCTGGGCGCCTTCGATGGCCGCGGCGTCGCCCGCGTCGCCGAGGAGCCCGCCTGATCGATCATCGCCGTCCCGGGCCACCTGGCCGAGGGTCGTGATCGCGCCGGCGAAGAGCGTCGCCGTCAGCAGCGGCAGGAGCCGGCGGTCGACCTGACCGCGCACGCCGACCGCGCCTTGCGCGTCGACGCCCGGTTCCTTCGGGAGGACCAGGCTCTTGCCGTTGGGCAGGATCAGGCGCTCCCAGACGATGAAGGCCCGGCGGTCACCGTGGCGGCTCTCGCCCTCGTGCCGTCCGATCAGCCGCGCGCCCTGCGGGATGAGCAGGTGACGGCCGGTGACCGTGTCGAACACGTTTTCCGTCACCGTCGCGGTGACCGGCCCGGCGCGGGCCGTATCGACGGCGGTGAGCAGGGCCGCCGGCAGGATCGCGCCGGCCTTGACCTCGTAGGGGCTCAGCGGCGGCAGCAGGGCGTGGGTGTTGTAGACCGCGCCATAGTCGTCGCGCGGGCCGCCCGACGCCCCCGCGCCGGCCGCGGTCGGCGCCGACGCGCTCCCGCGCGAGAAGAACAGCTCGGACCGCCGCGCCTCCTCGACCACGCCCTGGCGCGAGGCGGCGGGCCGGGACGGCGGTGGCGCTGGCGGTCGGGTTTCCGGCGCGCCCTCCCCGTCGAGCTTGGCGCCGAGGCGGCGCGGCTCCGGCAAGCGGTCGAGATCCGCGTAGGACGCCGGCCCGTCGGTGACCCGGTCGCTGGGACGCACCGCCCCGCGCACCTCGCTGGGCCTTTCCTCAAGGCGCGCCTCCAGCGCCTGGGCGCGTAGTTCCGGCTGCACCACGAAGGCCCAGGCGAGCGACCCGGCGACCAGCCCCGCCGCCGCCATCACTGCGCCGGTCACCACGCCCTTGCGCAGGCGCACTACCGGCGGACGCGGCGCGCGGGTGTCCAACGGCGGCATCGGCGTCTTCGGCGACGGCGCGGCGGTGTCGGGGGCGGCGGCGGCGGTGGCCGTGGCGGTCATGACGGGACTCCCGTGCGCTCGATCCGGACCACCTGAGGCCGCTTGCCGCCCACGCGCAGTTCGGCGGCGTCGAGCACCCGGTCCACGACCCAGAGGCCGCCCTGCTGGCGGTAGTTCACGAGCTGCGACGTCCCGTCGGGCGCCACCGCGAAGAGCGCCGGGGTTTCGGCGGCCGTAACGCCCGGCGGGAAGGTCAGGAAGGTGCGGACGCCGTCGGTCACCACCGCGGTCGGGGTCCAGGCGGGCCGCCGGCCCTTGGGGGCGATGCGGAAGCCGGCGTCCAGGGGGCCTTGCGGGGTCACAAGTTGGGTGGGGGGCGCCCGCTCGGCGGCCGTCGGGCTGTCGAGCACCGCGCCGACATCCCAGGCGATGGCGGCGTTGAAGGTGTCCGGCGCGCCGCTCCGCAGCTGCAGGTGATAGACGCGCTGGCTGGTGGCCAGCACGAGGTTGGTCTCGAGGCCGCGCTGCAGCGGCTTGATCATCACGTGGACCCGCTGGCTGGACCCCTCGCCCGACTGGGTCTCGCCGATCTGCCAGCGCACGGTGTCGCCCGCCGCCTTCGAGATCAGCGCTTCGCCGGGCGAGAGGGTTAGCGTGGTGACGCGCAAGGGCGCGGTCCAGACCTCGTAGACCCGGCCGGGGTCGTAGGCGAAGACCTGGACTCCGCCGACGAACGCCCGGCTGCGGGACGTCTCGAGCGCCGAGGCGTTCGCCGCGGCGATCGCGGCGCGTCCGCTCCGGCCAGGCTCCGCGCGCGACGCCGTCGCCGGCATGGACTCGGCGGGCCGCGCCCGT